>WPCJ01269148.1_pt1 | contig 170153 bp, 152 predicted proteins | sample 5399831 | NCBI WGS metagenome assembly WPCJ01 (sample SAMN12869470, study PRJNA574797) | sludge metagenome | isolation source: wastewater treatment of pH10 | place: China:Beijing | collected 2019-05-20
GCACTTTTCACCCGTTTCGGGATCGCTGCCATACCGCCAAAAGCGATACGGGCATCTGTTATAATCCCATCCTCCTGCGTTACACGGAATGCGCCGCAAACAGTGGAAATATCCTGATCGTAACGCTTGGAGATTTTATAAACGCGGTAATCCTGCCCCGCAGTCAGCTTCGGAAGCGTAACCGAGGCAATCACCTCATCACCACGCAGTTCCGTCTTGCGGTAATCGAGAAAGAAATCTTCCAGCGGAAGTGTGCGGCTGCCCTTTGAGCCAGCCAGTCCAATCTCAGCACCAAGACCTATCAGCGCTGGTGGCCCATCTCCAATCGGACTGGCCGTGCCGATATTGCCGCCAATCGTGCCCTGATTACGGATTTGCACCGAGCCGAAACGGCGCAGTAAAATAGTGAGTGACGGATAATGATTGCCGATAGCTTTCAACACCTCCGCCCATGTCACCGCAGCGCCAAACCGGAAAGATGCTTCATCCTCACGGATATCGCGCAATTCACGCACATGCGCTGTCGAGATCACTTCATCCCAGTCGCTGTGATAATCGGCCAGCGCCACGCCGAGATCAGTGCCACCGGCCAGCAGCAGGCTCTGCGGATATTGCGCGCGCAGTTCCACCAGTTCTTTGAGTGTCTTTGGCTGATGATAGATTGAGCCGCCATGGCTGAAACCCGCTTGCGGACGGATATCCTGCAAAGAACCGGAAAGCGGTTGTGCTACCGGTGCACCGCCTTCCGCAATCACCTTGCGAGCAGCTTCAACAATCGGGCGATACCCTGTGCAGCGGCAGAGATTGCCTGCCAGCGTGTCATGGATCAGCTGATCGTCGGCTTTGGTACCGGTACTGGCACAATCTGCAGCCAGTCCGCTGAGCGACATCACAATACCAGGTGTGCAGAAACCGCATTGCGATGAGCCGTTCTCGGCCATCGCTGCCTGTACAGGATGGAGTTGTGAAGTTTTCAGCCCCTCAACCGTGACCAAAGCCTTACCGTCCAGCTGCCCCATTGTCAGGATACAGCTGTTAACAGCGCGGTAGCGAAATGCTCCGTCGGCATTGTTCGATTGTGGTTCACCCGCCGCAGTGTCAGCCTGCGCAATTGCGTCTTTATCTGTGCCGATTAAAACGGAGCACGCCCCGCAATCCCCCTCAGCACAGCCCTCCTTCGTTCCCTTGAGCCGCGCCTCCCCGCGCAGCCATTCCAGAACCGTTGTATCTGGCCGGATCTGAACATCCTGCCGGTGACCATTCAGAAAGAAACGGATCATCTGTGTCATAAGACCAGATTGTTACGCCTCTGAAGGGTCGTCAAGATGTGCCGTGACAAATGCGGCAAATTAGCTTTGAGTTGCGTTTTAAAGCGACATTTCTGAACTGTATCATGCCGCTTTTAAACTATGTGTATTCGGAGCATCTGACCGGATGGTCAAATCTCTCTGTCAGAAATCATGAAATTTTGCTGCGGGAAGTAATATTCTTCCAGATTATTGCCTGCACCGCCACGATCAACCACCAGAAAATCCGAAGTCTTATCCAGTGCCAGTAGCGGATGATGCCAGACATTGCGGTGATAATTCACACCCTGATTGCCCCGCGCCAGAAAAGCCACCGGCGCATGCGGAACACCTTTATTATCTTCTGCCACAACCACAAGATAATCACGCCCGCTCAGCGGCATAAAGGCCTGCGAGCCCAGCGGGTGGCGTTCAACCATCTTAATGGTCAGCGGCAGCTCCCAAGGCTTGCTGCGGAAGATGTTCATCAAAACATGAGCATCCTCACCGATAACATCGGCTTTCGCCAGCGCGTGGTGACGCTCGGTAATGTCCCAGTTGATGAGCTTAACTTCACCCAAACCGGTTTCGATAATATCCCCGAAAGGTGCGAAATTTTCCGACGTCAAAGCCCGTACCGGCAAATTGATCAGCTCCATTTTACTGTCCTGCCGGTTTGTGATTTTCGTGCCAATGGCGGGCAATATCAATGCGCTTCGCAACCCAGACTTTGTCATGGGACTGCACATAATCCAGAAAACGCTCCAGCGCCGCCGCACGACCCGGACGGCCGACGAGACGGCAATGCAGACCGACAGACATCATCTTCGGCGCGCCTTCTCCGCCTTCACGATAGAGTACATCAAAAGTGTCTTTCAGATAATTGAAAAACTGGTCGCCGGCATTAAAACCCTGCGGCGTGGCAAAGCGCATATCATTGGTGTCGAGCGTATAAGGCACGATCAGATGCGGCCCTTTTGGCCCTTCAATCCAGTAAGGCAGTTCATCGGCATAGGAATCGGCAGAATAGACAAAACCGCCTTCTTCCATCACCAGTCGCAGCGTATTGTCAGAAGGCTTGCCCTGATAAATCCCGTAAGGGCGTTCGCCGGTCAGTTCAGTATGCAGACGCACGGCTTCCTGAATATGACGGCGTTCTTCTTCTTCTGTGAAGTCTTTATATTCCAGCCAGCGCAAGCCATGACTGGCGATTTCCCATCCTGCTTCTTTCATCGCCGCAACCGCTTCCGGATTACGTTCCATGGCTTTGGTCACACCATAGACAGTCACATCCATATTGCGCTTGGTGAACATGCGCCACAACCGCCAGAAACCGGCGCGTGCACCATATTCGTAGATCGATTCCATATTCTGGTTACGCTGCTTCGGCCAGCTTTGCGCGCCGACAATCTCGGACAGCAGGCATTCAGAACCGGCATCACCATCGAGAACACAGCTTTCACCGCCTTCTTCATAATTGACCACGAATTGCACGGCGATCTGCGCGCCGTTCGGCCAGCGCGGATCCGGCGTATGACGACCATATCCGATAAATTCACGTTCACCACATTTTTGCATGTTCTGCTCCCCAATTCTGTCCGCTCAAAATGATAAAACATCGGGTACTTTGTCAATGTCAAATTGTCGACAATTTTAACAACAATTGTCGATTATCATATATAGGGCGGATAAACGGGACAAGTAACTGAAAAGCCTTTATAGACACCCTGTTATTATTGTGATGCCTGCCGGAAAGCCTCTTTGATGTCTCTGAAATTCGATACGCAATTTGATCCGGCCTATGGTGAAGCGGTACAGGTTGCGCCGGATATTCTGCGCGTAACCGTCAATAATGCCAGTGCTTTTACCGGTTACGGCACTAACAGCTATATTATCGGCAAAAGCCAGCTCGGTATTATCGATCCGGGGCCGGAAGATGAAGCGCATTTTGCAACGCTGATGCACATTATTGCAGACAGGCCGGTCAGTCATATTTTCGTCAGCCACACCCATCGCGATCATTCACCGCTGACCGCAAGACTGAAAAGTGAAACCGGTGCAATCGTTGTTGCACAAGGCCCGCATCAATCCGCCCGCCCGTTATTTGACGGCGAGAGCAATGCGCTGGATGCCAGTGTAGACACAGATTTTACACCTGATATTTGCGCCAAGGATGGAGAGATTTTCACCAATCCTGACTGGGCATTAGAGGTGATCCATACTCCCGGCCATATGGCCAATCATGCCTGCTTCGCTCTCAATGATCGCGGCATCTTATTTTCCGCCGATCATGTTATGGCATGGGCGACCACCATTGTCGCGCCGCCGGACGGCTCCATGCGCGCCTATATGCAATCTCTGGAAAAACTGCTCAAACGCAAAGACAGCCTCTATCTGCCGGGGCATGGCGCACCGATTACCAAACCACATCGTTTTTTACGCGGGCTTCGCACCCATCGGAAAATGCGTGAACGGGCCGTGTTTGAACGGGTGATGCAGGGTGATGAAACCATCGCGCAGATGGTTGCCGCGATTTACCGTGATACCGATCCGCGCCTGCATGGCGCTGCAGGACTTTCGGTTTTCGCCCATCTGGAAGATCTGGTCTCACGCGGATTAGTCAAAACCGACGGCGACCCGATGCCCGACAGTCTCTACCGGCCTGCCTGAGCTTATTCTTCCGGCGCATCAGGCACGGCATTGCGCATTTCCAGATCAAGCGCATTAAAAAATGTGCCGATCAGACCGGCATTGAACCCCATATCATAGCGCCCGTAACGTGAGACAGAACGCATATCGACCGTGGTTTGCTCGGCCTCGTCCCTGAGCCGCACGACCACATCGCTGTGCAAACCCAGAATGAAGGTTTTGGCAGTTGCCTCGACACTCACATCCATGTCTTCACCGGCAGTACCAGACGTAGCAGCCACAGCAAAGCCCTGCTCTTTCAACACTTTAAGCACAGCTTTTAAGACGTGATCCTGCGCACTGTCATATTGACGGCCGCTCACTTCTGGATAGGCGGAGATTTGCTGCAACATATCCGGCACCGCACCGGTGCCCAGACTGTTTTGTACAGTCAAATCACCCAGCCCGAGTTTTTGAAGCAGCTGTACGCGGAAATCGGGCTTATAATCCTGCAATAAATCCTGCTCATTGCTCATCACAGTATTGAACTGCACGGAGTTTTCGAGATCGGTGGAAACATCATGAATACGCGGTGTGCCGCTGATCTGCCCCAGCACAAGTGCGGGCGGGATCAATGTGATCAGAGCAATAAAGCAGGCACGCATGGCACGCCGCCCTCCGGCATCGCCGCTGCGCCATAAATTATAAAAAGATTTAGCTGAGAGCAACAAAGCCAGCAGAGCGAAAAACACGGCAAGTGTCACAATAAACACCAGATCCGGCTGTTGAATCAAACCGAACCGATGTGCTGTAACCGCAGCAATGAGCAACCCCAGACCGGCTAAAGCGCAAGCCGGTGCATATTTCGCCGATCGCGAGGAACGACGTCTCACTTTGCGCCGGATGTAATAATTTTCAAGCATCACTTACCGCACTGCCGGTTAGAGAGCGGTTCCGGTAAACACGGAATTGTAAAACCGCTCTGTCTCTTTGTTTAACGCATCGAGGCGGGTAAAGAAATCAGTCCCGCGAAGGCGCTTCGCACAATATTCAGGGTCTGCCGAGCATAAACAATACGCGATCCGCATCGCGGCCTGCAAGAACTGTTCATTTCGTCAGGTAGCAAAAGAGGTAAAGACCTGTGATTAACGATAGATAAAAGAGAAATATTTTTATTTATCATGATATTATAACAAATCACTAAAATGAGATTGCATCAAATTCACAAACTGCCACAATCAGTTTGCGGATAAGAAGAATTATACAGCCGGAGACGCTCCCCCTATGAGGCAAACGCCCTCCTCCACCAACGAAAACCTGATAGCCGCGTCTGAGGAGAACGCGTCTTTAGAAGCAGTTGAAGTTGAATTTGCCCTCGGTGCTCAGGATGTTCTGACCGACGGCTTTGATCTGTCCTTGGCCAAAGCCGCTGAAATTGTCGGTGGTGAAGTCCTGTTTAATATGCCTGCGCTGGACACCACCAATGCGCAACGTATCGGTGCCATTCTTGTGCCGTCTGCCGTGCAGGATCAGGTGGTTTTCGTCACTTTGCTGAATGACGGGATTACGCTGTCCCACGCACCGCTCTCAGGCAATAATGTGCTGTTTGAAAGCCTCGGACGCAATTACGCTGCCGTTATGGGCAAGCTAAAGAACAACCTCTGAAATCATTCAAAGACTTGATATGTCATTGCGCGGAGACCGGAACAGGCTCTGCCGATGCCGGTTTTGTCTTTATTTTAGAATGGATTTTATTCTCTTTCTGCGAAACAGATTCATTCGGCGGCGCAGTTTCACTCACCACATTCGGCGCTGCGCGTGCGGGCATGTCACGCAGCAGTCTGAACTGCACGCCTTTCTTCTTCAGCGCCAGAATACCTTCGGCCACACCGGCACCGGAGACACGTTTCGGCTGATTGATATGTGAAATAATCACATCACCGTCTTTGGCATAGGATATGCGTTTGGCAACCGTTGCCGCAGGCAGGGATGCGCCGCGATCACCATTGAGCGAGTAACCGGCAACCTTATAGCCCATGCCCTCGATCTGGCGCACGGCATCAGTGGAATAACGGGCTGTCGCATCACGGTACCATTGCGGCTGTTTGCCGAAGATTTCCATAATCTTATCCGCACCGCCTTTGACCTCTGCTTCAATTGCGGCAGGCGTACCGGCTGTCGGAATACCATACATGGTTTTCAGCACGGTGATTGCAGGCACATGCTCTGCCCCGTGATTTTCAATCGCGAACAAATCCGGATGCGCTTTCAGAACTTCAATTGCCGCCTGATTACGGCGCAGCCAGCGCGCAGTCACAAACAAAGTTGCCGGAATTTTCTCCCGCACCAGAACGTCGAGAATACGATGGTCGATGTCACCTGAGCAGGCATCCAGCGTGAGTGCGACCTGTATCGGATTTGATTTTCCGGCAAGATTTAGCTGCGGCTCGATAATCAGATGACGCTGCGAAATTTTGGACGAGAGCAAGGCTTCATCTGCTGCAAACGCAGCAGTTGCACCAATGCTCAGGCTCAAGCTCAGCAATAAGGACTTAATGACAGACATCTCGCACCAGCTCATGTTTCAATGATGAACTTATAGCACCATAAACTACAAATGCGCCGGATGAAGCATCCGGCGCATCGTCTTGATTATTTACAACGTTACTTCGCTGCCGCAATTGCCGCTTGTGCTGCTGCCAGACGGGCAATCGGCACACGGAACGGCGAACAGGAGACATAATCCAGACCGGTCTTTTCATAAAAACCGATCGAGGCCGGATCACCGCCATGCTCACCGCAAACGCCAAGCTTGATATTGCTGCGTTGTTTACGGCCACGTTCCGATGCAATCTGCACCAGCTCGCCAACGCCATCGAAATCAACGGTCACAAACGGATCCTGTTCGATAATGCCCAGCGCCTGATATTGGGTCAGGAAGGATGAAGCATCATCACGCGATACGCCAAAAGTGGTCTGTGTCAGGTCATTGGTACCGAAGGAGAAGAACTCGGCCGTCTCAGCCAGTTCCCCTGCCCGCAAGGCAGCACGCGGCAATTCGATCATGGTGCCGACCATATAATCAACCTGTACACCGCTTTCAGCAATAATCTGCGCAGCGACTTTATCAATCCGTGCTTTCACAAAATCCAGCTCGGCTTTGATACCGACCAGCGGCACCATAATTTCCGGAATAACCGCTTCACCGGTCTCTTTGGCAGCGGCAATCGCCGCTTCAATAATCGCACGGGTCTGCATTTCAGCGATTTCCGGATAGGAGATCGCAAGGCGGCAACCACGATGGCCAAGCATCGGGTTAAACTCGTGCAGGCTTTCCGCACGCTCGGTCAGCTTGTCAACATCAACGCCCATGACATTAGCGACTTCGGCGATTTCTTCCGCAGTCTTAGGCAGGAATTCATGCAATGGCGGATCGAGCAGACGAATGGTGACCGGCAGCCCCTGCATGATTTCAAACAGCTCGGTGAAATCATCACGCTGCATCGGCAGGAGTTTATCCAGCGCAACACGGCGGCCTTTTTCATCCGACGCCAAAATCATCTCACGCATAGCGAGAATACGCGGCCCCTCGAAGAACATATGCTCGGTACGACACAGGCCGATCCCTTCCGCACCGAAAGAACGGGCTGCACGGGCATCCGCCGGTGTTTCCGCATTGGTGCGCACTTTCATGCGGCGCGCTTCATCTGCCCATTGCATCAGCCGGCCGAAATCGCCTGAGAGTTCCGGCTGTTGCATCGCTACAGTACCTTTCAGCACCTGTCCGCTGCCGCCGTCAATGGTGATGATGTCGCCCTTTTTGAAGGTGCCACCGGCTGTCAGCATGGTGCCGTTGCGGTAATCAATACGCAGCGTACCGGCACCGGAAACGCAAGGCTTGCCCATACCACGGGCAACCACTGCCGCATGGCTGGTCATGCCGCCGCGCGAGGTCAGAATACCTTCCGCCGCATGCATGCCGTGAATATCTTCAGGGCTGGTTTCAATACGTACGAGAATGGCTTTGCGGCCTTCCGCTTTCAGCTGTTCCGCATCTTCCGACGAGAATACAATCTCACCGGTTGCCGCGCCCGGAGACGCAGGCAGGCCGATACCGATGACATGGCGTTCGGCTCTCGGATCAATGGTCGGATGCAGCAACTGATCCAGCGATGCCGGATCAATACGGTTGACGGCTTCTTCTTTGCCGATCAGCCCTTCTTCAACCATTTCCACAGCCATTTTCAGCGCGGCTTTAGCCGTGCGCTTGCCGGAACGGGTCTGCAGCATCCAGAGCTTGCCGCGTTCAATGGTGAATTCCAAATCCTGCATGTCTCGGTAATGCTGTTCCAAACGATCTGCGATTTTCAGGAATTCAGCAAAAGCATCCGGCATGATTTTCTCAAGCGACGGACGCTCGGAACCAGCCTGAATACGGGCTTCCTCAGTGATATTCTGCGGGGTGCGGATACCGGCCACCACATCTTCACCCTGCGCATTGACGAGGAATTCGCCATAAAGCTTGCGCTCGCCAGTGGAAGGGTTACGGGTAAAGGCAACACCGGTTGCTGATGTATCGCCCATATTGCCGAACACCATGGCTTGCACGTTAACGGCAGTACCCCAGTTTTCCGGAATATTATGCAGGCGGCGATAGGTGATCGCGCGGGCATTCATCCATGAGGAGAACACGGCGGAAATCGCGCCCCAAAGCTGCGCTTCCGGATCCTGCGGAAACGGCTCGCCCAGTTCTTCTTCAACCTTGGCCTTGTATTGGTCGATCACACCACGCCAGTCTTCTGCAGTCAGATCGGTATCTACATCCAGATCGAGACTGGCCTTGGCATCATCGAGAATTTCTTCAAAGAAAGAATGGTCAACGCCCAGCACCACATCCGAATACATCTGGATGAAGCGGCGGTAGCTGTCATAGGCAAAGCGCTCATCATTGGCCTCGGCCGCGATTGCCACAACTGTATCATCATTGAGGCCGAGATTGAGCACAGTATCCATCATGCCCGGCATGGATGCACGGGAACCGGAACGGACTGAAACCAGCAGCGGGCGGGTTACATCGCCCAGACGGCGGCCAGTCAGCGCAGCAATATTCTCCAGCGCCTGTGCAACCTGTGCTTTCAGAATTTCAGGATAAGTCCGGTCATGGTCGTAATAATAGGTGCAGACATCGGTGGTAATGGTAAAGCCCGGAGGCACCGGCAGTCCGAGACTGCTCATTTCAGCAAGGTTTGCACCTTTACCGCCCAGAAGATTACGATCACTTGCAGCACCATCGGCTTTGCCGTCACCGAAGTGATATACCCACTTAACCATTCCCGTCCTCCTGTTATGTCCGGCTCAGGCTGAATGTAAGTCATGATAACCGATACCGGATACACGCTTCCTGCTTAAGCGATAGCACTGCTGCGGGCTACTGAAAAATACAGAAAAACGGTAACAAAGCGCAACGCAGCGCCTGTATATTTGTTTAAATCGATTTTGCGGAATTCGTTTCCGGTTTATTGTCTGAACAGATGAATAATTTGCAGCAGCACGAAAAGTGTTTTCATCTGCATTTCCGCAACTTAACGGAATCAGCTGAGAGTTTGATTCCGGCACATGAAAACGACGCGGAATCTGCTATTAACAAACGTCATTCTCAACCTTGTTTCGGGGATCATCATGCGTAAAACCGGAAAACTCGACTATATAGAAATGCCTGCCGGCCAGAGCGGTCTGAAGGACGTCAAAGCCTTTTACGCCGATGCCTTCGGCTGGAGCTTCACCGATTACGGCCCCGATTATGCCGCCCATTCTGAAGGGCTGGACGGCGGCTTTTATCAGGGCGATGAGGCGAAAAACGCCAAACCGCTGCCCGTGCTCTATTCTGAGGATCTGGAACAGACACTGATTGATGTTGAAAAAGCAGGCGGCAAAATCGTCAAACCGGTTTTCAGTTTTCCCGGTGGCCGCCGCTTCCATTTCACCGATCCGTCCGGCAATGAACTGGCCGTGTGGAGCGAGAATTAAACCGGCACTCACAGATATGAATAACAGCTGCGGCGCTTAAATGAGCGCCGTAGATGATTAGTGAATGTCTTCCTCACGGGCGCAGTTTTCGGTCTCCATTTGCAATGTCGTATGATGCAGATCATATTGCTGCTGCAATACCTGTTCGATTGCACGGCGCACGGCTTCACCATTTGCCTCAGGTTTCAGCACAATATGCGCAGTCAGGGAATGCTGGCTTTTGGTCAGCGACCAGACATGAAGATCATGGATTTCATCAACACCGGAGACTGCCAGAACAGACTGTTCGAGCTTGCGCAAATCCAGCCCGACCGGCACGCCTTCCAGCAGAATATTGATACATTCCTTGAGCAGCACCCATGTGCGCGGAAAAACCATGAAGCCGATGCCCACAGCAATAACCGAGTCCACCCACTCCCAGCCTGTCAGATAGATAATCACCGCGCCGACAATGACACCGACAGAGCCGAGCATATCCGCCCAGACTTCAAGATAAGCGCCTTTAACATTCAGGCTTTCGTCTTTTTTGCCGCTTAAAAGCTGCATGGAAATGAAGTTCACGATCAGACCGAGAACGGCGACAATCATCATGCCAACAGACTGCACTTCTGCAGGCTGGAACAGGCGTTCATAGGCTTCATAGAGAATATAGAATGCGACGAGCAGCAACAGAACAGCATTGATTGCAGCCGCCAGAATTTCAAAGCGGGAATAACCATAGGTGCGGAAAATATCCGCTGCACGGCGCCCCAGATAAATGGCAATCAGAGCAAGTGCCAGAGCGAAAGTATCCGTCGCCATATGCATGGCATCAGACAGCAGCGCCAGACTGCCGGTCACATAACTGCCGATAATCTCGGCAATCATGAAACTTCCGGTCAGGCCTAAAGCCAGCCAAAGTCGCGAAACCGGTGTTGTGCTTACATCCGCATGATTGTGATCGCCGCTCATCATCTGCCTTTCAGCTTTGCATGCCAGTCTGCAACTCAGATAAAACACGCCTGAAAATCATTTTTAACTTTGTATCGGACAAAAGAAAACGGAATGATTTAACAGGCTCAGCAAGACTATAATTTTATACTGCTTCACGCATGGCAGCAGCGGTTTGCAGATCAACGGAAACCAGCTGGCTCACACCCTGCTCGGCCATGGTCACGCCAAACAGACGATCCATGCGCGCCATAGTAATCGGATTATGGGTAATGATAACAAACCGCGTCTTTGTGGACGCGGCCATCTCATCCATCAGATTGCAATAGCGCTCCACATTGTGGTCATCGAGCGGGGCATCCACCTCGTCCAGCACGCAGATCGGTGCCGGATTGGTGAGGAACACTGCAAAGATCAGCGCCATCGCTGTCAGAGCCTGCTCACCGCCGGAAAGCAGGGTCATGGTCTGCGGCTTCTTACCCGGAGGACGGGCGAGAATTTCCAGACCGGCATCAAGCGGGTCTTCCGATTCAATCAGTTGCAGCTCTGCCGTACCGCCGCCAAACAGGTGCGTGAACAGGCGCTGGAACTGCTCATTGACCACATCAAATGCTGCCAGAAGGCGCTCACGCCCTTCTTTATTCAAGCTCTGAATGGCCTGACGCAGTTTCTTGATCGCTTCGATAACGTCTTCGCGCTCATTGATGATCGCGTCTTGTCGTTCCGACAATTCGCGTTGTTCTTCCTCGGCGCGTAAATTCACTGCACCGAGGCGTTCGCGCTCAATCTTCAACCGGTCCAGCTGACGGTCTGTATGATCCATATCCGGCAGCGGATCACCGGCATTGAGACCTGTATGGCGGAATGCTTCATGCGGCGCACAATTCAGCACCTCAGCGATACGCGCTTCTGTATCTTTGCGGCGATCTTCTGCTGCTGCCAGACGCTCTTCGGCACGGGCACGCACTTCCCGCGAGGAAGCCAGTTCCTGAATAGCCAGCGTTGCCCTCTTATCCAGTTTGGCCTGCTCGGTTTCGGCAATGCTCAGGCGGTCAGAGGTTTCTTTGCGCTGCGCATCGGCATCTGCCACAGCGCTTTGCAGCTCACGGCGGCGCTCTTCAATATCCGCTGGTGCTTCCGCCAGATCTTCCGCTTCATCACTGGTTTCAGCCCTGCGTTCTGTCAGCGCAGTAATTTGCCGGCGGGCATTTTCTGCCCGCGATTGCCAGCTTTTGCGCTCATGCCCGATCATCTCCAGACGGCGCAGACGGTTTTCCGCATCACGGCGCAAATTATCATGTGCGGCGCGGGCTTCTGTCATAGCGGCACGGTCAGCCATGACCTGTGTTGTCAGAGTTGTAAGCTGTAAATTCAATGCAGCCAGATCCGGCAGATCATCAAGCCTGATCTGCGCCTCTTCCAGCTGAATAGTGTTTTCTTCCAGACTATCGCTGAGGCGGGTTTTCGCCTCATCCAGTGCTGCACGTTTGCTGGATAATAGTCCGGCTGCACGCTCAGCCTCAGCCAAGGCATCACGTGCCTGCGCCAGTTCACGCTGGGCGACACGCCAATGATCGCGCAGACTGCGCTCACGCTCCACCGCCTCGCGCAAAGCCGTTTCGGCCTGACGCAAGGCCGTTTCTGCCTGTGTTACATGGTTGCGCGCAGTAACAGCAGAAGCTTCAAGCTCAGCTAAGCGGTTCTTTTGTGCCAGCCGTTGTGCCGCGGCAGTCGGCGCATCAGAACGTGCTGTAAAACCATCCCAGCGCCAGAGACTGCCCTCACGGCTCACCAGCCGCTGACCGCTCTGCAACTGTGTTTGCAGGCTTGCGCCTTCACTGTCATCCACCAGACCGATCTGTGAAAGGCGCGATTTTAGTGCCGGAGGTGCATCAACAACAGTGCTCAACGGCACTGCACCCTGCGGCAGGGAGCCGAAATCACGTGCCTTCTGACTATCAATATCTGTCCAGAAAACCGGCGCCTGCGGATTAACCGGCGCTTCGAGATCATCCCCCAAAGCTGCACCAAGTGCAGTCTCATAGCCCTTTTTCACCTGCATCTGCTCAACAACAGCGATATAGGTTGAGGATTGACCGCTATTGAGAATACTGGCCAGAGTACGGGCTTCGGTTTCAATCCGGTTCAGCTCTTCGCGTGCATGCGCCAATGGCTGGCGGCGGCCGGTTTCGGCTTCCCGCGCCTGCTCTACCATTTCTTCGCAAACCAGAGCCTGCTCTTCCGCAGCCTGCACAGCTTCTTCGGCCAGCGCTACTCTGGCGGCTTTTTCTTCTGTACCGGCGAGTAATTTCAGCTGATTTTCGAGTGCAGCAATGTCCTGCTCCACTGTGCGCAACTGCGCTGAGAGTTTCTCACTGCGTTCGGCAATATCACGTACCAGTCGCTCAGACTGCGTGCGCTCTGCCGCTGCTTCCGCTCTTGCAGAAGTGATCTGCGCCAATTCGGCCTCATGAGCCTGTAATTGTTCCTGCGCGGTGGCCAGCAGTTCTTCCGCTTCAATCGCACGATCGCCGGAAGCCTCATTCTGCTCACGCAAATCCTGCTCTTCATCATCCAGACGCTCAAGCACAGCCGCATGTTCCTGCAACATCTGCTCTTCGCGGGCGATGTCAGAACTCAGTTGCTCAAGCCGTTTTAACAGCTCAGACCGGCGCTGGGTCAGACGCGCCGCTTCTTCATCCAGTTGCGAAACCGCAATCGTCAGGCGCTGTAAGGCTGCAGATGCGGATGCCTGCTGATTACGCAGTTCCGGCAAATGCTGTGCTGCAATAGCCTGTTCTTTGGCAGCAATCATCTGCGCCTGCGCCATGGCACCAACTTGCGATGTCGCTGTTGCCAAAGCACTCTGCGCCTCGCCTTCATGTTGCTTTGCCTGCGACCAGCGCAGATGCAACAGGATTGCTTCCGCCGCACGAATATCCGCAGATAGTGCACGAAAACGATTGGCCTGACGCGACTGGCGTTTCAGGCTTTCAATCTGGGTGCCAAGTTCGCCAACCACATCTTCCAGACGCTCAAGATTGGTTTCAGCCGCACGCAAACGCAATTCAGCTTCATGGCGGCGGGAATGCAGACCGGAAATACCGGCAGCCTCTTCCAGCAATGCTCGGCGTGCCTGCGGTTTGGCCTGAATAAGCTCACCGATACGTCCCTGCCCGACCATAGACGGGGAACGCGCACCGGTAGACTGATCGGCAAACAACAATTGCACATCTTTGGCACGGACTTCCTTGCCATTGATACGATAGACAGAACCGGATTCACGCTCAATACGGCGCGAGACCTGCAACTCATCAACATCATTATAGGAAGGCGGTGCAGAGCGGTCGCTATTATCGAGAAACAGGGTTACTTCCGCACTGTTGCGTGCAGGACGTGTGCCTGAGCCGGAGAAAATAACGTCGTCCATGCCGGAGGCGCGCATATTCTTATAGGAGTTTTCCCCCATAACCCAGCGCAGCGCTTCAACGAGATTGGACTTGCCGCAACCATTCGGCCCGACGACACCGGTCAACCCGCCTTCAATGACGAATTCCATCGGCTCGACGAAAGATTTAAATCCGAGAAGGCGCAGCTTGGTAAAACGCATCAGCCAACGCTCCGTACAACCGGACGCGGCAAAAACAAAGCAATAAAGAGCGGAATAAAATCAGACACTATTTTTTTAAAATATGAAAATGCAGCGGGCGCAAAAAAGCCCCCGCTGCATGAATATGCATCAGGTTCAGAGCATAGAGTCGATAACTGCCGACATCTGTTCAACCGAAAGAGCTCCGGAATATTTCTGACCATTGATAAAGAATGTAGGCGTTGCATTCACACCGAACTCAGCGCCACGTTCACGAACAGCATTCACATCATCGAGAAGCTGCTGGTTCGTCAAGCAGGCATTGAATGTCTCCTGTGTAAAACCGGCCAGTTTGGAGATTTGCAGCAATGCAGCCTGTGCATCATCGGCCGCAGCCCACTGCATCTGCTGCTTGAACAGCACATCCACCATCGGGAAATAACGGTCATCCGGTGCACAACGTGCCAGCATGAAAGCAGCTGTTGCACGCGGATCAAACGGGAATTCACGGAAGATCAAACGGGCTTTGCCGGTCTTGATGTACTTTTCTTCAATGACCGGCAGCGTATTCACGGTAAAAGTCGCGCAATGCGAACAGGTCATTGAAGCATATTCAACGATTGTCACCGGCGCATCGGCCTGACCCAGCACTTTATCTTCAAGTGCGCCTTTTTCGAGCAGTTTTTTCATATCGACAGAGCCGTCAGACTTCGGAACATCTGTCTGTGCCAGAGCACTGCCGGCGGCAGATACGGACAATGCCGCAGTTGCAAGAGCTGCAGTTCCAAGAAGCTGTCTGCGGTTCAGTTGAGACATCATACGAATCACCCGTTCATTCACGTTGCTATAGTTTCCGGATATTAGAGCAAATTGCCGGAATTTTGTCAGGCAGCTTAAGAGTTTTTAATAAACAATGTGTCTCCAGAGACTTAACGGGCAATTTTCAGCCGTTTTCACATTGTTTATTCTCTTTAATCTGCCCTTTGAAATTAAGATCAGCGGGGCTTTTTATTGGCTTTTTCTGCCAGAATATTACGGCCGAGCTGCATCAGAGAGGCACGTAATGCCTCATCCTCAATACCGACTATTGCCTGTGCCAGCTTTTTCTCGGCAGGTGCACCAACCGGCATCAGCGGTTTGATTTTGCGTTGCGCAACAGGGGCAACAGATTTTTGTTCAATACGGATGCGGGCAATGGCTGCGAAACCCAAAAAGGAATTCACACGATTGATGATCTCGCCGGTGGAATGCTGAATGCGCATTGCTGCCATGCCTTCGCAGCCGATAATCAGTGTTGCCGGCTGAAACGGATCATCCTCATGGGCGCGTCGCGGCCAGAGAATACGCAACGGGCGCGACTGCGCACCAATCTGCGGCCCGACCACATCTTCCCATGCCTGTATCAGCGACAAATTAATACCGGCGCGTTTGCGTAAGACAGGATCGAGCACACTACCGGCCGTATCTGCCAGCGGTTTAAAACCCGATTTTTCCTCTCTGCTCATCTCTGTCCTTTATGCCGGTTTTATTGCCGCAACGGGCGATGATTTTTCTCTGTTATAAAATGCCAGAGCATTACGGGCATCACTGTTACGCCGCAAAATATTACGGCTTGTTCCCGCATAAACCACACTGAAAAAGAACATTGTCACAGCAATACTGGTTTCATGCAGCAGCGGATTATGCAGCATAGCATAGCTGCCCCAGCTGATCGTAAAATAAATCAGCACCCGCCGGATCGTGTAGTCTGTGTTATTGCGCCATAGGAAAATGAAACCGGATATAGCCATTGCCAGCAGCAGCAGAAAACCGATGGCACCATTGACCAATAATTCATCAAAAACTGAATTATGAACATGGATATAACCGTCAAGCAAAGTTGCCTGATCGCCCAGTGCCGTCCTTACCGCAGGCATTTTTTGTTCTGAACCGACACCGATCAAAGGGTGCTTCTTAACAACCTTCACCGCGCCGCGCCACATCTGCTCACGCGTATCTGCTGAGGACTTATCAACCCAGAGACTGCTGTCGCCGGTTTCATAATAATGCACCATACCGGCAAAGCGCTGCGACAGAACTCCGGCAACAGGGCCAACAGTAAAGACAGCGGTCAGACAGGCAGCCAGAATGAGTGAACTGCCGATTTTCACCTTATGGCTGGCGATACGACCGATCAGCACAATGATTTCAAATATTGCCAGCAAAGCCAGCGTAATCATAACCGCACGGGTTTCGGAGGCGAATACGATCCCCGTACCAATGACCAGATACCACGGCCCGTTTGGCAAAAGGCGCGGAGCGTTTTTAATTGGCAATGTTGCAGCAACCGCTGCAATTGCTGCCGCATAGGCAAAAACAGCGGGATTACCGCCAACACCGATGCGGCCACCCCATAATAATGCCTCTCCTGCAACCACTACGGCACAAAAAATGATGCCGATGCGGGAGCCGAATGCGAGGATTCTTAGCGGGTCACGAATGAGAACCATCCCTAATCCGGCAAAAGAATAGATCCATAACAGCAGCACATACCCCACCTGACGGTTTGCAATACTGAGTTCACCGCGCCATGCCATCAGGCCAAGGCTCCAGATCATATAGGCGGATATCAGAATATAAAAATACGCACCATACATCCGGTGCCAGCGATGTTTGTACAGCGCCAAATAGAAGCCGATACAACTATACGCAAACAAAACTATCGGCCCGAAAGCATATCGGACCGGCATAGCCATTGCTGCCAGACATAAAATCCAGAGATCAATACGACGGCGTATCAGAAAGTTTTTTTGCAGAATTCGCATATCATCGTTGCCGGATATTTGTTTTTTGGAAACTGTAAAACAGTCTTTGCAAATAGTCTTTCATACGAAAGAATAATGTACCGATCCGTTTATGGGCCGGTAATTTTGCCCGTGAATAGGTTTTAATATCCTCGGATATTGTTGAGGCGCTTTCATTGGCATTGCTCACCACAGCCCTGCTGGCGGTGAAGAAATTATACGAACCCGCCCAGCCGCGCTCCAGTGCCACATCATAGGGAAGATGCATCACTTGCAGTGCCTTAAGCACTTTCACCGCCCCCTCTTTTGAAACAATATAGGCTCCGGCATTACCAAGCGGTCCGTGGGTGACACGCCCGATCGCCACATCTTCTGTAAGGTTTTCTACCGGACGAAACCCTACAAGACGGTTATGGATCAGCTTGATGACATCCCAGCCCTGCAAATCTGCTGCAGCTTCAACAACCGGAACAAATTCTTCAGAAAACCGGATATCATCTTCAATAATCACACCGGCTGGCGCATCACCTGCCGCAATCATTTCCAAAGCCTTCATGTGACTGAAATAGCAGCCGATTTCCGCCGAAGAGGCAATCTTCCCGTGATCGCGTCGGAAAGCCGCATCATCAAAATGACGTTTATCCGCTTCTGCGAGCAATTTACCGTCAATTGCCGGCACGCGCTGAAGCGCAATGCCGGTTTCCTGCGCGTGTGCGAGCAGCGAATCCCAACGGTCTTTTGAGCGGTCAAGATTGAGAACATAGACCGGAAAGCTTTGTTTGTTCTGCAATATCAAGCCTTTCGGATATTATTCCATCAACAAAATGAGGTTTATAAAATTGTGGTATCAGCAATATGACGACAATCAAACTATCCGCTGCATAATGAAAACGATTTCACATTGTAAGCACAAGCTAAAAATAATTTCCGGTGCATTCCCAAAACAGATCATTTATTGACAAAATATGACGAAAAAGCGCCTCCAAGTCTCCACCGATAACAGTCCGACGATGTTTCCTGCCATGTCGGGAGATGATGCTCCTGCGCAAAAGCTGCTGGCATGGTATGATCGTCATCACCGTATTTTGCCATGGCGCGTAACGCCCTTTGAACACGAACAAGGTGTGCGCCCTGATCCTTACCGCATCTGGTTGTCGGAAGTCATGCTGCAACAAACGACGGTTGAAGCGGTTAAAGCTTATTTCCTCAAATTTACCGGTCTGTGGCCGGATGTGCAGGCACTTGCCGATGCCACCGAAGATGATGTGCTGCGTGGCTGGGCGGGACTTGGTTATTATTCCCGCGCCCGTAACTTAAAAAAATGCGCTGATATGGTAGCCTCTCAGCATAAGGGGCAGTTTCCGGCGAGTGTTGAAGGTCTCAAACAATTGCCGGGTATCGGCGATTATACTTCAGCGGCCATTGCTGCCATTGCCTTCGATATTCCGGCTGCGGTTGTCGATGGTAATGTCGAGCGCGTGGTCAGCCGCCTGTTTGCGATCAAAACCATGATGCCTCAGGCCAAGAGGGAAATCCGTAATTTTACAGAGCAACTCACTCCGCAAACCCGCCCCGGTGATTTTGCGCAGGCGATGATGGATCTCGGTGCAACAATCTGCACCCCTAAGAAACCGGCCTGCATTCTCTGCCCGCTCAATGATAATTGTGCAGCCTTGATCGAAGGTGAGCCGGAGCTTTATCCGGTGAAGGCTCCGAAAAAAGCACGCCCTGTCCGTTATGGTGCAGCCTTCATCATTCTCTCACCGCAAGGCGATGTCTACCTGCGAAAGCGCCCTGACAAGGGTCTGCTTGCCGGTATGAGTGAAGTACCGAACAGCGAATGGATCGCGGCAGATGAAGCGACCTCTCCTGAGCATATTGCACGATTGACCAATACTGATCCGGCACCAATTGCTGCAAGCTGGCAGCCAAACGGTACCATCACTCATATTTTTACGCATTTTGAATTACGCCTCAGCGTTTATAAAACGGATGTTTCAACCATGCCGCCAAGCAATAATGGCTGGTGGGTTGCTCAGGATAATCTCGAAAAAGAAGCGCTGCCGACAGTGATGAAGAAAGCCATCAGCGCCGCCCTGCCCGACACTTTCAAATAAACAACCGGAAAATGTTATGTCCAAAGACGCAGAAAACATTATTCCGCTATATGAAACGCATGCGCAGAAATGGGATGATATCCGGCGCAGCAATGCTGCCAAAGGCCTGATGGAAACCCAATGGCTGGCACGTTTTACCGGTCTGTTACCCCATCAAGGCTCAGTTCTGGATATTGGTTGCGGAGCGGGCGAGCCTATGGCCGGTCACCTGATCCGCTCAGGCTTTCATCTGACCGGCATCGATAGTTCTGCCAGTCTGATAGACATCTGCCGCACCCGTTTCCCTCAGCGGCAATGGCTGGTCGCAGATATGCGTGAGCTATCTCTCCCGCAGAAATTTGACGGCATACTCGCATGGAACAGTTTCTTTCATCTGCAGCGTGATGATCAGCGCCGGATGTTTCCCCGCTTTGCAACACTCGCTGCAGAGAATGCAGTACTGATGTTTACCAGCGGCACTTCAAATGGCGAAGCAACGGGCACTTTTGAAGGGCAACCGCTTTATCACTCCAGCCTCGCACCGGAGGAATACCGCAGTCTTTTATCCGAGAGCGGTTTTGATGTTGTGCAATATGTGGAAAATGACCCGCATTGCGGTCATCTCACTGTCTGGCTCTGCCGTAAAACTTCATGAAACAGTTCACAAAAAAAGCGCCGGCTCAACACCGGCGCTTTAAGGCTCAGACATCTCTGGAGGTCAGTCCGATAATTATGCGTGGCCTGTGCTTAACACATCAAACCAGCGCAAAATGCTGTAGAAAATACCAGTATCAAGTGCCGGTATTCTGCCGTTCATTTTATGAACCGGCTTGAGCCATATTCACACGGATTTCAGCGCGCAGCGCATCAATCGGCTTCAACACGCCGTTTTCTTCATAGTGCCAGAATGTCCAGCCATTGCAGGCATCAAAGCCCTGTACCTTGGCACCCATACGGTGAATAGAACCGGCATCGCCATTGGCAGACAGAGTACCGTCTGCACGAACAATCGCTGCATGACGACGTTTGGCATCACACAGAACTGTACCTGGACGCAGCAGGCCGGCTTCAATCACGCTGACAAAGGCTACACGTGGTTCGGCACGCTTGCCGGTCATGACCTTCAGCTCGGTTTTGCCCAGCGGCTCAACAGCTTCGATACGCTTGGTTGCCGCATCAATGTAAGACTGTTCACGCTCAATACCGACAAAATGACGGCCGAGACGCTTGGCAACTGCACCGGTGGTGCCCGAACCAAAGAACGGATCAAGGATCACATCACCTGGCTTCGATGAAGACATCAGAATACGGGCAAGCAATGCTTCCGGTTTCTGGGTCGGATGAACCTTATCGCCATTATCGTCTTTCAGACGCTCACCGCCGGTGCAAATCGGAAACAGCCAGTCAGAGCGCATTTGCACATCATCATTGGCGGCTTTCATGGCTTCGTAGTTAAACGTATAGCCTTTGCTCTTCTGATCGCGGGATGCCCAGATCAGCGTTTCATGTGCATTCTGGAAACGACGGCCGCGGAAATTCGGCATCGGATTGGTTTTGCGCCAGATAATATCGTTGAGCATCCAGAAGCCCAGATCCTGCAGCGATGCGCCGACGCGGAAAATATTGTGGTATGAGCCGATAACCCAGATGGTACCGTTTGGCTTCAGCACGCGGCGGCAGGCCAGCAGCCATGCACGGGTAAAGGCATCATAAGCCTGAAAACTATCGAACTGATCCCAATGGTCATCAACTGCATTGACCTTGGTCTGATCCGGACGGTGCAGAGCACCTTCAAGCTGAAGATTGTAAGGGGGATCAGCAAAGATCACATCCACCGAATGATCCGGCAAACGATCGAGCGCAGCTACGCAGTCACCCTTAAGAATTGTATCGAGCCAGACCGAGCGCGGTGCAGCTTCTGGCAGATCTTTCACAAGACGAACAACGGACATGTGATACTCGCTAAACATAGGAACGCTTTACTGTCCTTATGGTTACCGAACAGGGTAAACATGGGGTTAATCGAATTGTTAAAAAGCGTTATCAGGTGCGAAAATCGTCAAATTTCTTTAAAATCAATACAAAATAGCGCTCACAAACCACTGTAAATACTTAATAATTTTTAACACTTGGCGAAGTTGCGGTTCCAAAGCTTAAAATCAGACGCCGCAAATCACCCGATTTTGCCCACTGATTTGCCTTGCCGATAAAACACAGAAGAGCCGGCAATTTCTTTTATCATTTTGACCCTCAATCGTTTTAGAGCAGTCCAGTTAAGGCTGAATTGTTGGACTGCTCTAATTTTTTACTTATACGCATTATCCTACGCAAAACCGGTTCCCACTTTTGCTGGAAATGCTTTTAGTATAAACAGTGCCCGTCCTCCCTCTCCTTTTGTTGCGAGCCCTGTTGCGGCTTTTGCAGCTTCTGAACATTTACGGATTTTTCATGTCAAAACCCCAGCTGATCCTCTTCGACTGTGACGGTGTTCTGGTCGATTCCGAGTATATTGCCGCACAGGTCGAATCCGAGCTTCTTACCGATGCCGGATATCCGATTTCGCCGGAAGAAATTGCCGAGCGTTTTGCCGGTCTGACATGGCCAAGCATTCTGATGGAAATTGAACGGGAATCTTCCATTCCGATCTCCGCCTCGCTGATTGAAAAATCTCGCAAAATCATGAAAGAGCGGATTACCAAAGAACTGCTCACTGTAGACGGTATTGAAGATGTGGTCAGCCAGCTTCAATATCCGAAAGCTATCTGCTCCAACTCCAATTCGGACTCTCTGGAACTGATGCTCAAGCGTTCAACGCTGTATGATGCATTTGCCCCGCATATTTATGCATCGCGTGAAGTTGGTAATAAAGAGCCGAAGCCTGCGCCGAATGTTTATACCTACGCGGCTCAGCAATTTAATGCTGATCCGAAACAGTGTTTTGTGATTGAAGATTCAAGCCATGGCATCCATGCGGCACGCGCTGCAGGCATGCGGGTCATCGGCTTTACCGGCGGTGCTCACACCTATCCGGGTCATGCAGACAAGCTGACTGAAGCCGGTGCGGAAACAGTTATCAACCGTCACCGCGATCTGCCTGCCGTGATTGAAGCCATGGCAGAATGGGATGAAGGCTTCTGATAGCCTCCCTGAGAAATGTAATAAAAAGGGCGTGCCGCAAGCACGCCCTTTTTTATATCGTGATGATCAGGCCGCTGATTTCTTCGCGTCTTTCACGGGAGCAGTCAGTGCAGCATAAATCTGCTGTGCTTCTGTCTCGCTGAGACCAATCATCGGACGGCCTTCAATCATAACCGGTTCACCGGAATCCATTTCAAAAATGGCCCAGGTGTCGGTTGGTTCCTGAATGAGTTCATATACTGTCATCATGCCAGCAGTCTAAACGTTAGAGATTACAAATAGTTTCATTCTTTCATCGCTTTAACGATGAACAGGCGGTATTTTCCCGTAAGCACATCCGAAAACCGGACAAATCACTGACAAAAAATTCGCAAATAATTGATATTAAATAATATTTTTCAGATAAAAGTTTTATTTACCGTAAGAAGCTTTCAGATTTCCCGACCTGCAAAACCCACGGCAATATGAACCTATAGTAAATAATTTATGCACTAATTTTAGACACTTGGCAAATACCAGACAGAATACAGCATCTGCTAGAGCGTATCCCGAAAAGTGCGAAGCGCCTTCGCGGGGAAAACAGTCCACCGGACTGTTTTCTTATCCCGCTTCGATCGGATAAGATACGCGTTAACACAAAGAGTTAGAGCATATCCCGCCAAGTGTATTCATGGCACTCGCTCTAGATTTTTTTCTGGTCGCATGTTCGCGAACGCTCAATGTGTCCATTTCGCTACGACATGCTCTAGCTGGTTTTAACGGTATTACCGTCCTGCATTGTGCTTCGGCGCAATAAAAAATGCCGCATTCCTTATCGGGAATGCGGCATTTTTAACTGTCGTGACTTCAGATTAACCCTTGTTCGGGCCTTCATCAAAACCAATAAAGATCTGCACCTGACGTGACGATGCTTCAGGCACGCTCACCGGCGTTCCCGCAAACAGGAACTGTGTTGCCGACTGGGAATTATTCATCGCAACTGCCTGTTTATGCAGTTTTGTGGAGATCACTTTATCGCCTTCCATCACCACAACGCGGATCGGCATATTGATTGTGCCGTTGCGGAATTTCGGCCCCGGCACAACGCGGCCTGCGGCTGCAACAGTAATTGTCAGCGTACCATTATCCCGACGGCAATCGCGGGTCACATCGCTGATCGAAGCCTGATAAACTACACGGCTGCTGTCACCGTTTCCCCCCTTTTCATAGGTGCTGAAGAATGACGTTCCCTCACGCAGGCTGATGCGCGGGCAATAAGCCTGCAAATCCGCCTGTGTCACACGCTGCTCACCGGTTGTGGAAACAGCGCCCTGCTGACTGCCGCTGGTTGAGCAACCGGCAACCAACAAACCAAGCAATGCAGCTCCACCCAAACGGGTAAACCGCAATGAAAGAGGATTTAAACGTCCGAAAGTAGATTTCTGCATAAACCGGTCTTCCTGAATATTGAACCTGTTTGCGAACCGTTCCGGCAACGCGCCGTAACTGTTCTGTTGTCTTGTTTCCCGCATCTCCCGAAGAGTTCCACTCTTTGTCTGATGCGTAAATTCTTCACCATCGCGCATTTTATCCAAAAACCGTTTCACACTTTTTGGAATGCGCCATCTTTGTTTATCGCGCATTTTACCCAAAAACCGTTTCACACTTTTTGGAATGCGCTTTATACCCAAATCCTGCGGCGTCTTTGACATATCCATATGGACGCAAGGCGCTTAACATGCATTATGAGATAATATTTTCACGTTTTTTGTGAACAGGGCAAGCTCTATCCACCGATGCTTGCGTCAGCCACAAGAGATATGACAGGAAAACACCGCAAACTTGACCGAAACCGGCTCAAAACCGGCACAGAATTGCATTGACTGAATGAGGCCTGAAATCTTATGAAATATATCAGCACCCGTGGCGAAGCGCCGGTTTTGGGCTTTTCTGATGCACTTTTGGCGGGTTTGGCGCGGGACGGCGGTCTCTATCTGCCGGAAACCTATCCGCAATTTTCCTCAGATGACATCCGCAAGCTGCGCGGCAAATCCTATGTGGAAATCGCCCTCGCAGTCCTCACTCCTTTTGTGAATGGTGAGATTCCGGACGCCGAATTTGAAAAAATGGTGCGCGAATCTTATGGCTCATTCCGCCATGATGCCGTCTGCCCGCTGGTGCAAACCGGTGCGAATGAATTTGTGCTGGAGCTTTTCCACGGCCCGACTCTCGCCTTTAAAGATGTGGCAATGCAGCTGCTGTCACGCATGATGGATTATACGCTGGCACAGCGCGGACAGCGCGCAACCATTGTCGGCGCAACTTCCGGCGATACCGGCGGCGCGGCGATTGAAGCTTTTGCCGGTCGCGACAATACCGATATTTTCATCCTGTTCCCGCATGGCCGTGTGTCACCTGTGCAGCAGCGCCAGATGACCTCATCTGCAGCCAGCAATGTTCATGCTCTGTCGATCGACGGTAATTTTGACGATTGTCAGAACCTCGTCAAAGGCATGTTCAATGATCTGAACTTCCGTGACACGCTTTCGCTTTCCGGTGTGAATTCGATCAACTGGGCACGTATCATGCCGCAGATCGTCTATTATTTCACATCGGCTATCAGCCTCGGCGCACCGGATCGCAAAGTGTCCTTCACTGTGCCGACCGGCAATTTCGGCGATATTTTTGCGGGCTTTGTCGCCAAAAAAATGGGACTGCCGATTGACCGTCTGATCATTGCAACCAATGACAATGATATTCTGTCACGCACTGTTGCCACCGGCTCCTATGCAATGCGCGGTGTGGAACAGACATCTTCTCCGTCCATGGATATCCAGATTTCCTCGAATTTCGAGCGTCTGCTGTTTGAATCCTATGATCGTGATGCAGCAGCTATTCGCGGGTTGATGCGCAGCCTTGGCCAGTCCGGTGAATTCACCATCGCCGATGCACCGCTCAAAACCATCCGTGAGCAATTTGCTGCCGGTCGTTCAACCGTTGCAGAAACCGCTGCAACCATTGACAGCGTGCTGAAACAGGACGGCTATCTGCTTGATCCGCATTCGGCTATCGGCGTTAAAGTTGCGCGCGAACACGCAGATACAGCCACGCCAATGGTGGTGCTGGCAACCGCTCATCCGGCCAAATTCCCGGATGCGGTGAAAGATGCCTGCGGTGTTTCTCCGGCTCTGCCTGCATGGCTCAGCGATCTGATGGAGCGCAAAGAACATTTCACGCGTCTTCAAAATGACCTGAAAGTGGTGGAAGATCATATCCGCAGCCACTCGCGAGCAGCAAAATAATCAAGGTTCTGCTGCAGCCATATGTTGTATTATGGCAGCAAATTTGCATAGATTTCGCTCTGCCCCTATATGTCACCTGATAAAACAACAGGGGCAGACGAGCTCTTCCGGAACGGTCACGTTCTTTCTTTGTCGCATTGCCATGCCCGTCAGACTCAAAGAAGCTGACGGTTAAAATACTCAGGGGAGTATGCCTAGAATGGGTGTAGAAGTTAGCGTTCTGTCCAACGGACTGACAATTGCCACCGAAACCATGCCACTGATTGAAAGCGTGGCATTGGGTATCTGGGTCAAGGCAGGCTCCCGCAATGAAGCGCATAACCGTCACGGCATTGCGCATTTTCTCGAGCATATGGCCTTCAAAGGCACAGAAAACCGTAGCGCATGGCAGATTGCAGCCGATATTGAAAATGTCGGCGGTGAGATCAATGCCGCAACCAGCGTTGAGACCACCTCTTATTATGCCCGCGTGCTGCGCAATGATCTGCCGCTGGCAATTGATATTCTGGCCGACATTCTTACCAGCTCAAAATTCGATGAAGATGAGCTGGAGCGCGAGAAAAACGTCATCATGCAGGAAATCGGCGCGGCCTATGATACGCCCGATGACATTGTTTTCGATCGTTTTTCTGAAACATCCTATCTGAACCAGCAGATCGGCCGCTCCATTCTCGGCACACCGGAAACAGTGCAGTCTTTTACGCCGGGTGATCTGCGTAATTATATCAATGAACAATATAGCGCCGACCGTATGGTTGTTGTCGCTGCCGGTGCCGTTGACCACGCCTCGTTTGTGCGCGAAGTGGAAAGCCGTCTCGGCGGTTTCCGCGCAACGACACAGGCTGCAGCGCCGGTGAAAGCGTCCTATGTCGGCGGTGATTACCGCGAAGAACGTGACCTGATGGATGCGCAGGTGCTGATCGGTTTTGAAGGCCGCGCTTACCATGTGCGCGATTTCTATGCCTCACAGCTTCTGGCAACGGTTCTTGGCGGCGGCATGTCTTCCCGCCTGTTCCAGCAGGTGCGTGAAAAGCGTGGTCTGTGCTACTCTGTCTATGCCTTCCATTGGGGCTTTTCCGATACCGGCCTGTTCGGCATTCATGCGGCAACCGGACGGGAAAACCTTGAGGAACTGGTGCCCGTTGTTCTTAATGAGCTTTATGAAGCATCGAGTAATATCAATATTCAGGAAGTTGACCGCGCCCGTGCGCAATATCGCGCCGGTCTGCTGATGTCGCAGGAAAGTGCAGCAAGCCGTGCAGGTCAGATTGCCCGCCAGATGCTGCTTTACGGCCGTCCGGTACCGAATGAAGAACTGCTGGAACGTCTGAGCCTGATTACGCCGGAACGTCTGACAGATCTTTCCGGTCGCATGTTCCTCGACAGCAAACCGACCATTGCCGCTGTCGGCCCTGTCAGCCAGATGATGGGTTATGACGATATTCACGGCACGTTGCGCGGCTTCGCCGCGAATAAGCGTCCGGCACTGGCAGTTTAACTTAACAGGCTGGGTATCATGATCAGCTTTCCCTTCAGCAAAACACCATCTGTGTATCTGAAGGGGGAGCGTCTGTTTTTGCGTGAGCCGCAATGGTCTGATTACCGCCAATGGGCAAATCTGCGCGAAAAAAGCCGTGCTTTTCTGACCCCTTGGGAGCCGGTATGGCGGGATGACGAGCTGGAAAAATCCAGTTTCCGGTTGCGGCTGCGCCATTACTCTGAAGAAGCACGCAGCGGAAATGCATGGTCGCTGTTTTTATTCCGCAGGTCCGACAATGTTTTACTGGGGGGAATCACCCTCGGTAATATCCGGCGCGGTGTCGCCCAATCCGGACAGATCGGATACTGGTGCGGCGCACCTCATGCAGGCCAAGGCTATATGTTCGACGCTTTGAAACTGGTTATCCCCTTCGCATTCAGTGAACTGCGGTTGCACAGACTTGAAGCTGCCTGTATTCCGTCTAATCTGCGTTCGGTCAGGCTTCTTGAAAAAGCCGGATTTTTACTGGAAGGCACATTGCGCTCCTATCTCAAGATTAACGGCCTGTGGCAGGATCATCTGCTCTACAGCCTGATTGAGGGAGAAGAGCAGCGCAGAGGTCTTTCTGTTAAAACAACAGCCGTCTGACCGTTAAGCGCAAAGCACCTGATACCAAGACAAAAAGGTAAAGATAGTGACAGAAAACTTTCAGAACCGATTGAAAACGTTTTTCTGTGTGTTTGCCTTTATCGCAGCATTATTGCAGATCACGGTTCCTGCATCCGCAGTTGAGCCGATCAAAATCTCCAAAGAAGATACCGCTCTCGACCTCACCCGCGCTGTGCAAATCATGCATAATCAGGGTGATACTGTGCAGGTATCCACGGCTCCCGGTGCCGACGGCATTGTGCGACGCATTGAAGTGCAGGCCGACAAGGACAAACGCTCCAGCGGTAACTGGGCAGCTTTTGCTATTGCCAATCCGACTGATGAGCAGATTGACCGCCTGATTGTTGCCCCGCATTATCGTCTTGTGAAATCCGGTTTTGTCTGGCCGGATCTGGGTTCGCAGCGCATTTCCTCCATCACGCCGAGTGAGGGCTTTGCGCTTGACCGTCAGGTCAGCCCTGATGCGGATGTGTTTCTGATTACTATCAATCCGGGATCGGTGATTACACTGGTTGCGGAAATGGCCTCCCCTAACCTGCCGCAGCTTTATCTGTGGGAGCCGGATGCCTATAAAGACACAATCAACTCCTACACGCTTTATCGCGGTATTCTGCTCGGTATTTCCGGCCTGCTGGCGCTGTTTCTGACCATTCTTTTCGTCGTGCGCGGAACATCGCTGTTCCCTGCTGCTGCTGCACTGGCATGGGCGGTTCTGGCCTATATCTGCGTGGATTTCGGCTTCTGGAACAAGCTGATAGCCATCACCCCCGGCAATGAGCAAATGTGGCGGGCAGGCACAGAAGTAGCACTGGCTGCCAGTTTCCTGATTTTCCTGTTCACCTATCTCAACCTCAACCGCTGGCACGACCATTTTTCCTATGGCGCTGTGGCATGGGTTCTCGGCCTGATGATGCTGAGCGGTGTGGCGATTTTTGATCCGCCGATTGCTGCCGGTATCGCCCGTATCTCTTTTGCGCTGACTGTTATCTGCGGCATCGTCATTATCGGCATTCTGGCTTTGCGCAGCTATGACCGCGCGATTATGCTGATCCCCACATGGCTGCTGATTGCCATATGGATGACCGGTGCATGGCTGGCCGTTTCCGGTCGTCTGGACAATGATATCGTGCAGCCTGCGCTTGGCGGTGGTCTTGTGCTGATCGTATTGCTGATCGGTTTCACTGTGATGCAACATGCTTTTGCGGGCGGTGTGCTGCGTGTCGGCCTGTTCTCCGATATGGAGCGGCAGGCGCTGGCGGTTATCGGTTCCGGCGATATTGTCTGGGACTGGGATGTGCCGCGCGACCGCGTGGTGACAACGCCTGATATTTCCACCTATCTCGGCACGGCTGCGGCCAGCCTTCTCGGCCCTGTGCGCAACTGGTTGCCGGTAATGCATGGTGATGACCGTGATCGTTTCCGCACCACGCTGGATGCAATTCTGGAAAACCGTCGCGGTCGTATTCACCAGACTTTCCGTCTGCGTGCCAATGACGGTCACTACCACTGGTATCATCTGCGCGCGCGTCCGGTTATCGGTTCGGATGGTGAAATTGTGCGCTGTGTCGGCACACTGCATAATGTGACCGAGCAGAAAAAGGCCGAAGAACGCCTGCTGCATGATGCCGTGCATGACAATCTTACCGGCCTGCCGAACCGCGAGCTGTTCCTCGACCGCCTCGCCAATGTCATGAGCATGTCCTATAATGAGAGCAGGCTCAAACCGACTGTTTTCGTCATTGATATTGACCGGTTCAAACAGGTCAATGACAGCCTCGGCATGTCTGCCGGTGATACAATCCTGCTGACGATCTCGCGCCGCCTGCTCCGCCTGATGAAGCCGCAGGATACGCTGTCAAGACTGTCTTCCGACCAGTTCGGCCTGATCCTCGCGTCTGAATCTGATCCGGCAAAGGTTGCAGCCTTTGCGGAAGCGCTGCGTCAGGCCATCCGTGCGCCGATTTCCTATGCCAAGCGCGAGATTGTGCTGACAGCATCGGTCGGCCTTCTGACATGGACAGCCAATGCCGCCAATGCGGAAGATATGATAAAAGATGCGGAACTGGCCATGTATCAGGCCAAGCGCTTTGGCGGCGACCGTATTGAGCCGTTCCGCCCATCCTTCCGCGCTATCGGCAGTGACAAGCTGCAGCTGGAATCCGATCTGCGCCGCGCTATTGAGCGTAAGGAAATCACAATTGCCTACCAGCCGATTGTGAATTTACAGGACGGCACTATTGCCGGTTTTGAAGCTTTGATGCGCTGGGAACATCCGCGCCGCGGGCCGATTTCGCCATCTGAATTTATTCCGATTGCCGAAAATTCAGGCCTTATCGTGCCGCTCGGTCTGTTTGCCATGCAGCAATCTGCCAATGACCTGTTCAACTGGCAGGAAAACCTGTCGCGTCCGAATCTGTTTGTCTCCGTCAATCTGTCCAGCACCCAGCTGATCCGTCAGGATTTGCTGAGCGATGTCCGTGCGATCCTGTCCCGTACGCATGTGACCAAAGGCACGCTCAAACTGGAACTGACAGAATCTGTGCTGATGGAAAATCCGGAACAGTCAGCGCATATGCTGAACGAGCTGAAATCCATGGGTGTCGGCCTGTCACTGGATGATTTCGGCACCGGCTATTCATCACTGGCCTATCTGACACGCTTCCCGATCGACATGATCAAGATCGATCGCTCATTCGTCAAAGGTGACAAGCCGCAGAAAGCAACCTTGCTGCGCTCCATCATTCGCATGGCGCAGGATCTGGAACTCAAAGTTGTCGCTGAAGGTGTTGAAAGCGAACAGGACGCAATGCAATTGCGCGAAATGGGCTGTGAATATGTCCAGAGCTTCCTGTTCGGCCAGCCAATGACGGCTGAAAATGCAGCCCGTCTGCTCAATGGTCAGACAGTAGAATAAGCATTATTCGTCAAAAATAAAAAACACCGCCTCTCCTGCCGAGGCGGTGTTTTTTATGTATCAGACTTTGCTTCAAGCATGTCCGGCCTGCACAACGAGGCGTGCAGGATCGACGCCCATCTGCGCCATGACGCGATCATATTTGCCGAGAATATCCGTATCAAACAGCAAATCTGTGGTCGGCGGACAGATCAGCCAGTCATTGCTCGCAATTTCACGTTCAATCTGCCCTGCATCCCAGCCGGCATAGCCAAGCGCCATCAGTGTTTTATCCGGCCCGATACCATCCGATATGGCATGGAGAATATCCATCGTCGCTGTCATACAGATATCATCGGTGACGGGAATACTGGTTCCGACCATAAAATCATCGCTATGCAGTACAAAGCCCCGTCCTGTTTCAACAGGGCCGCCACGGCGCACCATCAGCGAGCGGGCTTTTTCAGGCAGCAAAATGCTCTGCGCCTGCGTAATAATACCAAGGCGGATCAAGAGGTCGGGAAACTCAAGCGGCTGCAGCTGGTTTATGATGAAACCCATCGTCCCCTGCTCTGAATGCGCACAAATATAAATGACCGAACGGGCAAAACGCTCATCCGTCATACCGGGCATTGCAAGCAGAAATTGTCCGTTGAGAAAACCGTTGTTCACCACACGCCTCTTTCAATTTCAATGCAACAGGATTGATAAAGATAAATGTGTAATTTTTGCCGTTCGCTGGGGATGATTATGCGTCTGTTTTATTCATTCACGGCATAGTGAATGATCAGCATAACACAACGCTTACATGAGCCAAGTCACATTTATCGAAGTTTTTTGAAGTGCAAAAATCCTGCCTGTATTTTTTCAGCCATTTCAGCGCATTACTTAAAATCAGTATTTTAGAAAATTCACATTAAAAGCGAAATATTCTGCCTGAATGAGAAAAATTACATGCCTGCCTGTCAGAATTTTCAAGAAATAGCGCTTCCGTAAAATCCGGTCAGAGGCTATGTATAATGCCAATATCCGTTACTCATAATCTGTATGAAGGAGAACAGACAATGGCCATTCAGATCGGCGATAAACTGCCAGCAGCAAGCTTCAAAACCAAAACTGCTGACGGCGTTAAAGACGTCACCACAGATGACGTTTTTCAGGGTAAGAAAGTCGTTCTCTTTGCAGTACCGGGCGCTTTCACCCCGACCTGCACACTGAACCATCTGCCGGGCTATCTGGCGAATTACGACGCGCTGATCGCTAAAGGCGTGGACACTGTTGCCGTTGTTTCCGTCAATGACGTGCATGTCATGGGCGCATGGGCAAAGGCCACCGAAGGCGAAGGCAAGATCGTCTATCTTTCCGACGGTATCGGCGCATTCACCAAAGCTGCCGGTCTTGATATCGACCTGTCCGGCGGCGGTCTTGGCGTGCGCTCCAAGCGCTATTCAGCGCTGATCGAAGATGGCGTTGTAAAGAGCCTCGACATTGAAGAAAATCCGGGCGTTGCCACAGTTTCTTCCGCTGAAGCGATGCTTGAAAAGCTCTGATTTTTATAATCACACACAGAAAAGCCCGCTTCAAAGCGGGCTTTTTTTATAAAGAGAATGCCCCAAATCAGAGCGAAATATATAAAATACCGGCAGTCAGCAGCAAACAAAGCGGCGAATAGTACCGGCTGTCATATTTTGCAAAATCAGACATAGACGGGCGTTTGAAAAAGCCGACCAGCCTGAAATCTCCGACAGCACGCAGAAACAGAATAAATGCCAGCCCCCAGCATAACGGCTGAAGCATAGTGCTATTCTGAACACCGACAGAGAACACTAGAGCAGCAAACAAAAACAGAGCAACGGCTACAGCCAGAGTAGCGGCTTTAGACGGCGTGAATGATTGCTGCCCGTCTGCTCTTACCGGAACTGCGGCGGTTTTCCCTATCTCGCCGTCAAACGCCCAATAGACATGAATGGCAGATAAAATAAGAAAAACACCTGTGAGCAACAATCCGATATAAAACATTGTCTCTGCTTTCTGCAGCATTGCAGCTGCACAGATAGTTTCGTTACACGAATATCAGCGTTTTTTATAAGGTGCCATACCTTCACGGGCAAGCTCATCGGCACGTTCATTCTCAGGATGACCCGCATGGCCTTTAACCCAGTGCCATGTCACCTTATGGTTTTTGCGCGCTGCATCCAGCTCCTGCCAAAGCTCGGCATTTTTAACCGGAGCCTTGGCCGCTGTTTTCCAGCCATTGCGCTTCCAACCCTCAATCCATTTGGAAATACCATCGCGCACATAAACCGAGTCCGTATAGAGATCGACCTGACACGGCTCTTTCAGCGCCTGCAATGCAGATATTGCAGCCATCAGCTCCATCCGGTTATTGGTCGTGTCCCGTTCACCACCATTCAGCTCTCTGCGGTGTCCGTTATATTCCAGTATAGCCCCCCATCCCCCGGGACCCGGATTTCCTGAACAGGCACCATCCGTATAGGCTGTAATCGTCTTCAAGCGGTTTTCTCACATTTATTTATAAGGCAGTTCACGGCTATTCAGCACAGTAACTTGCTGTTGCTTACTGGCCATATTCGCTGGCTGAGCGCACTTCGCGATGAAAACGCATACGACGCAAATATTCCATCGGGTCTTTTTTCGTCACAAAACTGTCCGCAGGCACATTGATCCAGTCATAAAGCCGCGTCAGCATAAAGCGCAAGGCAGCGCCGCGGCACAGCGCAGGTAAGGCCTCACGCTCTGCGGAGTTCAGCGGGCGTACCGAATTATAACCGCGCAACAAAGCTGTGCCTTTAGTCAGATTATAGGAAAAATCACGCTCAAAACACCATGCATTGAGACAGATTGCCAGATCATAGGCCAGCATATCCGTACAGGCGAAATAAAAGTCGATAATGCCTGACAGGTTCGGACCGATAAAAAACACATTATCCGGAAACAGATCGGCATGGATCACACCGCGCGGCAGATCCGACGGCCAGTTCTGCTCCAGATAGGCCAGATCCGCTTCTGTCTGTGCACGCAAACCGGCTTCAACGGCATCAGCATCTGCCATGCATTTTTCCCAGAGCGGGCGCCAGTCTTTCAATGTCAGGCTGTTCTCGCGTTCCATCGCAAAATTCTGACCGGCGAGATGCATCTGCGCCATGGCCACACCCAGAGCATAGCAATGTTCCGCTGCAGGTTTACGCAACCACATGCCTTCAAGGAAGGTAACAATTGCCGACGGACGGCCAGCCAATTCACCAATCGCCTCACCGTTTTTTTGCACCACCGGCTGCGGGCACTCAATCCCGTTGACCGCCAGATGCTGCATCAGCTTTATGAAGAATGGCAGATCATCACGATCCACGCGCTTCTCATAAAGGGTCAGAATGAATGTGCCTTCAGTCGTGCGCAGCAGGAAATTGGAGTTCTCAACACCTTCAGCAATGCCTTTGAAAGACAGCAAAGTACCTATGTTGTAATTTTCCAGATAGGCTGCCAGTTCAATTTCATTAATATCCGTATAGACAGCCATGCTGGTCTCCCCCTGCCGTCACCTGCGAAAATCGCGGCAGATTATTCTTTATTTCAGTGATTGCCGTTCACAAACGCCATGTCCTGAGCCGTCAGTTCCACATCGCGGATCTGACGATTGACAAGGAAGTTCTCGGTTTCAACGGTGGTGATCGCCAGATCAATTGTGACATCAAAACGCTGCGAAAACGCATCGATGATCTCATCAACGATAATTTCCGGTGCGGATGCCCCTGCCGAAATCCCCAGCACAGAAAGCTCGCCCAGATTATCCCAGTCGATCTCTTCCGCACGCTGCACAAGCAGAGAATGACGGGCACCGGAGCGCTCGGCCACTTCCACCAGACGTTTGGAGTTTGAAGAGTTCGGCGCGCCGACAATCAGAAACAGATCACAGCCGGGAGCCGCTTCTTTCACCGCTTCCTGACGATTGGTTGTGGCATAGCAGATGGATTCAGCGGCAGGCGCTGTCAGCTGCGGAAACCGTTCCTGAAGCTTGGCGATAATACCCGCAGTATCGTCTACCGACAGTGTTGTTTGCGTTACAAAGCCGAGGTTTTCAGGATCTTCCGGCTGGTAAGCCTCTGCGTCTGCTACAGTCTCGATCAAAGAAACCGTACCTTCCGGCAGTTGCCCCATTGTGCCGATCACTTCCGGATGGCCGGAATGGCCGATCAGAATAACATGCCGCCCAAGACGCTGATGGCGCATCGCCTGTTTATGAACTTTGGAAACCAGCGGACAGGTTGCATCCAGATAGAACAGGTTTTTCGCATCCGCATCTTCCGGCACTGATTTTGGCACACCATGAGCGGAAAATACCACCGGCTGATCGCGGTGTTCCATCGGAATTTCGTCCAGCTCTTCCACGAAGATTGCACCACGCGCCTGCAGGCCTTCAACCACATAACGGTTGTGAACAATCTCATGACGCACATAGACCGGAGCGCCGTATTTCTTCAGCGCCAGCACAACGATCTGAATAGCGCGATCAACACCGGCGCAAAATCCACGTGGACCGCACAGGCGGATGGTCAGCTTAGGCTTATCGGTCATTGAACTCTGATTATCCTGTCTTCAAAGCAACATTGCGACCATAGATCATCAATGCGCTGTAAAACATATCCAGCTTTAGCAATTGGGCTTCGTATCACGCAATGTCAACAGCTATTGCACATCCCCGCTGCGACGCTGACGGAAAATATAGATAAAGGTCACAACCAGCAAAACGGCAGCCAGCCCGAACCATGTGCCCGCATATTGCAGATGATTATTCGGTTGCTCGAGAATGGTTATCCCGCCCTGCGGCAAGCCACCGGCATTGGCTGTGGCATCCGCATCCACAAAGAACCCGACAAAATCATGATCCTGAGCAAGGCCGCTATTTTCCATCATCGCGCCCCAGTCTTTCCAGTAATAAAGTTTTTTGGCCGGTTCATTGTTAGGCAAATAGGAAGACGGCTTGGCAATCAGCGGATCACGTGCAAGCCCCGTAACAGTCACTTCACCCGCGATCTGTCCTTGCGGACGTGTCGCCGGATTTTGCTTTTCATAAGGCACAAAACCACGATTGATCAGAACAGCCCGCCCGTCATTCAGGATCAGCGGCGTATAAACCGCATAACCGGATACGCCTTTAAACGTGGTGAAAAAATACTGTTCGCGCTCATGCTGAAATGTGCCGCGCAAAGTCACCGGCATGTAATCCACAACACCGGTTTTGGCAAATTCAGCCTCAATGTCGCTCAGCGGCTTAGGTGCGGAATGCACCCTTTCTTCAATCTGCGCAATCAGCTGTTCTTTCCAGAATAAACGTTGTGTCTGCCAGATACCAAGCCCCAGCAGAACGGCAAAAGCAATGCTGCTGCAGAGCAGTAAAATCCATGGAAAGGACTTCTGTGTCTTACCGGCGGCAGTCATTCGCGTCCCCGCCTGTCGAGCTGCCCTGACGCCGCTTTATGCTTATATTGCAGTGTAATGAGTATACCTTTCATCCAGCGCGTCAGCACCAACCCGATGAGAATTGCCAGCGGTATCCAGATGATAAAATGCAGCCAGAGCGACAGCTGATAAGACACCTCAGCCCAGAGCGCCAAAGCCGTAACAAGAAAACCGTCAAGCAGAAGCACAAAAACAACAGGCCCGTCACCGGAATCTGCAAAACTATAATCCAGTTCGCAGACCTCGCAGCGCCTTGCCAGTTTCAGATAACCATTAAACAAAGCGCCCTGTCCGCAGCGTGGGCAACGTCCTTTGATACCGGCTTTGATTGGCTCTACCGGCGGATAAAGACTATCTTCATTATGCATTATTCCACCTCCGCTGCGGTCTAGAGCGGTTTACGTCCAGATTGGATCATAGCGCTCGCTCTAGATTTTTTATTTTGTCGCATTATCACTGCCGTCAAGTTGATCCAACTTGACTGTGAAATGCTCTAGTTGCGCCGTTAAAACCAGAGCAAAATTTTAAAGTGTTGGAGCGAGTTTTATGTGCCAAGTCTGGCACACGGCACTTAAGAAACAAAAAGCGCCGCAGCCCTCAAAAAACCGCGACGCTTTCCTTATCCCATCAGGCTCAGAACTCCGGCAAAATGCCGTTATTCCTGATGCCGGTTAATGCACGGCAATCGGTGCGCCCCATGAACCCCAGACATAAATGCTGAAGAACAGGAACAGCCAGACCACGTCCACGAAATGCCAGTACCATGCAGCGGCTTCCAGACCGAAATGGTTCTTCGGCGTAAAATCACCGCGAATAGAGCGGATCAGACAAACGGCCAGAAAGATCGTACCAACAATAACGTGGAAACCATGGAAACCGGTCGCCATGAAGAATGTTGCACCATAAACGGAATCTTTGAAGGCAAATGGCGCATGAATATATTCATAAGCCTGCACGAAAGAGAACAGCACACCGAGAACAACAGTCAGTGCCAGCCCCCAGACAAGGCCTTTGCGGTCATTGTGCAGCAGCGCATGATGCGCCCATGTCAGCGTGGTGCCGGAGAGCAGCAGAATAACGGTATTATAAAGCGGCAAGTGCAGAGGATCGAGAACTTCCATGCCTTTCGGAGGCCACTGACCGCCGGTGAATTCTGCACGCATCACCTGATGCACTTCATTCGGGAACAGGCTGGCATCAAAGAACGCCCAGAACCATGCCACGAAGAACATGACTTCGGAGGCAATGAACATAATCATGCCATAGCGCAGATGGATGGAAACCACGCGAGTATGGTGGCCTTCCTTGCCTTCACGGATCGTATCCGACCACCAGCCATACATGCAGTACAGGATGATGGCGATGCCGATAAAGAACAGCCATGGCGTTACAAAATTGATACCAAACAGATGCAGCTCGCCTGCATTGAGGTAGCGCATATAAGCGATACCGCCAATGGCCAGAACAAATGCACCAACCGAGCTCAGAAACGGCCACGGACTAGGATCTATAATATGATAGTCGTGGTTCTTCTGATGAGTGTCTGCCATGTCATTCCCCCTTAAGGTTTATGCCCCAAGGCTCCTCTGTTTATCTTTCCGGTGCTGCATCCGGATATAACCCGACAAGCACCCTGTTCTTTATTTTATGCCGCAGACGCAGTCTGTTTTTGCGCTCCGAACATAGCCCCTCTTGACCATATTCTTGATGCAGTTCGCTTTTTTGCGCACCGCAACATGATGTCGCGGCATCTCTATCCTTGCGGCTTCACCACCGGTTTAATTTCAGCATTTTTCTGCAAAACAGCAGGCACTGCGGCTGAGTTCACCGGCTCCTTGTCCAGCGGGAAAAATGTATAAGACAGGGTGATCGTCTTCAGCCCTTTAAGGTCTTTTTCTTTCACAATATCCGGATCGACAAAGAACATGACCGGCATTTCCATTGTCTCGCCAGCGGCAAGGGTTGTGTCTGTGAAGCAGAAGCACTGAACCTTGTTGAAATAGGAGCCTGTGAGATCCGGCGACACGTTGAATGTCGCACGTCCCGAAGCCGGACGGTCTGAAATATTCTTTGCTTCGTAATTAACGATAGTCGTTTCACCGATACGCACAGTCACTTCGCGCTGAACCGGCTTGAACTCCCATGGCAATCCGCCGGACACATTGGCATCAAAGCGTACATTGACCGTCTGATCGAGGATTGTATCGGACATCTGCTCAACGCGCTGCGTTGTGCCGCCATAGCCGGTAACCTGACAAAACATCTGATAAAGCGGCACAGCCGCATAGGCCATCCCGATCATGGCAACGAAAAAACTGGCACAGGACAGAGCAACAATACGATTGGAACGCTGATGACGTACAGCCTGTGCAGCAGCGTCTTCTGCTGCAGGCGCCTGCATTGTTTCTGTATTTTCCGGTTTCTGTATCATTGCCTACGCCGCCTCCCTGCGACTTAAAACGCTGACAGTTCCGATTACATCGGGCGAACCAGCACACCTGGTCCGAGTTTAACCCATGTGCCGATATAAACGATCAGAACAAAAGCCGTTAAGGCCAGTGCCAAAGCCACAGAACGGCTGCGCTGGGCTTTCTTCTGCTTCTCTGTCTGCGTTATCAGTTCGAGTTCAGTTTTTGCTTCTTTATCCGCCATCATTATCCCCCTATTACCGGCAGTATTTTCGCCACCAGTGCCTCAACAAGCAAGATGCTGAACAAAGCGGACAGATAAACCAGCGAAAATTTAAACAGCGCACGGGCAGCACGCATTTGTGTTTCATGTTCCGGTGCCATCCAGAGCTGCACTGCGCGCCATACGAAGATTGCGCCAAGCAAAGCAGAAAGCACACCATAGACATGGCCGCCGAAGCCGAGGAACCATGGCAGAACACCAACCGGCGCCACGATCAGCGAATAGACTACGATCTGCAAACGTGTGGATTTTTCACCCCGCACATTCGGCATCATCGGAATTTTTGCCGCTTCATAATCACCGGATGTGAACAGTGACAGTGCCCAGAAATGCGGCGGCGTCCACAAAAAGATAATCAGAAACAGAACAACACTTTCAACCGAAACTGTGCCCGTTACCGAAGCCCAACCGATCATCGGCGGAAATGCACCGGCGGCACCGCCAATCACAATATTCTGCGGTGTCGAGCGTTTCAGCCACATCGTATAAACGACGCTGTAGAAGAAAATTGTAAAGGCCAGCAAAGCAGCAGCAAGCCAGTTGACGAGCAGGCCAAGCGTCATCACGGAAAAGACAGACAGTGTAATACCGTAGGCAAGCACTGTTTCTTCACGGATCAGACCGGCAGGGATCGGCCGGTTTTTTGTGCGTTTCATAATGCGGTCAATGTCAGCATCATACCACATATTCAGCGCGCCTGAGGCACCGCCGCCGATCGCAATACAAAGAATAGCAATCGCAGCCATAACCGGATTCATATGGCCGGGAGCCACGATCAGACCAACAAAACCGGTAAATACAACCAGCGACATGACACGTGGTTTCAGCAGCGCGATATAATCAGCCGCGCTCGCTTCCGACAGCTGCATCTGCTGTCCGGTTTCACCTGTCATGTTATTTTTCTCAACCAGAGACATTATCTGTATCTGTCCTTATTCAAAAATTCCGGCAAAACCGGATACCGGATCTCAAATCCGGCAATTCCTTAAAACGAATGTCGCACTCTGAGCAGCTATTTGCGGGGAGACTGCTTCTCCCGCAACGCCGCATTTTCTTGCGCGACTGTTGCAGCACCTGCGGTGCATTAAGCGCTAATAGCGCCTCTATACACCCAAACACCGCACGGTACACCCGTCATAATTTAGGAAATTCATAAATAGCCTAAAAGTGAACGGCCCTATGAATTGCATAAATCATGCTATCCGGCATTTTCGTTTGTATCGGGCGGCGGCATCACTGACGCCGCCCGAACAATATTACTTCACATGCGGGAGCTGTTCCCACTGGTGGTAAGGCGGCGGCGAAGACAGCTGCCATTCCAGTGTTGTTGCACCCTCACCCCATGGATTTGCACTTGTGGCACGCTTTTTCGCAAAAGCCTCAAATACACCATAGAGGAAAACCAGCACCGCGAAGCCGGAAATATACGAGCCGTAGGACGACACCATGTTCCAGCCTGTATAGGCATCAGGATAGTCGATATAACGGCGCGGCATACCGGCAAGACCGAGGAAATGCTGCGGGAAGAACACCAGATTCACACCGATAAATGTGAGCCAGAAGTGAATTTTGCCGATGGTTTCATTATACATATAGCCGAACATTTTCGGGAACCAGTAATACCAGCCTGCGAAAATCGCGAATACGGCACCCAGCGACAATACGTAATGGAAATGCGCGACAACATAATAAGTGTCATGCAGCGCACGGTCGAGACCGGCATTGGCCAGCTGCACACCAGTCATACCACCAACGGTGAACATGAAGATGAAGCCGATTGACCACAGCATCGGTGTGCGGAAATCAATCGAACCGCCCCACATTGTGGCAATCCACGAGAAGATCTTGATGCCGGTCGGCACCGCAATCACCATGGTCGCGAACACAAAATAACGCTGCGTATCGAGTGACAGACCCACCGTATACATATGGTGCGCCCAGACCACAAAGCCGACAACACCGATTGCAACCATTGCATAGGCCATGCCGAGATAACCGAAAATCGGCTTCTTCGAGAAGGTCGAAATCACGTGACTGACAATACCGAAGCCCGGCAGGATCAGAATATACACTTCAGGATGACCGAAGAACCAGAACAGATGCTGATACAGGATCGGGTCACCGCCACCTTCAGGCGCGAAGAATGCTGTCGCAAAGTTACGGTCTGTTAGCAGCATGGTGATCGCACCGGCCAGAACCGGCAGAGACAACAGAAGCAGGAAGGCTGTAACCAGAACAGACCATGCAAAAAGCGGCATTTTATGCAGGGTCATGCCCGGCGCACGCATATTCAGAATGGTTGTAATGAAGTTGATCGCACCGAGAATGGACGACGCACCGGAAATGTGGATCGACAGAATTGCGAAATCCACCGCAGGTCCAGGCTGCCCCGAAGTCGACAGCGGCGGATACAGCGTCCAGCCGCCACCTGCACCCCAGCCACCGGCAGGACCCGGCACGAAGAAGGAAATCAGCAGCAGCAGCAATGCCGGAGGCAGCAACCAGAATGAAATATTGTTCATGCGCGGGAACGCCATATCCGGCGCACCGATCATCAGCGGAACCATCCAGTTGGCGAAACCACCGATCAGCGCAGGCATGACCATGAAGAAGATCATAATCAGCGCATGCATGGAGGTAAACACGTTGAACATATGCTTACCGGCATCCAGTGCCGCATCGCCTTCAACGCCATAGACCATGGAAGCCAGACCATGGAAAATCTGGATACCAGGCTCCTGCAATTCCGCACGCATAGCGATGGACAATGCCCCGCCGATGATACCGGAAATAATCGCAAAGATCAGATAGAGTGTACCGATATCCTTGTGATTGGTCGAATACACCCAGCGAACCCAGCCGCGCGGCTTGTGGTCGTCATGGTGTGCATCCGCCCCTGCGTGAGGGGCTCCCTTTCGGGTATCGTGAGCTGTTGTACCAGCCATAAGATTGCTCCCGTTCTGAACGAATACCAAATGCCCTTTAGGGAACCAAAACAGGTATTCTAAAATATTGAACTACCACATGAATTCCGTCTTAAATCATATTTGATTTTTAAGCAGCCATGCGGTTCGTGACCTGTAAAAACCCAAGAGCCTGACGAAAACTCCGTTCACGTCAGGCTTATAATCAGTTTCCGGCAACAGTCACGGTCTTGTTGTCATTTTCAATTTCGGCCATCAGCGTCTTATTCGCACCGGAAATATCCGTGCGGGCAGCAGCAAGCCATGCATCATAACGCTCCTGTGAGACAACGCGCACAGCAATCGGCATATAAGCATGATCTTTACCGCATAGTTCAGAACACTGGCCGTAATAGAGCCCTTCACGGGCGGCCTTGAACCATGTTTCGTTATTACGTCCCGGAACACCATCCATCTTGACGCCGAAAGCAGGCATTGCCCATGAGTGGATCACATCGGCAGCTGTCACCAGCAAGCGGACAGTCGTATCCACAGGAACCACAACTTCATTATCAACGGCCAGAAGACGCGGATAAGCGGCCAGATCCTGTTTTCCGGCAGCAGCACGGTCTTCGTCTTTCAGCAGAAGCGCATCAAAAGAAAGCGGCTCTTCTGTCTGATATTCATAGCCCCAGTACCACTGATAACCTGTTGCTTTAACAGTCAGTTTTGGCTCATCCGGAGAATATTGCGCAGTCAGAAGCTGGAAGGACGGAATGGCCAGAAACAGCAGAATAATGACCGGACCCAGTGTCCAGATCACTTCAATCGTTGTGTTATGGCTGGTTTTGGAAGCAACCGGATTTGCGCCTTTACGGAAGCGCAGGATGCACCACAAGAGCAGCAGCATCACCAGACCGGTTACCGGAATAATGAACATCAGCGAATAACGCTCAAACCAATGTATCTGATCCGCAATTTTTGTTGCGGAATCCTGCCAGCTCAGCTGCCAGTCAACCGGCTTGTCAGCCAGTGCGCCCGCTGCAGACGCCAAAAGACCGGACACTGCGCCGAATGCAACCGCGCTGCCGGTCAAAATATGTTTTTTCATCGCAGAATCCTTACCTGCAACGGCTTTATTTGTGGCAATAACCCTATCCACCAGCATCTTCTCCCGATTATAGCCTTGCCGGTTAATCGCGAACATAGCTCTTCCCCAGCCAATGTCCCGTTCCCCCACCGTACTGACAACACATTATAGCACCAAGCAAGGAAGGCGAAGATTTTCCCGTGCGGCATTTTTGCGCGTAATACAACTCAAAAACACGGGTCTTTTCCGGTTCATCCCGCAGGCAACCGGATATAAAACCTTCCAAATCAATCTATAAAAACACATAAAATCAAAGAGTTGAAAACGAAGAACAGTATAGCGCGACCTTTTACAGATTTTGTCTGTCCGGAAAAATCTCAATGTTTTCCTGATTGTCTCAACCGCGCCAAAACAGCCCAAATCCGCAGATCATGCCTTATTCCGGCCTCAGAACGGAGAATCAATTCACAGCCCGGACTTATTTGCATTGATCTGGATCAAGTAAAATACAGTTAAAACAATGCGCCGCGCATCCTGCACAAAGCTGCTGCAATATTCTGAAAAGCACCGCAGATTTCAACCCCTGCACACTCTTTCAGGCCAGCATGCAATTCACGGTACTAAAACGGAGGGAAGATGCTGAAAACTGTGCATGGCATAGCGATAATTTCGGCAATACGGATTTAGAATGGTGTTCACAATCTGATTTATACTAAAACTTTACCTTATCCGGTTCAAATTCCGCCATTATCCATGTACACAGAATAAAAAGCATGGCTTTCTGATTTGCCGGTTTCCGGAAATGACGCAAAGCCCTCTCTTAAATACGCTTTCAAAGGGTAGTTACGGCTCGCGCCGCATTTACCGATGTAATGTTTACCGAGCCGCCAAAGGTATCATAAATATGCACCATTTCTCTTCTGTCAGCCGTAAAGTTGCCGCTGCTCTGCTCGGTGCAGGCCTAATGGCTGTATCCGCCTCTGCTGCTTTTGCTCAGACTGCACCGCAGCCTGCTGCAGGCGGCGCTTCGCAGAAAAACGGCACTTTGCGCTCGCAGCATGGCGCATGGTCCATTCTTTGCGACAAGCCTGCCGGTGCCAAGACCGAACAATGTGCGCTGATCCAGAATGTGATCGCTGCTGACCGTCCTGAACTCGGCCTTTCGGTTGTAGTCCTGAAAACCGCTGACAATAAAGCGCGTATCCTGCGTGTGCTTGCACCACTCGGCGTTTTGCTGCCAAACGGCCTCGGCCTCAATGTGGACGGCAAAGATATCGGCCGTGCTTATTTCGTGCGCTGTTTTGAAGACGGCTGCTATGCGGAGGTTATCCTTGACGACGCACTGATCGAAACACTGCGCAAGGGTAAGGCCGCGACTTTCATCGTGTTCCAGACACCGGAAGAAGGCGTGGGTATTCCTGTTGAACTGCAGGGCTTCAGCGACGGCTTCAACAAGCTGCCATAAGCTCTTCAATCTGATTAAAACGCCGCCGCTCATATTTTGACGGCGGCGTTTTTATTTTATCCCGCTGTCCGGCTTGTCCCACGGCAGCAAACTCGCCATATACAAAGAACAATCACCCGTCTGATACAGGACACAGCCGCTGTTCCGGAGTAAATCTATGAGTTCCACCACGTCCCGAAGCCTGATTGATGAATTCGATGTCAGCCGTGACAAGGTTGAAAAACTGGTTGCGCAATCGCTCCACGGCAGTGAAGACGGTGAACTTTATCTGGAATATGCGGAATCTGAATCTCTGGTCTTTGATGATGGCCGCCTGAAAAACGGCTCTTTCAATCAGGGACAGGGTTTTGGTCTACGTTGTGTCTCCGGTGAAACGGTCGGCTATGCTCATTCCGGCGAACTGACCCATAGCGCCCTGCTTCGTGCATCCGATGCAGCATCCGCGATTTCCCGCGGATCTTCAGGCACTTACAGTGCAGCTCCGGCAGGTACCAACCGCCATCTCTATACCGACGTGAACCCGCTTGGCTCACCGACTTTCGATGAAAAGGTCGTGCTGCTCCAGCAGATTGACGGCTATTTGCGCGCCAAAGACAGCAAAGTGCGTCAGGTCAGTGTCAGCATCGGCGGTTCATGGCAGCAGGTAGAAATCTTGCGTGCGGACGGACATTTCGTTCGTGATATCCGTCCGATGGTACGCCTGTCGATTTCCGTTATGGCAGGTCAGGGCGACCGTCAGGAATCCGGCTCCTATTCCATGGGCGGCCGCCGTCTGTTTGAAGATTTTATCGCTACAGGCTCATGGCAGCACGCAGCGGATGAAGCACTGCGTCAGGCTTTGGTCAATCTTGAAGCCATCCCCGCCCCTGCCGGTACTTTCGACATTGTCTTGTCCAATGGCTGGCCGGGTGTAATGTTGCATGAAGCTGTCGGCCACGGTCTTGAAGGTGACTTCAACCGCAAGCAACTCTCGGCCTTCGCAGGCCTCATGGGGCAACAGGTTGCCGCCAAAGGCGTGACCGTAGTCGATGACGGCACAATTACTGACCGTCGCGGCTCACTGACCATTGATGATGAAGGCACACCGACCAACAGCACTGTGCTGATCGATGACGGCAAGCTCGTCAATTATATGCAGGATCGCCAGAATGCCCGTCTGATGGGGATGAAACCAACCGGCAATGGCCGTCGTGAATCCTATGCCCATGCACCAATGCCACGCATGACCAATACGATGATGCTCTCCGGCGACAAAACACCGGAAGAGATTATCGCCTCCGTTAAGAAAGGCATCTATGCGGTGTCTTTCGGCGGTGGTCAGGTAGACATTACCTCCGGTAAATTCGTTTTCGGTTGCACCGAAGCCTATATGATTGAAGACGGCAAAGTGGGCGCACCGGTCAAAGGTGCCATGCTGATCGGCAATGGTCCTGATGCCATGCATCGCGTATCGATGATCGGCAATGACAGCAAGCTCGATAACGGCTCCGGCAATTGCGGCAAAGGCGGCCAGTGGGTGCCTGTAGGCGTTGGTCAACCACATCTGCGTATGGATCAGATGACTGTTGGCGGAACCGCGGTATAAACATGAAAAATTTGAATGGTTTAACTGCCGTCATCACCGGTTCTGGTCGTGGTCTTGGTGCCGCAGTGGCGATGATGCTGGCCGATGCCGGTTGCAAGATTGTGCTCTGCGCCCGCAATCAATCTGCACTCAATGATATTGCCAGTCAGATTGAACAGCGCACAGGACTGCGTCCTGATCATATTGTGGTTGATCTCGCCGATAATGCCAGTATCGGCCGCGCAATTGCCCAGATCACAGAAAAATATAGCACGATTGATCTGCTGATTAATAATGGTGCGATGTGGCTTGAAGCCAGCGATGAACCGCATAGCGAGCAGGAAGTGTTTGGAACAATCAATGCCGCAGTGACCGGCAGTTTTCTATTCACACAGGGCCTGCTGCCACTGCTGAAAAACTCATCCAGACCGGATATTGTGACGATCGGCTCGATCAGCGCATTGCCGAATGCACCGCTGCATAGTGTGGCTATACCGTTTTATGCGGCCAAACATGCACAGGCAGCAATAGCAACAGGCTTGCAGCAAATGCTGCGCGGTACGCCGGTGCGTTCACTCTGTGTGCATCCGCCCTATCTGGATGATATTTCACCGGCAGATGCGGAATGGGATGCCATTCCGGAGCGCTCCAAAGGTGAGCGTGCAACCAACCGCGATGTTTGTGAAGCGGTGATGTTTGCGATCACCCGACCGCGCCATATCACGCTGTCGTCAATCACAATTGATACGGATGAAGGCGGGTTGTTCGGTTAATCCCGCAATCAAAATGCAAAACGGGCTCATTGTGTTCACAACGAGCCCGTTATTTTAAGCTGCGCTTATTTCTTCGACAGCAGCGCTACGGTCTCCACATGGGATGACCACAGGAACTGATCGACAGGGATGATCTTGTCGATCTTGTAGCCGCCCTTGACCAGAATGGCGAGGTCGCGCGCCAGTGTCACCGGATTACAGGAAACAGCCGCGACTTTAGGCACGGATGATTTGGCAATCTGCATTGCCTGCTCTTCAGCACCCGCACGCGGCGGATCGAAAACCACGCCCTGATATGCGTTGAGATCCTTATGCAGGATCGGGCGGCGGAACAGATCGCGGCGCTCATGCGTGACCGGTTTCAGCCCCTGCACATGACGGATACCGCGATCCAGTGCGGCCAATGCCGGTGCATCATTTTCCACCGTATGAACTGCCATGGTCTCAGCCATACGCAGAGCAAAAGTACCAACACCGCAGAACAGGTCAGCCGCTTTTTTGACCTTTTTGAAATGGCCGATCACCAGCGCAACCATGGCTTCTTCAGCTTCAATTGTTGCCTGAAGGAAACTGCCGGACGGAATATTGACCGGCACTTTGCCGAAAGTAATCAGCGGCTTTTTCGGCTCCAGAATAATCTCGCCGTCAACGCTGAGACGGGCAAAGCCCAGCTCCATCATCAAAGGTGTAAGAATACGGCGTGCTGCATCATCCGGTGTCGGGCAGCCGCTTGCAGCCAGATCAAGGCCGGATTCCGTATCAGTAACCGTCAGTTTAAACGGCTTTGCACCATCGGCCAGATGAATAGCGACTTTGCGCAGATCATCCAGACGGGAAATAATCGCAGGAACTGTCACCGCACATTCAGAGATGTTGATCAGCTCATGGCTCTGGTGGCGGTTAAAGCCGAGCAGCAAACCGGCTTCGGTTTTACGGATGGCGAATGTCGCACGACGGCGGCTCTGCTGTGCGCATGGCACCAATGGTGCAAGCTCATATTTCAATCCGCGACCATCAAGACTGGCTGCTACCAATGAACGCTTCCAAGCCTGATAGGCAGACATTTCCCAATGCTGCAAGGCGCAACCGCCGCAATCCTCGAAATGGCGGCAGGATGGTTCTACACGCTGTTCAGATGTTTCCAGTAGCGCCATCAGGCTGGCGCGGTTCTTATCCCGCGCAACATTGGCAACTTCGCCCGGCAGGGTAAAAGGCACAAAAACCTGACCATCCGGCAGCTGGGCAACACCATCACCACCGGCACCCATTGCATTGATTGTAACACGCAAACTCATCAAACATCGTCCTTCGCGGCAGCAGCTTTGTTCTTCCGGCCTGCCAAAATATATTCCTGATTGCCGTCACCACCGGTAATCGGTGAGGCACAAAATCCTAAAGCCTGCCAGCCGGATTGCGTATTGAGCCAATCCTGCAAATCCAGCGCAATTTTCTCACCCTGCGACGGGTCTTTGAGAATACCGCCTTTGCCGATTGCCTCGCGCCCTGCCTCGAATTGCGGTTTCACCAGCAACAGACACCAGCCGTCATCGGCACATAAACTCAGCGCATTAGGCAATGCCAGTTTCAACGAAATGAAGCTGACATCCGAGACAACAATCTCAACATTGCGTGTCTGCAAATGACTTGCATCCAGAACACGGGCATTCAGCCCTTCGAGATTGGTAACTCGCTTGTCGCCACGCAAAGTCTCATGCAACTGGTCATGGCCGACATCGACGCAGATCACATGCTCTGCACCGCGCTCGAGCAGCACTTGTGTGAAACCGCCGGTGGAAGCACCGATATCCAGTGCTGTCTTACTCTCAGCCTCAAAACCAAAATGATCGAGCGCAGCCGTCAGTTTCAGCGCCGCACGGGAGACAAAACGGCTGGCCGGATCATCCACTGCCAGTTCGGCCTGAGCCGTCACGTTCTGACCGGCTTTAGTGACCACCTGACCATTCACGCGCACGGTACCACGTGCCACCGCATCGCGGGCACGCGAGCGCGAAGCAAACAGCCCGCGCTCTACCAGCGCCTGATCAAGGCGTATCTTATCTGTATTTTCACTCATGCTGCCTCAATGAATGAGACAACGCCTGAGCGCAAGATGTAATTAGAGCGCACATATCCATAATGACATGTGCGCTCCGATATTTTTACAGCAATCCTGTCAGACGGTATCAGGCACGCAGTCCGCCGCCTGCCTCACCGGTCAATACATCACGGCCAAGCGCGGCAAAGGCAGCCCGCACGATGCCTGCACTATCCAAACCAGCGCGGGCATACATAGCTTCAGGCTTGGCATGATCCATGAATGCATCCGGCAAAGTCAATGTGCGAACCCGCAAGCCATGATCCAGCGCACCTTCATTACTCAGAAAATGCAGCACATGCGCGCCAAAGCCACCGGCTGCGCCTTCTTCAATCGTGAGCAGCACCTGATGCTCTTTAGCAAGACGGCGGATCAGATCATGATCCAGTGGCTTGGCAAAACGCGCATCGGCAACAGTGGTCGAAAGCCCCGCTGCATCCAACTCATCAGCAGCCGCCAGACATTCCTGCAAACGCGCGCCGAAACTTAAGATCGCAATTTTGCTGCCTTCGCGGACAATACGGCCTTTACCGATTTCCAGAACAGTACCGCGTTCCGGCAGATCAACGCCCACACCATCCCCGCGCGGATAGCGGAAGGAGATCGGCCCTTCTTCATATTCCGCAGCCGTGCGCACCATATGTACCAGTTCCGCCTCATCCGAAGCGGCCATAACCACAAAGCCCGGCAGATTGCTCAGGAAAGCTGTGTCGAAACTCCCCGCATGGGTCGCGCCATCCGCGCCAACCACACCGGCACGGTCAATCGCAAAGCGCACCGGCAAATGCTGGATCGCCACATCATGCACCACCTGATCATAGGCGCGTTGCAGAAAGGTTGAATAAATCGCCGCAAACGGCTTCAACCCTTCAGCAGCCAGACCGGCTGCAAAAGTCACTGCATGTTGCTCTGCCATGCCAACGTCAAAAGTGCGCTTCGGAAAAGCCTGTCCGAAAAGATTAAGCCCCGTTCCGTCCGGCATTGCTGCAGTCACGGCCACAACCTTTTCGTCGTGACGTGCTTCTTCAATCAGCGCATTGGCGAAAACTTTTGTATAGCTTGGCGCATTTGCAGGCGGCTTCGACTGCTTACCGGTAATGACATCGAATTTATTAACGCCGTGATATTTGTCAGCAGCTGCTTCCGCTGGCGGATAGCCCTTGCCCTTTTGGGTCACCACATGCACCAGCACAGGCCCCTCAACATTGTCGCGGATATTGGTCAGAACCGGCAGAAGATGATCGAGATTATGACCATCCACAGGGCCGACATAATACATGCCCAGCTCTTCAAACATTGTGCCGCCAGCCCAGAAACCGCGGGCAAATTCTTCCGTTTTACGGGCTTTATCCTGAAAGAATTTTGGCAATTTCTTGCTGATCTGCTTCGCCATCTCGCGCAGGTTGCGATAAGTCGGCCCCGAGACGAGACGCGCAAGATAGGCGCTCATCGCACCGGTCGGCGGCGCAATCGACATATCATTATCATTGAGAATAACGATCAGACGGGCATCCAGCGCGCCGGCATTATTCATCGCCTCATAGGCCATACCGGCAGACATGGAACCGTCACCGATCACCGCAATCACATTGCGCTTCTCACCCTTGAGCTCACTTGCCACAGACATGCCAAGACCTGCGGAAATCGAGGTGGACGCATGACCGGTGCCGAAATCATCATATTCGCTTTCAGCACGCTTGGTAAAACCGGACAGACCGCCCTCCTGACGAATGGTCGGCATACGCTCACGGCGTCCGGTCAGAATTTTATGCGGATAGGTTTGGTGTCCGACATCCCAGATCAGACGATCATTCGGCGTATCAAACAGGTAATGCAGCGCCACGGTCAGTTCGACCACGCCAAGACTTGAACCAAGATGGCCACCGGTGCGGGACACAACATCAATCAGATCCGCGCGCAATTCATCCGCCAGTTGCGGCAATTGTGCTGGATCCAGTTTTCGCAAATCTTCCGGCAAATGCACCTGATCCAGCAATGGCGTGTGCAGTTTGTTATCAAAACCGGTCATTGGGAAAACCTTATTATTCTATGGACAGTCAGAACAGGCAGAGATTAACGGCTTTGTTTCCCATCCGCCTGTAATTTGCAATCAGCTATATCAAATATTTATTCAGGCAGCGGGATAAATTCTTCCGCATCTCCCGGCACAATATCAAAGCGGCGGCTGCGCCACTCTTCCTTTGCCTGCTCAATACGTTCTTTTGATGATGAAACGAAATTCCACCAGATATAACGGCGGCTATCCATCGCCTCACCACCAAAGACCATGATCTGTGCACCCTCACCGGCAAAATTCTGCGGCACGGCTTCAATCACAATATCATCGCCCTGCCGGAAGGCCAGCAGCTGATTATCGGTAAATACTTCTCCGGCAATGCGCACGGCACCGCTCAGGATATAAATCGCCCGCTCTTCCTGCACCGCAGGCAGATGGAATTTGCCACCTGCTTCAATAAACACATCGGCATAGAGTGTTTCGCTATAGGTCGGCACATCGGATTTCAGCCCGTGCATATCGCCGATCATCAGGCGCATACGGAACTCTTTCTCCTCCAACCACGGCAATTGCTGCACTGTATGATTGCTGAATTCCGGAGCCATATTTTCAGCGCGTTCCGGCAAAGCAACCCATGTCTGCACGCCGGAGATTGCCAGCGGCGATCCGCGCATTTCCTCCGGTGTGCGCTCGGAATGCACAATGCCGCGTCCCGCCGTCATCAGATTGACCTCACCGGGATTAATCACCTGCTCGGTACCGAGACTGTCGCGGTGTCGGATATTACCATCCAGAAGATAAGTAACCGTTGAAAGCCCGATATGCGGATGCGGCGCTACATCCAGCGCCTGCCCAGCCCGTAATAAGGCCGGCCCCATCCGGTCAAAGAAAATGAAAGGCCCAACGAGCCTGCGCTTTGCAGTAGGTAATGCACGGCGCACCTGCAAGCCGCCTACTTCACTGGTGCGCGGAATAATCAGCGTTTCAATTGCATCAATCGACTGATGATCACCGGGAACCGGATCCTGACCGGGAAAGAAGCTCACAAATCTGTCCTTTCAGAAACAATGAAACGCCCAGAGCGAGGCATTTCCGGCTTAAGCTAAGCCATTGAAATACCTGACCCACCAGCTTTCAAACGCATCCCACCAAAATCTGCAACAAATTTTCGGGATACACTTTAAACAGCATATCATAAAATAAGAAATGTCCGGAGTTTTACATCCGGACATTCCATCACAAATCAGTCAGACAGGATCGAATATAAATGCCTGTTATTTCTGACCAAGCATTTTCAGCAATTGCTGCATATCCGGCACCTGACCATTCGCTGTCAGCTTGTCGACAATGCCCGGCAGTGCTGCGGAAAGCTCTGCAAGCAAGTCCTGTTCATTGACACCCGTCTGACGGGCAATATCCGAAATTGTGTTTTTGCCAATGGCATTACCAAGCTGATCCGGTTCGATCGGCGCATTGCTGCCGGAACCAACCCAGCTATCAACCTTATCTGCATGTCCGGCCTGTGTAAGCTGCTCAAGCAGGCCGCCTAAACCACCGCCAAGTCCACCGCCGCTGCCGGTCTGTCCGGCTTGTCCTGCGGCTGTGCCACCCAAAACACCGCCAAGCAAACCGCCAAGAACACTGCCGAGGCCACCAAGGCCACCCGCCTGTGAATCTGCCTGCGTACCTGCCGGAGCATTCGCCTGATGTCCGCCGCCGAACACGCTGCCCAGAAGATCGCCGAGACCGCCGCCGGATGCGGCCTGATCCGGCGCATTCACCTGAGGCTGTTCATTATCATCGGATTTACCGCTGAACATACGACCAACGAGCAATGCACCAAGTGCAATCAGAACCGGTTTGGTCAGACTGCCGCCCGGTACCGGTTCATTATTTGAAGAGTCACCACCAAAAAGGCCCATTCTATACTTCCTCCAAACCTGCTGAAATGCCGGATACTTAGCAGCATCGCGCAAAAATATTTACTTGGCAAGATTGTCACTTGCCAAGCATGTAATGATATGGGAGCGTTTTACCGAGTTTCCAGAGCCAGCCTCATGAATTTGCCAGCACGTGAATTTAATTGATGGTCTGCGTTCCGGTTTCTTTGATTTTCGCATTCTTGCAGCGCCGGATGTGATCTGTCTCTGTAAAATGCTTTTTGCGAAACGGAGAACATACAATGTCAGTTATCAGCTGGATTATTCTCGGTCTCATTGCCGGTTTTATCGGCAGCAAAATCGTCAACAAAAGCGGTCAGGGTATGCTGATGGATATTGTCCTCGGCATTGTCGGCGCGGTTATCGGCGGTGTTATTTTCAATTTCTTCGGTGCGGCGGGTGTTACCGGCCTGAATATTTACAGCCTGATTGTTTCGGTAATCGGCGCAGTGGTCGTGCTTTTCCTTTATCACGCAATCAGCGGCCAGAGGCAGCTAAGATAAACATAAACAGGTACGAACATGCATTGGGTTGAGCCATATATCGCCGCTTATGGCTCAAGCGCTCTGTTTATCATCATTTATTTTGAAAGTTTCGGTGCGCCGGTACCGGGAGAGACATTGCTTATTGCTGCATCCCTGCTGGCTCAGCAAGGCGAACTGTCTTTACCGGTTATGTTACTCGCAGTGTTTCTCGGCGCGATACTGGGCGACAGCACAGGCTATCTGATCGGCCATTTTGGCGGGCGGAAAATTCTGATCCGCTTCGGCCCCTATATCAAGCTGACACCGGAGCGGCTGGAGCAATTCGAAAAACTGTTTGAAAAATACGGCAGCGGCATTGTCATCACTGCACGCTTCTTTGCTACTTTACGCCAGCTAAACGGTATCATGGCCGGCGCTTTAAAAATGCACTGGCTGAAATTCGTCTCCGCCAATATTATCGGCGCGGCACTCTGGACTTTAGTCTGGGGTGCTGGCCCCTATTATTTCAGCGCCTTGTTTAAAAAGCTGCTCTAAACATATGTACTGAGCGGATTATAACCGGAAAATGTTGCGAAAATCTGCGGATATGATCTAGTCTGAACAACAGAGCGTTTCAGCGAAGCAGGTCGTGCAAATGCCATAATTGACCTGCAGCTTCGGAACCGGATTTTATAACGCACAAGGATTTCTCATGCGTATTTTGGCCATTCTCACGGTGTTACTCGCCCCGCTCTTTGCAGGCACAGCGCTTGCAGACGATGCTGAAGGTAAGATCACCAAGATCAATGAAGATGCAGAAACAATTACGCTTGATAACGGCAAAGATTACCGCCTGCCCGGAGAATTCGATTATAGTGCGATTGAAAAGGGCATGAAGGTTATCGTGACCTATGATCTCGTCGACAATATACGCTATATCAGCAATATTGACGAAGCCGACGGCGGTTAAACCCGTAATTACCGGCCATCATAAACTGACAAAAGCGCCGTCTCCGGCGCTTTTTTTATTATAAAGAAGCTGCTTTACTCAAACCCATTCAAGACGGTTATTTTCAAGCTTCAGCAGCTTGTCCTGCGGCACGGAAAGATGCGCCGCATCCTGCCCGCTCATGCCTTCAACCAGATAGAACAAGGTGCGAATACAACCGCCATGGGTCACGCACACTGTTTTGCCCTTCACGCTTTCAAGCCATTTGGCAACACGTCCTGAAAGAATCATATAGCTTTCGGCATGTTCACCCGGCGGAACAAAGTTCCATTTGTCACGCTCGCGCTGCTGCAAGAGACTTGCACTGCCGACACCGGCAGCCTCAAACTCTTCCATCATATGCCCCTGCCAGTCACCGAAATGCACCTCCATCAGCAAAGGATCAGTGCGGTAAGCCAGCGGGTCGAGCCCCATACGGGTGCGGATACGCTCCATCGTCTCACGGGTACGGCGCAGAGGACTTGCAACAAAGTCAAATCCTTCTGCCGTACCAATCAGCGACTTCAGCATATCGCCGTTGCGGTCAGCCTGTGTGCGGCCATGGGCATTGATATCAATGTCCATCTGCCCCTGCACACGCTGGGAGACATTCCAGTCCGTCTCGCCATGACGCGAGAAGTAAATGATTTCCCGTGCCATTCCTGCTGCCCTCAGTCTTTTACAACCGAAATATCCGGTGCATCCACGGCTTTCATACCGATTGTATGATAACCGCTGTCCACGTGGTGAACTTCACCGGTCACGGAACGGGAAAGATCGGAGAGGAAATACAGGCCTGAATCGCCGACTTCTTCAATGCTGACGGTACGACGCAACGGTGCGTTATACTCGTTCCATTTCAGAATATAGCGGAAATCGCCGATACCCGAAGCCGCAAGCGTCTTGATCGGACCGGCAGAAATCGCATTAACGCGGATATTCTGCGGACCAAGATCAACAGCGAGATATTTCACGCTGGCTTCCAGAGCGGCTTTGGCAACACCCATCACATTGTAGTTCGGCATAACTTTTTCTGCACCGTAATAGGTGAGTGTCAGCATAGAACCGCCGTCTGTCATCAGTTTTTCCGCGCGCTTGGCCAGCGCAGTGAAGGAATAAACCGAGATCAGCATCGTGTTGGAGAAGTTTTCTGCCGATGTATCGAGATAGCGGCCAGTCAGCTCATCCTTATCAGAGAAGCCGATAGCATGAACGAGGAAGTCGAGCTTGCCCCATTTCTCTTCGATCAGAGCGAAAACCGCATCCATGGATGCGTCGTCAGTCACGTCGCAATGGCCGCAGACCAGCGCGTCCAGTTCAGCCGCAAGCGGCTCGACGCGCTTCTTCATCGCATCGCCCTGATAAGTTAAAGCGATCTCCGCACCGGCATCCCGTGCAGCCTTGGCAATACCCCAGGCGATTGAGCGATTATTGGCCAGACCCAAGATCAGCCCGCGTTTTCCTTGCAACAAACCGGATTTGGTGGTCATTCACCATACCTCATAAAAAATATAATCTGAATAGCTGCCTATCGCACAGCACAGCATTGGCTTCAAGCAAGGACAGTAAATTTTGTCCCCCTTCCCCTTGAAAGCAGGTATTTAAGTGCAAATATCAGCTTGTTGTTTCTAATATGTAACGGTTCCCGTCAGCAATATAAAGCAGTATTCACGGGCGCGAATCCACCCGTGAATCACTTTATCCTGCCCGTGACCGCAATAGCGATTCGAGCTCTTCATCACCATTTTCAGGCAACATAATCCGGATATGCACGAATAAATCCGCAGCATCTCCCGTTTTATTAGGCAATCCTTTGCCCTTCAGGCGCAAAATCTTATCCGAGCTTGACCAGGCAGGAATACGCACAGCCACACGCCCGCTCAAAGTTTCCACTTCAGCACGGGCACCAAGCACCGCATCACTGAGCTGCACCGGTAAATCAAGATGCAAATCACGCCCGTCCTGACGGAAACGCGGGTGTTTTTTGAAATTGATTGTGACCAATGCATCGCCGTCAACAGCACCGGGAATGGTTTCTCCCTGACCTTTCAGGCGGATCGTCTGGCCGTCCTCAACATATTTCGGCAGTTTGATCGACAGTTTCTTGCCGTTCGGGAAAACCGCCTCAACCTTCTCGGCTCCTGCCGCCTGTTCCAGAGAAACAGAGATCGAGGCTTTCAGATCCGGCGCTTTTGACGGTGCGCGGCTGCGTGTACGGCTTCCGCCACCACCAAAGCCACCACCGAAAATGCTGCTCAGAATGTCCTCTGCGCCGTCAAAACCACCCTGCTGGAAGCCACCTTGCCCGCCAGCACCACCACGACGGAAACCGGCGAACGGATCGCCCTGAAAACCACCACCTTGGCCACCAAAACCATGACCGGCAAAACCTGCCGGCTTTCCTTCCGCATCAATCTCGCCACGGTCAAACTGACCGCGTTTGTCTTTATCGCCGATAATTTCATAGGCCTGATTAATTTCGGCAAACTTCTCCTGCGCCTTCGGATCATCCTGATTCTGGTCCGGATGATATTTCTTGGCCAGTTTACGAAAAGCAGATTTTACTTCTTCAGGCTTCGCCGTTTTAGCGACGCCCAATACGCTATAGGGATCGCGCATAATATTCCTTCATGGCTGCGGTGATTGCCAAACAGAATCACCTGTCATCTGATAAGAGCTTAGCGCATGTCTCCCCAAATCGGGTACCGGTTTTGGGACAAAGACATGCGTCAAATCAAAAAGATAAAGCGAGTGCAGTAGATCAAACTTCACACAACACGCTTTAGCGCATACGGCACCATTTTACCGCGCGGATTAAACACCCGATCAGCTTGTAAAGACAGCGACAGTGTTTCACGGCATGGTTCCGGCATGCTTTTATACAGCAATATGCGCATCAATACGGCTGTTTTCCAGATGTTAAACGGCAAATATGCCGTTCATCTGCAAAATCTGGCGTTCAATTTCCGTATAATTATTAAATCGGGGCAAAAGAGGTTAAAGCCCAGGCACCACCTTGCGCCATACAGGCCTGTCCGCGATAAAGCGCAGCGCCGTCAAAGGCTTCACGCGAGGTTTCAAATTCGCGGCACAGTCCGGCATCCGTCTTTTTCTCGGCGACAGTCGTGATTGTTCCCTGACTGCCGGTATCCGGATTAGCCCACGGGATCGGTGTTTTGCCCCATTGCGTGAAGTTCAGAGCGGAGACCACATTCCGGATGGTATTCTGATCCGATACTTTACTGCTGTCATTGACCTCTGCTGTCACCGCAGGCTGCTTTGCGACAGAGCCAGTAATACTGTTTTTATCCGGCATCGCTTTTTCGAGATCAAAACCGGACATTGCGCAGCCGGACAGGACAGAAACAGTACAGACGACCATAAGAAAACGGCAGGATGCCCCCCGCATCAACTGCAAAAAACCGCTTTTCCGTAATTCTGAAGTCATTGTAGTGACTGGCAAATGATCGTCCTGACAGGCTGAAGAACAGAATATCCGTAAAGACATTCCGGTGTTAATTGAAAACAGGCGTTTATTATGTGCCGGTCTGCGTTAACAAGCGGTTTGTGCAGAAGGTAAACAAATCGATAGCAGCCGTCAAAGGCTTCTGAAACATGTTTTCACAGCATTCCGCATATGCGCCCGTTTATTCGCGTTTTGTGATTATTTCTTGTTGTTTTCGCGGCTATTTCCGATCCGCAGACTAAAGACGCAACGCGGCCTTCATCCGATATCTCAGCCGGTTTTTTGTACAATAATAAACTTGCGGGTCTTCACAAGCACTGCCGGTCATGCAACTTATGCTGGTCATGATGATGGAAGCGCGGGTTAAGCACCGCTGAAGCCTTCCGATTACCAAGCAAGTGAACATACCGATATGACAACATCAGCGAATGATTTTACAACTGCGACCGAGCCTTTTCGTCTGTTTGCAGAATGGTTAGAGGATGCAACAAAATCCGAGCCGAATGATCCGAATGCTGTTGCAGTGGCAACCGTAGACGAAAGCGGCATGCCGAATGTGCGCATGGTGCTGCTGAAAGACTTCGATGAGCATGGCTTTGTATTCTATACAAATTACGAGAGCCAGAAGGGTTGCGAAATCCTGTCGGCCGGCAAAGCGGCCATGTGCTTCCACTGGAAATCCTTGCGCCGTCAGATCCGCGTACGCGGCCCTGTCGAACAGGTAACGGCTGAGGAAGCTGACGCCTATTACAAGTCGCGCCCGCGCGGCAGCCGTATCGGCGCATGGGCCTCCAAACAATCCCGCCCGCTGGAAAGCCGTTTTGCACTGGAAAAAGCGGTTGCCGAATATACCGCGCGTTATGCCATCGGTGAAATTCCGCGCCCTGAATACTGGTCGGGCTTCCGCATCAAACCAACCTATATCGAATTCTGGCATGACCGCCCATTCCGCCTGCATGATCGTTTGATCTTCAAACGCGATGCACCGGAAGGCGATTGGACAACCCAGAAATTCTATCCGTAAACAAAAAAGCCGCCGAAATTATCGGCGGCTTTTTTGTGCGCCGGTCTTTCTCTCGTTTGACCACTGCTTAAAAGGCGAATAGAAACAGATTACCAAACTGAAATTAAAATGAGCCGCAAAGAACCGGTTCAATCTTGGGGTTTTCTATGTCGCATAACAGCTTTGGCCATCTTTTCCGCGTGACGACCTGGGGCGAAAGCCACGGTCCGGCGCTGGGCTGTATCATTGATGGCTGCCCTCCGGGTATTCAATTTACCGAAGCTGAAATTCAGGCCTATCTTGATAAGCGCAAGCCGGGTCAGTCAAAATATACCACGCAGCGCCGCGAGCCGGATCAGGTGCGGGTCTTGTCCGGTGTTCTCACCAGTGAGGACGGGGTGATGACCACCACCGGCACGCCGATTTCCATGATGATTGAGAACGTGGATCAACGTTCAAAAGATTATGGTGAGATTGCGCGCCAGTATCGTCCTGGTCATGCGGATTATGCTTATGATGTAAAATATGGCCTGCGGGATTATCGTGGCGGCGGACGTTCTTCTGCGCGTGAAACCGCAGCGCGTGTTGCTGCCGGTGCGATTGCCCGCAAGGTTGTGCCGGGTTTGAAAATCCGTGCAGCATTGGTAGGCATGGGCATTCACAAGATCGACCGCTCCCGCTGGGATTGGGCCGAGGTCGACAATAATCCGTTCTTCACACCGGATGCAGGCTCAGTAGAACTGTTCGCCAGCTATCTCGATGGTATCCGCAAAAACGGCTCTTCCATTGGTGCAGTGATTGAAGTTGTGGCTGAAGGTGTGCCTGCCGGTATCGGCGCACCGCTTTATGCCAAACTGGATCAAGATATTGCGTCCAATCTGATGTCAATCCCTGCCGTTAAAGGTGTTGAGATCGGTAATGGATTTGAGGCTGCGACGCTGACCGGTGAAGAAAATGCCGACGAAATGCGCATTGATGCCGATGGCAATCCGGTCTTCCTGTCGAATAATGCCGGTGGTATTCTTGGCGGTATCGCAACCGGTGCGCCGATTGTTGCCCGTTTTGCCGTGAAGCCGACCTCATCCATTCTCACGACACGTCGTTCGATTGATGTGGATAAGAAGGAAGTGGATGTCATGACCAAAGGCCGTCATGACCCGTGCGTTGGCATCCGTGCTGTGCCGATTGGTGAAGCAATGCTCGCTTGCGCGATTGCGGATCATTATTTGCGTCACCGCGGCCAGACTGGCCGCGTCTGATAACCATGCGGCCAGAGCAGTTATAGGTGATGTTCTTTGAAAGATTACGGAGTGAAGCATGAGCTATAATCAGAAACAGGTTGTTGATGCACTCCGTGCTTTTGAACGCGGTGAAATCGTTGTTGTTATGGACGACGACGGGCGCGAAAATGAAGGCGATCTGATTGTCGCCGCGGTGCATTGTACAGCGGAGAAAATGGCATTCATCGTGCGCCATACATCCGGCATCGTCTGCACACCAATGCCGAAGGAAGAGGCCAAGCGCCTCAATCTGACGGCAATGGTGGCGGAAAATGATGCACCGCATTCCACTGCCTTCACCATTACTGTTGACTATAAACACGGCACGACAACCGGTATTTCTGCCGATGATCGCACGCTGACTGTGCGCAATCTGGCGAACCCGAATGCTGGCCCTGCGGACTTCGTGCGTCCGGGGCATATTTTCCCGCTGGTGGCGCGTGAAGGCGGCGTGCTGATGCGCTCCGGTCATACGGAAGCGGCAGTCGATCTGTGCAAGCTGGCCAATCTGCCGCCTGTTGGGGTGATCTGCGAACTGGTCAATGATGATGGTTCTGTGATGCGCGGTCCTCAGGTGACGGAATTCGCGGAAACACATGGATTGCACCGCATTACTGTGGCCGATCTGATCGCCTATCGCCAGCGCAAGGAAACGCTGATTGTGCGCATGGGCGAGACTGAGGTGGACACATCGGCGGGGCACGCCTGCGCATTCACCTATCAGCTGCCGTGGGAGCCGATGCAACATGTGGCTCTGGTTTTCGGTGATATTCGTGACGGTGAAGATGTGCCGGTGCGTCTGCATCGGGAAGATGTGCTGGCGGATACATTTGGTGCCGGTTCCGGCCTTGATGCCGTGCTGAAGCGAATGGCTGCGGAAAAGCGCGGCGTTCTGGTTTATCTGCGTGAAGGGTCTGTCGGCGTCGGTAAAAATGACAAGTCGCGCCGCCGTGCGGAAAATCATGACAGGGAAGAGCACAAAGAAGCACAGGCGCGTGAGGAAGAATGGCGCCAGATCGGTCTTGGTGCGCAGATTCTGAAAGATCTCGGCATCAGTTCCATCCGTCTGCTGGCTTCCAAAGAGCGCCATTATGTCGGATTGGAAGGTTTCGGTATTACTATTCTTAAAACTGAAATCTTGTAACTTTATTCTGCTCAAATAAACGGGCCGATACAGGATATTATGGCAACCAGACTTTATTCGCATCCGGTCTTTCTTGAGCATCTGACGCCGGCGGGGCACCCTGAGCGTCCGGATCGGTTGCGGGCTTTGTTCAGCGTTCTGGAAGGCTATGATTATTATGCGCTTGATCAGGTGGAGGCACCTGTTGCTGATGAGCAGGCGTTGGAACTTGTGCATCCGGCCTCTTATCTGAAGCAAATCAAAGCGCAGATTCCCGATCCGCTTGATGAGGAGCAACTGGCCTCCGGCATGGCGCAACCGATTGTGAATGTCGGACAGGACACCTATGTCAGTCCGCAAAGCTGGCATGCCGTGCTGGCGGCAACCGGCTCTGCCCTTGCTGCGGTAGAAGATGTATTTAACGGGCAAGCGGATAATATCTTTATTGCTGCCCGTCCGCCTGGTCACCATGCGACGGCCGATACGGCGATGGGTTTCTGCATCACCAATACGGCCGCGATAGCTGCCCGTTATGCGCAGAGCCATTTTGGCGCGGAACGTGTGGCGATCATCGATTGGGATGTGCATCACGGTAACGGCACGCAGGACATTTTCGCGGCGGATAAGAATGTACTGTTCTGTTCAACGCATCAGGCGCAGATTTATCCGTGTACTGGTCTGGTCAAGGAGACCGGTGTCGGTAATATCGTGAATGCGCCTTTGCTTGCTGACAGTGGCAGCCGGGAGTTCCGTGAAGCTTTTACTTCCCGTATTTTACCGGCATTGGACAATTTTCGCCCTGACCTGATCTTGATTTCAGCGGGCTTTGATGGTCATTATCTTGACCCATTGTCTCAACTTAATTTGACCGAAACAGATTATGATTGGGTGACAGGGCAGGTGATGGAGCGCGCCGACCGGTTTTGTAATAACCGGCTGATCAGTTTTCTTGAAGGCGGATATGATTTACAGGGCTTGTCCTTTTCCGCCGCAGCGCATATTACGCGTTTAATGAAAGGATAAATTATGACCGAGCCGAACACCACCGGACAAGCTTCCAATGATGATATTGCAGTGATGAGCTTCGAACAGGCGCTCAAGCAGCTGGAAACAATTGTCGATGATCTGGAACGCGGTGATGTGCCTTTGGAAAAATCGATCCTGATTTATGAACGCGGTGAAGCGCTGAAAAATCATTGCGAGAAATTGCTGCAGTCGGCAGAGGATAAGGTTGAGAAGATTAAACTCAACCGTGACGGTCAGCCAACCGGCACCGAACCGCTTGATCCTGAGTGATTGTCTGACAGTGAATTGAAAAAGCCCCGCAATGTCGGGGCTTTTATTGTTTAGATCACCGGTTTAACCACAACCCACAAAGAACCGAGCACCAGACCGGCAAAGATCAGCCAGCCGACAATATTATTGGAACGGAACAGGCGTAGGCATTGTTCAGGATTATCAATATCCAGCACAACGATCTGGCGGTAGAGATGCACACCAGCTGCAAGTAGACCGGCCAGTGCAGGCATCGGCACTTCTGCCACAGCAAACGCACCGGCAAAGCACATCAGCGCACAGCCATAAAGCAGCATCAGCGCCAGCTTGGTTTTCTCACCGAACAAACGGGCAGTCGAGCGCACGCCCACCAGTGCATCATCTTCCTTATCCTGATGGGCATAAATCGTGTCATAGCCGATCGTCCACAGGATCGCGCCGATATAAAGCAGCACAGGTGAAAGCGACAGAGAACCGGTTTGCGCCGACCACGCCACCAATGCACCCCATGAAAAAGCCATACCCAGCACCAGCTGCGGCCAGTCAGTAATACGTTTCATAAACGGATAGGCTGCAACAATCACCAGCGAAGCAAAGCTCAGAGCAACGGTGAACCAGTTAAATTGCAGCACCACAGCAAGACCGGCCAGACATTGCAGCCCTAAGAAAACCCATGCCTGTTTGCGGCTAACCTGACCGGATGGCAGCGGGCGGGAACGGGTACGTGCCACCTTATCGTCAATATCCTGATCCGCCAGATCATTGAGTGTGCAACCGGCACCGCGCATGGCAATAGCGCCGATCAGAAACAGCACCATATGCCAAAGCGAAGGCAGCACAGTCCAGACATCATCACCGGTCTTGGCACCGGCACTCGCTACCAAAGCTGCAGACCACAGGCATGGCCAGAGCAGCAACTGCCAGCCAATTGGGCGATCCCAGCGGGCAAGCTGCGCATAAGGCCACAGGCTTGGCGGCAATAACCGGTAGACCCAATGGCCGGACGGCGCGTCCATAACCTTGCCCGTTTGCCCGCGTGCCTGAATCTGAACCATTTTATGCAAACCTTTCGCAGTTGCATTCTCATAAATGCTTTTAAATTCTCTACCGATTTCGTAAAGGAGGAGCAAGCCTCAAGCACATATGGAGAAATGCCTGTGACCACCTCCCCCTCAGACGCTCTTAAAGTTCTGCTGATCGGCTCCGGTGGCCGTGAACACGCGCTCAGCTGGAAACTGGCGGCATCTCCGCTGCTCGGCACCCTCTATTGCACACCGGGCAATCCGGGCATTGCCGAATGTGCCACGCTGATTGATCTGGATATTGACGATCATGACGCTGTGATTGCCTTCTGCCACAGCTTTGAGATTGATCTGGTCGTAGTTGGGCCTGAAGCACCATTGGTTGCCGGTATTACCGATCCGCTGATCGCTGCAGGCATTAAAGTATTCGGCCCTTCGCAGGCCGCAGCTCAGCTGGAAGGTTCAAAAGGTTTCACCAAAGATCTCTGCGCCCGTTTTGATATTCCGACCGGCAGCTATGGCCGCTTTAACAATGCGCCAAAGGCCAAGGCCTATATCCGTGAACAAGGTGCGCCAATTGTTGTTAAAGCCGATGGTCTTGCCGCAGGCAAAGGCGTAGTTGTTGCCATGACTTTGGAAGAAGCGCTGGATGCCGTAGATGCCTGTTTTGAAGGCCATTTCGGCGATGCCGGTGCTGAAGTTGTGGTTGAAGAGTTTCTTGACGGTGAAGAAGCCAGCTTCTTCTGCATTTGCGACGGTACCACAGCCTTACCTTTCGGCAGCGCACAGGATCATAAGCGCGTCGGCGACGGTGATACCGGTGCCAATACCGGCGGCATGGGCGCTTATTCCCCTGCACCAATCATGGATGAAGCCATGACGGAACGGGTGATGAAGGAGCTGATCGAACCGACAATGCGCGGCATGGCCGAGATTGGCGCACCTTTCAGCGGTGTGCTGTTCGCCGGTCTGATGATCGGTAAAAACGGCCCTAAGCTGATTGAATATAATACCCGCTTTGGCGACCCTGAATGTCAGGTGCTGATGACCCGCCTTAAAGACGACCTGCTGGTGATTATGCTGGCGGCGGTCAATAAAATACTGGATCAGGTTTCAATCCGCTGGAGCGATGATGCCGCCCTCACTGTGGTGATGGCAGCGGAAGGCTATCCGGCCTCCCCGCGTAAAGGCACAGTCATCAAAGGCGTTGAAGAGGCTGATGCTCTGCCGGATGTGAAAGTGTTCCATGCGGGCACTGTGCATAAAGATGGCGAGCTGCTGGCTAATGGCGGTCGCGTTCTCAATGTAACGGCCACTGGAAAGACAGTCTCCGAGGCTCAGGCGAAAGCCTATCAGGCTGTGTCTAAAATCGACTGGGCTGGTGGCTTCTGCCGTTCGGATATTGGTTGGCGCGCCGTTGAACGGGAAAAATCAGCCCGATAATCGCTTTTAAACCCCTCTTCTAAAACCCGCCTCTCCGGCGGGTTTTTTCTTGTTTTGCTTTTCTGAGATTTTATTGACGTTTACGTAATAAGCCGATACCAATATTTGCAAGGAGAATTACGGCTGCATTCTTTCACCGGAATGCGCCAAACGGAGGAAGCAGATGTATCGCGCGCCACTTGCTGAAATCAGCCAGACACTCAATCAGGTTGCAGACCTGCCGGAACTTTTGAAAACCGAGCTGTTTTCAGAATTATCAGCGGATATTGTCGAAGCCATTTTGCAGGAAGCAGCAAAGTTCAGCGAGACGCGCATCACTCCGCTACGCACCAAAGGCGATCATCAGGGCGCAACGCTTAAAGATGCTAAGGTCACCACGGCAGAAGGCTGGAAAGAACTTTACAAAGACTGGACGGATGGCGGCTGGAACGCCTTGACCGGCGATCCTGCCTATGGCGGCCAAGGCCTGCCGACTTTGCTCTCGGTTGCCGTTGCGGAAATGTGGAACTCCGGATCCCTTGGTTTTGCTATTGCCTCAACTCTGACGATGGGTGCAGTTGAAGCACTGGAACACCATGCCAATGATAAGCTGAAAAACACCTATCTCGAAAAGCTGATCTCCGGAGAATGGTCAGGCACCATGAACCTCACCGAGCCGCAGGCTGGTTCTGATCTCGGCGCTTTACGCTGCCGTGCTGAACGGGCGGATGACGGGACATACCGGATTTTCGGGCAGAAAATCTTCATCACCTATGGCGAGCATGATCTGACCGATAATATTGTACATCTGGTGTTGGCGCGCCTGCCCGATGCACCGGCAGGCACCAAAGGGATTTCTCTGTTTTTGGTACCGAAATATCTGGTCAATGAAGACGGCTCGCTTGGCGCACGCAATGATGTGTTTTGCGCCGGACTGGAAGAAAAGCTCGGCCTTCACGCTTCGCCAACCTGCACCATGATTTATGGTGACGGTTTTGGTGACACCGGTGACAAAGGTGCTGTCGGCTATCTGATCGGCGAGGAACATAAAGGCCTCGTCTATATGTTCACCATGATGAACAATGCCCGTTTGCTGGTCGGCATTCAGGGGGTTGCGATTGCCGAAGCTGCTTATCAGAAAGCCCATGCCTATGCGGCGGAGCGCCGTCAGGGACGTTCCCTGAATGCACCGAAGGGCGCAGAAATGAGCCCGATCATCGAGCATCCGGATGTCCAGCGCATGTTGCTGACCATGAAGGGGCTGACACAGGCTTCCCGCGCTATTTGTTATTCCTGCGCACAGGCGCTGGACATGGCCAAAGCCGACAGTACCAAAGCGGATTTCTGGGCAAACCGTGCCAGCCTGCTGACCCCGCTTGCCAAAGCTTTCTCCACCGATAGCGGTGTGGATGTGGCATCCCTCGGCATTCAGGTGCATGGCGGCATGGGCTATATTGAAGAAACCGGCGCCGCGCAGTTGCTGCGTGATGCCCGCATCCTGCCGATTTATGAAGGCACCAATGGTATTCAGGCCATGGATCTGGTGATGCGCAAATTACCACTGGAAAATGGTGGCCATATTCATGGTTTCCTGCAGGAATTACGCGACATTGCCGGACAGTCTCAAACCTCCGGCAAGCTCTCCGCAATCGCTCCTCAGCTTGAGGCTGCACTTGAAAACACCGAGGAAGCCACGCGCTTCCTGCAGGACTGCATTGTTAAAGGCGACAATCAGACAGCGTTTTGCGGTGCTACCCCCTATCAGCGCCTGCTCTCGCTGACTGTCGGAGCGTTGTACCTCACCAAAGCCGGATTGCAGGACGACCGGACTGCTGCCCTTGCCGCATTCTTTGCCGAAAACACGCTTCAGGAAACTGCCGCACTTAAACAGGTCGTGCTCAATGGTGCAGCCAGCCTGACCAATGCCGCAACAATTTTGCAGGATATTTGATGATGAGCGACTTTCTTCAGATTGAACGTCAGGATGCAGTGCAGATTATCCGCCTCAACCGGCCGGAAAAGAAAAATGCCATCACCCGTGATATGTATCACGGCATTGCCGAGGCACTGAAACAGGCCGACAGCGACGACACTATCCGTGTCAGCGTTATTCTAGGTCAGCCCGGTGCATTCTCCGCCGGTAATGACATGCAGGACTTTATGCATGCAGCCCTGTCACAAGGCAGTCTCGGCGAGGAGATTATCGACTTTCTGCACAGGCTGGCACTGACACGCAAACCGCTGATCTCCGGTGTTAACGGACTGGCAATCGGTGTCGGCACCACGCTGAACCTGCATTGCGATCTGACTTTTGCCACGCCGCGCTCCGTGTTTCACACGCCATTTGTAGATCTCGGGCTGGTGCCGGAAGCCGGTTCAAGCCTACTTGCTCCTAAAATCATGGGCTATCAACGTGCCTTTGCTCTGCTGGCAATGGGGGAAGCCATGACCGCACAACAGGCGCTGGAAGCCGGCATTGTCTGGCGCGTTGTGGCGGAAGATGAACTGGAAGCGGAAGTGCTGAAAACCGCTCAAAAGCTTGCCGCACGCCCGCCTGCGGCTCTGCAACTGACCCGTGATTTGCTGCGCAGTGCCGCCGAACCGCTCACAGACCGGATCGACCGCGAGGCTCAGATTTTTGCTGATCGCCTGAAATCTGCAGAGACTGCACAGGCTGTCGGCGCGTTTCTTTCCCGCAAGAAATAACTCCACACAATGCAAAAAACCGTATGCCCCTTCAAGCATACGGTTTTTTGTATGTTCTGTGACTGGAGATCACATATTTAATTCTTTAACGCGCGAGACAGTCTTCGGTTTCTTAAACGCGCGAAATAATTTCCTGTCTTTTAAACTCGCGAGATAATCTCAACTTTTTACACTCGCGAGATGATCTCAGTTTTTTAAACTCGCGAAATAATTTCGCGGCCAGAAATCTTCAAACTCACGCCCAGCGAACCGGTTTTGCGGCGTGCCAGAAAACGCGGACGGCGACGACGCGGTTCCTGTCCCTGACGACGCTCTGTGCTCGCCGAAGCTGTAACACCGCCAATGCTGTCATGAAGCGGACGGGCAACACCATCGGCCTCAACCAGAAGCATCGGCAGCTTGTAAGCATTTGCCCATGCATGCCAGTCGGCGGCAACATCATCCAGATCATGCGCCACCAGCAGCGGCACAGACATTTGCGGGTCTTCATGCATCAGTTCCAATGTCACGGTAATCAGACCGTGTTCATCTTCAACTGCACGGGCAGTCACACCAAGAAACACATGGGCAGGCAATGCCACAGACATTGGCAAACCGCTGGAAGGCAATACGCGTCGCAGCACTGCGCCACGCTCATTGATCGTAAAAGTCACATCTTCCTGCTCGCCCGTTGAAGCGTAAGATACGCTCTGCGGGAACTGGAAAGGATCGAGACGGATCTCCCTGCTCGCCCAAACTGGTTTGTCCTGTTTTTCCAGCATCTGGTTCATTGTTTTCGCGCCCTGTTGCTTCTGAGAACCGCTGTTATTTTTATTTTCGGTCCTGTTATATTTGCGAGCCTTTTTGGCTTCGTTGGACACAAGAATAGCGCGGCAAAGTCACCAATCTGCTTAAATGACAGGGTTAATGCTTCTGTCTTTGCGGGAATGGTTTACAGATTCCAACTATCGGCTAAGCAGAAGTAAGACTTCGGAAAGACCGGTAAACAGCATTTAAACCATGAAAATCAGCGAATATTCATGATTTTTAACAAGAGCTAAACAATAAGCGCCCGTTCTGCTTCCCCAACAGCATTTTACCGCTTCCGGAGCTTCCAAACCTGAAGATTGTCTGAAAACCACAATCCGGCAGCAACCAGTTATTAAGGCTGAGGCTGTGGACATTAAATCCGCGTTAAACACGCCGGACAGCACATCAATCTTTTGCTAACCGCGTTTTTGCTGCTCAGAATGTGGATATTTACCGCTCGTTTATGATGAGCGGTGGGTAAAGCGGCCTGTTTTTAACAATTGAGCCGCCGCTTCTTAACGAAACGGCGGCTCAATGTTTAAACTTTAACAAGGCAGATCAGAGCAGCTTGTCCGGATTCATAATATTCTTCGGATCAAAAGCCTGTTTAATCCGGTGCATCAATTCCAGCGCCAGCGGCTGTTTAAAGGCACGCAATTCTTCACGCTTCAACGCGCCGATACCGTGCTCTGCCGAGATGGAACCATTATAACTCATCACAATCGTATGGATGCGGTGGTTGAGCTCATGCCAGCGTGCCAGAAATGCCTGCTTATCCGCCCCGACCGGTTGCGAAACATTATAATGCAGATTGCCGTCACCAATATGGCCGAAACAAACCACACGTGCAGACGGGATCATTTCCTCAACCGCAATCGCCGCTTCTGCAATGAATGCTGGGATAGAGGCGACAGGCACAGAAATATCATGTTTGATCGAGCCGCCTTCCGGCTTCTGCGCCGGAGACATTTCCTCACGCATTTTCCAGAACAGATCAGCCTGCGCACCATTTTGCGCAATGGCTGCATCCTGCACCAGACCGGCCTCAAAACCTTGCGTCAGAACAGCTTCCATCATTTCCTGCGCATCGGCCTCTGAACGCGCAGAGGAAATCTCGATCAGCACATACCAAGGATAGGTTTTTTCCAGCGGGTCACGCGCTTCTGCAATATGGCGCAGAATAAACTCCATGCCAATGCGCGGCATCAGCTCAAAGCCGGTCAGCGCCTGCCCCGCCTGATCAGTCGCCAAACGGAACAGCTGCACCACATCTTCCGGCGATTGCAATCCGGCATAGGCGACCGCTTTGCCTTTCGGCTGCGGGTGCATTTTCAGCACAGCCGCGGTGATAACGCCAAGCGTACCTTCCGCACCAATAAACAGATCAGGCAGATCATAGCCGGTATTATCTTTTTTCACGCGGCGCAGATCATTCAGCACCTGTCCGTCCGGCAAAACCACTTCAAGCCCAAGGCATAATTCGCGCATATTGCCATAGGCCAGCACAGCCGTACCACCGGCATTGGACGAGAGATTGCCACCGATCTGGCAGGAACCCTCCGCGCCCAAAGATAACGGAAACAACCGCCCCGCATCCTGCACGGCTTCCTGCAGATTTTGCAAAACCACACCGGCCTCAACTGTGACAAGATTGCCGATCGTATCAATGTTGCGGATTTCATTGAGGCGCGACAGCGAAAGAATGATCGCCCGTCCGCTGGCATCCGGCTGCTGCGCACCGACAAGGCCGGTATTTCCACCCTGTGGCACCACAGGCGTGGCAGTCTCAGTGGCCAGTTTCATAATGGCGGAGACTTCTTCCACCGATGCAGGGCGCAGTACCAAAGCGGCGCGGCCATGAAACAGATCACGCGGTTCGCTTAAATAGGAAATCTGATCGGCGGGATCGCGGAGTGCATTTTTCTCACCGACAATTGCAGTGAAGCGTGCGATTAAATCTTCTGACATCACCGTATTATCTGCCATATTTTATCTCCGGTTCAGCTTCGTGGTGCTGCCGCGCGGGACAGGCGATCATTGATTGCCTCCCCCAGACCATGATGCGGTACAGGCTCAACAGCAATCGTCTTCGCCCCTGCTGCATCCAGTTTTTTCATATAATCAAACAAATGCACCGCGGCCTCATGCAGGTCACCGGACAGGCTCAGGTTCAGCACAGCAACCGCATTTTCAGCACCCGCTGCACGCTGCGCTCCAAAAGCCAGTAGCGCCTCGCCTTCACGCACTTCAGAGATATTCAACCGCATTGCTGCATCCGGCGCATAATGAGACGCCATCATGCCCGGCGCCTGAATAGCAGCACGCTGATCCAGACGGTGCAGAGGCTGACCGAGAAAGGCTTCTATCTCTTCTGCTGCCAGCCCACCCGGCCGCAGCAGAAATGCCTGACCATTTTCAATTTTAACAATGGTGGATTCCAGCCCCACTACACAGGCACCGCCATCAACGATCAGATCGAGTTTGGCACCCAGATCATCCTGCACAGCCTGTGCCGAGGTGGCGCTGATGCGACCCGAACTATTGGCACTCGGCGCGGCCAGCGGGCGGTCAAGCATGGCGATAATCTCACGCACCGGCCCGCGCGGCATACGAATGGCCAGTGTTGTGAGACCGGCGGTTACCAGCGGATGTATCTCCGTACCGTCACGCACCGGCAGTACCAGTGTCAGCGGCCCCGGCCAGAATTTTTCCGCAAGTTTACGGGACAGATCATCAAACACCACATAGCGCTCGGCCATTGCAAGCGTTGCCATATGCGCAATCAGCGGATTGAAATGCGGGCGACCTTTGGCTGAGAAAATACTCGCAACCGCATTACCATTGGTAGCATCAGCGGCCAGTCCGTAGACAGTCTCGGTCGGCAGAGCCACAAGTTTGCCTGTGCCCAGCGCATTTGCAGCCAGTTCAAGAGATGAAATGTCAGTAGAAATAATTTGTGCCATGCCGCGCTCCTGCAATTTTTTGCAAGCTGGCAGCACTGTCAGGACCTGCATGTTCTCTGACTACAGAACCATGAAACGCGATGCAAGACTGTAATCCCTGTCAGGTATGATCATTAATGCTTCACCAATGATGCAGCATCTGTTTTGCCCCGTCATCATAGTGCCAATAATGCCCCTGCGAAGGCTGATCATAGGGGCGGGAAACCGGCAATCCGGCCAGCGCACAATAAAGTAATGTGCCGGTTGCTCCATGACCGCAGATGATAATGTTCTTATGCTGAGCCTTGGCAGCAGCATCCATAATGTCACGAACTGCCGTGCAAATTCTCGCCTGTGCATCCACCGCTCTTTCCCAACCACGCACGGAATGATGCGGCTGGGCAAAGAACTGGTCAGCAAGTTGTTCAAACTCTGCCGGAGGGAGGAAACCCGTTGCGGAGCGATCATTTTCTCCCAAGGCAATATGGTTCTGCACAATCTTGTTAAAATACGCGCCCAATAAAGCAGCAGTCTGCTGTGCCTTGGTTTCCGTACTGCTCCAGATCATATCCGGCACCGGCCAGATATTGCTCTCGAGAAACTGTTGTAACGCAGCCCTGCCCGCTTGTGACAAATGCCAGCGTTCAACTGGCACAGCCGGATCGACAACAACCTGCGGATGGCTCAGAAAAATTAGCTGCATTGCATTCCTGCTCATCTGTTACCGGCAATAAAAAATCCTGCCGGAACACTTCCGGCAGGATTTTAAAATACATCATCAAGATGACATCAGCGTTTCTTCTTTGCCCGTCCGGCAAAAGGATTTTCCGATGTACGCAAGGACAGGCGGATTGGCACGCCCGGCATTTCGAATGTATCACGCAGACCATTGATGAGATAACGCACATAGGATTGCGGCATCACATCAGGACGCGAGCACGACACCATGAAGCCCGGCGGGCGTGTCTTAACCTGCGTTATATATTTAACTTTAAGGCGGCGACCAGCCACTGCCGGTGGCGGATGATGGGTAATCACACCTTCGAGCCAGCGGTTCAGACGGCCTGTGGAGATGCGCGTATTCCAGATACGGTGCGTCATCTCGACATTTTCCATCAGCTTATCAATACCGTGGCCGGTTTCACCCGAGATCGGCACAGCGCGGATGCCGCGTACCTGCGGCAGCAAGCGCTCGGTCTTTTCGCGCAGATCAGCCAGCAATGCCTGACGGTCTTCGATCAGATCCCATTTATTGAAAGCGATAATCGGCGCACGGCCTTCACGGATAATCAGATCAATGATCTGCAAATCCTGCTTTTCAAAAGGAATGGTCGCATCGAGAACGATAATCACCACTTCCGCAAAACGGATAGCACGCAGGCCATCGGCAACGGAGAGCTTTTCCAGCTTTTCCTGCACGCGTGCTTTGCGGCGCAGACCAGCGGTGTCAAACAGCTTAACCTCGCGGCCACGCCATTCCCATTCAACGGAGATCGAGTCGCGGGTAATACCGGCTTCAGGGCCCGTCAGCAGGCGATCCTGACCGAGCATTGTATTAATCATTGTGGACTTACCGGCATTCGGGCGTCCTACAATGGCAATGCGCAGCGGCTTGGTTGCGTCATATTCAGGGATGATTTCCTCATCCTCATCGCTGACATCTTCACCAACCAGTGCGCCGATTTTTTCCTGCGTAAATTCTTCTTCGGCTTTTTCTTCCGCGAAGGCTTTTTCTTTGCCGATCGCTTCCACAATCGCATCGCGCAGATCAGGCAAACCCTGACCATGTTCAGCGGAGATCGGGCAAGGCTCGCCCAGACCCAAACGATAGGCATCATAAAGACCGGCATCAGCGCCGCGGGCTTCAGACTTATTGGCAACCAGAATAATCGGCTTGCTGAATTTGCGTACCAGCTGCGCGAATTCGATATCCGTCGGCGTCAAACCGGCTTTGGCATCAATCACGAACAAAACCGCATCAGCCTCGTCAATCGCGGCTTCGGTCTGCGCACGCATACGGCCTTCCAGCGTACCGGCTTCAGCAATTTCCAGACCGGCAGTGTCAATAACTTTGAAATGCAGATCATAGAGCTTGCCGTCGTGAATACGACGGTCACGGGTAACACCCGGCGTATCATCGACCAGCGCCAGTTTGCGCCCGACAATGCGGTTAAACAGTGTGGACTTGCCGACATTCGGACGTCCGATAATTGCGAGTGTAAAGCTCATTCAGCTTATTTTTCCGTATTATAGAGCGGCACTTAAACCATCCCGCTCTAATGAGTGTTTCAGCCTTTTGCTGCAGTCTCTGAGCTGCGCATCAGGTCAAGCATTGTATTGGCACGCTGGCGGAGATTGGCAGGGATTGCCGCATCATCCGCATTTTGCTGGAACAGTTTGCGGGCATCGTCTGCACGACCTGCCTTGTAAGCAGCCAGACCCAGCACTTCACGGGCAGAACCGCGCATCGGATTGCCATCCGCGCTCAGTGTTTCCGCACGTTTGGCAACATCTTCATAAGAGCCGGTATCGACCAAAATATAGGCCGCCCGCAGCTTGGCAACATCACGCAGGGCAACCGGTGCCTTGCTGTCAGCTGCAACCGCATCAAAAGCAGTGACCGCACCGGCCATGTCTTTTTTCTGCTCAAGCAATGTTGCTGTGCGCAACTGTGCCAGAACCGGGTAAGACCCCGCGCCTTCGGTTTCCAGCTTCTTCAGAGCGCTCAGGGCTTCATCTGTTTTCTTTTCACCGGCCAGATCAAGCGCGGTCAGGAACTGATCGCCCGACACTGCCGCTTTGCTCTCGCGCCAATATTCATAACCGACATAACCGGCTGTACCGATAACAACGGCTACCGCGCCACCGATCAAAACCGGACCAAAACGCCGCCATACAGCGCGCACCTGTTCTGAGCGGAGCTCTTCGTTGACTTCGCGGATAAAGCTGTCGTCTGTCATGAATACCCTGTGAAACTTGTCAAGATTATCGAATATGCATCAAGAGCACGGACTATATACACAACCCGCGACTTAACACACCTATCCGGCTTTTAGTCGGAATCGCCGACAGATGGTAGTCCTGATTGCGAATTCCTGCATAATTCCTTAATTTGCGCTGCTTAGAGCATTTCACAGTCAAGTTGGATCAACTTGACGCCCGTGATAATGCGACCAAATAAAGAACCTAGAGCGAGCGCTATGATCCAATCTGGACGTAAACCGCTCTAGCGCTCAAATCAATGGCACAGTATCAAGAGATCAGAGCATCTTTGTGCATCCATTTGGACGCAGAGCGCTCTCTGCCTGTGCTTTGCCACATTTCATACCTAATCAATCCGCTTCCGATTTCGCAATGAGCTTTCGTTTACATGTATCAGTCTCTTCTTTCCGGTTTTGCGGTTTCTCTGTGTCTGGCCACGGCTGCGCAGGCTATGCCCGATATGCCCGCAGCGCCCCAGCAACAGGAAAAACCGGCTGATACCCGCCCGAAACAGGTGGTGATTATTTCCTTTGACGGCGCGCATGATAACAAGCTCTGGCAGCGCAGCCGCGCCTTGGGACAGGAAACCGGTGCGCATTTTACTTATTTTCTCTCCTGCGTCTTTTATCTGGAACGCGCAGACCGTGCGCAATATCAGCCACCGCGTATGAAAGCAGGCCGCTCCAATGTCGGCTTTGCACAGGATAAAGCAGAAATTGCCACCCGTCTCGATCAGGTGTGGAAAGCCAATCTGGAAGGCCATGAAATTGCCAGCCACGGCTGCGGCCATTTTGACGGCAAGAGCTGGACGGCAAAAGAATGGGCGCAGGAAATTCAGGCATTCCGCACTATTGTCGGCAATGCATGGAGCGCCAATAAAATTGACGGTGAACCGGAAGGCTGGAAAGATCTGGTCTATAACAAGATCACCGGCTTTCGTGCGCCTTACCTCTCCGATGACAAGCCGGTGCAGACAGCTTTGCGTGAAAGTGGTTTTGCCTATCAGGCCAGCGGCGTAACCTCAGGACCTGAATTGCCAAAGAATCTTGCAGGTCTCAAAAGTTTCGGCCTGCCGCTGATACCGGAAGGCACTGCCCGTAAACCCGTGATTGCCATGGACTATAATCTCTATGTGCGCCATTCGGGCGGCAAAGAAAAACCGGAACAGGCAGCGCAATTTGAGCAGGGCAGCTATGATGCCTTTATGAATGCGTTCAACAAACAATATGACGGCCAGCGTATTCCGCTGCAAATGGGCTTCCACTTTGTGCTGATGAATAACGGCGCTTACTGGAATGCGCTGGAGCGTTTTGCCCGTAATGTGTGCAAGCGTCAGGATGTACGTTGCGTCAGCTATCAGGATTATCTGGCGGAGCCGGAACTGCATAAAAGACAAACCGTTCTCTGACAGAACAGAGAACGGCAGTTTGAAGATTTAAGCGAAAAATTCCGCGTAGATTTCCGGTTTGAAACCGGCCAGCAATTTGCCGTCCTTTTCCAGAACCGGACGCTTAATCATCGACAGATTGCCAAGCATCAGCTCAATAGCCTTGGCTTCAGTCAAATCCTGCTTCTGTGCATCATCGAGTTTACGGAATGTCTGGCCTGCGCGGTTGATTACCACTTCCCAGCCCAATGTCTGACACCAGTTTTCCAGCTTGGCACGATCCAGACCGGCCTTCTTATAATCATGAAAGTCAAAGGCAATATTTTGTGCGTTCAGCCAGTCCTGTGCTTTACGCATCGTGTCACAGTTTTTAATTCCGTAAATAGTTACAGCCACGTCCATTCCTCTCTTATTGATAATGCTATTTCAGCGTCTGTGCCGGATGATCGTGATCGTGGCCGCATTGGCTGTGATCTTCGAGTATCTGGATCACCCTGCATTCACAAACCCGTCCGTGATCGCACTCACTCACCATGCGGCGTAATTCATCCCGCAAAGCTGACAGGCGCTCAATCCGGTCTTCAATCTCATCAAGATGACGCCGCGCAATCGAATCTGCCTCATGACAGGACGCATTGGGCGTCTCGGTCATTGCCAGCAATTCACGGATATCATTGATTTCAAAGCCGAGCTCACGGGCATGGCGGATAAAAGTCAGACGCTTAATATCTTCCGCGCCATATTCTCGCCGCTGACTCTCAGTGCGTTCAGGCTCGCGGATCAGCCCGATTTGCTCGTAAAAACGGATAGTTGGCACCTTAACACCACTGCGTGCCGCAACTTTGCCAATCGTATAACCTTTTTTGTCCATTTTTCCGCTTGCTCCTATAGCCACTAGAGCATTTAGGGTCTTTCTCAAAAGATGCAAGAGAAAAGGAAATTGGAGATGTCCGGTCCCGTCCGTCAGGATAGATTCCGCGTTGAAGGCATGGATTGCGCCTCCTGCGCCATGAAAATTGACACCGCTGTGCGCCGCCTTGGCAAACAAATCAGCGATGTCAATGTTTCGGTCACCAAAGGCACCATGACTGTAACCCATAATGGTGTTGAAGCTGATGCCATTACCGGTCAGTTGAAAAAACTCGGCTATAAATCCAGCTATATGGGTGCCAATCAAGGCGCTGCTGTTGCAGAGCCGGAAACCGAAGCACATGCCTGCTGCTCCGGCCATGACCACAAGCATAGTCATGATGATCATGATCACGCAGGGCATGACCATAGCGGCCACGATCATGCCTCGCATGATCATAAAACCCATAATCACAGTCATGCGCACGAGCAGAAGCAGGAAAAGGTCAAAGAGACCTCACCTCTGCATATGCATGATCATGGCACTGATGAAGACAGCAAGCCATGGTGGCAGCAGGGCAAAGCCAAACTAACAATTGCTGCGGGTACTGCACTGGTTGCGGCCTATCTTCTCGGCCATTTTGTACCGCAATATGAAATCTATATTTTCTCCGCTGCAATGCTGGTGGGGCTGGTGCCGATTGCCCGCCGCGCTTTGGCCGGCGCCCGTTTCGGCACACCGTTTTCCATTGAAACACTGATGACAGTGGCCGCTGTCGGCGCGCTGTTTATCGGCGCTGTGGAAGAAGCCGCAATGGTTGTCTTCCTGTTCCTGATCGGTGAGCTTCTGGAAGGTGTGGCCGCACGCCGTGCCCGTAACTCCATCCGTGGCCTTGCCGATCTGGTGCCAAAAACCGCGCGTGTGGAAAAAGACGGCCAGATTATTGAGCAGGATGCGGCAAGCCTCGCACTTGGCACAATCATTCTGGTGCGTCCGGGTGACCGTATTGCCGCCGATGGTGAAATTATCAGCGGAAACAGCGCCGTCAATGAAGCCCCTGTGACCGGTGAAAGTACGCCTAAGAATAAAGAAGTCGGCGACAAGGTTTTCGCAGGCACTATCAATTCCGATGCTGTCTTGCGGGTTAAAGTCACGGCCACTGCGCAGAACAACACCATTGCCCGTATTATCGCGCAGGTTGAGGAAGCACAGGAATCCAAAGCACCGACCGAGCGTTTTATCGACCGTTTCTCGGTCTGGTACACGCCTGCGGTAATGATCCTTGCTGCTCTGGTCGCGATTATACCGCCGCTTGTTGCCGGTGGTGACTGGAATGAATGGATCTATAAAGGTCTGGCTATTCTGCTGATCGGCTGCCCTTGTGCTCTGGTTATTTCCACCCCTGCCGCTATTGCTGCCGGTCTTTCCTCCGGTGCCCGCCGTGGTCTGCTGATGAAGGGTGGTGCGGTGCTGGAAAGCGCCGGTCATGTAACGGCTGCCGCCTTTGACAAGACCGGCACGCTGACAGAAGGCAAGCCTGTTGTTACCGACATTATCGCCTTTGGCAGTTCGGAAGAAGAAGTGTTGCGCTATGCGGCGGCCGTTGAACAGGGCTCAAGCCATCCGCTTGCTGTTGCCATTCTCAAGGCTGCGGAAGACAAGAAACTGGCTCTGCCGCAAGTACATGACGGGGCGGCACTCGGTGGCAAGGGTGTGTCCGGCACGGTTGACGGCAAAGCCATTCTGCTGGCCTCTCCTAAAGCCATTGCCGCCAAGACCAGCATTTCCGATGTAGATCAGAAGCGCATTGCCGATATGAACGATCAGGGCAAGACCGTCTCGCTGCTGATGATCGGCGATCAGCTTGCCGGTGGTATCGCCATGCGTGATGAGCCGCGTGAAGATGCACGACAGGGTATCAAAGCGCTGCAGGCTCAGGGTATCCGCACCATCATGCTGACCGGTGACAACCGCCGTACGGCAGAAGCGATCGGCCGTGATCTCGGCATGGAAGTCCATGCGGAAATGATGCCTGCAGATAAGCGCCGCGTGGTTGGGGAACTGAAAGCCGATAAGCAGGTGGTTGCGAAAATCGGTGACGGTATCAATGATGCTCCGGCACTAGCCGCTGCCGATCTCGGTATTGCTATGGGCGGCGGTACTGATGTGGCGCTGGAAACTGCCGATGCTGCCATCATGCATGGCCGCGTGACTGACGTTGCCAATATGATCGACCTGTCAAAAACAACCATGGCGAATATCAAGCAGAATATTACGCTCGCTATTGGTTTGAAGGTGGTGTTCCTCATCACCACGATCCTCGGCATTACCGGTCTGTGGCCAGCCATTCTGGCCGATACCGGTGCCACGGTTCTGGTGACAGCCAATGCCATGCGCTTGCTGCGCTGGAAACCTTAATCTCCGCGATATAAATCAGGGCACCATCCGGTGCCTTGTTTTATTTATGTCAGACTATAATCCGTTTCTTCGCGGGCAATTTTTGCATATTCATTGCCGAGGAAATCCAGCAGCGAGCGAACAGAAGGCAGCAAACCGCGCCGCGACGGAAACGCCGCATGGAGAATGCCGGTACGCGGTGCCCATTCCGGCAGCACATCGACCAGACGCCCCTCACGCAGATCATCGCGGATGACCATTGTCGGCAACTGACAGACCCCAACGCCATGTATTGCGGCCATACGCAGAGCCACCATATCTTCCGTTATCAAACGCGGTTTGTGATGCACTCTGGCGGTTGCACCATCTGCTTTTTCCAGACACCATTCATGATCCACCCGCAGCGGATCCCATGCCATGCTTGGCAAAGAAGCCAGATCAGCCGGCACCAAAGGCCGGTTAATTTCAGCAATCACCGACGGGCTGGCGACAAGGCGTTGCGGGCTTTCTGCCAGTTTACGAATAACCAGATCGCTGTCATCAAGCGGCGGAAAGCGCACGCGGATTGCCAGATCAAAACCTTCCCGCAGCACATCAACGCGGCGGTTGGTGCTTTCCAGCAGTACATCAACTTTCGGATTTTCCTGCATGAAACGGGCAATCATGTCGCCGATCTGGAAATAAATCATCGAGGACGGACAACTGACCCGCACAATACCCTGCGGCTCCGAACGCATCCGGTCAATCACCTCCTGCGCAGCCTCTGCCTCAACCAGCATAGCCACACAATGGCGGTAATATTCATGCCCGACTTCCGTCACCGCAAAATGACGGGTTGTGCGCTGGATCAACCGCACGCCGAGACTGTCTTCCAGCAAACCGATGCGGCGACTGAGACGGGAGCGCGGCATATTCAGCTTGCGCGCCGCAGCTGCAAAACCGCCCTGCTCTACCACAACCACGAAAAATCTCAGATCATTCAGATCCTGCATGGAAACTCCCTGTCATGTCGTCTGTTTCCTTGAATATAACCGTATTATTTTAAATCGCTACGATATTGTCTCATATTTCAGACATTGTAGTGCGTTTTTACGGACTACCGCTAGTTTTGTCCTGCTCATATCTTCCTGTCATTCAGCGCAATACAGGAGACTGATAATGAGAAAGGTATTAGGTGTTTACAGCAGCCCCCGCCCGCATTGGGTAGGCGACGGCTTTCCGGTCCGCTCAGTCTTCTCCTATGCCAGCCATGGCGATCATGTCAGCCCGTTTCTTCTGCTTGACTATGCAGGTCCGGCAGAATTCAGCCCCGCCGGTCATGCCTCCGGTGACCGGCGGGGCATAGGCATTCATCCGCATCGCGGCTTTGAAACAGTTACCCTTGTCTATCAGGGCGAACTCGAACATCGGGATTCAACCGGTAAAGGCGGTACGATCGGCGCGGGTGATGTGCAATGGATGACAGCAGCCAAAGGCATCCTGCACGAGGAACTGCATTCGCGCGCCTTTACTGAACAGGGCGGCACGCTGCAAATGGTTCAGCTCTGGGTAAACCTGCCTGCGAAGGATAAAAATGCCGAACCCGGCTATCAGAACTTACGGAGTGCAGAGATACCAGTTTTTGACCTGCCGGATAAGGCAGGCAGTTTGCGCGTTATTGCCGGTGCTTATAACAAGGTCAAAGGCCCTGCCCGTACCTTCACTCCCGTCAATTTATGGGATGTCAGCCTGCGGCAGAACACAACTGCAACCCTGACTATTCCCGACGGCCATACGGCAATGCTGGTCGTGCTCAGCGGCTCAGTGACAATCAATAATGACAAGCAGGCCGGTGAGGCTCAGCTGGTTTTGCTGGATCGCCACGGCACGGATGTCTGGATAGAAACGCACAATAATGCCTCTTTTCTGGTTCTCAGCGGGGAACCAATTGACGAGCCTGTCGTTATTCATGGGCCATTTGTAATGAACAGCACGGAAGAAATCAGCTCCGCCCTCCGCGATTTTCAGAATGGCCAATTCGGACACATACCCCTTTCATGACCGGTTTATCCGGCCATGCGCTGCCGGTCTCACCTTGCCCCCCAGTTTCGTGAGACCGGCAGATGATGAAATGATTCAGCCTGACATTTAATCCAAGGGAGACGTCGAAATGAATATTCCATCAACCATTGCCAATTTTAACGGTCAGCGGCCGGTTATCGACCCGGAAGATTCTGTCATGCTGCTGATTGACCACCAGAGCGGGCTTTTTCAGACCGTCGGCGATATGCCCATGACGGAATTGCGCGCCCATGCAACCGCATTGGCCAAGATCGCCACACTGGCTAAAATTCCGGTTATCACCACTGCATCAGTGCCGCAGGGACCGAACGGCCCGCTGATACCGGAAATTCATGAGAATGCCCCTCACGCCAAATATGTTGCCCGCAAAGGCGAAATTAATGCATGGGATAATCCGGATTTCGTTGCCGCCGTCAAAGCAACAGGCCGCAAGACCCTGATTATTGCCGGTACAATTACCAGTGTCTGCATGGCCTTTCCGTCGATTTCAGCAGTCTATGACGGATATAAAGTTTTTGCCGTTGTTGATGCTTCCGGCACCTATTCCAAAATGGCTCAGGAAATTACGCTGGCGCGGGTGACGCAGGCCGGTGTTATTCCGATGGATACTGCAGCGGTAGCGTCGGAAATTCAACGCAGCTGGAACCGTGATGATGCGGCGGAATGGGCCAAAGTCTATACCCTGATTTTCCCGCCTTACCAGCTTCTGATTGAAAGCTATATGAAGGCGCAGGAAGTCGAGAAAAATCACGAAACACTGGATTCAATGCGGAAATAATTTCCGGTCACAGAAATGAAAATGGCTGCGGAACTATCTGTTCCGCAGCCATTTTTTATCAGACATAGACCACATTGCTGAGGCTGTCACGGCGCATCCAGCGCTGTGTCATCAGCACAGCGACAATTGCAAGTCCCGTCGCCAGACCGATCCACACGCCGATCCCCTCAAAGTTGAAGGTAAAGGCAAGCAACGCGCCAAGCGGTAAGCCGACGCCCCAATAGCCCAGCAGCGCCAGAAACATCGGAATGCGTGTATCACGCAAGCCGCGCAACATACCCGCGGCCACCGCCTGCGCCCCGTCAACAATCTGGAACAATGCCGCAAAAGCCAGGAATGATATGCAAAGCCGGATCACTTCCGCATTGGCCGGATCACGAATATCCAGAAACGCACTGATAAACACCTTCGGCATCAGGATCATCAACAGGCCCATCACGCCCATGAAGCCGACCCCCAAAGCATAGGCACTCCAGCCTGCATAGGCCACGGCCTCACGGTTGCCCGCACCATAAGCGCGCCCCACGCGAACAGTCGCCACCTGTCCGAAGCCGAGCGGCACCATGAAACTCAACGAAGCGATCTGCATCGCTACAGCATGAGCGGCCAGTGACGTCGGGCTGATTTTACCCATCATCAGCACAGCCGCATAGAAGATCGTGGTTTCGAAAGCAAAGGTCAGCGCCATTGGCAAACCGATGCGCCACAATTCAAGAAAACGCGGCCAGTCAGGGCGCCAAAAGCGGCCGAACAAACGGTAGCGACGGAATTTCTTATGAGTGCAGACAACGACAACCAGACCAAAGAACATCATCCAGCTGGAGGCTGTCGTCGCAATGCCGGCACCGCGCAGCCCCATTTCCGGCATACCGAATTTACCGAAAATCAGGCTATAGGCAGCAATCGCATTGAACACGATAGCAAAAGCCGCAATCAGCAATGTCCAGAGCGGACGTTCCATCGCCGCCAGAAATGAACGCAGACCGATATAGCCGAGATATGGCAGCATCGCCCATTGCAGCGTATGCATCATCTGCACGGAATGCGCGGCAATATCCGGCCGTTGCCCCATAAACAGGAACACGGATTCCGCATTCCACAGCAGCACCCAGAACGGAATGCAGATAATAATCGCTGTCCAGAATCCCTGACGCACAGTGCGGCGCACATCGCGCACGGAATGGCGGTTGCGGCCAAGCGCCATCGCCATCATCGGCAGCGTGGCGGAAACCAGCCCCATGCAGAAGATCATCATCGAATGATAAAAGCTGGTCGTCAGCACGGCAGCAGCCAGCGTATCGGCGCCGAGACGCCCGATCAGAATGACATCCGTTGCTGTCAGTGCTGCCTGCGAAAGATTCGTAAAAATCAGCGGCCAGCCAAGTTTAAAGGACGAAATGACCTCCCGCCCCCAGCGATTACCTGTATTTGTCTGCGTAATTGCAGTCATGTTCAGCCGCCTCCCGACAGCTTTTTCCGGCACAGGCCGGGTTTTCAAAGCATTTTCCGGCCTGACTGCCTCAGGAAAATACGCTCATTTTGTTATGGTATATTCGCAAGCAATTTCCGGACAAAGAAACCGGCGCTTAACATTGAGAACCATGCTGTATCATGCCGGTTCATGAAGATCGAGAGCGATCTGAAAGAACAATCAAATGTGTTGAGCCGCAGCGCTTTCCAGCACTGCGGCTCAACATAGTAACAATCAGGATTACTATGCTTTAATGCACATAGGCAAAGCGGATCACAAACAGTGCCGCAACAATCCATGTTGCCGGATGAATAACCCGCCATTTACCCGAACCGGCCTTGAGCACAACATAGCTGATGAAGCCGAAGGCCAGACCATTGGCAATCGAATAGGTGAACGGAATGCCCAGAGCTGTCAGAGCGGCTGGTGCAGCTTCCGTTACATCGTCCCATTCGATTTCAGACATTTCACGCATCATCAGACAGGCGACATAGATCAGCGCCGGCGCTGTTGCAAAGGCAGGAACGGATCCGGCCAGAGGTGAAATGAACAAGGCAGCAAGGAACAGAAGAGCGATAACCAGTGCTGTCAGACCTGTGCGGCCACCGGCCTGAACGCCGGAAGCGCTTTCAACATATGCGGTTGTCGAGCTGGTACCGATGATGGAACCGCCGATAATTGCAGTACTGTCAGCAAACAGAGCGCGGTTCAGGCGGTTCGGCTTGCCTTCAGGAATGAGGCCTGCACGCTTGCTCACGCCGATCAGCGTACCTGTAGCGTCGAAAACTTCAACCAGCACGAAGACAAGAATAACCTGCAGGAAGCCCACGTGCAGAGCGCCCATAATATCGAGCTGCATGAATGTCGGCATCAGACTTGGCGGTGCGGAGAACACGCCCTGAAACTGGCTGACGCCGAGCATGATCGACAGAACGGTCACAACCAGAATACCGATCAGAATTGCACCGCGCACTTTCAGCGCATCCAGAACAGCCATCACGAAGAAGCCGAAGATCGCCAGCAGCGGGCCGGTTTTGGTCAGGTCGCCAAGGGTGATGAATGTTGCTTCGCTGCCGACAATAATGCCGGAGCTTTTCATACCGACCAGCGCAAGGAACATGCCGATACCGACAGCAATCGCACTGCGCAGGGATTTCGGAATACCGTCAACCAGCCAGCTACGAATGCCGGAAATGGTGAGGATGAAGAAAATCACACCGGAGATAAAGACAGCGCCCAGAGCCTGCTGCCATGTGAAGCCCATAATACCGACAACGGTGAAAGCGAAAAACGCGTTCAGACCCATGCCCGGTGCCATACCGATCGGCCAGTTGGCAACAAATGCCATCACAATAGAGCCAAGCGCTGCGGCAAGACAGGTCGCGACAAAGATCGCATTACGATCCATGCCGGTCGAGGACAGAATGTCCGGATTAACAAAAATGATATAGGACATTGTCAGGAATGTTGTCAGACCGGCGAGCACTTCCGTGCGCACATTGGTCTTATGTTCCTGTAATTTGAAAAGCTTTTCCAGCATGGTAGCTCCCTGTCAGTCTTTGGTAAGAAAGCATTCTGACGTCTTGCAGATGAATGGCCTCCTCGCAAAATCCTGATAGCAAAACCTGCTGCAGTCCACGGGAGACGACCTGTTTTATAGCGCCTGATCCGGCGGGATAAAACAATGCCACATTTTCGCCATTATCATGAATAGCCGGTCTCGTAAATGCACAGCACCCTCCGGCACTCCGCAGTACAGGCTTTATGCACCGGAATCTCACAGGTAAAAAAGGCTGAAAATCGTGATGATAGGCTGGTTAAAAACCGGAATGTGTCGCATGTGTACACAGCGGACACACTCCGTTTTAATAGGTCACATCATAGCGGCGATCAGGCAGGATCAATATAGCAGCAGTTTTAGCCAAGCGCTTTTGCAGCCTCATCAATCAGATTTGCAACCTCTGCCGCGCGGGAAGCCAGTGAGGCATGGCTTGCATCCAGCTCAATCATTTTACGGGGCTTCATCCGTTCAGCCATATGTTTCTGATTGGCCGGATGGATCATGTGATCCTGTATTGAAAGCTGATACCAGACCGGCTTATGTTTCCATGCAGGATCGGTCACATTATCACCGAATGTTGTGGCAATCGGCGCTTTCTGCGCTACAGCCATTACCAGCGCTTCATCTGCACTCATATCCTGACAGAAGCTTTCATGGTATTTGTCATAATTAATCCAGAGATAGCCGTCACTGTCCGGAGCCAGATTGGCAATGGCTGCAGGCGGATTTGCCTGACTGATACCGCCGGGACTTTCCCCTGTATCCGGTGCGAAGGCCGCAATATAGACCAGTCCGGCAACATTTGGCAGATTGCCCATCTCGGTAATAACCGCTCCGCCATAGGAATGGCCGACCAGCAAAACTTTGCCTTCCTGCTGCTTAACCATTTTGCGGGTGCGTTCTGCATCATCCGCCAGAGATGTCAGCGGCATTTCCACGGCACGGATTTTTCCATATCCTTTACGGGACAATTCGAGAATAACTTTGTTCCAATGGGCAGCTCCGCCCCAAAACCCGTGCACCAATACAATTGTCAGCTGACTGCCCATAACTATCTCCTTTTGCAGTGATAATCCTGAAAGATGTGCTGTCTTTTGATGCGTTACAGAACGGGAATATTATTATTTTAGAACGATGCGATGTTACTGTAACGGCAGTGCCTCGTAATTAGAGCACCTGTTTTATCCGGCAACCGGATATTCAATATTTTTCGTAGCAGCACGCCGCATATTTCTACACGGCGTACTGTCTTCAATAGCAATCAGAACAGGTTGTAACGCTGCGCAAGCGGCACAACAGAAACCGGTTCTGCTCCGACCTCTGCGCCGTCAACACTGACTTTATAGGTCTTCGGATCAACGGTGATTTTCGGCAATGCATCATTGAGCTTCATGTCAGCCTTGGTCAGACCACGGCATTTAACAACCGGCTCGATACGCTTGTTCAGGCCGAGATTCAGCACATTACCATCATTGACCGATGCCTGACTGACGAACAGGATGGAGGTCTTGCCGATGCCGGTGGACAAAGCACCGAACATCGGACGCATAATCACCGGCTGCGGTGTCGGGATTGATGCATTGGCATCGCCGATCTGAGCATAGGCGATGAAACCGCTCTTCATCACCAGTTCAGGACGCTGGCCGAAAAATGCCGGCTTCCACAATACCAGATCAGCGACTTTGCCTGTCTCAACTGACCCGATGAGATGGCTGATACCATGGGCAATTGCCGGATTGATGGTATATTTGGCGATATAGCGTTTGATACGGAAATTATCATTGCCTGCACCATCCTGCGGCAGGCTACCGCGCTGCGCTTTCATCTGATCGGCGACCTGCCATGTCCGCATGATCACCTCACCACCACGTCCCATCGCCTGACTGTCAGACGTCATCATGGAAATCGCACCAATATCATGCAAAACGCCTTCGGCAGCAATCGTGTTGGCGCGGATACGGCTGGCCGCAAAAGCCACATCTTCCGGAATATTCTTATCAAGATGATGACAAACCATCAGCATATCGAGATGCTCTTCCACCGTATTGACAGTGTAAGGCAGTGTCGGTGTGGTGGAGCTGGTCAGCACATTGGCTTCCGCACAGATGCGCATCAGATCAGGCGCATGACCACCGCCCGCACCTTCCGCATGATAGGCATGGATCGAACGACCGCCAAAGGCCTTGATGGAATCCTCCACCGTGCAGCTTTCATTGACGGAATCCATGTGAATGGTGACCTGAATGTCATATTCGTCGGCCATATCCATACAGGTTGCGATTGCAGCCGGTGTTGTGCCCCAGTCCTCATGCAGTTTCAGGCCAGCAGCACCTGCCAGTACCTGCTCGCGCATACCTTCAGGACGGGAGGAACTGCCGCGACCGGTAAAGATCACATTGAGCGGCAGATCATCGGTCGCCTGCATCATATTATGCAAGTAATTCGGATTTGGCGTGCAGGTGGTCGCCATTGAGCCTGTTGCAGGACCGGTACCGCCGCCAAGCACTGTGGTTAAACCGCTGGCAATCGAAGTAATTGGCTGCGACGGCGTGATATAGTGGAAATGTGTATCAATACCACCGGCTGTGACGATACAGCCCTCGCCTGAGATCACCTCTGTATTCACCCCGATCACCAGATCAGGATGCACACCGGCCATGATATCAGGATTACCGGCTTTGCCGATACCGGCGATTTTACCATCCTTGATACCGATATCTGCTTTGACGATGCCGGTATAATCAATGATCAGCGCATTGGTGATGATACAATCCAGCGCCTTGTCACTGTTGACACCGGTTGCCTGCCCCATACCATCACGGATGACCTTGCCGGAGCCGAAGATGCACTCGTCACCATAGACAGTGTAATCATGCTCGACTTCCGCATAGAGATTAGTATCGCCCAAACGAACTTTATCACCCTTGGTCGGGCCGAAAAACTTGGCGTAATCTGCGCGGGTTATTTTATAGACCATGTTTTATCCTTATCGGCAGAGCGCGGCGTGATGCATATATCCGGCACTCTGCAAGCTTAAATTGTTGCGTAAAATCTGTGATAAAAGCGCTCATTCAGCACTGCGGCTGTCGGCAAAAGCACGCTCATTCACGCGGGAAAGCGTGCGCGCTTTATTGTCCGCATCCACCGCGCCATCGACCAGATTATTGCCGCCGCGAATGATCTGATTGCCGGAAATCGCGACCAGTGTAACTTCCTTGGTCTCACCCGGCTCGAAGCGCACAGCCAGCCCCGCAGGAATATCCAGACGTTTGCCATAGGCTGCTTCTCGGTCGAATTTCAGACGCGGATTGGTTTCAACAAAATTGAAGTGACTGCCGATCTGTACCGGACGGCTATCGGTATTGGTGACGCTGATCGTGACAGTTTCACGCCCTTCATTGAGCGCAATATCGCCCTCTGCACAGATGACCTGACCGGCAATACCGATCTCTTCATCATCCTGCATTTTCTCCGGAACCGGCAGGAAACTGCCATAAAGCGCCAGTTTCATATCGCCCTTGTCAGCACTGACCGGCGCGCGCACGGCAACCAGTTTGGTGCCGTCTTTGAATGTGCCTTCGATCTGCACATCTTCAATCATCTCGGCCACGCCGGACATGACTTCGCGTCTGCCGAGAATGGTGCTGCCGAGGCGCATCAGCTCAGCAACTGAGTGCTGACCATCGCGGATCAGCTCCAGCATGACGAGTGAAATAAGGGCAATGGATTCCGGATAATTGAGACGCAACCCGCGTGCGAGACGGCGCTGTGCCAATTGGCCGGTGGTTACAAGCATCAGCTTGTCGGTTTCATGAGGTGTAAGATGCAATGTTTGCTCCTTTGTTTTTTGGAAAGCTCAGGCGCAACAAATCCATCCGTTTGCCGATGCATCGGTAAACGGGTAAGATGACTGTGAACCTGTCTGAAAAATGAAAATGTCTGCGGGGTTATACGCCTGCTACAGACGGCACGGGATCAAAACCACTCAATACGGCAATCCATCGTAAGAAGAACACCAGACAGCTCTCTCACCCGCCACGATATTCCGTGCCGGATAAAATCGGGACGCAATACGCCTGCGAGCAGAATAGCTGCCTTACGGCATAGCGGAATGATTGTGATTTAAACGTGCAAAAGGGCATCAGCCCCGCAACGGCAAGAACTAGCCGATGTCGAGTCCTGAGAAATGTTCCATCATGTGATTAACGACAAAAAAAGTCAGCAATCTCGGCCCTGTCATTTCAACTCTGTATGAAGAAAAAACTGCGATGCGGATTGGTCAATCTGAGTCATCGCAAGCCCGATAAAGACAGCAGTATAAACCGAAGTCAAGGGGACATTGCTGCGCTCTGCACGGTTAAAAAATACAACTGAACACAATGACAAATGTTGTTTTATTAAACCAAAAAATGAAATTTTACACTGAATCCTAAGTCTTTCCCTGTATGGGAGGAAAGACAGATAAATACGAAAGCCTTTGCAGTGATTTGGCATCGTCAGTTTAAGCTCGGAAAAAGCAATTATACAGCACGGCATATTATTGTCGTTTTGCTGGCTTTTTTCACGCCTATACTTCTGGGGTTGCCGATTTTATACTGGCAATCCGGCAATGCTCTACACGAAAGAGCCCAGTCAGCCAGCCGCGCCGTTATTGAACATGTTGATGATATTCTCGATAATGCGAGAAAAGTGACAGAAGACGCTGCCCCCCTGATTGACAGGACCTGTTCCGAGATTGTCGAGACACTGCGCATCAAAGCCACCACGACATCCTTTGTCAGATCGCTGGCGGTCATCAAAAATGATACTATTACCTGCAGCACCATTTACGGTGACACGCGTTTGCCTGTAACAAGCGCCCATTTTTATGATGACCGGCTGGCCTTAATCGCCGGAAACAGAGTATCTCCTGACCGTGCAATTTTGCTCTACCGATGGAAAAACGGCACGTCATCTATTCTGGCCGGTATTGACGGCCTGCATATTATTCAGCTGCTCAACAGCCATGAGATGACACCGGCAACAACGCTGATTATCGGCTCTTACCGGCTTGAGCAGGACGGCAAAGTCCGCAACATATCTGCCGGAACCAGCAATAGCATTCTGATCCGCGACCGCTCCGATAAATATCCGTTTTCGGTTGAGACCGGTTTTCACAGCGGCGCATTACGGGACTATATTTTATCCCGCCATCTGCCGCTTATCATCCTGCTCGTCATTCTTGGCGGGCTGAGTGCATTTGCAACAAACCGGATGACGGTCAATGCCCGCAACATGACTGCTGAGGCCAAGCGCGCCATTCGCAATAATGAATTTATCCCTTATTATCAGGCAATTGTGCGGAGCGACACCCATGAATGGGTTGGTGCGGAAGTGCTGACCCGCTGGGATCATCCGCTTGAAGGCATGATCCTGCCGAACAGTTTTATTCCTTTCATGGAGCGTTCAGGACTGATTATTCCGATGACGGCAGCCCTGATCCGGCGCGTTGCGGAAGAGTTTACGCCACTGGAGAAACAGCTTCCGGACGGTTTCCATATCAGCATCAATGTTTCCGCAGTCTATCTGGCTGATCCTGAATTGATCAAAAGCTGTCACTATTTCCTGAGTCAGTTTTCGCAAAACAAGATACGGCTGATGCTGGAACTGACCGAACGCGAAGCAATTGAACCAACGCCGGAACTGTTACAGCAAATCCATACTTTGCGTCAGGCCGGAATTCTGATCGCACTGGACGATTTTGGTGTCGGCCATTCCAATCTCAATTATCTGAAAGAGTTTCAGGCAGATCTGCTCAAGATTGACCGTAGCTTTATTACCGGCATTGGCAGCAATGACTTCTCCCGCCATGTCTTGCAGAGCATTATTGATCTGTCGCAGCAGCTGGGGCTCCGGATCATTGCAGAAGGTATCGAGACACGCCAGCAGGCCGATTATCTTCAGGAAAGAGGCGTCCAGTATCTTCAGGGCTTTTATTTCTCCAAGCCGCAGCCGATTACTGTTTTCCAGTCCCATATGTGCCAGCATTTATCGGGACAGAAACCGAAACGTGGGAAGTGACCGCTCTGCAGCTCCCTGCCCTGCGCAGAATTGAGCGTTGCCAAAAAGATACCATCCCTCTGACATTCGCCCAATCTTTGTAAAAATAATTGATCACTTGGTAAACTCTTTGTAGACGCTTAAGAAAACCTTAAGTATCGCGAGGGAGCAAGCTGTCTTCCTTGCTAAAAACTGGAGCCGGTTTGTCCGTGTCATTATCCCCGCTGAAATTATCCCTGTTATTCGCCTGCGCTGCTGCTCTTTCTGCCTGTACCACTGTCCAGAATCCGCCACCTGTGCTCAATGCCAGCGTAACCCAGCCGCAGCCGGTAAAACCGGAACCGGTATCCGAGCCGGAAGCACCGGCAGCGACACCGGAAACTGACAGCGCCGCGTATATGTATCGCGCAATGACGGATCAGAATTACCAGATCCCTGCTATTGATCTGACCAAGCTGAAACCGGAACATCGCCGGACTGTTGTCGATTACAAGACCACAGAAAAACCGGGCACCATTATTGTCGACCAGCCTGCACGCTATCTCTATTTTGTGCTGCCGGAAGGCAAGGCTGTCCGTTATGCCGTGGGTGTCGGCCCCGCAGCGCGCGGCTTTAACGGCGGCGATGCAATTATCGCGCATAAGGCCGCATGGCCGCGCTGGACGCCGACCCAGAACATGATCAAGCGCAACCCTAACCAGTATCTGCGCTACAAAGACGGCGTTGACGGCGGCCCGGGAAATCCGATGGGCGCGCGCGCACTTTATATGCATAAAGACGGCATCGACACTTATTACCGCGTCCACGGCACGAATAAACCCTCATCGATCGGCAAGGGTGTTTCTGCCGGCTGTATCCGTCTTATCAATCAGGACATTATCGACCTGCATTCCCGCGTAAAGCCCGGAGCACGCATTGTCGTGAAATAAAAAACCAATCTACCCTGCCCCGTGATCTCTGCATTTCGGGGCAGCGTTCAAACCCGAGACATAAAAACACCGCCGCAGTTTTCGCAACTACGGCGGTGTTTTTATTATCCGTTTCACTTATGAAAAGAAGATAGAAATATTTTCTCAATCAGCCGATCAGCTTTTCATACACTTTGCCGTGTTCAAGCACTTTGCCTGTTTCATCCATAACACGCATGGCATCAGCGGAAATCTCATCGATAACCACGACTTCACCGTCGATCAGTCCGATTTCAATCTTCATATCGATCAGCGTCAGACCCAAACCACGCAGATCAGCTTCTACAATACGGCACACATTACGGGTAATGTCCTTAGCCTTTGCAAGATGGTCAGAGCTTAAAAGGCCGAGCGCAACGATGGTGTCATCATTGATAAGCGGATCGCCGCGTTCATCGTCTTTCACAGTAATTTCAACGAGATAGTCAAATTTCTGTTCGGCATTACGAATATATTGCTGATAACGGCGAATGAAACTGCCCCAAGGACGGGTGCGGCAAACAAATTCAAAGCCGCCGGTGCCGTTAATATCCTTGCCCAAAGGCTCGGCACGGCGAACTTCCATCGTGCCCTTTTCAAGATCAAGATTGACCAAATGGGTAGGCACGCCAGCAGCATGCAGTCGCTTGAAGAAATAATCCGTCATGCCAAGAGATTTGCGCCCCTTGCCTTCAACCTGACCAATAACGGTATTTGCACCCGGATCAATCACACCATCCGAGCCGGTTACATCATCTTTGAACACCAGAAGAATGTTGCCGTTCTCCAAGGCGTAGAGGTCTTTGGTCTTTCCGGAGTAAATCTTTTCGCTGCTGTTCATTCGTTTGCCCGCTCAGGTTATGCGCTGATCATACCCAAAGCGGTTTACGTTCATGTTGGATCGCAATGCTCGCTCTGGATTCTTTAGTTTGTCGCATTATCCCTACGTCAAATTGGATCAACTTGACTGTGAAATGCTCCAGAAAAAAACAATGCGCCGATTGGCGCATTGTTCTTCAACTTATTCCCACTCAATGGTGCCCGGAGGCTTCGAGGTAATATCATAGACCACGCGGTTGATGCCGCGCACTTCATTGATAATACGGGTCGCTGCCTTGGCAAGGAAGTCCATATCATAGTGGTAGAAATCAGCTGTCATACCGTCAACCGATGTTACCGCACGCAGCGCACAAACGAATTCGTATGTGCGGCCGTCGCCCATAACACCAACGGTCTGAACCGGCAGCAACACTGCGAAAGCCTGCCAGATCTTGTCATAAAGACCGGCTTTGCGGATTTCGTCCAGATAGACTGCATCAGCTTCACGAAGGATTTCCAGCTTCTCACGGGTGATACCGCCCGGGCAACGAATTGCCAGACCCGGACCCGGGAACGGATGGCGGCCGATGAAACTGTCCGGCAGACCGAGTTCCTTACCGAGAACGCGCACTTCATCCTTGAAGAGTTCACGCAGTGGCTCCACGAGCTGCATATTCATGCGCTCAGGCAGACCGCCGACATTGTGATGCGACTTGATGGTCACCGAAGGACCACCGGTGAAAGACACGCTTTCGATCACGTCAGGATAGAGGGTACCCTGTGCAAGGAAGTCTGCACCACCGAGTTTAGCAGCTTCTTCTTCGAACACTTCGATGAACAGACGGCCAATGGTCTTGCGCTTCACTTCCGGATCAGTTTCCCCTTCCAGAGCGGAGATGAAACGATCCTGTGCATTCACCAGAACCAGCGGCATGTTGTAATGTTCTTTGAACATCGCAACAACCTGTGCCGCTTCATCCTTACGCATCAGGCCGTGATCAACCAGAATACAGGTCAGCTGATCGCCAACCGCTTCATGGATGAGCAGCGCTGCAACGGAAGAGTCCACGCCGCCTGAAAGCGCGCAGATAACTTTGCCTTTGCCAACCTGTTTGCGGATGGCTTCAACAGCCTGTTCGCGATAGGCGGACATTGTCCAGTCCGGCTTGATACCGGCAATATTATGAACGAAATTCTGCAGGAGTTTCGCGCCGTCCGGTGTGTGCACCACTTCCGGATGGAACTGCACCGCAAAATATTTGCGTTTTTCATCGGCAATGGCTGCGAATGGTGCATTCGGCGATGTGCCGACAACTTTGAAGCCTTCCGGCAGGGCTGTCACACGGTCACCGTGGCTCATCCAAACCTGATGGCGGGTGCCTTTGGCCCAGATGCCGGAAAACAGCGCGCTGTCCTCGTTGACTTCGAGGAATGCACGACCGAATTCACGGTCATGGCCGCTCTCGACCTTGCCGCCCAGCTGCTCGCACATGGTCTGCTGACCGTAGCAAATGCCCATAACCGGAATACCGGCTTCAAACACTGCCTGTGGTGCGCGCGGACTACCGATATCGGTGGTCGAATGCGGGCTGCCGGACAAGATCACAGCTTTCGGATTGATGCGCTTGAACGCTTCATCTGCCAGCTGGAACGGCACGATTTCGGAATAGACTCCGGCCTCGCGCACACGCCGCGCTATCAGCTGCGTGACCTGACTGCCAAAGTCAATGATAAGGATAGTATCGGGATGGGTGCTCATGGGCAGCATCTAGAGAATTATGTTGATTGTTGCAAGCCGGAATCGAAACCCGCGACAATATATTAGGGTACAAACAGTGGAGATAAGATCAGTCGCCGGATTTTACCGTCAGCGGCACTGTACGCTCAAGATCAGCCTTGTAAAGACCCGGATCCGGATGGCCGGTTGTTTTGACCAATGTGCTCTGCAACATTGCCGCTTCCAGCAAGCGCACGGCCTGCGCCAGTTTCTCATCAATTATGTGCAAATAACGTGTCCAGTCAGACACCTGCTTCACCGCCTCATCACCATCGGAAATACCGCGCAGACCAATCAGCGGCACAGCAAAACGCTGGCAGGTGCGCAGGATCGCAAAGCTCTCCATATCCACCATATCCGCATCAATATCATTATAGGCAGAACCGGTGACGATATTTGCACCTGTGGACAAGGACGCGCTGGCAATACCCGGAATATGATATGGCAGCGGAATGATAATCGGGAAATCAGCCGATGGTGTCTGGCCTTTGGCATAGCCGAGAGCCGAGGCATCCATATCGCGGTAGCCGACATTCACAGCCTGATAAATCTCGGTCTGCACCAGCTTTGCCGAACCGGCAGAACCAAGCGACACCACCAGATCAGGCAGAGCACCGCGCATGGAAAGATCGGCCAGAACCGCAGAAACCACGACAGCCGCTTCAACAGGGCCGATACCGGTAATCAGCGGCTTGAACATAGCCTGCAAATGCGGGCCGTATTCTGAAGGGGACGCCATAACAAACAGAACTTTTTTGCCGCCGAAATCATGCACATATTGCAGCATCGACATCGCATCTTCTGAAGCACCCTGTACCGGCGCGGACATAATCTTGGTCATTCTAACACCTGAGGCCGTCAATACAGACGATTGCGGCACACCCTTTTATTCGGACTTGCGCGGAGCTTTGGGATAAATCCGCACGAGGTTCAAATCAAAAAGCTGTTTACAGAAGCGCTTCCGTAAACAGCACACTCAGGACAGGTGTTCAGAGGATAACCTAGTCCTGCAAATCTTCACGATCTTTCACCACCATCAGCGTCGCTGTCATGGTGGCTACCAATTTTACTTCAGTCTCACCGACGGCAAATGCCTGACCGTCGCTGACCATAATCGTACGTCCCTGCTTGGTTACATTCCCGCGGAACAGAAAATGGTCGCCTTTACCGGGCGCCAGCAGATTGACCTTGAATTCGATGGTCAGCACTGCGGCATCCGCCGGCATCATTGTCAGCGCCGAATAGGCACAGACTGCATCGAGAGCCGTAGACACAATTCCCGCATGCAAAAACCCATGCTGCTGGGTAAGATCGGCACGAAACGGCAGCTCCACTTCAACCACACCCGGTTCGCAGCGTGTGAGTTGTGCGCCAATCAGCTTCATCGCCGCCTGACGTGCAAAACTCTTCTCAACCCGTTCTTTGAAATCCGGTTCTGCTATTCTCGGTACTGCCATAATATCCCTCAGTCTTATACACTGAATGTCAGTTTTATGGCATCTCCATAACAGTCTTCAGAACCTATTCCAACCACCGGTTCGTACAAAGCATGTCCATACACGACCGAAAACAGGATATATCCTTATAGACATATATTTATATCGGATATTGCTACTCAAGCCCAGCTAATAGCGCAAACAGAAAAAAATACCAGCTTTAATGGAGAAAAAGCCCGTATTTTTTCAATATTACGATCCGGATAAGAATAATACCCGATACTCAGGCAGGCTGATTTTGCAAAACAGCAATATAGAAGCCGTCTGTATCCGTGGAAAGCGGCGAGAACACGGCACCGAAATCGGGATAATGCGGCTGCGCCTGATCGGTGATGCCGCTCCAAAGCTCCGCCATTGGCAGCGCCCTGTAATCAGAGTTTTCCGAGAGAAAACGGGCGACTTGCCGGTTATTCTCTGAAGCAAACAGCGAACAAGTCACATAGACCAGACGACCACCCGGCTTCACATAATGTTTGGCCGCTTCAAGCACCTCGTGCTGATCGGCAACGCGGCGCTCAAGCTGCACATCGGTCAGGCGCCATTTGGCATCCGGACGGCGACGCCATGTGCCGGAACCGGTGCATGGCGCATCAGTCAGCACAATATCCATCTGCCCTTTATAAGGCTCCAGATTTTCCGGCCGGTTATGTACCTGTGTATTACGCACACCGGCGCGGCTCAGGCGATCATGGATCGGATTGAGACGGGAGCGCTCGGCATCATAGGCATGAATCTGCCCCTTATTCTGCATAGCTGCGGCCAGAGCCAGCGTCTTGCCACCGGCACCGGCGCAATAATCCATAACCTGCTGGCCAGGTTGTGCGCCAACCAGTTTCGCGGCAAGCTGCGAGCCTAAATCCTGCACCTCATACCAGCCATCGAGAAAAGCCTGCTCGGTCTGTACATTCGGATGACGGCCAAGCGCACGCAAAGGCGGAATACGTACCGCTTCAGGCAGAAAAGGCGCAGCTTCTGCACCGGCATTTTTCAGACCTTCCAGCGCGGTCAGTACCTTGTCGCGATTGGTTTTCAGCGTATTGACCCGCAAATCAACCGGCGGACGTGTAGCAAGCTCAGCAGCCTGCTCAACCCAATTATCGCCAAACAAGGCTGAAAATTCCGGCACCCAGCTCTCGGCAATATCGGCGCGGATATAATCCGGCGCATCGGCCAGATCACGGCTTTCCCAAGCCTGCAAGCGCTCACCCTCAAGCGGCTCTGGCGCAAATTTATCACCGGCCAGATTAGCCTCCAGCCATTCCGCCCCCATATCCGGATCGCTCAGGACAGAGGCATAAACCAGCGCACGGGCATCCTGCGCATCCATCTGCCAGCCGAATGACAATTTACGGCGCAGAACGTCATAGACAATATTGCCGATCACAGCGCGGTCGCCGGCTCCGGCAAAACGGTGCGCTGCACCCCAGTCTTTCAGCGCATCGGAAGCAGCACGGCTCTGGCGTTCAATATCTTCCAGCACTTCTATCGCTGCCTGCAACCGTCCGCCCAAACGCATCTTTACCGCTTTCCTGTCTTTATCTTGTTCATTTGTTCTCACCGCATAGCTTAAAATGCGCCAAAGTGAAACGACCTGAACAAAAGAAAAAGCCGGAGCATCACTGCTCCGGCTTCTTTATATTGCGTTCTTGCCACTTATTCAGCAGCTGTCTGCTTTTCCTCATTGGAAATCGTATTGGCTTCATAGCCATGCGCTTCCTTGAGGGCTGCACGGACACCGGCTTCATAATCCGGATGGATCAGTTTGAAATGGCCAAGCTGACGCTCAATGATAAAGCCCGGCACACCGCCCATTGCCGCAGCAATATTCGAGAACAGACGGCTCTTCTGACCTGCATCAAACAGGTTAAACAGTGCGCGCGGCTGCGAATAATCATCATTGCCGATACGGTGATTGTAACGATCAACGTCACCGGAAATTTTCAGCGGTGGTTCTTTCGCCGATGGCTGCTCAACAGGACCATTGAAGGAATTCGGCTCGTAATAAGCATCGGAATTGCCGGTCGCGATACCGCCATAAGTATTCATCTGACCGTCGCGGTGGTAGTGATGCACCGGACATGCAGGCTTATTGACCGGAATTTGCTCATAATGCGTGCCAAGACGATGACGATGCGCATCCGCATAGGAGAACACACGCGCCTGCAGCATCTTATCCGGCGAATAGCCGATACCCGGTACGATATTCGACGGCGAGAAGGCAGCCTGTTCGATTTCCGCAAAGTAATTGTCGGCGTTGCGGTTCAGCTCCATAATACCGATATCCATCACCGGATAATCCGCATGCGGCCAGACCTTGGTCAGATCAAACGGGTTATAAGGTGTTTTATCGGCATCGAGTTCAGGCATGATCTGAACCTGCACTTTCCAGCGCGGGAATTCACCCTTTTCAATCGCACCAAACAAGTCGGCCTGCGTGGATTCACGGGTCTGGCCGACAATTTTTTCAGCCTCCGCATTCGTCCAGTGCTGGTGCCCCTGCATGGTCTTGAAGTGGAATTTCACCCAATAGCGCTCACCGGCATCATTCCAGAAAGAATAAGTATGCGAGCCATAACCATTGATGTGGCGCACATCTGTCGGCAAACCACGGTCAGACATCAGGATTGTTACCTGATGCAGGCTTTCCGGTGACAGCGACCAGAAATCCCACATCGCTGTGGCGGAGCGCATATTGGTCTTCGGATGGCGCTTCTGAGTGTGAATGAAGTCCGGGAATTTCACCGGATCACGTACGAAGAAAACCGGCGTATTATTGCCAACCAGATCCCAGTTGCCTTCTTCGGTGTAGAACTTCAATGCAAAACCGCGCACGTCGCGTTCGGCATCTGCCGCACCGGCTTCACCGGCAACTGTGGAGAAGCGCGCAATCATCGGGGTCTTCGCACCCGGCTGCAAGGCTTTGGCTTTGGTATATTTGGAAATATCACCGGTAATGGTCAGTGTACCATGGGCACCCCAGCCCTTGGCATGAACCGCACGCTCAGGAATACGCTCACGGTTCTGGTGTGCCAGCTTTTCAATAAGCTGGTAGTCAGTCATCAGGACAGGACCGCGCTCGCCTGCTGTCAGGGAATTCTGGTTATCCGGAATCGGTGAACCCGCACTTGTGGTCATAATCGGACGATCGGCCATTTTTAGCTCTCCCTTGTATGATTGGCTCTGTTTTGAGCCATTATAAAAAAATCTGCATGACAAGATTATGACGGGCGCAGAACCACCTTCAGGTATTCCGCACCAGCCAAAACATGTATTAAATATTCAATTTCAATTACTTAACGATATACACCGATCAGAATTGAAATTGCATTCTCATGCTCTTTCTACAGAATAGAACTATTCTAACCATAATTTCCAATTGAATTTCCTGTGATTATTGATAGGATTTTCTTATCATGTTTACAGTCAAGCAAATGCGCTATTTCGATGCGCTCGCCACCCATCTGCATTTTCGCAAAGCCGCCGAAACAGTCTTTGTTTCGCAACCCGCTTTATCCGCACAGATTGCAGAAATGGAAAATCTCGCCGGCAGTCCGCTCTTTGAGCGCGCCAATAAAACGGTTCTGCTCACAGAACTCGGCCACACGCTCTGGCCGCGCATTAAAGTGATTTTACAGGAAATCCGTGCGCTGGAAGAACTCACCGAACAGAAAAGCGGCATTTTACAATCACGGCTGCGGCTTGGCATCATCCCAACCATTGCCCCCTATTTGCTGCCGGATCTCATTCAGGCGCTGAAACAGCAGTATCCGGCACTGACGCTGGAACTGCGCGAGGCCTTGACCGACAAGCTACTGGAAGAATTGAGCAATGGTGAACTGGATGCGGTGATTGCCGCTATGCCGGTTCATGACCCCTACTTGACGGGTAAACACCTGTTTGATGACCGGTTTCTGATCGCCACTTCCAGCAATAACAATGATGTCCTGCCCTCACCGCTTACCCAAGGCAATGCGGCACTGGAAAAACTCTTGCTGCTTGAGGAAGGGCATTGTCTGCGCGATCAGGCACTTGAGGTCTGCGCTCTGCCGCGCGAGCGTACACTGGTGAATTTCGGTGCAACGAGTATGGCCACGCTGCTGCAAATGGTCAGCAATGATATGGGACTGACACTGATACCGGAAATCGCCATTCGTTCAGAGGTGCCGCATAAGCGCATCCGCATCGTACCGTTTTCGGATAAGTGCCCAAGACGTCAGGTAGGCCTGTTCTGGCGCAAGCAAAGCCTGCGCCTTGAGGATTTCACAGCTTTGGCAAAATGCATCCAAAACAGTGCGGAAAAAGTGATGTTAGCACCTGACGAACTTGGCAACCTGATCCGACACAGCGCAGAATTTGACCAGTCTGCACCTATTCAGGGCGTTCCTGCTGGTATTTAAGCATCATCAGCGCAGCAGCTTTGCTCATCCATAGGTCTCGCTCATTCGTGAGATCAGCTTCAAAGCGCTTGGCAAGCTGTATATAAGCCCGCCACATGCTCTGCGCTCCTTCCCCCTCCTGCGCAGAGAACTGTTTTTCCATGCGCTCCACTGTCGCCTTGATCTGGTCGGTTTCAGGAATGGATTTCATCAGCACCTCCCGTTTGCGGGCAATAAAAAAGGCCGGTTAAACCGGCCTTTTCGTATTCGTCTTATACGCTGCCCGGATAGTTCGGGCTTTCACGGGTGATGGTCACACCGTGCGAATGGCTTTCACGCAAGCCCGCATTGGTAATGCGGACAAAAGTTGCCTTTTCACGGAATTCCGGCAGTGTCTTGGCACCGACATACCCCATCGAAGCACGCAGACCTCCGGCCAGCTGATGCAGGATATTGGCAACAGGGCCTTTATAGGCAACCTGACCTTCAATACCTTCCGGCACCAGTTTCAGCTCATCACGCACTTCCGCCTGGAAGTAGCGGTCAGCGGAACCGCGTGCCATCGCACCAACGGAACCCATGCCGCGATAGGACTTATAAGAACGTCCCTGATGCAGATAAACTTCACCCGGGCTCTCTTCTGTACCGGCCAGCAGCGAACCGGCCATAGCAGCCGATGCACCGGCAGCCAGCGCCTTGGCGAAGTCACCGGAGAATTTGATACCACCATCAGCGATAACCGGAATACCGGCCTTCTGAGCCACTTCAACAGCGCCCATAATCGCGGACAACTGTGGTACACCGACACCGGCAACAATACGGGTGGTGCAGATCGAGCCTGGTCCGATACCGACTTTAACCGCATCGGCACCGGCATCAATCAGAGCCTGTGTTGCTGCACCGGTTGCTACGTTACCGGCAAGGATACGTACATCGGAAGACAGTTTCTTCATGCGGGTAACCGCATCGAGAACGCGCTGCGAGTGACCGTGGGCAGTATCAACCACCAGAAGATCAACACCGGCTTCGATCAGACGTTCCGCACGTTCAAAACCATCATCGCCAACGGAAGTTGCAGCAGCAGCACGCAGACGACCCTGCGCATCTTTAGCGGCATTCGGGTTGAGCTGCGACTTTTCCATATCCTTAACGGTGATCAGACCGGTGCAACGCCCCTGCGCATCAACAACCAGCAGTTTTTCAATGCGATGTTGGTGCAGAAGGCGCTTGGCTTCTTCCTGATTAACGTTTTCGCGCACAGTGACCAGATTTTCACGGGTCATCAATTCGTAGATTTTCTGTGCCGGATCAGAGGCAAAACGCACATCGCGGTTGGTCAGAATACCGACCAGACGACCCGGGCCTTTACCGGCATTTTCAACAACAGGAATACCGGAAATACCATGCATACGCATCAGCGCCTGTGCATCAGCCAATGTTGCGTCAGGACCGATGGTGACAGGGTTTACAACCATGCCGGATTCGAATTTCTTAACGCGCAGAACTGCTTCTGCCTGCAATTCCGGTGTCAGATTGCGGTGAATAACGCCGATACCGCCAGCCTGCGCCATAGCAATCGCCAAGCGGGACTCAGTCACTGTATCCATCGCTGCGGAGAGCAGCGGCAGGTTCAGTTCAATGCCTTCAGCAATGGTGGTGCGCAGATCGACCTGACCAGGCATAACCTCGGAATGACCGGGTTGCAGCAGGACATCATCAAAAGTCAGCGCGTATGCGCCGGTGGATGATTCAACAATTTTCGCCATGGCCAATTCCTTTAAACAGGTAAAACACCCTGTGGGAGCAGAGGGTGCAACGACTCTTATCGTTTCAATTGAATTGGCAGCGGCTGGTAACACGGATATGACTTTTTGAAAAGACTATTCGTGAAAATCGCGTAAATTTTACCAGATATAGCGTGATAACAACTACTGACAGCTAAAGCGGCGATCAAATTCCTGCCGCCCTTGCGCCGTAAAATAGAGTGCACGCCCCTGCTCGCGGCGCAGCCAGTTGCGCTCCAACATCATATCCAGCACTGCCGCACCCAGCGCACCGCCGAGATGATGGCGACGCTCACTCCAGTCCAGACAATGCAGACAAAGCGGACGGCGTTTGCTTTCCAACGGCTTCAGCTCAAGCCCTAATCCACCGAAAAATTCTCGTCCCTCAGAAGTCAGTTGCAAATCTTCCTGCTCTGTCGCTTGCAGATAATTACGCACTGTCAAACCATTAAATAACGCAACACCGGCCTCACCTGCCAGATGATCGTAGCAAATCCGCGCTTCCCGCAACGCTGCATCTTTTGGGCCTGTGCGCACCCGCACCGCACCCGTGCGTTGTGCCAGCCCCATAAGGGCTTCAAGCACCTGCGCCACATCCGCACCCGAGAGACGAAAATAACGATGGCGCCCCTGTTTTTCTGCTGTGAGCAAACCGGCGTCACTCAACTTAGTGAGATGTCCGCTGGCTGTTTGCACGGTGACACCGGCCACGCCTGCCAATTCACTGACCGTCAAAGCACGGCCATCCATCAGCGCCGTGAGGATATTTGCGCGGGCGGGATCGCCGATCAATGCAGCGACAGAAGCTATAACAGGACCATCTTTCATAGTTCGATGATAACCGAAGCATTGATGCAACTCAATGGGGTATTTGCCTGTTCAGAAACGAACTAGGAGTCTCCCCATGATCGCTGTTATTTTTGAAGTCCACCCAACTAAAGGACAGAAAAACACCTATCTGGATATTGCTGCAAGCCTGAAAGAAGAACTGCAAAAAATTGACGGATTTATCTCCGTCGAGCGTTTTCAGAGCCTGACTGATCCGGAGAAAATTCTCTCCCTCTCCTTTTTCCGTGATGAAGAAGCCGTGAAAAGCTGGCGCTCAAGCTTCATGCATCGCTCGGCGCAAGCTGCGGGACGCAGCAGTGTTTTCGCCGATTACCGGCTGCGGGTGGCAGATGTCACCCGCGATTACGGATTGAACAGCCGCGAACAGGCACCGCAGGACAGCCGCAACTTCCATCATGAGCGGGATCTGGCCTGACCCAAAATATCAGCCTGCCCATTCACTACACCAGATGTCGCGTCCAGAACGATATCTCACCAAACTTGGAATATGCTCTGGTCAGCATTGCAGTGATCTTCAATCCAACATTTACGCATCTCATTCATCTGGTGATTTATCTGGGAGGAAAATCCATGAGCAGCAACCGTGGTGTCGTCTATACGGGTCCGGGGCAGGTTGAAGTACAGAATATTGCAGATCCGGTTTTTGCCGATCCGACGGGGCGCAAAATCGAACATGCCGTTATCCTGAAAGTAATTACCACCAATATTTGCGGCTCTGACCAGCATATGGTGCGCGGCCGCACCACAGCGGAAGCAGGTCTTGTTCTCGGTCATGAAATCACCGGTGAAGTGATTGAAAAAGGCGCAGATGTTGAAATGCTGGAGATCGGCGATATCGTCTCCGTACCATTCAACGTGGCCTGCGGCCGCTGCCGCACCTGCCGTGCGCAGGATACCGGCGTGTGCCTCACCGTTAATCCGTCCCGTGCCGGCGGTGCCTATGGTTATGTGGATATGGGCGGCTGGATCGGCGGCCAAGCCAAATATGTCACGATTCCCTATGCCGATTTTAACCTGCTGAAAATTCCGGATCGCGACCGTGCGCTGGCCAAAATCCGCGATCTGACCATGCTTTCCGATATTCTGCCAACCGGCTTCCACGGCGCGGTTAAAGCTGGTGTCGGCGTTGGCTCCATCGTTTATGTGGCCGGTGCAGGCCCTGTCGGTCTGGCGGCTGCCGCCTCTGCCCGTATTCTCGGAGCAGCTGTTGTGATGATCGGCGACTTCAACAAAGAACGCCTTGCCCATGCCAAAAAAGTCGGTTTTGAGCCGGTTGATCTTTCGGCTTCCGACCGTCTTGGCGATCTGATTGCCGATATTACCGGCAGCAATGAAGTGGACAGCGCCATTGATGCTGTGGGCTTTGAAGCACGCGGCCATGCAGGCGGCGAGCAACCGGCCATTGTTCTCAATCAGATGATGGAGATCACCCGTGCAGCAGGTAATATCGGTATTCCGGGGCTCTATGTGACTGAAGATCCGGGCGCGGTGGACAAAGCCGCCAAAGTCGGGAGCCTGTCTCTGCGCTTTGGCCTTGGCTGGGCAAAAGCACAGAGCTTCCACACCGGCCAGACACCAGTGCTGAAATATAACCGCCAGCTGATGCAGGCCATTCTCCACGACCGGCTGAATATTGCGGAAATCGTCAATGCTCAGCTGATCTCGCTGGATGATGCACCGAAAGGTTATGAAAGCTTTGATCAGGGCGCTGCGAAGAAATTCGTCATCGACCCGCATGGCGATCTGCTGAAATCAGCCTGAGAATAATCAGAAACAGAACAGCCCTGCATGATCGCTCATGCGGGGCTGTTTTTTAGCTCACGCCTCTTCGAGGCTGGCACCGAGAAATAACTGCCCTACACGAGGATCAGCCAGCAGCGCATCCGCCTTGTCATGCATCCGAGTCTGCCCCTGTTCCAGCACCAGACCATAGTCAGACATCGCCAATGCCGCCTTGGCATTCTGTTCAACCATCAGCACAGTCACCCCCTCATCACGCAGACGGATCAGCGTGCGGAATGTCTCGCTCACCATTTGCGGCGACAAGCCGATGGACGGTTCATCAATCAGGATCAGCTTCGGATCAAGCAACAGCGCGCGGGCAATTTCCAGCTGTTTCTGCTGCCCACCGGAGAGTGTAATCGCCTGCTGATTGGCTTTCTCTTTGAGGATCGGGAATTGCTCCATCACCTCATCAATGCGGCGTGCGACCCTGCCCTGATCCGGTGCGGATATACCGCCGATCTCCAGATTATGCTTCACCGATAGCATAGGAAACAGGTTACGCCCCTGCGGGACATAACTCACGCCATGAGCCAGCATTTTTGCAGGCGCTTGCCCTGTCACATCCTTGCCGTTGAGCAGAACCTGACCTGAGCGGATATTCAGAAGGCCGAAAATCGCTTTAAAAACCGTAGACTTACCCGCTCCGTTAGGGCCGATCACAGTGGTGATCGTTCCTTTTTCAATGCGGAAAGACGTACCATTGAGAATGGTCATTTTGCCGTAGCCGCCAAAGACCTGTTTCAGTTCCAGCATGGCTCAGCCTCCCAGATAGGCTTCAATGACGTCCGGATTATTACGCACAGTTTCCGGATCGCCTTCGGCAATGATACGCCCGTTTGCCAGCACAATAATGCGCGTGCAGAGCGACATGACAAATTCCATATTATGCTCGATCACCACAAAAGTCGCGCCGCGCTCACGGTTGAACGCCTTGAGGCGCTCTTTGAGGTCGGCCAGCATGGTCAGATTGACCCCGCCTGCGGGTTCATCCAGCATCACCAGCTTCGGCCCCGCCATAAAGGCCATAGCCGCGTCGAGCAATTTCTGCTGCCCGTAAGACAGCGAACCTGCTTTTTCATGGGTCTGATGTGTGAGACGGAAGAACTCGATCATCGTCTTCGCTTCCTCAGTCAAACCGGCATCCGGACGACCAAACAAACGCGACAGCATCGAGCCTTTATGCTCCTGACCGGCCAGAATAATATTATCCAGCACGCTCATATCCGGAAACACCTGCAGCATCTGGAAAGTGCGGCCGACGCCGAGCCTATTGAGCTCGCTTGGGCGTTTGCCCGCAACATTCTGCCCGCCTACCAGCACAGTGCCGTTTGTGGCAGGCAATTGCCCGAGAATGCAGTTGAACAAAGTGGATTTGCCGCTGCCATTCGGCCCGATCAGGCCGAGGATTTCCCCTTCATGCACCTCAAAGGATACATCATCCACAGCGGTTACACCGCCAAAATTCTTGCTCAGATTACGCACGGAAAGAACGGGATTCATTGGTTTTTCTCCCCGTTGCTGTCGAGCGCAGCTTTTGTCGTCCATGCGGTTGCCTGCGGATTACGGCGCTGCTTGAGTGCATTTTTAGCGCGCTCCGCCAGCCCCAAAAGTCCTGTCGGGCAGAACACCATCAGCACAATCACCAGCACTGCATAGAGCATCAGATAATAGCCCTCGGTAAAGCGCAGGAATTCCGGAGCCAGCACGATCAGGAAAGCCCCCAGCACCGGCCCGAAGAAGAAGCCAGCACCGCCGACAATCACCATCAGCAGGATTTTGAGCGAGATCGGCAGGCCGAAAGAATGCGGCTCGATATATTGGGTGAGCTGCGCAATCAGACCGCCCGCAAGACCGCCATAGGCAGCACCGATAGCAAAGGCCAGCAAGGTCATTTTACGAACATCAACGCCCAGACTATTGGCGCGGATCGGGTTCTCACGTAGGCCTTTAAATGCCCGCCCCCAAGGAGAGCGGATAATGCCGTAAAGCGCCAGCGCCGTCAGCACAAACAGGCCAAGCACGAAATAATAAAACGGCGTGGCCATCATGGTTTTCATACCGAAAATTTCCGGACGCGGAATGCCAGTCAGGCCGTATGTCCCGCCTGTCAGCCATTCTTCATTGCGCAGCACGAGGATAACCAGCGCATTGAAAGCCAGTGTGACAAAAGCCAGAAAATGATGCTGAACCCGCAAAGCCGGATAACCGAGCAGAAGACCGAGCACAAAGCACAGCAGCATTGCCGCAATCAGCGCGAATGGCCATGCGATACCGGCCATGGTCATCAGCGCCACAATATAGGCACCCAGCGCCATAAATCCGGCCTGCGCCAGCGAAATCTGCCCTGCATAGCCGAGCGTCAGGTTAAGCCCCATGGCAGCAATGGAATAGATCAGCCATGAAGACAGCACTAGCAAACCATAATTGGATTGCGAAAACGGCAAAGCAATCAGAATGGCCAAACCGGCCAATAGCAAAAGTATTTTGCGAAGGCTCATATTGTACGTCCCTCCGCCTTGCCGAGCAGCCCCTGCGGGCGCACGAGAATAATCACAATCAGCAGGATCAGCGGCACTGCCGAGCGATAGGATGCGGAAATATAAGCAGCCGAGAGATTATCAATCACGCCGATCAGCAAGCCACCGGCCAAGGCACCACGAATCTGGTTAAAGCCACCGACAATCGCCGCGATAAAAGCGATCAGCCCCAGCGTCTCACCATTGGAGAATTTCGCCAGATAGATCGGTGAGATCAGAATAGAGGCCAGCAAAGCCAGCGCGCCATTGATTAAAAATGTATAGAGGATCATGCGCTTAACCGGCACACCGAGAATTTCCGCTACCTGCGGGTTTTGCGCTGTTGCCTGCATACAGCGCCCCGTCTTGGTGCCATTGAGGAAGAATTGCAGCAGCGCCACAGTGCCGAGCGAGATCACCAGAACCGCAATATCCTGCACCGAAATTGCCGCTCCGAAAATATTCAATGTGCGGTCGGTAAACAGCGCCGGAAACGGCATGGCTTCCGCCGTATAGAATTGTTTGACGCCTTCTTTCAGCAAAATGCCCAGCGCAATTGTCGCAATAACAATCGGCAACACGCCATGCGGCAGCAACGGATCAATGATGATACGTTTGAAACCATAGCCCAGAAACAGCAGCGTCAGCACCAGCGCCAGCAAAATGGCGACCGGAAAGCTGAGGCCTAAAATCTGCGTGCCTGCCAGCACAAAAAATGCGGGCAGCATCACGAATTCGCCCTGTGCGAAATTGATCGTCTGCGAAGCCTGCCAGAGCAAAGTAAAGCCGATTGCCACAAGGGCATAGATCGAGCCGGTTGCCAGACCCGACACCAGCAACTGAAAGAAAGTAGTCATCAGGAAAAGTCCGTTTTGCGGGCATAATCCGGCGGGCACCCCGCCGGATTATGCAACGACTATTTATTGTTACGCATGTCGTTATCGGAAAACCGGCATCCACTTTTCCGCGACATGCGTTAAAGCTTCGGCAGTGTGGAAACGACAGATTGCTTGCCGTCTTTGACTTCCACAAGGAAGCTCTCACGGTTCACTTCGCCTTTGTCATCCCATGTGGTTTCCATCAGAATGCCCGGCTCATCGGCAGGAGTGATGGTCAGTCCATGAAGCGTATCAGCAAAGGCCTGACGGTCAACTTTGCCATTTTTCGTAGTCACATATTTCACGATATAAGCGCCCATATAGGCTTTAATCGCATTGTGATCCGGCTTGTAACCATATTTGCCTTCAAATTTCTTGGCAAAATCCTGCACAGCCTGCACCGGTGCATCGGCGGTCAAACCAACATGGCCGCGCACGCCGTTCACTGCATCACCGGCCAGATCAATCACCTTCTGGTTCATCAGTGTGGTTTCGCCAAAGATCGGCTGCTTTACGCCCTGTTTCTGCATTTCTTTCAGCAGACGTGCGCTTTCTTCTTCATGCAGATAGGCAAAGATCACATCGGCATTGCTGTCTTTAAGCTTCACCACGTCAGCCGCGAAATCCGCCTGACCGACTTCACTGGACACATCGCCGACAAGTTTGATGCCGCGCTTGTCGAGCTCAGCAACAAATGCATCGCGTCCGCCTTTGCCGAAGTCATTATTGACCCATGCAACGGCAACGGTTTTAGCGCTCAGCTCATCGGTGAGATATTTCACCAGTTTCGGCATCGACTGCTGCGCGCCGAAGGATGTGCGGAAAATATAAGGATTACCGAGATCGGTGATGAATGGTGCTTCCGCACCGGTCAGCTGCGGCACGCCATTCTGCATGGCAACCATCATATTGACTTTGACCGAGCCGGAATAAATCGGCCCCATAATCACATAGGCGCCGTCGTCAATCGCCTTCTGCACCATAGCGCGCGAAGTCGTTGCATCGGTCTGCGTATCATAGTCTGTAACTTCGAGCTGCTGTCCGAGCACACCGCCTGCGGCATTGATCTCTTCAACAGCCAGCTTCAGACCATCACGCCAGTTGGTGCCAACGGTCGCGCCTGCGCCGGACAGTTCAATCACGTCTGCGATTTTGATGGTTTCCGCCGCAAAACTCATTTGCGGCAATGCTGCCGACAATGCAGCTGCTGCAGTTAAAGCCAGTAAATGTCTTCTGTTCATAAACCCCTCCCAAGGCTCCCCGACCGGATGGGATTTCATTCTGTCTGCACAATCATTCACATCATTATTGTCAGCACAAAAACAACATATGTTTTCAGCCCTACAGAAATGTATATTCAATGACCGGAGTTTCAGCCCATCATAATCTGATTTAACGGCTTGTTTGCACAGTTGCAAGCACAGGCTGAACCAATAAAGCCCGATATTGCCGCATTGCCGGAATGCTCCGATTTTATCCCCGTAAAACATACATAATTGTCAGTATTTCACCGGCCAAAACTGTCTATGGTGCGGATTATTTTCAATTCTTCAGAACCGGCGAAAATCATCTCTGCCGGTTTCTGAAACATCCGTCAGTCATTCAATAAAACAGGGGAGCGTAAGTGATGAATAACAAAAACATCCTCAAAATAATAACCGGAACCATACTCTGTCTGACACTGCATATTGCATCCGTATTAGCTGCCACCGGATTACCCGGCGGAGCATCATCGCTCTCTGAAACTTACGGCAACTGGACAGTTTCCTGCCTTGTGCAAAAGCAGGACGAAGCGCAGAAAGTCCTCTGTTCCATGTCCCAGCAACAGGTTGATGACAAAAGACAGCGGGCTCTTGCCGTTGAACTCAGCCCCGATAAAAGCGGTGCATCCGGCGCCTTTGTTTTGCCGTTTGGTCTCAATCTCAGCGCCGGAGCGGTTTTGCAGATTGATGAAACCACTGCCGACAAAGCTGTTGCATTCTCAACCTGCCTGCCAGCCGGTTGTATTATACCCGCCAGTTTTGATGCTGCAAAGACAGATGCCTTAAGCAAGGGGCAGAACCTGTCTGTCCTCATCCAATCTGCAGACGGAAAAGATCTTAAACTCACAGTCCCGCTGGATGGCTTTGCTTCCGCTATAAAACGCACCAGAGAATTGCTGAAATAAGTGTCCGCTCATAGTACAAAACAAAAAAGCTCCAGCGAACCGGAGCTTTTCTTTTAGGTACAGACCCGATTAGTATGGTGAATCAGGGAAATAGAATTCCTGTGCATTATCCTTTGTGACAAGGGTTGCATCCAGAATATAGCGTCCGCGCACCGGCACCTGATCGTAGAAATTGGCAACGGTCAGTTCCATTGCAGTTGCAATCATTGCAGGCGGATAGAGTACATCAACCGGCACCATTGCATCGCCGTCGGCAACCTTTTTGATCATTTCTTTCATGCCGGCACCGCCGACAACCATTTTAATATCTGTGCGTTTAGCCTGCTGAATGGCTTCAAGAGCACCAACGCTCATATCGTCATCCTGCGTCCAGACCGCATCAATTTTCGGATATTTAACCAGATAGTCCTGCATCACTTTAAAGGCATCGTCGCGTGACCAGTTGCCGAACTGCTTGTCCAGCACCTTGATGTCACTACCGGCAACGGCACTGTCAAAGCCCTTCTGGCGCTCTTCATCAATCACGATCGGCAGGCCGCGGATAACCACAACATCGCCTTTGCCAAGCGTATCTTTCAGATACTGACCGGCAACACGGCCGAGTTCTTCATTATTACCGGCAACATAAAGATCCTGAATGGACTGATCGGACAATGCGCGGTCAACAACGGTAACGAAAATGCCCTTATCCTTCACCTGACGGATCGGATCGGTCAGCTCATCAGAATTATGCGGCAGTGTTACCAGCGCATCCATACCCTGCGTGGTCAGATCTTCCAGAGCATTGGCCTGCGAAGCGCCGTCCGGCGAGGTTTTGATAACAATTTTCAGACCCGGATGGCTCTTTTCCAGAACCGCTTTAGCCCGTTCTGCGTGATAGACAACGCCACCTGTCCAGCCGTGGTCAGCCGCCGGTATCGACACGGCAATCGTGACTTTCTTTTCTTCCTGTGCCTGAGCCGCTGTCCCGAACAGGGCAGCAGCACAAACAGCACCTAACAGAATATTTTTCATGGTCTTACTCCCTGATATTTGGCCTGACGACACGGCGGTCCGGCCTCCCCTCCGCCGCTTTGCGACAGCGGAGCCACAGCCCCGCCGCCAAGTACATCTGCAACTACTGACGCCGCGACAATGAACGCTGCACCAGCATAGCAATAATGATAATCGCGCCCTGCACCGCCCCGATCAGATATTCACTGACCAGATCAGACAGAACCATAATATTACCGACAACTTCCAGAATGAGCGCACCGCAAACAGTGCCCCAAATGCGGCCAACACCGCCGCGCAAGGCTGTGCCGCCAATCACCACTGCGGTAATTGCCTGCAATTCCCACATCAGACCTGTGGTCGGCGTGGCTGCGCCCAGACGCGGAATGTAAATCAGAATAGCGATGGCAACGCAGATCCCCTGAATAACAAAAGCCATTGTGCGCACGCGGTTAACCGGAATGCCGGAATAACGCGCCACATCCTGATTGGAACCAACCGCGATAATATGGCGGCCGAAAGCTGTGCGATAGAGTATGAAAGATGCAATCAGCGCCACGACAATGATCGCAACAATCGGCACCGGAACGCCCAGAATATTACCGAAATAGACCGGACGATAAGCTGCCCGCAGCTCCTGTGATTTCATGGCAATGGAACCGCCTTCAGCCAAATAGATGGTGAGTGCGCGGAAAATCCCCATTGTACCAAGCGTCACGATAAACGGCTCGATACGCCCGAGTGTGGTCGTGACACCATTGGCCAGTCCGCAAAGCGCGCCGACAACAATGGCAATACAGGCCGCCACCAGCAACATCGGCAGAATGCCGGTGATAATGCCGGAATTCATGAACATGATCGTGACAGCCGCAACAAAGGCAGACATCGAGCCGACAGACAGATCAAGACCGCCGGACGAGATCACAAAGGTCGCGCCGATAGCGATAATCGCGATGAAGGCACTGCGGGTTGCAATATTCAGCAGATTGTCCACGCCGATGAAATTGGAATTCACTAGCGTTCCGAAAACCAGCAGAGCAGCCAGCGCCGCGAAAGGGGCAACAGCGCGCAAATCCATATCCTGCCAGAAGCGGCGTTCTGTTGTATTTTGCGGAGTGGTTTTAGCCTGTTCTGTCATAGCGCCTCTGCAAAAATTGCAGCCTCTGAAGATGTGACACCTGTGGCGTGCACAACAATTTCATTCTCTGTCATTTTGTCTCCGCTGATTTCCGCAACGATACGGCCATTACGCATCACCAAAGCACGGTGACACAGGCCGATCAGCTCCGGCATTTCCGAAGAAATCACGATAACGGCTTTGCCCTGTCCGGCCAGCTCGGCAATAAAACGATAAATCTGCTCTTTGGTGCCAATGTCGATACCGCGTGTCGGTTCATCAATGATCACAATATCCGGCTCAAGCAGCATCATCTTTGCCAACAGCAATTTCTGCTGATTACCGCCTGAAAGCTGTCCGGCGAGAAGATCAGGATTACGGGTACGGATATCAAAGTCCCCGATTGCCTTTTCCAATGCTGCGACCTCGGCAGCGCGGTTGATCTGCAAGCCTGAAAACTGACTTAAAGCGGCCAATGTCAGATTGGTGCGCAAGTTTTGTGCCAGCAACAGTCCTTTGCCTTTACGGTCTTCACTCAGGTAAACAAGTCCGGCATCCATACTCTCACGGGCATTGTGAAAGCGCCGCGCGGTTCCGTTGACACGCACAGTACCATGCGCATGACGCAAGCCCACCACCCCCTCGCAAAGCTCGGTGCGCCCTGCGCCGATCAGCCCTGCGAAACCGAGTATCTCGCCTTTATGCAGTGTGAAGCCGCAATTGCTCGCATAGCCCGGCACAGTAAAATCCGAGACTTCCAGTACAGGCGTTTTGACCTGCGGGATGACACGTTCCGGATAAAGCTGGGACATATCACGCCCGACCATCAGCTGTGCCATATCCAGCGGTTCCAGCCCTTCCGCCTCACGCGTTGTAATCATCTGCCCGTCGCGCAGCACTGTCACACGATCGGCAATGGCTTTCACCTCCGGCAGGCGGTGCGAAATATACAAAATCGCAGCACCGCGATTACGGATAGCCATGATGACTTTGAGCAAAGCCTCAGTTTCAACCGGCGTCAGCGACGCAGTCGGCTCATCAAAAATCACCAAACGATGCGGCACCAGCAAAGCACGGGCAATCTGCACCAGCTGACGTTGCGCAATCGACAATTGCTCGACACGGGTCGTCGGGTCGATATCAGCTCCGATATCTGCAACTGCCGCTCTGGCCTGCGCATTCATGGCACGGTCATTCAGCATCAGACCTTTGCGCTGCTCGCGGCCGAGGAAAATATTCTGCGCAACCGTCATATCCGGTGCCAGCAAAATCTCCTGATGCACCAGCACAATACCGCGATGTTCCGCATCTACCGGCCCTGACAGCACAACCGGCTGCCCATCAATAAAGATTGTGCCTTTGCTCGGACTTAAATGTCCGGCCAGCAGTTTCATCAGTGTTGACTTACCGGCACCGTTCTCGCCGATCACCGTATGGATTTCACCCTCACGGATATCCAGCGTAATATCGCGCAGCACTTCCACCGGTCCAAAACTTTTGGCCAGTCCCTCGACACGCATAAATGGTGATCTGCTGCTCGTGTCAGTTTCTGTCATCGCAAATTTGTCCAGACATTGCCCGCTTTGGATGAAGCCACAGAAGCTTCAATAAAGCGCATTCCTTCAAGCCCGTCTTCAACAGTCGGATATAGTACCGCCGCATCCGGTTTTTCACCGTTGCGCGCTGCGCGGATAGCACGTGCTGCTTCCGTGTAAATCGTGGCAAAACCTTCGAGATAACCTTCCGGATGCCCGCCCGGAATACGGGTAACACGAGCGGCTGAGGCACCGGCTCCGGCACCGCCACGGGTGATGAGTTGCTTCGGCTCGCCAAAACGCGTGAACCACAGATAATTCGGATCAGACTGCGACCATTCCAGACCGCCTTTGCTGCCATAGACCCGCAGTTTCAGCCCGTTTTCATTGCCGACGGCAACCTGACTTGCCCATAACATGCCGCGTGCGCCGCCTTTGTAGCGCAGCATAATCTGCACATCATCGTCCAGCGCCCGCCCCTCAACAAAACTGGTCAGCTGCGCCAGCACAGCCTCGGCTTCAAGACCGCTGACAAATCCGGCCAGATGATAGGCATGGGTGCCGATATCACCGATTGCACCACCAGCGCCGGAACGCTTCGGGTCTGTGCGCCATTCAGCCTGTTTATTACCGCTCAGCTCACTGCGCTCTGTCAGCCAGTCCTGCGCATATTCGGCCTGCACAACACGGATATCGCCCAGATCACCATTGGCGACCATTTCCCGCGCCTGCCGGATCATCGGATAGCCGCTGTAATTATGGGTCAGCACAAAGATTTTTGCTGATTGCTGAACAGCTTCAACCAGTTGCTCGGCTTCAGAAACTGTTGTTGTCAGCGGCTTGTCGCAAATCACGTGAATGCCTGCAGCCAGAAAAGCACGGGCAGCTGCGCCATGCAGATGGTTCGGCGTGACTATAGCCACAGCCTCAATCCCATCCGGCCGTTTGCTTTCCGCCAGTGCCATTTCTTCAAAAGACGCATAGGAACGCTCAGGTGCAATGCCCAGTTCCTGCGCAGAAGCACCGGCGCGTGCCGGATCGGATGAAAGCGCACCGGCAACCAGTTCATACTGATCGTCGATCCGCGCTGCAATGCGATGCACCGCGCCGATAAAAGCGCCCTGCCCGCCGCCAACCATGCCAAGCCTGATACGATGTGCTGCGTTTCCCATAGCCACCTCCCTTAACCCAGACCAAGCATTTTGCGGTTTGCCGCATCATCAGTGCCCGCATCGGCAAAATCATCAAAAGCACGCTCTGTAACGCGAATAATATGGTGGCGGATAAATTCCGCACCTTCCCGCGCACCGTCTTCAGGATGCTTCAATGCGCATTCCCATTCAAGCACTGCCCAGCTGTCGAAGTCATGCGTTGTCAGTTTTGAGAAAATACCGCCGAAATCGACCTGCCCGTCCCCCAAAGAGCGGAAACGGCCTGCGCGGTTTACCCAGCTCTGGAAACCGCCATAAACGCCCTGCCGTCCGGTCGGATTAAATTCCGCATCCTTGACGTGAAACGCTTTGATACGCTCATGATAAATATCAATGAAATCAAGGTAATCGAGCTGCTGCAACACGAAATGCGACGGATCATACAGGATATTGGCGCGAGCATGATTTTTCACCCGATCCAAGAACATCTCATAGGAAATACCGTCATGCAGGTCTTCCCCCGGATGTAATTCGTAGCAAACATTCACACCGTTTTCGTCGGCATAATTGAGCAGCGGTGTCCAGCGTTGCGCCAGTTCATCAAAAGCTGTCTCAACAAGACCAGCAGGCCGCTGCGGCCACGGATAAACATAGGGCCATGCCAGCGCACCGGAGAAGGATGCCATCGCATTCAGACCAAGATGTTTGGAAGCCCGCAGCGCGCGGCGCACCTGATCTTCCGCCCATGCCCGACGTGCCTGCGGATTGCCACGCACTTCCTCATCGGCAAAGCCGTCAAAGGCTGCATCATAGGCCGGATGCACGGCAACAAGCTGCCCCTGCAAATGCGTTGAAAGCTCGGTAATTTCCAAACCATTATCAGCGGCGATGCCTTTGATTTCATCGCAATAGGTTTGCGAATCTGATGCTTTTTTAAGATCGAACAGACGCTTATCCCATGTCGGAATCTGCACGCCTTTATAGCCCAGCGAGGCTGCCCATTTGCAGATATTCTCAAAGGAGTTAAACGGTGCCGCATCCCCCGCAAATTGCGCCAGAAATATCGCCGGTCCTTTAATCGTTTTCATCATCCCACTCCCGAATTTTCTGTATCGTTTCAGATGTTCACCGGTGCCAGAAGCGCAACTAAACGTAACAATTCACGATATTTTCCAGATATTCCTGACGACCGGAAACCGGCTGCGGCTCAATCCCGCTGTCACGCACATAGGCAGCAATGTCTTCCAGTGATTGTTTGCCCTGCAACATGGTCTGCGCCTGTGGTTGCTGCCATCCGGCATAACGCGCATCAAGCGGAGCGGACAAAGCTTTGTCCTCAATCATTTTCGCTGCGGCTTTAAGCCCGCGTGCACAGCAATCCATCGCGCCGATATGCGCAATCAGCAGATCCTGCGGATCGAGCGACTGACGCCGCAGTTTGGCATCAAAATTAGTGCCGCCGGTGGTAAAGCCCCCGCCTTGCAGAACCTGATAATAGGCCAAAGCCATTTCCGGCACATTGTTCGGAAACTGGTCTGTATCCCAGCCGGACTGGTAATCATTGCGGTTCATATCAATGGAGCCGAAAATGCCCAGCGCATTGGCCATTGCCAGTTCATGCTCAAATGAATGACCGGCAAGAATGGCATGCCCCTGCTCGATATTGACCTTCACTTCGCCTTCCAGACCATAGCGCTTGAGAAAGCCGTAAACGGTGGCGACATCAAAATCATATTGATGCTTGGTCGGCTCCTGCGGCTTAGGCTCGACAAGGATTGTGCCTTTGAAACCGATTTTATGCTTGTAATCGACCACCAGCGAGAGAAAGCGCCCCATCTGGTCAAGCTCACGCCCTGCATCGGTATTTAGCAGGGTTTCATAGCCTTCACGCCCGCCCCAGAGCACATAATTCTCACCATTCAGGCGGTGCGTCACATCCATGCAATGCTTAACTGTCGCGGCAGCATAGGCAAAAATTTCAGGATCAGGATTGGTGGCAGCACCGGCCATATAGCGGCGATGCGAGAAAAGATTGGCGGTTCCCCAGAGCAGTTTAATACCCATCTGGTTCATCTTTTCCTGAAGATAATCGGCCATATGGTCGAGATTGGCCGATGTTTCCGCAAAATTTTTGCCCTCAGGGCGGATATCCGCATCGTGGAAACAATAATAAGGTGTACCGAGCAGCGTAAACAATTCAAAAGCCACATCAGCTTTGCGCTTCGCATGATCCAGCGTGTCGCCGAACCACGGGCGCTCAAAAGTCTGCCCGCCGAACGGATCGCCGCCAACCCATGCAAAACTGTGCCAATAGGCAATGGCAAAGCGCAGATGATCTTCCAGCCTTTTGCCCAGCACAATCTCGTCCGGATTGTAGAAACGATAGGCAAGCGGATTGGTGCTTTTCTCACCCTCATAGCGGATGGGTTTATCCAATCCGAAGAAACCTGTGCTCATGCCGTTACCCTCTGTGCGTTATTATTATTTGTCACCAGCAATTTTGATTTCTGAACTTCCGTCTCCGCATCAACGCGGAGCAAAGATGTGATTGCGCAGCCTTGCAGGATCAGCGGCTGTTCCGACGGATAGCAACGAATGGTCAGATCTTTGGGCGATTGCAGGCCGTTACGCGGCCCGACCTGCCGTCCATCGGCAAGATCGCCGCTGATGGTCTGGCGCAATTCATCCTCGATGAGATCAAAGGCGTGCACACCGGGGCCGACAAAAGCCAGCGGCACCGGATCAATCAACGAGAAAATGCTGCGCAAGGCAAAACCAAGCGCCTTACCCGCCTGCTGGAAAGCCTGCCGCGCAACGCCGTCTGCCGTTCTGGCCTCATGCGCCAGCGCATAAAAATCGCTCTCCGGAATCATCGCCACGGGCGCACTGTTTTCATCAACACCGTGCGCCTTGCGCCAGATGCCATAATCACTGGCATAGGCCTCAAGACAACCGTGGCGACCACAGCGGCACAAAGCGCCATCCGGCATATAGACCACGTGACCGAATTCCGCGGCAGACGAGCGCGCACCGGAAAACGGCTCGCCTTTCAGATACAGCCCCATGCCAATGCCGGAAGAAAACAGAATGGCAGCAAAATCCCCGTGGAAGATATCCGGCTGCGACCAGCGCAAGGCTTCGGCGATCATCAGACAGTCGTTGAAAACCATCACCGGAACATCAAAAGCCTGTTTCAGAAAATCTGCTATAGTTACATTTTCCGCACCGATTGTCGGTGACCAGACCAGCATCTGATGGGCAGCATCGGTCATGCCCTGTACGCTCACAGAGATATGGCGCAGATTTTTCGCCTGATCAGGATAGCGGCTGAGTAATTCGCTGATCTGCCGCTCCAAGGCTGCAAGAAGTGCATCCGGCGCTATAGTCAGCGTATCAAGCTGCAATTGCTCAAAGGCAATTCTCTGCCCCGCATAATCGAACAGGTCTACATCAATCACATTCAGCGCGATATTGACTGCAACGACAGATGCGCATTGCGGATTGAGTCCGAGCAAAACCTGCGGACGGCCACGCTTGCCCTCAGCATTATTCGCGGCTTCTGTTTCTGGCACTTCAACGAGCACCTGCTCTGCCAGCAACATGGCACTGATAGCGGAAATTGTGGAGTGGCTCATGCCGGTCATGCCAGCGATATCCGTGCGTGACAGACTGCCGGACTGCCGCAGCAATCGCAGAATCCGTCGCCGGTTTTGCCAGCGCAACTCTTCAGATCGTGAAACGCCTCCCGTCACACGACACCTCCCTTATAACGGAACGGTTCTTAGCGACCTGTTTCCGTCTGTCTCCTCTGCGGATAAGACTGGCACGGATTTTTCTGCTTGTCATCTATTTTTCGAGTATCGAAAAAAATAAGATTTCTATGCCTCAGCAATAAAATCAGACCGGATAATTAAAAAATGAAGGCTGATGACAGAGAAATAAAAGAATCACATGCCGCATCGGCTGGTGCGATTCGGATAAATTACAATTTTTGGAAAATTCGATTCTTCTTCAGAAAATACCGCTGACACGGAAATATACCGTATCAAAACAATGAATTACCGCTTTAAGCGGATAAATCTCTATATTTCATTGAGTGAGAAGAAGATTGGCTGGGGAACCTGGATTCGAACCAAGACTAACGGAGTCAGAGTCCGTCGTTCTACCATTAAACTATTCCCCAGCATCGCTGCTCTGTGAGAGCGAAGCGGTGACGCTCGCGGCGCCGTGGGTGGTCATATAATTGATATTTTCACAAATGCAAACCCTCTTTGCACTGATTTCAATATATTTTTCCACAGATCACAAAATTCTCCTTTCTCTTAGCAATTTGCGCCCCTTGGTAAATCGGCAAAGGACTGTTACATTAAGGGCAACGTGAAATAGTCTGCACCATGCCTGCGTCCCTGAAGGGTTCGCGCGGTGCCAAAAGGACAAAAACTTTGAAGAACCCCGATCTGCACACCCCAAAGGTGTCTATCAACGGGGCGTCTGGCGGCAAAGAAGGAAGAACATCTTCCTCTGAACCGCCGAATACAGGGCAACGGTCAGGCCGTTCTCCTGTCGGCTCATCGTCACCAAAGCCCGTGGCAGATGAATCGGGGCGCTTCGATAAAAAACAGCGCAAACGTGCGCGCCGGCGAAAAGCCGGTAAGCATAATGGCTCGGAAACGATGTCAGCCGGTGCACAAGGGTCTTCCCTTGCCGCCGAACGGGTTTCTGCAAACAGCGATAAGTCATCCTCAGCCAAATCAGCGCGTGCAGAAAACGCCTCCGGCAATCATGCACCGAAAAGCGAGCAGAAAAACGGCCAAAGAAACGGGAAAAAACTCTCGAACCGCCGCAGACGCTCGCGTCGTAAAAAGCTGGACAATCCGGCCGCAGCCAATAATATAGCTGCGGCACCGTCAGCACAGTCTGCATCACAAGCGCAAACCGCCAAGCACGGCCATGCACCGAACCGCCAAAGCCCGAAACCAATTGCGGCCAGAGCAGAGCATAATTCCGGTCATGCAGGTGAAAACCGCGCGCCGCAGGCTGCGCAGCCGCGTGCCTATGAGCCGCCACTTTATGCAGCGCTTGATCTTGGCACCAATAATTGCCGCCTGCTGATTGCAACGCCGAGCAGACCCGGACAATTTCGCGTTGTCGATTCCTTCTCGCGCATCGTGCGCCTTGGTGAAGGCTTCGGCACCAGTGGTCGCTTGAGCGATCAGGCTATGAGCCGTGCAATTGAAGCGCTGAAAATCTGCCGCGACAAGCTTGAGAGCAAGAATATCCGTCGCAGACGCCTGATCGCGACGGAAGCCTGCCGCTCGGCCAGCAATGGTGCGGATTTTCTGGAGCGTGTACGCGAGGAAGCCGGTCTTGAGCTGGAAATTGTGGACCGGCAAACTGAAGCAAGCCTTGCGGTTTCCGGTTGCGGCACTCTGGTCAATCGCGAGACCGATGCGCTCGTGCTGTTTGACATCGGTGGTGGCTCCTCGGAAATCGCCCTGATTGACGTGACCTGCCGCCGCTCTTCGCGTCTTGCAGAACATATTACCGCATGGACCTCCCTGCCCGTAGGTGTTGTTACCTTGGCGGAGAAATTCGGCGGGCGCGATGTTACGCCGGAAAATTATGCGGAAATGGTTGCCTATGTTGCCGGTATGCTGAATGATTTCAGCGAGCGGCACAAACTCGGCGAGCTGGCACAAAGCACGCATTTCCATTTGCTCGGCACCTCCGGTACGGTAACCACTCTGGCAGGCATTCATCTGGGGCTTGAGCGCTATGACCGCCGCCGCGTGGATGGCATGTGGATGGGCTCGCAGGATGTGACTGACATGACCGCGAAGCTGTTGTCATGGGATTTCAAAACCCGTGTGGCCAATCCGTGCATCGGCGCTGACCGTGCCGATCTGGTGCTGGCCGGTTGTGCTATTCTGGATGCCATCCGCCAGATCTGGCCGAGTGAAAGATTGCTGGTTGCCGATCGCGGCTTGCGTGAAGGTATCCTCACTGAATTGATGTCCCGTGATGGTGCATGGCGCCATCGCCGCCCTCATCAGGCAAAAGAAACTTATATTAAGAACGGTTCCGGCAGGGACACTCAGACAAAAGGCAGACAGTCGATATGAGCGGTTCTGGAAGCAAATCCGGTAAATCAAAATTCGGCAATACCACCGGTGGCCGCGGCGGCGCAGGCACACGCGGTATGCATGTGCGTGTTAAGAAAAAAGCCGGCACGATTAAAGAAACATCGCGTCGCTGGCTGGAACGCCACCTCAACGATCCTTATGTGCAGCAGTCCAAGGCGGACGGCTACCGCTCCCGCGCGGCCTATAAGCTGATCGAGATTAATGAGCGCTATAATATTCTGAAAAAAGGCCAGAAGATTATCGATCTGGGTGCCGCCCCTGGTGGCTGGAGCCAGATTGCAGCGAAGATCGTCGGTTCCAATGATGAGCAACCGCATGTTGTCGGCATTGACTATCTCGATGTTGATCCGTTGCCGGGTGTGGCACTCCTGAAAATGGACTTTCTGGATGATGAAGCACCGAATGCAATTATGAATGCATTGGGTGACTCACCTGATCTAGTGATTTCCGATATGGCGGCACCAACCACCGGTCATCGTCGCACCGACCATCTGCGCACCGCGCATTTGTGCGAAGTCGCAGCGCATTTTGCCGTTTCGGTGCTGAAACCGGGCGGTCACTTCCTGACCAAAACCTTTCAGGGCGGCACCGAGAACGACCTGCTGACCATGCTGAAGCAGAATTTTCGCTCTGTGCATCATGTTAAGCCGCCGGCATCGCGCGCTGAATCCGTTGAGCTTTATCTGCTTGCCCGTGATTTCAAAGGTCGTAAAGAAGATGACAGCGAAGAGTAATTTCACTCAACAGATCAATAAAAAAGCGCGGTTCAGCCGCGCTTTTTTATTACTTCAAGCACCAAATACTCAGCGTATCTTTTTCACCTTCGGCGCGAACTTCTTCTCATAAAGCTCCTGCCCAGCTTCCGGCTTCAGCTTAACAAAAGAGAAGAAAGCCAGCGCGGAAATAGCGCCAACAATATAAAACGCGATATGAAAATCCTGCAATTGCAGCACAGAACCACGGATGATTGTGCTCAGCTCCAGTATCACACCGGCAAGCGCCACACCCATCGCGATAGAAACCTGCTGGGCAACCGCAGAGATCGGCGTTGCCTGACTGGTTTTGTCGTCGGGAATTTCTGCAAATCCCAGCGCATTCACTCCTGTGAAGAACATTGAGCGCAGGAAGCCGCCAAACAGCAAGGCGATCAGGATCAGCGTCATTGGTGTTTGCGGCGTGAAAAAACCGTTCAGGATAATGAAACATGCCGATGCGAGAGAGCCGAACATCAGCAACCGGCGGAAGCCAAAACGTGAGAAAACCCGTGTTGCCCCGAATTTCATCAGCAATGCCCCGATTGCCGAAACAAAAGTGATCATACCGGATTGAAACGGATCAAGCCCGAAGCCGAGCTGCAACATCAGCGGCAGCAGAAACGGAATAGCACCGATACCTAAACGGAACAGGCTGCCGCCGACAACGGAAATACGGAACACATCATTCTGAAACAATGACAAGTCCAGCAGCGGATTTTCCACCCGCTTTGCATGGCGGATATATAGAGCTGTCGACAGCAGACCGACACCAAGCGTGACAATGCCCACCGCAGGCGGCAGCGCCGGAAGACTGACCACAGAAAGCCCGAAGACCACACCGGACATTGCCAGCCCCGACAGGATAAAACCGGTTACATCCAGCTTGCGCGGCAGCGGCACATCCAGCACCGGCAGATATTTGGTGGCAAACCAGATACCGGCCAAACCAATCGGCACATTGATCAGGAATATCCAGTGCCAGCTGAAATAGGTTGTGATGAAACCGCCAACCGGCGGCCCGACCAGAGGCCCGACCATGCTCGGTATCGCCAGCCATGCCATGGCATTGACCAGCTGATTACGCGGCGTGGAGCGCAACAAGACCAGGCGACCAACCGGCGTCATCATCGCCCCGCCCATCCCTTGCAGAAAACGCGCGACCACAAAGCTCATCAGAGAATTAGATGCTGCACAGGCCACAGAGCCGATCACAAAAACCGCAATCGCTGCACGAAATACATTGCGGGCGCCATAGCGGTCGGCCATCCAGCCGCTGACCGGAATAAACACCGCCAAAGATACGAGATAGGATGTGAGCGCCAGTTTCAGCGCAATAGGACTGGTGCCGATATCGGCTGCAATTGCCGCCAGAGAGGTCGAAATCACATTCGAATCCATCTGCTCCATAAAGAGCGCGACGGCCAGAACCAGCGGAATAATGCGATTCACAATACGAATCCTGAATGTCAGATATGTTTCATCATGGCCATTATATAAACCAGCCAGACCGGATTACACGCAGAATTGACCGAACCGGCAAAGTTTTTTGACGGGCAAAAACATAGTGTCACAAAATTTAACACGGGCAACAAATCGTGTGCGAACGTGATTAATTTCGACTTAAAAAACAATGGATTGTGATGAGCGTGTTACAATTGAAGAACCCGCTCCCTCTTGTCTGCCAAGGCCGGAAAACAAGGCTCAAACCATGACCGGCATCGCCGGATCGGCAGAAAAAAGCGCTTTCGGGTTGCGTGACCGGTTACACGCTGTTACATTTGGTGAGTAAACAGAAATGAGCAAAGCATCGATAAGGGGCCGATGCGTAGAGGTGTGAGATGACTGAGATCACCAAAAGCGCAATACTTTATACCATGATGATCATCACGCTGAATACGGCCATTGCCATTAGTGTGATCGGGCTGGATTTCCTGCCATAATCATCATGACGGATGAGCATAGCGGCGCTGTATTGATAAGCGAATGAATGCTCTTACCTCGTTTATGCGGGAGAACTCCCGTGCTGCAGATTTCATAAGAGGTCTGCCGGAAGTGTTCCGGCAGACCTTTTTTATTATCTGTAGAGTTACAGATCACGACGCATATGGATGACTTCAAAAGGCAGACCTTCCGCATCCTGCTGATCACGCGCGGTTTCAGTAAAACCGTTACGCAGATAGAAACTATGTGCCTGCGTGTTCAGGGCGTAAACTTCCAGCGACAGCGTTTTCTTCAATTGCAATGCATGGTCGAGCAATTGACGACCAAGACCCTTGCCATGAATTTTGGTGTCGATGAAAAGGCCGCCGATAAACTGATCCATCAGACCGATAAATCCGGCCGGTTGTCCGTTTTCGAGGATCACCCAGTTTTCAGCTTGTTTCAGATAGATATCCCGCACCTGTTCAGACTGCAATTGCAGGCGCTCCTGCCCCAGAAAACTATGGGCGAATTGTGAAGCCTCCAGCCAGATAGCGACCAGAGTTTCCGTATCCTCATTGCGGATCGGGCGGATTTCATTTCGTATTTGTATCATGATAATTTTAGTCCATTGAAAGATATTATACGCGCCCTGCTATGGGCTGCAAAAGGCGCAACTCAACCCTCAGCCGTTTATGAAAAGGCTGGTGGGGAAAACACTTGCTATGAGTTGCTGCGCATAAATCTCCTGATTGGACTGCGCCTCCATATCACCGGCACAAAAGCGACGCAAGATTGTAAAGTAAAACGGAAACACATTGTCCACTCGACTTCCCCGTCAGCTGCCTGTAAGAGACATGCGTCGCGTAATAATGCGCGATGTTGTTCTCGGGGCGGGGTGCGATTCCCCACCGGCGGTATGAAGAGGAAACTCTTTGAGCCCGCGAGCGTCTGAATGAAGCAATTTGTTCAGAGTCAGCAGATCCGGTGCGATGCCGGAGCCGACGGTATAGTCCGGATGAAAGAGAGCAAAGACACGGTTATACAGCACCCGCTTTCTGCGTGTGATCTGTCGATTTGTGAATTTGCGCCCTGATTCTAGTATCAAGAGATGAAACTATGAACCAGAGCTTGACCAACCCATCTTCCCTCAAAGTTGCTTTCATTCAGGCGCGCTGGCACGCCGACATCGTGGATGAAGCACGCAAATCCTATATTGAAGAACTGGCTAAACTGACTGACAACGGCATTGAAACCGAAGTCTTTGACGTGCCGGGTGTATTCGAAGCACCGCTTCTTGCCCGCACACTGGCCAGCACCGGCAAATATGCTGCTGTTGTTGCAGCGGGCTTTGTGGTTGACGGCGGCATTTACCGCCACGATTTTGTGTCCGATGCAGTTATCAAAGGCCTGATGCAGGCACAGATGGATACTGATGTGCCTGTCTTAAGCGTTGTGCTGACCCCGCATCATTATCATGACAGCAAAGAGCATCATGATTTCTTCTATGCGCATTTCAAAGTCAAAGGCCGTGAAGCCGCCCATGCAACCGTGCAGATTTTGAATACTTACAGCAAAATCGAAGCCTGATAATTATAGAGGCGGCTTGCTTATGCAGGCCGTCTCTCTTGATTATTACGCATTGTCCTTCGTATCGAAGCGGGAAAAGAAATCAGTCCAGTGAACTGGTTTCCCCGCGAAGACGGTTCCCACTTTTGCTTGAAATGCTCTACTCCTTAATACGATGCGGATGGGTATAGACATCAAATTCCGCACCGCGCACCAGCGCCACCAGCGTGATATTCAATGCATCAGCAGTACGGATTGCCAAAGCTGTCGGCGCGGAAATCGCCATAATCACCGGTGAACGGATGGCCGCTGTTTTCTGCACCATTTCCAACGAAACGCGACTGGTTACAACCACAGCACCACGCGCCGGATTGGCATTTTCAGCCTTGCCCTCACCGCGCAACAAGAAGCCCGCCAGCTTGTCCAGCGCATTATGCCGCCCGACATCCTCGCGCACGGCCAGTATCTCGCCACCACTTTGATGCGTCTGATAGAAACCTGCCGCATGAACGGCTCCGGTCGCCCGATGCAAAATTTGCAAATCCCACATTTGCTCTGCGGCCTGCACAATCTGCTCAGAACGCAATGTGAAATCACTGTCAGCAACCGGCGGGAACTCCCGCACGGCCTCAGTAATCGATTCAATGCCGCACAGTCCACAGCCAACCGGCCCGGCCATATGACGGCGGCGGGCAGTCAGTGCATCACGCTTCAGATCAGATAACTGCATCTGCACATCAATACCGGCGGGAAAGCTCTGAATATCCATCGCCTCGATTTCAGAAGCCTGTGCAATAATGCCTTCACAGAGGCTGAAACCAACAGCAAAATCTTCAATATCCTGCGGGCTGGCCATCATCACCGCATGGGTGGTACCGCCATAGGAAAAGGCCACCGGAAGCTCTTCCGCAACATGCCGCTGCGAAGCTTTCAGCACGCCCTGACGGTGGATAATATTACTGACCTCAGATGTAGCTGACGGAATATCCGCCCCCTCACTCTCAAGTCCGCAGGTTTTATCCATAGTTTTCCCTTTCAACCCTCTGACGCCATAACTATATGCTTTTATCGGAAGCATATACCAGCGTTTAAACGGATGATAATTTCCGCCATGACGCGGCAGTTTCAACAGGCAATAAGCGCTTTCGGGGTGGTAAGCACATCACGATGGTATATTCTGAAACAAATCCACCAGAGCGTGTTGTATTTGATCACAGCCACGGCACTCGCTCTGGATTCTATTAATTGTCGCATGTTCGCGGAAGCTCAAATGACTCCATTTGAGCCGACATGCTTTAATGAGGTTTCGACTTATGGACATTCGTCTGATTGATGAAAATTTTGCTGTCACCGGCCAGCTGGCACCGGAAGATATTGCGGGTGTTGTGGCACAGGGCTTCAAAACCTTGATTTGCAACCGTCCGGATCATGAATCCGACGGTCAGCCGCTCTATGATGCGGTTGCGCAGGCAGCAACTGCCGCCGGTCTGCAAACCTATTTCATCCCTGTGGCCGGTGGCCAGATCACGCAGGAAAATCTGGACGATATGACAGCAGCACTGGAAAATGCACCGCAGCCTGTGCTCGCTTACTGCCGCTCCGGCACCCGCTGCACCAATCTTTACGGCATTGTTCAGCAGCAGAAACAGCGCTGATTAAGTTCAATGATGATGTGCGGATACGCTCTGCACATCATCTAAATTCTACAAAACGCAGCGGATCATTCTATGTCTATCAAGCTCCTGAGCGAAACCATTATCAACCAGATTGCTGCCGGTGAGGTGATTGAACGCCCAGCCAGCGTGGTGAAAGAGCTGGTCGAAAATGCGATTGACGCCGGTGCTACACGTATTGAGATTGTCACCGCAGGCGGCGGCAAGAACCTGATCCGCGTGACGGATAATGGCGGCGGTATTCCGGCTGATGAACTGGCACTCGCTGTCTCGCGCCACTGTACCTCCAAGCTGACCGATGACGTGCATGATATCCGTGCCCTTGGCTTTCGCGGTGAAGCGCTGCCATCCATTGGTTCCGTTGCGCGACTGAGCATTAAATCACGCACAACTGATGCCGATTCCGGTTATGAAGTGGTTGTGCGTGGCGGACATCTGGAAGGCCCGCGTCCGACTGCGATCAATCGCGGGACGATTGTTGAAGTCAGCGATCTGTTTTATGCGACCCCTGCCCGCCTGAAATTTATGAAAACCGACCGTGCCGAATCCACCGCCATTACGGAAGTGGTGAAGCGCATTGCTATTTCCTTCCCGCAAATCCGTTTTTCCATTGCCGGAACTGATCGCAGCCCGCTGGAATTGCCTGCTACATGCAGCGCCGGTGAAACTGTCACTGAAACCGCCATGCTTGAGCGCATTTCGCAAGTGCTTGGCGCAGATTTCTCTGAAAATGCGCTGGCACTCGACAGCGAGCGTGAAGGCGTGCGCCTTACCGGTTTTACGGCTATTCCTTCTTTCAACCGCGCCAATTCTTTGCACCAATTTGCCTATATTAACGGCCGTCCGGTACGCGATAAGCAAGTGTTCGGCGCATTACGCGGCGCCTATTCCGATGTAATCGCCCGCGACCGCCATCCGGTCGGTGTGTTGTTTCTCCAGCTTGATCCGTCCCATGTCGATGTGAATGTGCATCCGGCCAAGGCTGATGTGCGCTTCCGCGATCCGGGATTGGTGCGCGGTCTGATCGTCGGCACCATCCGTCACGCCTTGGCGCAATCGGGCATTCGCCCTGCAACCAGCGGCGCGGAAGCTATGCTGAAAGCCTTTCAGGCCCAAGGATTTGAAACCAAGGGATTTGAAGCGCCGGAGCGTTCATCAAGCTCATTCACCTCATCCCCTTCCCGCAGCTGGCAATCTGCCTCCAATTATCGCCCTGAACCGCCGCGTCAGGAATGGTCACCGCAGACCGCCCATCCGGCACAGCGCCCGCTGCATCTCGATACACAACCGGCACCACGCTTTGAGCAGGCCGGTTTTGGTGAGGCTTTACAGGCTTCGATTTCGCAATTCACGGCGCCTAGCGCCGACAGCCGTGCCGCAGAAATTGAAGCACCGGCAGAATTGCTGCGTGCTCCGCTTGGTGCCGCACGGGCGCAAATCCATGCGAATTATATTGTTGCCCAGACCGAAGACAGTCTGGTGATTGTTGACCAGCATGCCGCCCATGAAAGACTTGTTTATGAAGCGCTGAAAACCGCGTTGGAATCCAAGCCAATGGCCGCGCAGATGCTGCTGATCCCTGAGATTGTTGACCTGCCGGAAGAAGATGCGGAGCGTGTTGTCGCCCACGCGCCGACGCTGGAGCGTTTTGGCCTGAGTGTGGAACAATTCGGCCCCGGTGCTGTGGCTGTGCGTGAAACTCCGGCCATGCTCGGCGAAATGGATGTGCAGCAGCTGATCCGCGATCTGGCTGATGAAATTGCCGAACATGACACCGCCAACGGTTTGAAAGATATGCTCAATCATGTAGCGGCGACGATGGCCTGTCATGGCTCTGTGCGCTCCGGCCGCCGCATGAAAGGCGAGGAAATGAACGCGTTGTTGCGCCAGATGGAAGCCACACCGGGCTCAGGCACCTGTAATCATGGGCGGCCGACCTATATAGAATTAAAACTCAGCGATATTGAACGTCTGTTCGGACGCAGGTAAAGATTACCCAAACACACTGAAGACAAGAAAGAATAATGAATATGTTTTCCAGCAATCGCAACGGTGAAGCCAAATTGCGCTACCTCGATGGTGATTATCAGGTTCTCGAACCGGGTTCCTATGTAATCTGTGCGGTTACCGGCGAGAAAATTGAACTGGATGATCTGCGCTACTGGAGCGTTGCCCGTCAGGAAGCCTATGTGAACGGCCTCGTCTCCTATCAGCGCGAACTGGAAGCTAATCCTGAACTTCGCCAGCGCAGCAAAAGCTAAAATGGCATACGAAATATCAGACCTGAAGACCCAGCCGCATTTTCTCGATGATGCAGCCAACCGCGTTTGGAATGCATGGTGGCGGCAGGACGGTCATGAACTGGACTTCATCAAAGGTCTGTTTCAGGAAAATCTGACGGCAGAGACCACACCGGTTGCGCTCATCGCCCATGAAGACAGTGCGTTTCTCGGCACTGTTTCGCTGATTGACAGTGATATGGAAGCCCGCCCGCAATATACGCCGTGGGTCGCAGCCCTTTGGGTTGATGAACAACAGCGTTCGCATGGCATCGGCGGTGCCTTGCTGAAAGCCGCAGCGCAACAAGCCCGCGACCTGAATTTCTCGGAAGTCTATCTTTGCGCTGAAGCTGACAAGCATGATTATTATGCTGCGCGCGGCTGGCTTTTGATTGAAAAAAATATTGATGGCCTCAATATTTACCGTCAAAGCCTCTGATTAGAGCTCAAGGCTACGCTCAAGAAAATTTTGCCGTGTTGTTTTGATAATGCGTTGCAAAATTTTCTCACGGCCAAAATCAAGCCGCACATCAAAAACAGCAATATCGTGCAGCCAGTCACCTTCGACAGCAGATTGCAATCCATGCAGGCGCACATAATCTTTCGCCGTGGTTGCCAATATAAGACCGGCTTCCCGCGCCTCCGCAATAAGCTGGCGGATATCTTCCGGCTTGTAAATATAATGATCGCCAAATGAGCGGTTGATGACCACTTCCCCGCCCAGTTCGGTCACACTGTCGTAGAATTTCTGCGGATTGCCTATGCCTGCAAAAGCGAGAAACTTTTTACCCTCGGCCAGTTGTTCCGCCACCGAGACCAGACGCGCATCAAAAAACGGCTTATTACTGCGTGCCGCCATGCGGATCACATTTTCCGATGCATCCTCACCTTTCAGATGGTTCGGTGTTATGCGCAGCAGTGCCGATGCCTGCTGCATCTGCGCCATCAAAGGCGCACGCAGAGGTCCTGCCGGAATGATTTTTCCGTTGCCAATCCCGCGTGCGGCATCCACCACCAGCAGTGCATAATCATAAAACAGACGTGCGCTCTGAAAACCGTCGTCCATAATGATGAAGTTGCAACCATGCTTTTCCAGCAATTGCGCAGCATGCAAACGATTGGCTGAAACAGCGACCATGGCATGTCTTGCCAGCAGCAGCGGTTCATCGCCGGTCAGCTTGGCCGTATCCTGCGCCACATCCACCAGATGCACGCCTTTGAAAGAACCGCCATAACCGCGCGAGACTATACCGGGCTTAAAGCCTTCAGCCTTGGCAGCTTCGGCAAAAGCGATACAGGTCGGTGTTTTACCCGCTCCGCCAACCGTGAAATTACCGATACACAAAACCGGCATGGCTATTTCCGGCGGCTCAGCACTCACCATACGCTTTTTAGCAACCGAGCCATAAATCGCAGCCACCGGCGACAGCAATACAGACTGCCAGCCAGCCTTACGCCACCAGAAACCTGAAATATCTGCCGGTGTCTTATTTGCAGCCATCACGGCTGCTCCGCTACATCTGTCTCAGCCAGAGGTTCAACAACTGTCGTATCCAGACGGGATTTGACAGCCAGCGGCTGTATAAAAGGTTCAAGCGCCGTGAGTGTGCGCTCCAGCGCGCCGCGCATATCACCGACCGTGCGCTTTCCGGCCTCGGTCATGGTTTTCAGCTTTTCCGGATTATTGAACAGGAAATTCACCGCACCGGCCAGCATATTATGATCGCTGACAAGTTTAGCACCGCCGTTTTTAATCAGGCGCTGATAGGATTCACGGAAATTCTGCACATTGCGGCCGGACAAAACTGCCGTGCCGAGCATCGCTGGTTCCAGCGGATTTTGCCCGCCCTCACCGGTCAGGGATTTGCCGACAAAAGCAATTTGTGACAAGCGCAGATACAAGCCCATTTCGCCGATTGTATCGCCAAGATAAACAGCCGTTTGCGGAGTGATCTCCTCATTACGGCTGCGCTGTGCAACAGTCAGCCCCTTGGCTTCGATCATGGTGCGGATTGCCTCAGCGCGATCCGGATGACGCGGCACAATCATAGTCAGCAAATCCGGATGGCGGGTGCTGAGCATTGTATGCACTGTCGCAGCAATATCTTCCTCACCCTCATGGGTGGAAATCGCAGCCCAGACTTTGCGCTTGCCAATTTGCTGTTGCAGACGTTCCAGTTCCTGCGGATCAACCGGCGGGGCATCCGTATCCACTTTGAGATTGCCGGAAATCGTGACCGGACGTGCGCCGAGCTGGCGAAAGCGTTCACCATCCGCATCAGACTGCGCCACCACATGGGCAAAATTTTCAAACAAAGCCTCAGCAACGGAGCTGCGCTTTTTCCATTTCGCATAGGAACGGTCAGACATACGCCCGTTGATCAGGATTTGCGGAATATGGCGTTTACCAAGTTCCAGAATGGTCATCGGCCAGATTTCGGATTCACATTTAATCGCCACATCCGGTTGCCAGTGATCCAGAAAACGGCGCACGGCAGGCAGCAAATCCAGCGGTACATATTGGTGAATAACCCTGTCACCAAGACGTTCGCCCACCAGCGCAGCAGAAGTGCGCGTGCCTGTGGTCAGTAAAATGCGGATATCCTGTGCCAGAAAATGCTCTATCAGCGGCAGAATGGCGGTAAACTCGCCCACACTCGCGGCATGCATCCAGATCAGCGGCCCGTCAGGGCGGGCAATCTGACTGCGACCGTAACGTTCGGCGCGGCGGGTACGGTCTTCTTTGCCTTTGGAAACACGATAGCTGATATAGGGCCCGATCAGCGGATAGGCCGCACAACCGGCAGCCTTATAGATCTTAAGAACAGTGCGGGCCCATTTTTCACTCATTCTTATCTCCATACCGGTCAGTTCAAATCAAATAAGAGCTTGTTTTGCCCCGCAAAACCCAAAATGACGGAAAACACGGAATACCGAAACCATTGCCATAATGTGCAAATGATTGAGATTTTGCACAAAGATACGCGGTACACCAAGCCTAGTTTCAGCTTATACACTAATAACTGATCGTCCCGTCATTATACTAAAAAATACCGGACGCTATCGCAATTTATTGTCACCGTGCAGGAGGTGGCAGCATTCCCAGCTGTTTATAAGCGGCAAGCGTAGCAGCATCGAGTTTGCGGGTCAGTTCGAGCCGTTTTTCCTCAAGTAAATTTTCATCCGCATCCGCAGGCACCCAGACCGGCTCGGTCGTGGTGGCAGCGGAACGCCCGAAAGGCAGCGGTATTGAGGTTTTATCCCAGCTTTTTTCCAGAATTTTGCTGCGTGAAAAAGCATAGGCAACCGGCAGGATCGGGCGGCCGGATAATTTGGCCAACAGGATAATGCCCTGTCCTGCCTCACGCACCGGACTATGCGCCACATCGGCAATCATGCCGGTGCTGGTGCCCTGATCCAATGCCCGCTTCAGGGTGATCAAAGCACGTGCGCCGCCCTTGCCGCTATTATCGCTGTCAGCGCGCCCGCCGGAACCGCGAACCGTTTGCAGGCCGAGCTTTTCCGCCACACGGGCATTAAGCTCCGCATCGGCACTGCGCGAAAACATAGCCACAACCGGCACGGATTTATCACGCACAAACGGCCCCATCAAATGCTGGCCATGCCAGAAAGTGACGATATAGGGCGTTTGTTTTTTTTGGGATGCAATCGTTTCGTAAAATCCCGGCAGGCGTTTATTGGTTGCATAAACCAGCCGGAGATAGCCCGAAATCAAATTGACCAGCACCGTCTTCAGAACTTCTGAACGCGCCAAAGGCCCGCGAATACGCTGCCAGGCGCGTTTCAAAAACTTGGTCAGAAATCCGGTTCGGTGCAGTTTATCACCTGCCACAGTCAGAACGCGCGTCAGGCTTTGTCAGCAGAGCGCACAGCTTCAGCAACTGCACTTGCAGGATCGAGCAGACGGTGCATATGCACGATGAAATAACGCATATGGGCGTTATCAACGGTCTGCTGAGCCTTGGATTTCCAAGCCATTTTAGCGGCTTCATAATTCGGATAGATGCCGACAATATCCAGCTTGTCCAGATCACGGAATTCCATAGAATTCAGCGTCTTCAATTCACCGCCGAATACCAGATGCAGCAGTTGTTTGTTTTCACCAGATGCGGTCATGTTTCTAATCCTGTCACTGAGATTATGTTTTGCCGGAAGGCAGAGCACTTTATAGCCTGCCTTTGTTGCCGCCCTCTTTAGAGCGGTTTACGTCCAAGTTCAACCGGAGTGCTCATTGCACACTCTTTAATTTATCGTATTTTCTAATGCACCTGCGACATGCCGGCTCAGGAATAATTCTGATCCGACAATAACTGCCGTACAACGCTCAGCATTTCTTCTCCAAAACCTGCAACAGCCGCCACCAGTACATCATGGCTGAACGGTTTTTGCCCTGCAACTGCACCACCTGCCGCGCCATAGCTAAGCGCCTGCCCCTCAAGGGTCAAAAGCCTGCCACCGGCCTCGGAAAGCAGCAGATCTGCCGCAGCCAGATCCCAGTCATGGGCACCACCACGCACGAAAGTTCCGGCCAGTTCACCGCGTCCGACCATAGCTATGCGATAGGCCAGCGACGGCACATAGGGTGAGAAAGCTGTCTTGCTGCGAAAGCCTTCCGGCAGATCATTAAAATGTGATCGCGACATCGCCACAGGATAGCTGCGGCCATCCGCAGGCAACTGCGCTGCAACCGGCTTGCCATTCTGGAAAGCCCCCTGTCCGCTGACGGCACTCAGCACTTCTTTACGCACCGGAACATCCAGCACACCGCAGCGCGGTTTACCCTGATCAATCACTGCAATGCTCACGCACCAGCGGTCATCACCGGCAAGAAATGCGCGGGTGCCATCAATCGGATCAACCACAAATGCCCGTTCTCTGCCGGTACGCTGTTGATCTGTTGCCGTTTCCTCTGAAATCCAGCCATAATCCGGCCGCGCCTGCAGCAAAAACGCCTGAAGGAAACGATCAACTGCTAAATCCGCTTCGCTCACCGGAGACTGACCACCTTTCAGCCAGACCTCCGGATTATTGCCATAATAGCGCAAGGCAATTTTACCCGCTTCCGCTGCCGCTTCACGGATGAGTTGCAGGTCATCGCTGTCTGCTGTTTGATTGGTTGCTCGATTAGTTTCCGGCAAGCGTCATTCCTTCAATTACCAGCGTTGGTGCGGCTGTCCCGTAAGACCGGTCGAGATCACTGGCAGCGGTCATATTCATAAACATATCTTTGAGATTGGACGCGATGGTCACTTCACTCACCGGATAGGTCAGCTCGCCGTTTTCAATCCAGAAGCCGGAAGCACCACGGCTATATTGGCCGGTAATCATATCCACGCCCTGTCCGAAAACCTCGGTGACATAGAAACCGGTGCCGAGTTCTTTCATCAGTTCTTCCGGTGTGCGTGCACCGGCTTCAATCGCCAGATTGGTAGAGGACGGCACAACAGTTGAACCGGAACGCACGCCACGGCCATTGGTTTCCAGCCCCAGTTCACGGGCGGTCGAGCCGGAAAGGAACCAGTGTTTCAGCACACCGTCGTCAATCATGGTCAGTTTTTCACCGGCAATGCCCTCACCGTCAAACGGGCGGGAAGATGAACCGCGCAGGCGCATCGGATCATCGGTGATGCTGACCCCTTTGCTCAGAACCTGCTGTCCCATTTTATCTTTCAGAAAGCTGCTTTTGCGGGCAACGGATGCACCATTGATGGCACCGGCAATATGACCGGCCATGCCGCGCGCCACACGCGGGTCAAACATCACATTGACCGGGCCGGTTTTAACCTTACGCGCGTTGAGGCGGCGCACAGCCCTTTCACCGGCGGTGCGGCCAAGATCTTCCAGCGCCGGCAGATCAGCAAAATGCAGACGCACGCGCATATCATAATCGCGCTCCATCGCGGTGCCTTCACCGGCAATCGCGCTGACAGAGCGGCCAAAACGGCTCAGCGTATAAAAACCTTCAAAGCCGCCGGATGTGACCAACACCATACCGCCCAGACCCGCAGAGGCCGTAGCGCCGCCGGAATTACTGACACCGGCAACCGCACGCGCAGCCTCTTCCATTGCCAGAGCATCTTCAGTCATCCGTTTGCTGTCAATTTGTGTCGGGTCAAACAGATCAAGATCGGCAATCTGCTTCGCCAGTTTCGACGGATCAGCCAGCCCCTCATAAGCATCTTCCGGCGAGACTTTTGCCATCGCGACGGCACGTTCTGCCAGCGCAACAGGATCAGCCCCTTTATTGGCACTGGCTGAAATACTGGCAATGCGCTTACCGACAAAAACCCGCAGCGAGAAATCATCACTTTCCGAAGCTTCGGTCGCTTCCACCTTACCCAAACGCACGCTGACATTGCTGGAACGGCTGCGCACAACCACCGCATCGGCATGATCCGCACCGGCTTTTTTAGCCGCGGCGACGAGAAAACGAGCCTGATCGGCGAGTTTTTGAGCAGAGCTTTGTGCGTCCATCATTCTTCCTGTCATTCGTCTGGCGCGGTGGTGAGAGATAATTCAGCGCCCGCATTTTGCAATCTGCGAACAGTCAATTATCAGGTTTTGCCGCCTGTATAGCTTCTATATACGGATAAGCCGTGTATTTTTTAAGTCTCATTTTATGTTTATGCATGACAACTCAGGTCTGAAGAAACATATGCAGGAACACTGACGCCTTCTTCAGAATAATATCCTCAGTGTTTCGCCCCTGTTCATGACTTCATATTTGAAAACGATGAACCCATAAACGTGATATTTTTCTTTAAAAAACCGTTATCTGCACGCGTTGTTTCATATTATGTTCGGCATGATTTGCCTGCAGCATTGTATTTGATGATTTTCTGCCGGTAGTTTATTCCGCACCCGCCCCGACAAACGTAATATGTGATGTTTTAATTATGGAAAACAATATTTCCATCGGCAGTCTTTATCTGCAGACCCTGATGATCCTCGGCGGGGCAATCATTGCCGCACCATTATTCAAGCGTATGGGGTTGGGAACCGTTCTGGGCTATCTGGCCGCCGGTGTGATTATCGGCCCGATTGCCCGTTTTATTACCGATGGTGAAGAACTGCTGCATTTCTCCGAACTGGGTGTGGTGTTTCTGCTGTTCATCATCGGTCTTGATCTCAAGCCATCCCGCCTCTGGTCTCTGCGTCATGCGATCTTCGGCCTTGGTCTGGCACAGGTCGCATTATGTGCTGTCACCCTTGCCTTTCTGGGCGTTTATGTTGCTGGTCTCCCAGTTCCGGCAGCGATTATTGTCGGTTGCGGTTTTGCACTATCCTCAACCGCCTTTGCCATGCAAATTCTGGAAGACAAAGGGGAAACCAGCCAGAAATACGGGCAAAAAGCTTTTGCTATTTTGCTGTTTCAGGATCTGGCGATCGTTCCTATTCTTGCGCTTATTCCTGCATTGTCGCCAAGCGAAAGCTCACAGAGCGCTGCGAATTTCCATGTGGCAGCGGCACTCGGGGCCATTATAATTCTGATTATTGCCGGACGCTATTTGCTGAACCCGATGTTCCGTATCATCGGCAATACCGGTGCGCGTGAAGTGATGATCGCCGCAGCATTGTTCGTCGTTCTCGGTTCGGCTGCGCTGATGGAAGCTGCCGGCCTGTCCATGGCGATGGGCGCATTTATCGCCGGTGTGCTGCTGGCAGATTCCTCCTACCGTCATGAACTGGCAGCTGACGTGGAGCCATTCCGCGGTATTTTCCTCGGCCTGTTCTTTGTCGCAGTTGGTTTGTCGCTTAATCTGGTGGTCATTCTCGATAACTGGCTGATGATCCTGCTATCGGTTCCGGTGATTATCGTTACAAAAATCGCGATCATTTATCTGCTGTGCCGTATTTTCCGCACCAGCCATAATGATGCGGTCAAAGTCGCCTTTCTGCTGCCACAGGGCGGTGAATTTGCCTTCGTTCTGTTCTCCACGGCCAGTGCCGCTGCGGTGATAACCGATGCGCTGGCCTCCGAGCTGATTGCAGCCATCACAATTTCCATGGCGCTGACACCACTCTGCGTAACAATCGGCAATCGCCTGCTGACGAATACGAAGCAGGAAGACGGCATGGAGGAAAATTTCGAGGGGGCAGGTTCCGATGTGCTGATGATCGGCTTCTCCCGTTACGGGCAGATTGCCTCGCAAATTTTACTGGCCGGTGGTTCTGATGTGACGGTGATCGACAATTCCGCCAATAAAATCCGTGCGGCCGGACGCTTCGGTTTCCGTATTTATTTCGGTGACGGGCAGCGTAAAGACGTGCTGGAAATGGCAGGTATCCGCAAAGCCAAACTGGTTGCCATCTGCACCGAGAAAAAAGAAATCACCGACCGGATTGTCGATCTCATTCAGACAGAATTTCCGGATGTGAAACTCTATGTCCGTTCCTTTGACCGCGAGCATACGCTGCAATTGCGGGCAAAGGGTGTGGATTACGAGCTGCGTGAAACTTTTGAATCCGGTCTGCTGTTTGGCCGCAAAACACTGGAAGCGCTCGGCATGCCGGAGGAAGAGGCTCAGACCATTGCCGATGATGTGCGCCAGCGCGATGAAGACCGCCTGCATGTACAGGCTTCGGAAGGTATTCTCGCCGGTCGTCACCTGTTGTTCAACAAGCCGGTAACACCGGAACCTCTGGTCAAACCGACACGCTCGGCAGTGCCACTCGACAAGGCAACAGAAGAGACAATCGCACCTGCCAAACCCTATCCGGAAGCAGGCATTGTCCTCACTCCGGCAAGCGAATAAATCATTGCTGGTCAAATACAAAAACGGCGCGGTGGTCATCCACCGCGCCGTTTTCTTATGTAATTATAAAACCAATCAATTCAGGCTTGGCCCAACCACGAGAATGGCAGGATCTGCTTTGAGCAGCTTTGCTGCAACAGCCTTCACATCATCTGTGGTCACAGCATTGATGAGATCAGCACGGCGGTCGATATAATCACGCCCCAGATCCTGCTCCTGCAAGCCAACCAATGTGCGGGCAACGGCCACGGATGAATCCAGATTATTGATTGCATAGGCACCGATTGCAAAGCTCTTGGCTGCGGCCAGTTCTTCCTCTGTCACGCCGGATTTCGCCATACGGGCAACTTCCGCGCGGATCACATCCAGACTCTGCTGTGCACGGTCAGGACGTGTACCGGTGGCAATATTGAGACTGTTGGAATAGTCCCGGCCACTGAGACCGGAGCTGACCGTATAAGCAAGGCCGCGCTTCTCACGCACTTCATTATAAAGACGTGAAGTAAAGCCGACACCCAGCACCTGATTCATCAGATAGGCTGCGAAGAAATCTTTATCGCTGCGCTTTACACCCGGATACACCAGACTGACCGTTGTCTGCGGCAGATCATAGGTCACAGATGTTGTGGCACCCAAAGCGAGCTTAGCCATTTCCATCGGCTTGAGCTCTGCTTTATCCTGCAGATTGCCGAACAGCTTATCCAGCAGAGGCGCCAGTTCCTCGGCGCTGATCGCACCAACCACACCGATTTTCAGCTGATCTTTGCCGAACAGTTTTTTATGCGCATCCAGCAGATCATCGCGGGTGATAGTTTCCAGTGACTGCACTGTGCCCTCTTCACGGCGGGCATAAGGATGCTTGCCATAGAGCACTTCGGCAAATTTCTGCGAAGCAATTGTGTTCGGATCATTTTTGGAAGCATTAATCCCTGCAATGACCTGATCGCGGATACGATCAACTGCCGCCTGATCGAAACGCGGTTTCTGAATAGCCAGAGCCAGCATGTCAAAGGCTGCCGGACTGTTCTCTTTCAGCATCCGCATACCGCCGGAAATCGTATCATCGCTGGCGGTGAAGCTCATTTCCGCACCGATATTATCCAGTCTTTCCTGATAGGCATCGGATGGCATATCACCCGCACCTTCATCGAACAGACCGGTCATCAGATTGGCCAGACCTTCTTTGCCTTCAGGGTCTTGCGCACTGCCACCCTTAAACGAAAAACGCACAGAGATCAGTGGCACACTGCCGTCCTCCACCAGCCAGGCTTTGATACCCTTCGGTGAGGTCACTTCCTGAATATTCAGCGCATAGGCAGGCAGTGTTGTCAGCAATGCGAAAAGACCAACAGCCGCAGCTTTGAAACCACGCAAAGCATTGCTACGGACAGGGCGGGCATTTTCGAACCCTGCCTCAGAGTGAAGAGAATATGTCATTATTTTTTCACCTCTGGCTTCGCATCTGTCTTCTTGTTCAGATCATTGCCTGCCGGTTTTTCACCGGCAGCACCGGTCTGCGCCTTGTCGGCTGCGGCTGGTTTTGCACTCTGTTCAGGCTTTGCGGCTTCTTCTGCCGTTTCCGGTGGCAGCAGATAACCGGTCACAGCAATTGACGGCTTCAGATAGCGCTCTGCCACATCGCGGATCTGCTCCGGTTTGACAGTACGGATTTTATCCGACCAGCCCTGCACATCCTCAACAGTCTGGCCAACGGCCAGAGAGGAACCATAAATCCGCGCCATACCGGTCTGGCTGTCACGGGCAAAAATTTCCGACTTCAGAAAACGATTGCGCGCCTGATTAAGCTCTGTTTCCGTCACACCGTCTTTAATCAGACGCTCGACTTCGACATTGATTGCAGCCTGTACCTGCTCAAGCGTGGCATCACCACGCGGCGCGCCATAGAGCATGAATGTACCGTCATCCAGCGCGTCACCGGCATAATAAGCACCGGCACTGGCAGCAATGCCCTGCTCAACAATCAGCTTCTGATAGAGACGGCTGCGCATACCACCGCCGAGAATTTCTCCCAGCAGATCAAGTGCTTCCGCATCACCTTCACGTCCCTTAGCCTTAGCGTTTACGTAAGACGGCACCACCCATGTGGAATTGAAAGACGGCTGGTTCACACGGGCGTCGCGCAATGTCACGGTGCGGGCAGTATGCTTCACAGGTTCCTGCGGGCGGATACGCGGTGCAACTTCAAAGCGCTTCGGCAATTTGCCATAAGTGCTGAGCGCCAGATCACGGACGCGCTCCGGCGTCACATCACCGGCCACCACGAGAATGGCATTATTCGGCGTATAATAACGCTCGTAAAAACCGATGGCATCCTGAAGGCTGAGCTTTTCCATTTCCTGCTGCCAGCCGATAATCGGGCGGCGGTAAGGGTGATTAAAGAAAGAAGCGGCACTCACCTCTTCGCTCAGCATTGCTCCCGGATTGCTGTCCACACGCATGCGGCGCTCTTCGAGAATAACATCGCGCTCCGGTACAATCACATCTTCGGTCAGTACCAGATTGGCCATACGGTCTGACTCGTATTTCATCACCATTTCCAGCGCATCCGGTGCAACCTGCTGGTAATAGCCGGTATAATCGAACGAGGTGAAGGCGTTTTCCTGACCGCCAATCGCTGCAACTTTTGCAGAGAATTCACCGGCAGGAACATTCTTCGTACCCTTGAACATCAGATGTTCAAGAAAATGGGCAATACCGGATACACCTTCCTGCTCATCAGCGGCACCCACGCGATACCAGACCATCTGTGTGACAACCGGTGCGCGGTGATCGGGAATCACCACAACATCCATGCCATTGGTCAGCTTAAAACTGCTGACGCCTTTCTGGGTCTTGATTTCAGGCAGCGCGGCCGGCTGATTATCATTGGCCGGATTGGTCTGGGTGGTCGCAGCGGGGGCAACCTGCGACTCGGCGGGCTTGGCAGCCTGCGCGAAGGATGCGCCCACAGTCGCAGAACTGACAATCAGCGCCAGCATGGATGTGCTGACCAGTTGCCGGCAAAAGGATAGATATGGCACGAAAAGTGTCCCTTCCTGTTTTGCAAAACAACCTTAATTAAACGAGATTGCGGCAAATTCGCAACCAGCCATCAAGAATTATGTCATGATGACAATAATTTAATAAATATGCCCCCAAAAAGGCAGCACTATGCTGAAATGCAAATTGCCCGCACAGAGCGGGCAATTTGTTATCTAATAATAAAATTGTCAGGCCAGTTCATAAAGCCTTATCGTGGTGATCCCGTAATTGCGTTCATCGCGCAATATGAAGCGGTCATCCAGCGCGATAACGGCTTCTGACACTTCTTCCAGTATCAAAAGCGCATCCGGCTTGAGCCAGCCGCCCTCAAGAGCAGAGATAAAAGCCTGCTCACCCAAACCCTTACCATAGGGCGGATCGGCAAAAACCAGATCAAATTCACCCATTGTGCCGGTTGGCCCCAAAGCTGTTGCATTGCGACGGAACACTTTTGTATTCCCCTGAAGGCCGAAAGCCTCCACATTCTGGCGCAACAGGCCACGCCCTTCTACGGATTCCTCAACGAAAACCGTATAGCGGCAGCCGCGTGACAAGGCTTCAAGACCAAGCGCACCGGTACCGGCAAACAGATCCAGCACGCGAGTATTGTCCAGCTTCTCACGAAAACCATGCGTGATAATATTGAACAGACTTTCGCGCGTCCGGTCGCTGGTCGGCCGGATTGCAGAGCTTTCCGGCGTCACCAGTGCACGTCCGCGGAATTTACCGCCGACAATGCGCATTAACGTTTATCTCCGCGCGGGCCGGAACGCGGACCTGCACCACGAGGGCCTGCCCCGCGAGGACCGGACGGACGGTTGCCGGATGGCTTGCCACCCTGCGGGCCTTTACCGAAAGGCTTGCCGCCGCGACCGCCTTCAGGCTTGCCACGGAATGGTTTGTCGCCCGACGGACGGTCACCAAACGGCTTTTTGTCACCAAATGGCTTCTTGTCAAAATTGCGCTCACCGGAGAAACGACGCTCTTCGCGTGCAGGACGATCGCCTTCATCAAAAGAACGACGGTTTTCCGAACGGAAGCCTTCGCGCTTGAAACCGTCGCGATTGTCTTCATCGCGGCGGAAACCCTGACGCTTATAACCGTCTCTGTCCTCTGAACGGCCCTGATAACCGCGACCGCCTTCTTCACGCTGCGGACGGTCATCACCGTCACGGCGTGAACGGCGGCGATCATCACCCGGGGTCGGTTTGGACGACGAATTATAGGCCTTGGCACCCGGTGCCATCCATACATTCACGCCGCGCGGACGCTGCGGCTGTGAACCGAACTTGTCATCATCCTTGTCACCACGGCCACCTTTTGCAAAGCGCGGCTTGTCGAAACCACCGGAACGCGGTGCAGATGTGCTGAGGCGTGACAAACCATCTTCACGCCAGCTCTTACCATCACGATCACGCTGGAAAGGCTTGCGCTCACCATCACGCGGCGCACGGCCTTCTTCACGACGGTCACCGTCTTCACGGTCACGGCGGAACGGTTTACGCTCACCGTCCATACGCCCTTCGCCACGCTTGGCACCAAAGCCGCCTTTGCCGCCACGGCCACCGCCTGCATTGCGGCTGCTGGAAATCCAGTCGGATTTGTAACGGGAACGGCCCTCGCCTTCCTCGTCACTGCCGCGCTCTTCATAAGCATCAAAACGCGGGCTGCGGGACGGCAATTCGCCCTTAACCGCTTCATTCGAGAATTCATTGAGGATCGGCGCATCAAAATCCGCACCGGAATCTTCAACCAGTTTTTCACCGAGCTGTTCACGCAGGGTACGGCCACGGATTTCACGCACCGCACCCTCTTCCAGATCGCCCAGCTGGAACGGACCGAAAGAAACGCGGATCAGGCGGGAAACGGCCAGACCAAGCGCACCAAGAATATTCTTAACTTCGCGGTTTTTGCCTTCGCGCAGACCAATGGACAGCCAGACATTGGCGCCCTGCTCGCGTTCCAGAGTTGCTTCAACCGCCCCGTAGAATACGCCGTCAACAGCGATACCGTTTTTCAGCTCATCAAGCTGTGCCTGTGTCACTGTACCGTGGGCGCGCACACGATAACGGCGCAGCCAGCCGGTAGCAGGCAGTTCCAGAACGCGGGACAGACCGCCATCATTGGTCAGCAGCAACAGGCCTTCGGTGTTGATATCAAGACGACCAACCGACAAAACGCGCGGCAATTCAGCAGGCAGCGCATCAAATACTGTCGGACGACCTTCCGGATCACGGTTGGTTGTCACCAGACCGGCAGGCTTGTGATAGAGCCACAGGCGGGTACGCTCAGCCTGCTGCAAAACTTTATTATCAACGGTAATACGATCTGTGCGCAAAACATTGACGGCAGGGCTGGTCAGCACTTTACCGTTTACAGCAACACGACCGGCAGCAATCATGCTTTCCGCTTCACGGCGCGAAGCAATACCAACGCGAGCCAGACGCTTGGCGATACGTTCGCCTTCTTCAGCGGCGCTCATATCAAAGCCGCGCGGTTTATCGCCGCGAGGTTCAAAACCACGAGGTTTGTCGCCGCGCTCACCGAAGCCGCGCGGCTTGTCACCACGGGATTCACCTTCAAAACGACGCGGACGGTCAGAACCTCTGTCATCGCGCGTACGCTCACGCTTTACAAAAGGACGCTTGCCGCGTTCATTATCATGATCGTCACGGGTCATTAGAATATCAGCCTTTCACCGGTATTTCTGCCCGGCGTCAAAAATCGAAAATCAGGATGCGGAAAGCCCTGCTGCAAAACCGCTGCGCGTTTTCGCCGGACATGCTTTATGCTAAATCATTCCGATCCGGCAAAATTTAGGATAAAGCTGGCACGATTGCAGCGCAGTTCTTATGCTACACACCTTATTAAAGCTACGCTCTAACAAATCATCACCGCGCTTGCGAGTAAAATATCTGAAAGGCTGCCGCACATTATGCAAAAAAACGCAACCGGCGGCAATTCCGGCAAGATGAACAACAAAAATTCACAATCCCCTGCGGCAAGTTTGGTTTCTGTGACACATCCGGCAAGCGGTCATGCAAAGATATCTCCTATGCAGGCAGCGATGGAAGAAGCGCGCGCCGCAGAAGCACGGGGCGAAGTGCCGATCGGCGCGGTCATCACACATAAAAACCGGATTATTGCCCGCGCGGGTAATCGCACCCGCGAGATCAATGATCCGACCGCTCATGCCGAAATGCTGGCAATCCGCATCGCCTGTGAGGCTCTGGACAATGAGCGGCTCGGGGATTGCGATCTCTATGTGACGCTGGAGCCATGTGCCATGTGCGCGGCGGCGATTTCTTTCGCCCGCATCCGCCGTCTTTATTATGCTTCAAGCGATCCGAAGGGCGGCGGCGTGGAATATGGGCCCCGCTTCTACAGCCAGCCAACCTGCCATCACGCACCGGAAGTCTATTCCGGCATTGGTGAAGCGGAGGCAACCGACATGCTGAAACGCTTCTTTCAGGAAAAGCGCAAATAAAAAAAGCCGCGTCCTTTATCGAGACGCGGCTTTTTTCAAACTTCATTCAAACCCGAATTAAAGACCGAGCTTATCGCGCCAGCTTTTTGAGCCGGTGGCTTCGGCCTTACGACGGCGTTCTTTCTTCGCCTCGTCTTCACCCAGATCACCGACTGCAGCAGTGGCGGCTGGCTGACGATAGCTGACCGGCGGCTCACTCAGATATTTACGCTGAGTGGCAGAACCGCCTGCGCGATCAAGCTGCGCCTGCTTGGCGGCTGCAGCAACTGCCGGATCGGCAACAGAATCACGTGATGCATAGTCTTCACGACGGCTAGCACCGCTTGGCAGAATCTGACGGCGCGGCGTGAAATCGCTCGGGCTGTCTGGTGCAATCGGCGAAACGAAATTCGGATTGTCGCGGTTTGCTTCAATCTCTGCACGCAGACGCTTGCGGCGTTCTTCCGGCGATTCCGGCCATGAAGGATCACCGGCGCGGGCAACACTTTCCTGCGGCTGCGGCAGGCTTTCTTTCTGCCCTGCAACAGGCTTCACCAGCTCCGGACGCGGCTTATATTCGATACCGGTTCTCTTTTTCGGACCGATTGTAGCAATGGATGACATATCATCCAGCAATTGCGTGCTGGCTGACTTGCCTGTTCCATAGGTCGGATCGGACACGCAACCGGCAAGACCCAAACTGGCCAGCACTGTTGCGAAAGCGAAAATGCGTCCTTCAATCTTCATGAGCACCACTTTTATCCGTATTCGGCCAGATTACCCAACCACCGCTACATTAAATTTCATGCATTATGGCGTTATCGGTACTTTCCGGCAACTCCAAGGCATGAAAGCAGATTTTCACTGCCGACAAAATATTTCAATGCAGTGCCTTAGCACGGCAGAAAATATGCGGCAATCACTGATAACTGCTTGTCAGAGCGGTTCCTGTTAAAATTGAATTACCGGAACCGCTCTTTTTCTTTGTTTTACGCATTATCCAACGCAAAACTGCTTCGCACTTTTGCTGGAAATGCTTACCTGTGATTATCGCAGATTCATACTTATCCCAAACGACCAAGAGCTTTCAGCTCATGCAATGCCGCAGCATCGCGTGCCGATACATCAGGGAACTCAGAATCACTGCCGACATCATTGGTATAACGCCATGAACGGGCGCATTTTGTTCCGTCGGCCTTAGCAGGCACAACAGCTACACCCTTCACATCACTCAACGCGAATGCCTCACCGGCAACCGGCTGATCGCTGATCGTCAGTCCGCTGGTGATGCAGATCTCAGCCATATCCAGCCCCTGTACTGCAGAGAGCAGCGACGCATCGGTGATATGCACCAGAGGCGCAGCTTCCAGTGACGAGCCGATACGCTTGTCCGCACGTTCCAGTTCCAGAGCGCCGGTAACAACGCGGCGTACATCGCGCACCTTGTCCCATTTCGCAGCCAGAACCGGATTATTCCATTCGGCAGGAATGTTGCGGAACTGTTCAAGATGCACGGAAACCGCATCTTTATAACGGTCAAGCCATGCTTCTTCCGTTGTGAAAGGCAGCATCGGTGCGAGCCATGTCACGATATTATCGAACAGGTGACGCACGGTCTGCAGAGCAGCTTTGCGGCGCAGGCTCGATGGCGCATCGCAATAAAGCGCATCTTTGCGGATATCGAAATAGAAAGCCGACAGCTCGATATTGGTGAAATCAATCAGTGCGCGGGTGATGCGTTTGAATTCAAATGCATCATAGCCGTTGCGAACAACTTCATCCAACTCGCTCAGGCGATGCAGCATCAGCTTTTCAAGTTCCGGCAGATCAGCATAGGCAACTTCTTCGCCTTCATCATGCGCCAATGTACCCAGCATCCAGCGGATGGTGTTACGCAGTTTGCGGTAAGCGTCGATATTGGTCTGGATGATGCTCTTGCCGAGACGCTGATCATCCCAGTAATCCGAGGTCATCACCCAGAGACGCAGAATATCTGCACCGGAATCCTTGATGATTTCCTGCGGGGTCACTGTATTGCCGAGCGACTTCGACATTTTCTTGCCGTGCTCGTCCATGGTGAAACCATGGGTCAGCACTGCATTATAAGGCGCACGGCCACGGGTGCCACAGCTTTCCAGCAGCGAGGAATGGAACCAGCCGCGATGCTGATCCGAGCCTTCCATATAAAGATCGGCAGGCCATTTCAGATCAGGACGGTCTTCTAGCGTGAATGTATGCGTGGAGCCGGAGTCAAACCAGACATCGAGAATGTCAGTAACCTGTTCCCAAGCCTCACCGGCGCGATTGCCGAGGAAACGCTCACGCGCACCTTCTGCAAACCATGCATCTGCACCTTCCACTTCAAAAGCCGCGAGAATACGTTCATTCACAGCTTCATCAATCAGCATTGTGCCGTCTTCAGCTGCAAAAACACAGATCGGCACGCCCCATGCGCGCTGGCGTGACAGCACCCAGTCAGGACGGTTTTCAATCATGGCACGCAGGCGGTTCTGACCGGCAGCCGGTACAAAACGTGTATCATCAATAGCTTTCAGAGCACGGGAACGCAGCGTGGTGCCGTCACCCAGCTCTTTGTCCATATAGACAAACCATTGCGGTGTATTGCGGAAGATGATCGGCTTTTTCGAGCGCCATGAATGCGGATAGGAATGCTTCATGCGGCCACGGGCGAACAGCAGACCACGCGCGATCAGTTCTTTGATAACCGCTTCATTGGCATCACCCTTCTTGCCGTTATCATCGATAACGCGGGCAGCACCGCCTTCACGGTCAGGGCCAAAGCCCGGTGCGTCAGCAGTATAGAAACCGGCATCATCCACAGGGAAAGGAATTGCAGGATTGATACCGCGTGCTTCGAGCTCACGTGCAGCATCCATCCATGCTTCAAAGTCTTCACGACCATGGCTTGGGGCAGTGTGAACGAAGCCTGTACCGGCATCATCAGTCACATGCTCACCGGCAACCAGCGGCACAGTAAATTCATAACCGCCGCCAAAGCCTTTGAGCGGATGGGCTGCGGTCATGCCATGCAGCTGTGCAGTGGAAACATCGCGCAGACGATTGAAAGTCAGCTTGGCTTTTTTGAAGCATTCCTCAGCCAGATTATCAGCGAAGATCAGCTTTTCACCGGCCTGCGGGCCAAAGTCATTTTCCGCACCGGTCACTTCATAAAGGCCGTAGGAAACCTTTGGTGAATAAGCGATGGCGCGGTTGCCCGGAATTGTCCATGGTGTCGTCGTCCAGATCACCACATGCGCATCAGCCAGTTCCGGCACGGATGTAACAGGGAATTTCACCCAGATCATATCTGACTCAATATCGTGATATTCAACTTCCGCCTCGGCCAGAGCAGTACGCTCAACAACCGACCACATCACCGGCTTGGAGCCGCGATAGAGCTGGCCGGAGCGGGCGAATTTCAGCAATTCACCGGCAATGCGGGCTTCCGCATGGAAATTCATTGTGGTGTATGGCTGTTCAAAATCACCGGTGATTGCCAGACGTTTGAACTCATCGGTCTGAACCTTGATCCAGCCTTCAGCAAATTCACGGCATTCCTTGCGGAATTCATTGACCGGCACTTCGTCTTTATTCTTGCCCTGCGCACGGTATTTTTCTTCGATCTTCCATTCGATCGGAAGACCATGGCAGTCCCAGCCCGGAACATAGTTCGAGTTATAGCCGCGCATTTGAAACGAGCGAGTGATCACATCTTTCAGCGTCTTGTTCAGCGCATGACCGATATGGATATTACCATTGGCATATGGAGGGCCGTCATGCAGCACCCAAAGCGGGCGATCTTTGGCATCTTCACGCAGCTTCTTATAAAGATTCATCTCTTCCCAGCGGGCGACCAGCAACGGCTCACGCTGCGGAAGGCTGGCGCGCATCGGAAAATCGGTCTGCGGCAGGTTAAGCGTTTTGGAATAATCGATTTTTTCAGCAGTCATTATCTTGAGCATTCAGTTGGACTGCCGGAGCATAATGCAGGCACTATGCTGCTCTCAGGCAGGCAGTCTTAAGAAAATATATATCCTGAAATTGCGGCAGAGTTCATCATACCTCAGGATGTCAGCTATTCTTCCCGGACCTTTCCCCCTGAACCATCCGGTCAGGCTTAAGAAAAGGCCGGGCCAATAATTCGGCCAGCATAGCGCAGCATTATAAATATCGAGTATTGTCTCATCATGGTGATGCTTTTACCAATGCAGGCGCGCAGAATAAAGAGGCAAGACAGATAAACTTTGCCCTTCCGGCAGATTTTCAAAGCAAATAAGCCGTTACTTTTCTAAAAGCTGACGGTTTTCGCTCAAAACATCAGTCCAGCGTAAAATCAAAGCGGTAGGTTGCCGAAACACCAACCGTCAGCTGATGACGCGATCCGCGCTCGGATACAAGGCTGGAGCGAGCCGCTTTACCCTGCAATTTAGTATATTCGGCATAAAGGCTGGTTGTGATTTTATCGGTTGTCATCCATGTGACTGCGCCACCCAGTCCGGCAGATGTAATTCCCCCGCCATCCGGATCATAAACGGAAAGACCGCTGGCAACGGATTCCTCAGCATTAATACCATAATAGGTATCCAGATATTTCTCTGAAGCAAAAGACATGCGCGGCCCGCCGGAAACACGGATCGCCGGTGTCACATCATAAAATGCATCCCCTGCCAGTTCGCCAACAATACCATTATGCGCCCGAACTCCGTGACGCAGCTCTGAACGCAGACGAAACCAGTCCGTCGGATAGAATTCCATAAAACCGCCGACCTCACCGCCCCATGGCACATCTTTCAAGCCATCAGCCTGACTGCCGCCACGCGCCATCAAAAATTCGCCGGTCAGCCCCACACGAAAATCTTCCATATCCATCAGGGCGAAGGAAATATTGTCATTGCGGGATGAAAAGCGCTCGGCAACACCTGTGCGACCAAAGGAAATCAGAGGCTGCGCACTCATTATATATTTGCTGGAGCCTGTAAAACGGGGCTGGCGGTAAAAGTCGCCGCCGACGGTCAGCGACCAGTCACCTGACCAGAAATGTTTTCCTGATGATTGTCCGCCCTCTTCCGCCAAAGCCGGATGAATGAATGATGCAGCAGACAAAACAGCCAATCCGGCAATCCGGGACCGGTTAAACATATTACGCAAAACGCATACTCCAGACGCCATTTGCAGGCGGACAAACAGGTATGCGCTTATTTTTCAAGTAAAGCGGTAAATATATTCTGAAATATTGAGATCAATTCAGCTGCGGGAGAATGTCAGATAGGAATCCAGCAAAGAAAGCGGCTGTACAGCGGATAATATTGTCCGCGCTTCAGCTTCATCCTGCCGCATCTGCACCATCAATGCATCAAGCGAATCGAATTTCTCTTCTCCGCGTAAATAAGCAAAGAAAGATACAGAGCAGAATTCGCCGTAGAGATCGCCTGAGAAGTCAAACAAGAATGTCTCAAGCAATGCGCAACCGTCACTGTCCACGGTCGGACGGCGGCCAAAACTGGCAACACCATCATAAAGCATGCCGTCAGCACGGCGAAAACGTACGGCATAGATACCGTGCTTCAGATTGGTCTGCTCCGGCAGCGCCATATTGGCTGTCGGAAAACCAAGCGTGCGCCCCAGTTGCTTGCCTTTAATAACTGTACTGGCCAGCGTGTAGCGATAGCCCAACAGTCCCGCGGCTCCCGCCACATCACCTTCAGCCAGATGGGAGCGAATGCGCGAAGAGGAAACCACCTCACCGCCCTCATCGGTAAAAGGCTCAATCAGTGTGACGCCAAAACCGTGTTTCTCGCCCGCCTGTTTCAAAAACTCCGGATTGCCCTGCCGCTTTTTGCCGAAGTGAAAATCAACACCGGTAATGACTTCCGATGCACCCAGCCGTTCGATCAGCGCCTGATCGATAAATTCCTGCGCGCTCAGGCAGGAAAATCCGGCATCAAAGCCCTGCTCCACCACAACATCAAAACCGAGCAAACCCAGAATAGCCGCTTTTTCCTGCGCATCAGTCAGACGGTCAACCGGCTGATCCGGATTGAAAAAACTGCGCGGATGGGGCTCAAAGGTCAGCACAACTGCCGGACAATTGCGCTCTTTGGCCAGTTGCAGGGTTTTCTCAAGCACAGCCTGATGACCGCGATGCACGCCGTCAAAATTGCCGATCGCCACCACGCCGCCGCGCATATGTGCAGGCAGCGGCTCACTGCCGTTCACACCGCAGGTGAGACGAAGAATTGCGGATTTTGCAGCAAATTCTGAAGGCATCGCAGTCATTGAGTTGTTTCAGACCAGTTGTTCAGGGATTAAAAACTTCCGGCAATCACACCAGATAACGCATCGCTGCTGCCGGTGCCTCGCCGTGACGGCCAAGAAATGCCAGCAGCTTGTCGTGATCGACTTCGCCTTTGGCCACATAATCAGCCGCATGAATACCGCCGGAAATATACAGAACATCCACGCCGTAATTCTGCGCGCCTTTCACATCGGTCAGCATACCATCGCCGATAGCAAGGATGCGGGATTTATCAACAGGCTTGCCGGTCAGCTTTTCTGCGGCCTGCATTGCGGCCGCATAAATCGGGTGATGCGGCTTACCGGCGATAAGTGTGCGACCGCCGAGCTGCGTATAATCACGCGCCAGTGCACCGGCACACCAGATCAGGCGGGTGCCGCGCTCTACGACGATATCAGGATTAGCGCAGATGAACGGCAGATTGCGCGAACGGAAACGCTGCAGCAATTCGGCATAATCTTCAGGCTTTTCCACTTCGTCATCGACCAGACCGGTACAGACAACACCGGATGCCTCATATTCTTCAACCAGCTCCACATCCAGCCCGTCATAGATCGCCAGTTCGCGCTCAGGTCCCAGATGATAGATTTTACGCGGGCCTGCAGCGATCAGATCACGGGTAACATCACCGGATGTCACGATCTGGTCATAGCTTTCATTGGTGATGCCCATCATTTCCATCTGGGCGGCAACACCGGGAAACGGGCGCGGCGAATTGGTAATCAGCACCACTTTGACACCGGCCTCGCGGGCACGTTTCAGAGCATCTGCAGCCGGACGATAGGCTTCCACCCCATTATGCAACACACCCCAGACATCACTGAAGATCACATCATAACGGTCAAAAAGATCATCGAGTTTCGCCGGATGCAGCATAAAACTATCCTTAAATCAATTATCTCCGTGGCTAAACGGAGCACAGGCGCATCATTCGCGCGCACGGATCTGCATGAAAGACGCGGTTGAAGCCAAAGCTTCAGGCGCCGGATTTTATAAATGCTCTAAACCAACAGGCAGCATATGTCACCCGTTTTACGTGAGCGAAAATATCACAACACTGTTTATATTTTGACGCAGCACGGAACCACGCCGCTCATGTTTCATTAACTCTACCCTGTACCCAGTTTTTTTACTGTGTTTCGTGACGGCTTGTTAGAACCAATCCATTACCATCAGAGAAAATGAAAAGATTGAATCGCGTTTCCTGTCATGTCTGCCGTTTTCTGAAACGTCACACGACATGAAACAGACCGACAATAAGAAGACTATGTTCCGGCCTGTGCCGGCAGGAGAGACTATGCGTTGCGTAAAAAGCCCCAAACAGCGATCCGGCAGCTTTTCTGCACTGATAATGCGGTTTCGCAGAAACCAGACCGGCGCTATTGCCCCGCTTTTTGCCCTGATGATCCCGCCTATTTTGTTGGCAATGATGCTGGCGATTGACGCTGCCAATCTGATGCGCGTGCGCGGGAATGTTCAGAGCTCACTTGATGCCGCAGGTCTAGCTGTCGGTAAACGATTCACGGTCGTTTCTGAAGAAAACCAGATCCGCGAATTTGGCAAGAAAATATTCGAAGCCAATCTGCGCGCCATTGAACCGGAGAGAACCAAATTTACTTTGGACTTTCCAAAAGGTCGTGATTCCGATCAGCAAATTGTAGTCAATGCCTCCTTCCGGTATATTTCATTCTTTGGCAGAGCCGCAAAAACTGTCACGAATGATCGGGTTGACTGGGATAAATATACTTTCTCGATGTCTGCAACTGTGCGCCTTAAAAATACTCTGGAAGTCGCACTTGTACTGGATAATTCCGGCTCGATGGCCGAGCGCGGTTCGGGTTCAGGTCTCAAACGCATCGACTTGTTAAAACAGGCATCCGCCCAGCTTGTAGACAAGCTGGCAGATCAGGCCAAACTCATCACGCATCTTGAAAATCCTGTACAGTTTTCACTGGTTCCGTTTGCGGCTTCCGTCAATATCGGCCCTGAAAACCAGACCCAGCTATGGATGGATCAGACCGGCGTTTCGCCTGTTCATTATGAAAACTTCACTATGCCTACGGCAAACAATCCTATCAATGTCGGGCGCAATAAGAATATCGTCTACCGTGATAACGTCTATTTTAAAGAAGGGTCAGGATGGGGAAGCGAAAATGGCCATCATTTCACGCGGTTCAGCCTGTATAATGACATGCAGACAACACGCGGAAGAGCATATACAAGCTGGAAAGGCTGCGTAGAAGCGCGCCCGGGTGAATATGGCATCAATGCGGATCGTCCTAAAATTGATGATCCTAACACGATGTATGTGCCGATGTTCGCTCCAGATGAATATGACTCCAGCCGCTCTCTGAACCATTGGTGGTCGGATAACGGAGGACGTTATGACAGCTATCAAACAATGCAGCGGGATTTGAAAAAATACTACATCGCGCAGAACACATCCGGAGAAGGTACAACCGGCCCCAATTACAGCTGCACAACAACGCCGATCACTACACTTACAGATGTAACAACTGACAATGGCCTGAGAACGGTAAAAAATGCCATTGCCAAAATGCAACCGGATGGCGGTACAAACGTACCGGAAGGCATGGTCTGGGGATGGCGCACGCTCATTCAAAACTCGCCATTTACAGGTGGCAGGGCTACTTCTGAGCGAGGGAACGATAAAGTTGTCATTGTTCTGACCGATGGTGCCAACACTTATTACCGTTACAACTCACTCGGCGGTACGGATAATGCAAACAATATATCCACCTATTCATCGCTGGGATATACTGCAGTCAGAACCACGGGTTATGACAGAACACGTATTTTTCAGGAGGCACGCGGTGTCAGCAATGTTCATGACAACGCCTATTACACTGAAGCACTGAATGCGCGCTTTAAAAGGCTATGCGAGCTTGCAAAACAGGACAAAATCATGGTGATGACTGTTGCCCTTGATCTGCGCCAAAACCTTGCTGCTGATCGCAAACAGATGGAAATCATGAAAGAATGCGCTTCGGATTCCCGCGTTCGCTTCGATCCGGCAGCCCCGACAAAACGCGCCAAGCTTTTTTGGAATACAACCGGTAGTGAGCTGGAACAGACATTCCGCGAAATTGCCGATGAATTATCCAATCTGCGTGTTGTCCGCTGATTGATGAGAAAAACCACGGCGCGGCTGCACAGAGCCCGCCGTGGTTTTATGTTTTTCACCCTCACAACAGAATTCATACCGCTTTCACATTCGGGTAATAATATCCGAAACACAGCGACACGCTTTTGAGACATGAAAATTTGTTGCCGTCGGGCACTTATAATTCCGCAGGACGGGCATCATATTTGTGCCTAAGCATCTGATTTATGATGCCTCCTGTCAGTTTTTACGGGGTTTATTACCGGCAATATTGTCTTTTATGCCCGCCGGAAACCTTGACTCCGAAACGGCTCTTTCCTATATCAAAAGCACGTTAGCACTCACACAAAGAGAGTGCTAATAATCCACGGGTCGAAAGGCCTTCAACTCATTTTGCTGCCTTATTTCAAGGCGTATTTTCAAGGGTTATATCCATGGCAGAGATCAATTTCCGCCCTCTTCATGACCGCGTTGTCGTTCGTCGTGTAGAATCGGAAGCAAAGACAGCCGGTGGCATCATTATTCCTGATTCAGCCAAAGAAAAGCCATCTGAAGGCGAAGTTGTCGCCGTTGGTTCCGGTAACCGCGATGAAAGCGGCAAGCTGGTTGCTCTGGACGTTAAAGCTGGCGACCGCGTTCTGTTCGGCAAATGGTCCGGCACAGAAGTGAAGATCGGCGGCGAAGACCTGCTGATCATGAAAGAATCCGACATTCTCGGAATCATTGCCTGATTTTCGATTTAGCCTGAGCGGTTCATAGCCCGGGCTTATTCATCATTCCTTTTCAACAGTTCAAATCGGGAAGCCTTGAAGGCAAGACCTCAGGCTCCAGGAGAGAAAAATGGCTGCTAAAGACGTAAAATTCGGTCGTTCAGCGCGCGAAAAAATGCTGCGCGGCGTCGATATCCTTGCAGATGCTGTTAAAGTAACGCTCGGCCCTAAAGGTCGTAACGTTGTTATCGACAAATCTTTCGGTGCTCCACGCATTACCAAAGACGGTGTATCGGTTGCCAAAGAAGTAGAACTTGAAGACAAGTTCGAAAACATGGGCGCACAGATGCTGCGCGAAGTCGCAAGCAAGACCAATGACACTGCCGGTGACGGTACAACAACCGCTACCGTTCTCGGTCAGGCGATCGTTCAGGAAGGCGCAAAAGCTGTTGCTGCCGGCATGAACCCGATGGATCAGAAGCGCGGTATTGATCTGGCTGTGACTGAAGTTGTTGCAAACCTCCTCGGCAAAGCTCAGAAAATCAACACTTCTGAAGAAGTTGCTCAGGTTGGCACCATCTCCGCTAACGGCGAAGCTGAAATCGGCCGCATGATTGCGGAAGCGATGCAGAAAGTCGGCAACGAAGGCGTCATCACTGTTGAAGAAGCCAAGACAGCTGAAACCGAGCTGGAAGTTGTTGAAGGTATGCAGTTTGACCGCGGCTACCTGTCTCCGTATTTTGTAACCAACCCTGAAAAGATGGTTGCAGAACTGGAAGACGCTTACATCCTTCTGCACGAAAAGAAGCTTTCTAACCTGCAGGCTCTTCTGCCGGTTCTCGAAGCTGTTGTTCAGACTTCCAAGCCACTCGTCATCATTGCTGAAGACGTAGAAGGCGAAGCACTGGCAACTCTGGTTGTTAACAAGCTGCGCGGCGGCCTGAAAATTGCTGCTGTTAAGGCTCCGGGCTTCGGCGATCGTCGTAAGGCAATGCTCGAAGATATCGCTATCCTCACCGGTGGTCAGGTTATCTCCGAAGATCTCGGCATCAAGCTGGAATCCGTAACCCTCGACATGCTCGGCCGTGCGAAGAAAGTTGCGATCACCAAAGAAAACACAACTGTTGTTGATGGTGCCGGTTCGAAAGCTGAAATCGAAGCCCGCGTTGGCCAGATCAAACAGCAGATCGAAGAAACTTCTTCCGACTACGACCGCGAAAAGCTGCAGGAACGTCTTGCTAAGCTCGCCGGCGGTGTAGCAGTTATCCGCGTTGGCGGTGCAACTGAAGTTGAAGTTAAAGAACGCAAAGACCGCGTTGACGATGCTCTGAACGCAACCCGCGCTGCGGTTGAAGAAGGTATCGTACCTGGTGGTGGTACCGCCCTGCTCCGCGCATCGGCCAAGATTACCGTTACAGGTATCAATGCTGATCAGGACGCCGGTATCAACATCATCCGTCGTGCGATCCAGGCTCCTGCCCGTCAGATCACCACAAACGCCGGTGAAGAAGCATCCGTAATCGTTGGTAAAATCCTCGAAAACGCTTCTGAAACCTTTGGTTACAACACTGCAACCAACGAATATGGCGATCTGATCAAAGCTGGTGTTGTTGATCCGGTTAAAGTTGTACGTACTGCTCTGCAGAACGCAGCTTCTATCGCTGGCCTGATGATCACCACCGAAGCCATGATTGCTGAACTGCCGAAGAAAGACGGCGGCATGCCAGCAATGCCAGGCGGCGGCATGGGCGGCATGGGCGGCATGGATTTCTAAGAAATCCATAAAGCTCGCCCATGAGAGAATAAGCCTGCACCGCAAAGCGGTGCGGGTAGCGGCATGGATTTCTAATAAATCCATCCGAGCATTTCGTAGCACAGGCGTTCACGCCTGTGCGGCCACGATAATGCGGCTAAGAAATGAAAGAGCCTCCAATTTATCGGAGGCTTTTTTTTATATCAAAATACTAAAATCTGCACGGCATAGCGATGCGGCACAGGATATAGCTTGCCTTATGCATTTAAGTTGATTATGTAGCCTCTCCATTTTTCAGGAGAGATATTTCTAAATAAATTGTAACCAATGCGATTAACGACCATCACAATTGCAATGCATTATTTTTTTAAAGTTACTGTACTTAATGATAACTCAAAATTATTTTAGTATCTCCTTAAGGATCAGGCTTTAAAGATTGAAAATCTGCAGCTTGCGCTGGTCGGCACTCCTATTTGCCCCCGCTTGAAGGAACTGCTGACCGCGCATAGGGAAGACGGGGAAACCCGTCTTCCCACGCCTTTCTCAGCACAATCTCCGTTTTTCACAAGTCATAAATAAGAGCTCCGATGTGCCGGTTGTGCTTGTGAAGCTCGTAGTTCAGCCTGTTAGCTGACCTCTTCATCTCAGCACTCTGTTTTACATATAAATGCTTCACACTTTCCGGAATGCGCTATAGGTTTGCATTTACAAGCTTCGCTGTTCTGATCTGAACAGTGCTTTCATTGCACCGCAACGAAGGGAAGACGAATGCGTAAAGAACACCCGATTACAACGGCACCGCAGGACGGACGCACAGTCACGGTACTCTGGACAGACTTTGATGGTCAGCTCAATGAATCTCCTGCCCGTTATCGCCGGCTTGAACAGCTTCAAAAAGCCGGTGGCGACTGGAATGAAAGCGATGCAGGCTGGTGGACTTTCATTGACAGCACAACCCAGAAAAAAATCGAACCGACTGCCTGGATAGAAAATCCGGATGATGAGGCCGAGGACGATTGAACCGCCTTTAATATTGCGCGCGCGATAACGGCACCGCACTGAAAATATTAAACTTATTTTCACTTGCGACCGTGCTGAAGCTTACACAAAACTGTGTTTTGCACGGTCTCGTAATACCTGTAACTGATACCATATGACACTCTGACATCTTCCCAGAATACAGAACTTCAGGAGCTGTAAATGTCTGACCAACGTACCGAAACCGATAGTTTCGGCCCTATCGCTGTTGATAATGATCGTTACTGGGGTGCGCAGACCCAGCGCTCTCTGCAAAATTTTAAAATCGGAACAGATCGCCAGCCACTACCGCTCATTCATGCACTCGGCATTGTCAAACAGGCCGCAGCTGAGACAAATATTGCTCTGGGCAAGCTTGATCCGGTATTAGGCCGCGCCATTACTGTGGCTGCTGCAGAGGTTGTTGAAGGCAAGCTGGACGACCATTTCCCGCTGGTGATTTATCAGACCGGTTCCGGCACGCAATCGAATATGAATGTGAATGAGGTGATCTCCAACCGCGCGATTGAAATGCTCGGCGGCACAATCGGCAGCAAAAAGCCGGTTCACCCGAATGACCATGTGAATATGGGGCAATCCTCCAATGACAGTTTCCCGACTGCCATGCATATTGCCACGGCGGTTGAAGTCACATCCCGCCTGCTCCCTGCCCTCGATCATCTGATTGATACGCTGAAAGCCAAGGAAGAGAAATTCGCACATCTGATCAAGATCGGTCGTACCCATACGCAGGATGCCACGCCTGTCACACTGGGGCAGGAATTCTCCGGTTACCGTGCGGCGGCAGAATATGGCAAGCACCGTATTGTGCAGAGCCTGACAGATGTTTATCTGCTGGCACAGGGCGGCACAGCGGTCGGCACCGGCCTGAACTCCGCTAAAGGTTTTGATACCGGCTTTGCTGATGCGGTTGCCAATATTACCGGCTTGCCGTTTAAAACCGCCCCGAATAAATTCGAGGCACTTGCCTCCCACGGCGCTCTGCTCAATCTTCATGGCAGTTTGAATGCGCTTGCCGCCGATCTGTTTAAGATTGCCAATGATATCCGTTTTCTCGGTTCCGGCCCCCGCTCCGGCCTTGGTGAGTTGCAATTACCGGAAAATGAGCCGGGTTCATCGATCATGCCGGGCAAAGTCAATCCGACACAGGCAGAAGCACTGACCATGGTTGCCACTCAGGTTTTCGGCAACCACACAACCGTCACAGTCGCTTCCAGTCAGGGGCATTTTGAGCTCAACGTGTTCAAACCGGTGATCGCGGCCAATGTGCTGCAATCTATCCGTTTGCTGGCTGACGGCATGAATTCCTTTGTCGATCATTGTATTGACGGGATTGAGGCCAATGAAGCCCGCATCCACGAACTGATGGAAAATTCATTGATGCTGGTAACGGCTCTCGCACCACAGATCGGCTATGACGCAGCAGCAAAAATCGCCAAGACTGCCCATCATAATGGCACGACTTTGCGCGAAGAAGCCCTGAAAAGCGGTCTTGTCAGTGAAGCAGAATATGAAGCTTTAGTGCGTCCGGAACTGATGTTACACCCTGCATAAACTGCTCTGCATGATGAATGAATTGCAGCCCGTAACAGCGCACTGTTACGGGCTGCTTTCTTTTATAAGCTCTTGTAACCTTAACCTGCTTTCAACGCAGGGTGATCAATGTTAAATTTCAACATGCTATTTTAGGGTTCACTATTGATGAACAATATGTCAATATCTGTCTATATTTACAATACAGTCACTTATTAGTTATCCATTGCGCAACAGCAATTCATGCTGCGCACAATGAGCCTGCAGCATAAATCACTTTTCTATTGTTAACTTTTATTGCCTGGAAGCCTCTTACCCTCCTCCAGCAATATATCATCCGGAGCCTCATAATGAGCACTGTTTCAGCCTCCCAGAATTCCATTATTATTCTGATCTCCCGTATCTTTCTTGCTATTCTTTTCATTCTTGCAGGTTGGAGCAAGCTGACCGGCCTTGAAGGCACTGCACAGTATTTCGGTGCGATCGGCCTGCCAATGCCAAGCGTGACTGCAGTTGTTGTTGGCCTGATTGAATTTGTTGGTGGCCTCGCCATTCTGATCGGTTTCCAGACCCGTATCGCAGCGGTCGTTGTTGCCCTGTTCACCATCGGCGCCACACTGGTAGCCCATATGGACTTTGCCGAAGGCATGAACGCACTGATGGCACAGAAAAATCTCGCAATTGCAGGTGGTCTGCTGCTGCTCGCTGTAACCGGTGCCGGTGCATATTCAGTTGATCGTCGTGGTCGCTAATAGCTGAACACTTCTACCTATCAAAAAGGCCGCAATTCATAAGAATTGCGGCCTTTTCTTTTTTAAATATGTAAGCTTATTTCAGACTGTCACAAATACGGCTGATAATTTCCGTCACCCGCGGATTATCCAGACTGCGGCGCGCAGAAACCAGACAAGCCTGCGATTTCAGCATAATACCGTCATCCAGAATTTTCAGCCTATTGGCTCGTAATGTCGAACCGGTCGACGTGATATCAACGATAATATCCGCAGAACCGGCTGCCGGTGCGCCTTCTGTTGCGCCCAGACTTTCCACAATGCGGTAAACCTGAATGCCGTGCTTCTGAGAGAAAAACTGTTGCGTCAGCCGCCAATATTTGGTGGCAATCCGCAAACGGCGGCCATGACGCTGACGGAAATCCGCAGCCACATCATCAAGATCGGCCATTGTCGCCACATCATGCCAGACTTCCGGCACGGCAACGATCACATCCGCATGGCCAAAGCCAAGCTGCGTTTCAATCTGTACTTTTTCATCGGCACGCGCCAGCGTCTCACGGATCAGGTCTTCACCTGTTACACCGAGATCAACCGTGCCATAACCCAGTTCACGGGCAATTTCTGACGCAGAGAGAAACAGAATATCCACATCATCCACGCCTTCAATACGGGCGCGGTAATTGCGGTCATCTTCCGGCAGAACGACATGCAATCCGGCCTTCGCCATGACTGCAATTGTTTGCTCTTTCAGACGGCCTTTGGAAGGCAAAGCCAGTGTTACAGTCATGAGCGTGCTCCTGTCTGTGTTGCCTCGGCACATTTTTGTAAACGGTCGAGCCAGATGGAGAAACCAACACCGGAAATACGCTCTTTCGCGCCCAGCATTGTCAGCAAACGATCATAACGTCCGCCACCGACAATCACACCGCAATCAGCATCACGACTGGTAATTTCGTAAACCAGACCGGTATAATAATCGAGCGGACGGCCAAAACCTGCATCATAAGTGATGATGCCGAGATCAATACCAGCCTTACGCATTTCCTCAACACGTTTGCCGAAGCTCTGCAATGCAGCGCCGAGATCAAGACCATTCTGTTCGGCGAATTCTGTCAGCTGTACAGTCGCCTGTTCCAGCGGCACGCGAATGGACAGGAATGTCTTAAGTGCTGTCAGCACCCGATCTGCCAGCTGAACCGCAGCCAATTGCTGCTTCTCCATCAGACGCCGTGCAATCTCAGAAGGGCTGCGGCCTGCGGCCGGTGAAATACCTGCAACCTGCATTTCCTGCGCAAGTGCAGTGACCAAAGCATCTTCGCCCTGTTCATCCACAATCTGACGCAAACGCTCAGGAATGACATTACCAAGACGCGGTGATGCCAAATCCTGCAAGGCCTGTTCCAGTAGTTCAGCACTACCAAAAGCACGCGCCAGCTTTTTCTGCCAGCCACGTGGCAGGCCGAGAGATGCCAGAACAGCTTCAAAAACAGACTGATCGCCGAGCAGCACCTGCAATGACGCATTAGGAGCTGCCTGATGCACAGCATTCAACGCATCGCTCAGAGAGCGCGCATCGGAGGCCGGTTCATTATCGCCGCCAAGATCTTCGATACCGGCCTGATGAAAGCTGGTGCCGCCTTCACGGCGCTGGCGGAAAACCTCGCCAATATAGGAATAGCGCTTCGGCGTGGCTGCATTCAGCGCAATATGATTGCGGCAGACCGGAATGGTGAATTCCGGACGCAAGCACAAGCTGTCGCCATTTTCATTCTCGGTCAGAAAAATCCGGCTGCGCAAATCCTCACCGGCCATATCCAGGAACGGATCGGCCGGTTGCAGGATCGGAATATCAACGGCTTCACTCGACGTGGTTGCAAAATAAGACGCCAGATCAGCGGCAATATCTGCTGTTTGACGATTGCTCATTTTACTTCGCCTGCCTGCTTAGTTCCTGCAAACGATCCTCAGCCTGTTCAGCCAGAATACGCTTCACTTCCGCAACCAGATCAGCTTCCTTGACAGTGATCTGCGCCGGACGACTGGCGCGCCATTCCTCATTGCTTTCGATCTCACCGGAAAGACGCTTGCCCTCGATCAGATCCTTAATCTGGATTTCGCCATTGGCACGTTCATCACCGCCCTGAATAATCGCAAGCGGCGCATTGCGGCGGTCAGCATATTTCAGCTGATTACCGAATTTCTTCCAGTTACCCTGATACATCTCTGCACGGATACCGGCATCGCGCAGATCCTGCGTGAATTTCTGGTAGCGGCCGAGGCTTTCGGCATCACCATCCATTACCGTAATGACAACCGGCGCCATTGCATCTTCTGAGCCGAGCTTGCCGAGGTTTTTCAGCGCTGTCATCAGACGGGAAACACCGATGGAGAAACCCGTTGCCGGAACCGGCTGGCCACGGAACCGCGACACCAGACCATCGTAACGGCCACCGCCACCAACAGAACCGAAGACGACTTTTTCACCCTTTTCATTGGTGACGTCGAATTGCAGTTCGGCCTCATAAACAGGACCGGTGTAATATTCGAGACCACGCACAACAGACGGATCGATTTTGACGCGACCGGCATAGCCGCCTGCATCAAATAAAATCTGCATCTGCGCGAGTTCTTCCACGCCTTCTGTACCGCGGGCATTACCTTCAACAACAGCACGCAAATTTGCGATGGTCTGCTGACCATCTTCCGCACCCGCAGCAGTAAAGTCGAGAACTTTGGCAATCGCAGCCGCATCCAGTCCTGCACCTTTGGTAAAGTCGCCGGATTCATCACGGCGGCCTTCACCGAGCAGCAGTTTCACACCCTCTTCGCCAAATTTGTCGAGCTTGTCGATGGCACGCAGCACATTGAGGCGGCGTCCGGCATTGTCATCACCGGCCAGACCAATCGCTTCCAGAACACCATCAAGAACCTTACGGTTATTGACGCGGATCATATAATCGCCGCGCTGAATGCCGAGACGCTCCAGCGTATCCGCTGCCATCATGCACATTTCCGCATCAGCAGAAACGCCTGGCGCACCAACAGTATCCGCATCAAACTGCATGAACTGGCGGAAACGGCCAGGACCCGGCTTTTCATTGCGGAATACCCAGCCATTGCGATAGGTGCGGAACGGCAGCTGAATTTCATTGAAATTCTCAGCCACATGACGCGCCAGCGGCGCAGTCAGATCATAGCGCAGCGACAGCCATTGTTCATCATCATCCTGAAGCGAGAACACACCTTCATTCGGGCGATCCTGATCCGGCAGGAATTTGCCCAGCGCATCAGTATATTCAACAAGCGGCGTTTCAATCGGATCAAAACCGTAGCGCTCATAAACCTCACGGATTGTCGCCAGCATCTTCTCAGCAGCACGCAGATCATGAGGCTCACGGTCCACAAAGCCGCGCGGCAACCGCGCTTTCATCTTCTCCGCTTTATTTGCCATGATACTGATCCGCTAAACTTGAGTTATCTTGAAGATTAAATGCCTTAATATCCTTGAAAGGCGCGTATGTTTCCTAACCGATCAGTTTGCATGCGGCAAGAGCAAGATCCGCGCAGAAACATATTATGCAGGCCGTACAAAATCCTGCCGCAAGCGCTCAATCATCGGGCGGCAATAACAACCTTCCAGATGATCATTCACCAACCCCATCGCCTGCATAAAAGCATAGACTGTCGTCGGACCGACAAATGACCAGCCACGCTTCTTCAAATCCTTGCTGATACGGGTAGAAATCTCGGTTAAAGGGTTAGCTTTATAGGCCGCCAGATCAAACCGTGCCGGCCGGTCTTTCGGCTGCGGCTCAAAGCTCCAGAAATAAGCGGCCAGCGAGCCCTTCTCGGCAATCAGATCAATCGCACGACCTGCATTATTAATCGCTGATTTGATTTTGCCGCGATGGCGTACAATACCCTTATCCTGCATCAGACGTTCAACATCTTCCTCAGTAAACTGCGTCATTTTATGAAAATCAAACTCTGCAAAAGCACGACGGAAATTTTCACGTTTACGCAGAATCGTCAGCCATGACAGGCCGGACTGAAAGCCCTCCAGACAGATTTTCTCGAAAAGACGGCGATCATTATCAACCGGAAATCCCCATTCCGTATCATGGTAAAGCAGATAATCCGGCAAACCGCCATGCCAACCACAGCGCACACGCCCGTCTTCCCCCAAATGCAATCCTGCTTCCAGAACCGGTATATCCTGCGTCATTTTTCACCCGCACCATCTCTGCCCAAACCAACGAGTCTCTCTATAGCATATTTCATTTGACATGGAACAAAAAAAGAACATATCTTCCGTTTCAAGACAGAAAGCAGCCGCGAAACCCAACTCAGAATATTTACCTGCTGATAACCAAAAGAGAAAGTTTTCACCGCATTTGCGCATCCGCAAGGCAGTGATTCACCTTTTCAAAAGGGTCAGGCATCACAGTCGAGGCAAAGGAATCTGCATGTCTCGCCTGCTGAACAGTGCATCACAGTTTCAGGCATGACTTCAACACAGGACGATCTGATGAAACCACGTCATCTGCTGCTGATCGCATCCATTGCTGCTTTTGCCCTGTCCGCCATTTCAGCTGGCGGAGCATTTGCCAATGACCGTTATGCCACACCGCCGCCTCTGGTTCTCAGCCCTGATCTCAGTGCGCCCTGGGTCACTCAATTGCAGCCGCAGCGCTATGCCACTCAGCTTGCGCCATCAAAGCCGCGTATTTACCGCAACAGCGGATCACAAGGTATTCAGGCACCTGCACAACGCTCCGACACACGCCAGCAAGCGCGCACAAAGCAGGATAAAGCTCTACAACGAAATGCAACCTATCAGCAGGGTTCATTCATCCGCACCAGCACGGCAGTACCGCAAAATCCTGCAAAGGCTGCAGGCGGTATGAACCCGATCTATTTGCCGCAGGAAGTTGATTACTCAGCTTCCCATAAGTCCGGAACAATCGTGATCGATACGAAAAACAAGTTTCTGTATCTTGTCGGAGATAATGGCAAAGCCCGCCGCTACGGCGTGGGTGTCGGCAAAGAAGGTTTCAGCTGGAAAGGCACTGAAACCGTGAGCCGCAAAGCCGAATGGCCGACATGGCATCCGCCGAAAGAAATGATTGCCCGCGAACGCAAGAAAGGCCGCATTCTTCCTGTCCGTATGGAAGGCGGCATTGCCAATCCGCTCGGCGCACGTGCGCTGTATTTAGGTAATACGCTCTATCGTATTCACGGCACCAATGCGCCATCCACCATCGGGCGCGCAGTATCCTCCGGCTGTATCCGCATGCGCAATCAGGATGTGGAAGACCTCTATGAACGGGTGCCGGTGGGCACGAAAGTCGTCGTTCTCTGAGTCTACCCTGAAGAGCAGAATAGGATTTCTGTTTAAACGCCTCACAACCAAAAGCCCTGCATCAGACACTGATGCAGGGCTTTTCTATTCATTGCATAGCAAGCTGCGGTTTTACTCGCATCTCGCCTCCGGCAGCCTGTCAGGCATTACACACGCAAGAAGAAATCTGTCCGGCGGCAGACAGGCTTGTGAAAAATCACCCCCAAGAATTTATCGCTTTTGACATAAGCCGGTCTTGCAAAAACTGTAAGAACTGATTCAAGATTGCGTTCTGCAAAGTGCTTCGCCGGTTTATCCCAAACAATGCGATGAAATTACCGGCGCAAAAAACAGAAAAGGAATAAGGACATGACCGTAGCTGCGATCAAACTGAACGACGGCAACTCCATTCCGCAACTGGGTTTCGGTGTATGGCAGGTCAGCGATGAAGAAGCCGTCGCCAGTGTGACAACCGCACTTGAAACCGGCTACCGTCACATTGATACCGCCGCAATTTACAAGAATGAAAAAGGTGTCGGTCAGGCAATTCGTAATTCCGGCATCGCACGTCAGGATATTTTTCTGACAACGAAAGTCTGGAATGACGATCAGGGTTATGATTCCACCCTGAAAGCTTTTGATGCTTCGGCTGAGCGCCTCGGCACAGATTATTTTGATCTTTATCTCATTCACTGGCCAATGCCGAATAAAGATAAATTTCTTGATACATGGCGCGCACTCATCAAATTGCGTGAAGAAGGCCGTGTGAAATCAATCGGCGTTTCCAATTTCCGCACAGCTGATCTGCAACGCATCCTGCGTGAAACAGATGTTGTACCGGCCATCAACCAGATCGAGCTGCACCCTTATTTCCAGCAGGATAATCTGCGCCAGTTCCACCAGCAGCATAATATCGCTACAGAAGCATGGAGCCCGCTCGGACAGGGTAAAATTCTGGACAATCCGGTTTTGAAAGCCATTGCCGCCAATCACGGCAAATCTGTCGCTCAGGTCATTCTGCGCTGGCATCTGGATATCGGCAATGTTGTCATTCCGAAATCTGTCACCCCTGCCCGTATTAAAGAAAATTTTGAAGTCACAGATTTCAAACTTCTGGGTATCGAACATGATGAGATCAACAAGCTGGATGCTTCTGACGGACGTATCGGGCCTGATCCGACAACCTTCGGTTAATCTGTCATTTCGAAATATATTTTTCAAAAAATTTGCTTAATTATCAAAGCACTCGTATAAATTATACGAGTGCTTTATTTTAACATTAATAAATCAACAAAAAATCTGATAGCGTCAAACTATTGATTTTACTTTTACTGAAAAATTAAATTAAAATATAAATATTTATCAAATTAATTAAATTTCCAAATACAAAACGACATAAAATTAATTAACCAATACATCAAAATTGCAAATAATATTCACCACCACCCTTTTTATTACCTGCATTTTATTGCAGTATCCATTTATGGTTTTTTTCATATGATGAGTTATAAATTTCCAATAGAGAAAGGACGATTTTTTTCCGCCTGTTAATTTATTATATTTCCGGTTTTTTCTGAAATCAGATTATGAAAATTCCATGCAATTTTAAGAATTAAAACAGAGCCAAGTATAAATATATTTTATTCAATTTTTTAAGGTGAAAAATGTCAATTGTTGTCAATCTTGATGTTGTTTTAGCACGTAAAAAAATCCGCTCACGCCAGCTTGCGGCCGATATAGGTATTACGGAACCCAATGTATCCTTACTCAAATCCGGCAAAGTGCGTGGCATACGTTTTGAAACGCTGGCAAAAATCTGCCGTGTCCTTGAATGCCAGCCAGGCGATATTCTTGAATATCGCGATGAGGTTCGCACCCCGCATTAACGCAACCGGCGACTGACCACATATAGGACAGTTTAAAAATCAGACACACAAAAGCCGCGCGATCAGTGACCAGCGCGGCTTTTTTATAAGAAACCAATATTTCCCGTCAGAGAAATATCAGCGGATCCTGATTATTTTAATGATGGAAAGACGAAATGCCGTATCCGTCATTTGCAACTGCGCTGCCGCCGGTTTCAACGGAGAGCAAACCCAATCCGGTAAACAGGATTGCAGACAACATAAGGACGGTCAGGAGCGTGGCGCTCTTTGCGGACATGGAAACAAGTCTCCCGGAAGCGGACTAAATTCAGCATGAACCGGCACATTGCATAAAGATGCACACGGACTCAGCATTGTTGAAAGGTGCTTCCAGATATAAGCAGCCGATCTTAACAGCAATAAAACATGCGCAAGATACACGCTAAAAACACATACAAAAATCAGTTTGATTTTCATTGTGGCAGATCAGCAACTGAAACGGCTCTGTGCAGTGTAAAAACCCGATCTCACTCAATCAAATAGTAACCATAGATCTTTACGCATAAGCAAAATGCGCCGCCCAAGCTCCAAATTTCCGGCTGAACCACCGCAGTGAGTCTCCGTGATAAGCACAAGGGCAGCGCCACAAATGGCCGCCGCATTTCCTTTACCTAGAATTTCTCCGTCTATTTTGCTGTTCTGTTTTTAACATCGAGGTTACAGCACTCTTTATGACTTGACCTACCAGCCTTCTCTCTGCCATCCGTAGCCGATGCGCGCAAATTACAGAATGCAACGACTGCTTATCGACCTTCCCCTGCAACCGGATCACCTCATTGAGGCTCCGGCGGATATGGCACATTACCTGCTCAATGTTCTGCGTATGCGGGACGGCGACAAGATTTTGCTGTTCAACGGGCGGGATGGTGAATGGCTCGCGCATATAGAGCAAACGGGTAAAAAACGCGTCTCTCTGCACCCTGCCGAGCAGACACGTCCGCAGCCGCCGGCATCTGATTTTCATTATTGTTTTGCCCCGCTGAAAACCGGTCGCATAGATTATATTATCCAGAAAGCTGTTGAAATGGGCGCTTCTGTCTTACAGCCGGTTATCACCCAGCATTGCCAGATGCCCAAGCTCAACAGCGAGCGGATGCAGGCCAATATGCGTGAAGCCGCAGAACAATGTGGAATTCTCATCCTGCCGGAATACAGGGAGCCGTTGCGCTTTGATAAATTCATGGAGCAATGGGATGAGGCACGCGCGCTGATATTCTGTGACGAGGCCGCCGAGGGCAACAATCCCCTGCCATTATTGACCAGCCTGAAAGGCAAGCCTGCCGGTGTTTTCATTGGTCCTGAAGGCGGCTTTTCAGAAGATGAACGTCAATATTTGCATAAGCAGGATTTTGTGACAGCGATTCCGCTTGGCCCCAGAATTTTACGCGCTGATACCGCTGCGGTAGCAGCCATGGCTGTGATTCAGGCAAGTATCGGCGACTGGCAGTAATCCGGTTATTTTATGCATCACTCACAGCATAATTCCGGCAATAGCGCATTTTTTTCAGGGTTCTTCGCAACAGGACAAGGCTCAATTACGCGTCCTGTTATTATTCCAAATAATTATGCCCAATAATTCCACTTGCGTGTTGGATAAAAAAACGCCAATCACATATATGAATAGTGACAACTACAAAATAGGGTAATGCAAAGCATGGCTCGGGATACCACAGACGAAACAGCCATTTCCGGCATTGAGGAACTGGCTGAATATCTCGCAGAAGGCTGTAAGCCACAGGACAAATGGCGTATCGGCACTGAGCATGAGAAATTTCCCTATTATACCAAAGATAACAGCCCTGTTCCCTATGAAGGCACGCAAGGCATCCGCGCCATTCTGGAGGCGATGCAGCAGCGTCTTGGCTGGGATCGGATTATCGACGAAGGCAAACTGATCGGTCTGGTCAGCCCGCATGGTCAGGGTGCAATTTCTCTGGAACCCGGCGGCCAGTTTGAGCTCTCCGGTGCACCGCTGCAGACCATTCATCAGACCTATGCAGAAGCCAGTCAGCATCTGAAAGATGTGCAGACAATTGCGACACCGCTTGGCATCCGTTTCCTTGGTATGGGCGGCAGCCCGAAATGGACGCGTGCTGAAACGCCGGTAATGCCGAAATCCCGCTATGCCATTATGACAGCCTATATGCCTAAAGTCGGCAGTCAAGGGCTGGATATGATGTATCGCACCTCGACCATTCAGGTAAACCTCGACTTCGGCTCTGAAACGGATATGCGTCATAAGATGCAGGTCAGCATGAAGCTGCAATCCGTTGCGACTTCGCTTTTTGCCTCCTCACCATTTACGGAAGGCAAAACCAACGGCCTGCAGTCATGGCGCTCAGACATCTGGCGCGACACCGATAACAGACGTGCAGGTGTCTTGCCATTCGTGTTCTCAGAGCGCTTCGGCTTTGCTGATTATGTAGACTGGGCGCTGGATGTACCGATGTATTTCATCATGCGCGGCGGCCACTATATTGACTGCACGCATATTACATTCCGCCAGTTTCTGAACGGCGCAATGAAGGATCATCCGACTGCCGGACAGCCTAATATGGGCGACTGGGCGAACCATATTTCCACACTGTTTCCGGAAGTCCGCCTTAAGCGCTTCCTCGAAATGCGTGGTGCTGACGGTGGTCCGCTGTCCCATATTGCAGCGCTTTCCGCTTTCTGGGTTGGCCTGCTTTATGATCAGGATGCACTGAATGCGGCGCTGGATCTGACAAAGGACTGGGATTTCGAGCAAGTGGTTGCAATGCGTAACGCCGTACCTGCAAGCGGTCTTGCCACGCCATTCGGCAAGGGCAAAGTCGCAGATATTGCAGCACAGGCAGTCGCAATCGCCTCTCAGGGCCTTAAGAACCGTAAAAATACTGATGAAAATGGCCGCGATGAGAGTATCTATGTTGAACCGCTGGAAGCTATTGCCAAGTCAGGAAAACCATTGGCTGAGGTAATGCTGTCTCACTTTGACAGCGACTGGAACCAGTCTGTGGAGCCGGTATTTAAGGCCTATTCCTACTAATCGCCTTCATGAATA
>WPCJ01318698.1_pt1 | contig 168996 bp, 123 predicted proteins | sample 5399831 | NCBI WGS metagenome assembly WPCJ01 (sample SAMN12869470, study PRJNA574797) | sludge metagenome | isolation source: wastewater treatment of pH10 | place: China:Beijing | collected 2019-05-20
TAAGGCAAGCTGATTATCCGTTTCTTATAGACAGTTATCGCAAAGTGGTATCGTAAATAAGGAACCGCCGCTTACGGAACCGTACGAGCGGTGGTGTGGGAGGACAATGAGGGAAATAATCCCTCATTTCCTACCCGATTATAATAATTACTGCATGAAATTACATATCAGTAATTGGTTTGTATTTGGGAACAAGTGATTTCATGATTGTCCATCCGATCAGGTAGGCAAAAGCACAAATACAGAAGATAATGAAATAACCTGCAGGTTTACCTTCAAATCCCATAAATGTCATATTGGTTTCGCCCGCAAAATGAAATAAATTACCTGCACCTTTCTGTAAAATCATTGATCCTACCCCTCCGGCCATTCCTCCAATACCTGTTACAGTGGCGATAGCGCCCTGCGGCAACATATCACCAATAGTTGAAAAGAGGTTAGCGCTCCATGCCTGGTGTGCGGCACATCCGATAGATATCAGCAGGACAGGAATCCAGGCGGCATTTTTACCTAAATAGGCGAATTCTACGCCCAAGGGTTGTGCAAGCAGTACTACCAATGGGAAAAATGCAAAAATCAACATTGCCTTCATTCTTGCAGCATACGGATTCTGGCCGCTTTTGTTAATGAAAATTGTGGGTAGTTTTCCACCATAAATGGATAATACGGTAACAATCAGATAAAGTGTAAAGATCAACGCCATACCTAATCCTTCAGAAGTTCTGATCCCAAATTGTGTATTCAGGTAAGAAGGAGTCCAGAACAGGAAGAACCACCAAACACCGTCGGTCATAAACTTTCCGGCTACGAATGCCCATGTTTGCCTGTAGGAAAAACATTTTTTCAATGATACTTTTGCTACACCTGGTTTCTTCTCGGCTTCGCCCAATTCATGTTTATCCTGCTCAATATAATCCAATTCAAGTTGGTTGACCCTTTTACTTTCGGCTGGTTTGTCGTACAAGAAAACCCAGAATCCCATCCAGAGAAAACCTAAGGCCCCGATAATGATAAATGCCATCTCCCAGCCGAATATTTTAGCTAAAGGGGGAATAGTCAAAGGAGCAAACAATGCACCGATGGATGCCCCGGCGTTAAAAATAGAAGTGGCATAAGCACGGTCTTTTTTGGGGAAAAATTCGGCTGTCGCCTTGATGGCTGCAGGGAAGTTACCCGCCTCACCAAGTGCGAGTACACCACGTGCCACTAAAAAGCTCCACATGCTGACAGTGGCAATCACCACTGCCACATCTCCTGTTGCTGCAATCAACTCGGCCTTGCTACTCAAACCAACATAGGCTTCAGTGACAATACCGCACACAGCATGTAAACAGGCGCCAACACTCCAAACGCCGATTGCCCAAAGGAATCCTTTCTTAGTTCCCATCCACTCTACAAAACGGCCTGCAAAGAGCATGCTGATGGCATAAAAAATGGAGAAAAATGAGGTAATTGTTCCGTAGTGCGACTCGTTCCAGTGAAACTCGGGTTTGATAAATTCATCCCATGTGAGTGATAACACCTGTCTGTCCAGATAGTTGATGGTTGTTGCGAAGAATAACATTGCGACCACTGTCCACCGGAAATTGGTCATTTTTGCATTTCCTACTTCTTGTAATTTACTCATGATTTTTATAATTTGGATTATTTTTGTCCTGTGTTTATCAATATCTCTGTTTTACTGATATTTCTTGACAATTGACAAGCTCACCCTACATAATTCGGTGATTTTATGCCATTCTCCGTTCTTTAGCACCTCTTTTGGAAATAGATTGGAACCCATACCGACTGCTGTTACACCTGCACGAAACCATGCCGAGAGATTTTCTTCGGTAGGCTCTACCCCGCCTGTGACCATAATCCTGGACCAGGGCATAGGCCCTTTGATGTTTTTCACGAATGACGGCCCACCTACATTACCACCCGGAAATACTTTTACGATCTCGGCACCCAGCTCTTGGGCCAGACCAATCTCGGATACAGTGGCACAACCGGGTGAATAGGCTATCTGCCTGCGGTTACATACTTTAAATACTTCCGGATTCAGCAACGGGCCTACTACAAAGTTTGCCCCCAATTGAATATAGAGTGCCGCGGTAGGTGCATCTACTACGGATCCGATACCCAATATCATCTCCGGGCATTCTTTGTCTGCCCACTTCATCAGTTCGGCAAACACCTCATGCGCAAAATCACCCCTGTTGGTAAATTCGAACGCCCTGATACCTCCTTCATAGCATGCTTTCAACACTTTTTTTGCCACTTCGGTATCGGAATGGTAAAATACAGGTACAATACCCGTATCTACTATGGTCTGATAGACTTGTAGTCTTGTAAATTTAGCCATTTTTTTAATTTTAGATTTTGGATTTAGGATGTAAGATTTGACTACGTCGATTTCCAATTGAGATGTAGGATGTTGGATTTGAATATTGGGAATCGTGTCAGACTGATCCATTGGTAATTAGTAATTGGTAATTGGTAATTAGTAATTAGTAACTGGTAATTGGTAATTAAAATCACCTTCCCTCTGTTTCCGTTCCCCCCAATCTCCCGATCCCCCGGTCTTCAACGTACCACTCTTCCTGATCCGTCGCCTTTCATCAGTGTTTCCACTTCCTTTACGGTAACCAGGTTGAAATCGCCATAGATGGTATGCTTTAAGCAGGAAGCTGCTACGGCGAAGTCGAGCGCCTTTTGGTCGTCACCGGTATAAGTCAGTAATCCGTAAATGAGTCCTCCCATGAAAGAGTCGCCTCCACCCACTCTATCCACGATATGGGTAATATCATATCTTCTGGATTGATAGAGTTTATCTGAATAGAGGCATCCGCCCCAGGTATTGTGATTGGCATTGATAGAACCGCGCAACGTAATGATCACTTTCTTCGCACGCGGGAATTTCTGCATAAGCTGTTGGCAAACCGATTCGAATTCCGCTGCATCTACCTCTCCTGACGTATGCTCTACCTCGAACCCCTCCGGTTTGATGCCGAACACTTTCTCTGCATCTTCTTCATTCCCAAGGATAATATCGCATCCCTTTACCAGTTCAGGCATGATTTCGGATGCCTTTTTTCCGTATTTCCAGAGATTCTTCCGATAGTTGAGGTCACATGAAACGGTTACTCCCAGTTCATTGGCTGTCCGGATCGCTTCAAGGCAGGCATCGGCAGCTCCCTGTGAGAGTGCGGGAGTGATACCTGTCCAGTGGAACCATGATGCATCTTTGAGTATCTCTTTCCAGTTGAACATCCCTTTTTCCACTTCCGCGATGGAGGAATGGGCCCTGTCGTAGACTACTTTTGAGGGACGTGCCACGGCACCGGTCTCAAGGAAATAAATCCCTACCCGTTCTCCGCCGTGCAGGATATGCTGTGTTCCGACATTCATTTTCCTGAGGTCGGAGATACACCATGCTGCAATATCGTTTTCGGGCAGGCGGGTGACAAACTCCACGGGGATACCGTAGTTTGCCAGGGAAACAGCTACGTTGGCTTCGCCACCGCCAAAGGTGGCCGTAAGATGATCCGACTGGATGAATCTTTTATAATCAGGTGTGGCAAGACGCAACATGATCTCGCCGAAAGTTACCACTTTCTGCATTTTATTTTATCTGAATGGTTAAAGGTTGATCTATTTTTTCTTTCCTCAGTTTTACAAACTGGATCCAGGCATCAAAGCTGTCGAATCCGGCTTTGCTCCATCCTCCACCAGCGTAGTAGGTATAGGATGTGCCGGATTTATAATTGTTCAATCCCAGGTAATGTCCGTTTGCCACTTTGATATCAGTGAATCCGTTGGGGTGGATAGCAGCGGTATAAATGGTCCCGTTGACGTTATCGGCAGGGGTTTCGTAAGCAATAATGCCGGAGTTGTCGCCAAAGGTTATTTCCGGTTTACCTTTTTCCATTACAATTCCGGTAGCAACAGTCAGTCCATCGGCTTCTACCTCGAAAATATTGGTCACCTTGTTGAAGAGTTCATATGCATCCAGGGAGATGACGCGGGTTTCCGTTATTGTCTTGTCTCCTGCTTGGTAAGGATCGTAAGTGAGTTTAAAAGTAATACGAAGCGGTCCGTTATCGAGGATCTCTACTGTTACGAAATTGTCGCCTAAGCATAATGTATCGTTATCAACAGGAGCAGTCATTCCAAGGCCAAGGGTCCTTCCTACCTTATAAAAATCCAGTCCTTCCCCATGATCCTCATGGTATGAGGCCACACCTGCCAGATCGTCTTTATACCACTTGTCGATGATCAATGATCCCGTTTTCTTGGCCCAGAAGTCCATCCCATTACTGATTTCACCGGTTGCCTTTAGCGCTGGACCGTATACCCGAAATGCGGTACGGTTATTTTCCCATGTGAAGTCGTCTTTCCGTTCGGGTACCAGGCGTCCGTATACAAGAGGTGTAAATGTTTCTGGTTTGCCTACTACAATCTGAAAAGAGGCTGTTTGTCCTGCCTGCAGGGAGACCGGGAAGATGAGAGTTTCCTTGTTTCCCGTTCCATTGGTTACAAGTTGATAGGGGAGTTGTTGCCCGTTGTCACCGGTTATGATGATCGTTTCCTCTGCAGAAAGCGATAGTTTTTGCTGTATCGTTTCCCAGGTGAGCTCTACCATCTCATTTTCTCTATCTATTGCTCCCGGGTTGCTTACCTCCACTGTCAACGCTTGTTTTGAGGGGCCACATCCGATAAAGATTGTTGCTGCCAGAATTAGCACGAAAAATTTTGTTTGCATTACCAACTATTTTGATTTGTTGATTTTTATTCGCTAAGAGATTGAATGAGATTGAGAAAGCCTTTTCCCCTTTCCCCTTTCCCACCTTTCGACTATTCCTCCTGAATTACGGTTGTTTTCCGATATAAGCCAGAATACCCCCGTCAACGTACAGTATATGTCCGTTCACAAAATTAGATGCTTCCGAAGCAAGGAAGACGGCAGGCCCTGCCAGGTCTTCGGGTGTTCCCCACCGTGCTGCGGGTGTCTTGGCGATGATAAAGGAATCGAATGGATGACGTGATCCATCGGGTTGTCTTTCCCTTAGGGGAGCGGTTTGCGGTGTGGCGATGTACCCCGGACCGATACCGTTGCACTGGATGTTATGTTCCCCGTACTCGGAACAGATATTTTTTGTCAACATCTTCAATCCACCTTTTGCAGCCGCATAGGCAGAAACGGTTTCACGTCCCAGTTCGCTCATCATGGAGCAGACATTGATGATCTTTCCGTGCCCTTTTTTGATCATATGGGGGATGACCGCCTTTGAAACGATAAACGGCCCGTTCAGGTCGATATCGATCACCTGGCGGAATTCGGCAGCGCTCATCTCGTGCATCGGTATACGCTTGATGATACCGGCATTATTTACCAGGATATCTATGACCCCAACTTCTTCCGTTACCCGGGCAATGAATTGGTTCACCGCTTCCTCATTTGTCACGTCACATACATAACCGTGGGCTTCTATCCCTTTCTCCTTATAAGCCGCAAGGCCCTTGTCCACTAAATCCTGATTGATATCGTTAAATACGATTTTCGCTCCTGCTTCTGCAAAAGCAGAGGCCATGGAAAACCCGATACCATAGGATGCTCCAGTAACAAGAGCAATTTTTCCTTCTAATGAAAAATTAACCATATTATTTTTTCTTGTTTATTATAATCCGGAACTATGTTGGTTCACATTGTAGCCATATAATTCCGGATAATATTGTTTTATTGTAAGTCTGTTATTTTCGAAAAATCCTGATCTCCGTAATCGAGGTTCTCACCCGCCATTCCCCAAATGAAGGTATAGTTGGTTGTAGCGGCACCGGAGTGGATCGACCATTCGGGAGAGAGTACGGCCTGGTCGTTATGCATCCAGATATGACGCGTTTCATCGGGTTCACCCATAAAGTGGCATACTGCCTGGTCTTCGGGTACTTCAAAATAGAAGTAGGCCTCCATCCGGCGGGAGTGGATATGTGCCGGCATGGTATTCCATACGCTTCCGGGATCGAGTTCGGTCATTCCCATCTGCAACTGGCAGGTAGGCAGCACCTGATTCACGATCATCTTGTTGATATTCCTCCGGTTGGAGGTCTCTAAAGCACCCATCTCAGCCACAACTGCATCGGCTTTGGTAATTTTTTTATCGGGATAGTTACGATGTGCTGTTGCCGAATTGAAATAAAATTTTGCAGGTTTGGCTGCATCGTCGCTTTCAAAATAAACTTCACGCTCACCCGATCCCAGGTAAAGCGCTTCTTTATAGTCAAGCTCAAACAGAGTCTCTCCTACCTTTACTTTTCCTTTACCTCCTACGTTAAAGATACCCAGTTCACGACGGCACAGAAACATTGGTTGCTTTAGCGGGTTTATCGCTTCCAGGTGCAACGGTTCATTTACCGGCATAGCTCCCCCCACAACCATACGGTCGTACATTGAATAGACCATATTCACTTCATCGGGAGCAAATAATTTCTCTATGAGAAAATCTTTTCGCAAACGCTGCGTGTCATAAGATTTCGCATCTTCGGGATGCGCTGCATAACGTAATTGATAATTTGTCTTCATATATGTTTATTTTTTTTGATAATCTGTAGTATGTGATAAGGGACTCCCTCTTGAATAGTATCCGTGTACACGCACAAAGTTACTATTTATTCTAATTATATCAAAAAAATTATCACTTTGATGGAGAATATGTTACTGTTTTGATACGATTATAGAATTCTCCCATCACCTTCTCGATGGTGATTTTTTGCGCTTCTGCGGGGGTTAATGTTTTCGCCCAGTGTACTCGTTGCGTGGAGTCACTTCCTGATCCTGAGTTATTATATTCGGCATACCTGGCTGTTTTCTCGTTTTCAGGATTGCGCCAGTTGTCCCATCCGTGTGGATTGATTTCCCCGGGCAATTCACACTTCATAAAAAGGGTCATGGCATATGGTCGCCAGGGTCGGCCCAGGTAGACCGAGGTTACTTGGTCGGCGACGGTGATGGTGCAGTTATTGAGAATATATCCAAACTTCACCTCTTCGGGTGTATTTGCTGCAGTAATATAGGAGTTTTTCTTGCAGTGGATATCACACTCTTCGAACCATGCAGTAGCCGGCCCGAAAATAAAATCTGTAGTCCCTTCAATATAGCAGTTATAAAAATAGAGCCTGCCTTTTTGCCTGCCGGCATAGAGGGTATCCTGGTTTCCCAATAATCTACAGTTTGTTACTACGATACGATCTCCATCGATATGTAAAGCCACTGCTTGTGCTACCGGCGGAGCATTATTCTCGATAGTGACATCCTTCAGGGTAATATCTTCTCCCCTGATCTGCATAGTGTATGTCTTGAAAGTCCCCATATTGTTGATCAGGGCGTGGTCATTGTTGGAGATAATAGTCCTGTCCCGATTCTCCCCTACAATGGTCAGGTCGCGGATATAATCAGGAACGACGATCTTCTCATAATAAGTTCCCTCTTTCACAAAGATAGTGGTTGTATAATCGGGATCGAATGCCCTTACTGCGTCGATAGCTGCCTGTATGGTGGTGAAATCACCATTTCCGCTTTTATCTACCACTATCTTTTTTATCTTTTTCTCAGTGAACGCTTTTTTACTGTTTGTCTGGGTTGAGTCCATTCCCATCAGATGATCCACGAGGCTGTTGAGATAAACTTCCAGATAAGTGTATCCATTACTGTCCGGTTCTGAGGCCTTTTTCCCCGGATAATTTTCCTCCAGCCATCCATCGGGAATACCGTCGGAATCCGAGTCAATATAACTATTATAGGTTTTATATTCAGGCCATCCGACTACATCATTCTGACTGTCAATCAATCCGTTGTCACTTCCTGCAGAGCCTTTGAAAGAGTAGGAGCGGTTTTTTACATTATCCACATATCGAAGATCATGTATATCCCTTACCAAAGCACATCCACCATATTTCAGCACTTTTTCGTATGCCTTCTCCGGTGTGTCTGTGGTAACGGGTAAGAATGAGAATTCTTCGTCGGCAATAATGTCTTTCAAACCAACGCCCGGAGCAAATTTAGCAAAAGAACTTCCCATTTCCACACCCAGGGTGTTATCCCTACTCACTTCCGGGTTTCCGTCCAGATAATTCCCTTTGATATAAAAGTGGCCGTAAGTTCCTTTCGGTTGTTGATTCTCTCCATTGTCCGCATCGGGATTTATAAGTCGTTTCTTTGAACCGCTACTTGAGGCGGGACCATATTTGAAATAATTGTTGATGAGATTATAACTACCGCCTTCGGCTGCGTAAATGTTGTTTGATCCCCAATTATAGATCACGTTATTCCGGAAGTCCACCCTTTCCAGATCGGGTTGATTGGAATAGCGGCTACCGCAGAAACGAGGATTGCGGCTGTCATTGTGTGCAAGGAGGTTATGATGGAAAGAAGCGTTTTGTCCCCCCCAGATACCACCATAACCATGTTCGCCTTTTCCGTGAACAGAACTTCTCAGGCTTTCGGTGATGAAGCACCACTGCATAGTGAAGTTGGTGTTATCATAGAAAGAAGACAACTCGTCTATAGCCCAACTCATGCTGCAGTGGTCGATGATTATATTCTTATTTCTGTATCCCGAAAGGGCATCTTCGGCGCGTTTTGTTTCATCACCCAGACGGAAGCGAAGAAAACGTATGATCACGTTGTCTGCGCTGATCACGGTTTCATAGTCGCTAATACAGATCCCGTCGCCAGGAGCGGATTGCCCGGCAATAGTAAGATCTCCGTTGTTGATCTTTAAGGGACTTTTCAGACGGATATGTCCAGATACTTTAAAGAGGATAGTCCGTGGCCCTTTCTTTTTCACTGCCCATCGCAATGTCCCGGGTTGTTCGGAGTCTTCCAGGGAAGTGACATATAGCACCTTACCACCTCTTCCTCCGGTAGTATATTTGCCGGCACCTTCTGCACCGGGAAAAGCAGGCACCTGTGCTGTTATCCCGGCTGAAATAAGCAGGAGTATCAGGGTTAGTTTGATGACGGATGATTGTGGACTCATCGTTGAATTGTTGAATTGTTGAGCCGTTTTTTATCTCTCCAGCAGTATACTGGTCATTATAAACGGTCCTACAGCCTTGGGGTCGTCATCCCTGACCGGCTCTGAAATATAGTATTCAAAGCTACCGTCACGATACACCTTCTCTCCTCCTAATCCGGCTACGGAGCATACGTTGGTAACCGAAATAGTCCCGTCACCATTCTCACGGATAAACTGCTTCAGGAACTGGTCGTAGGCTGTCGCTCCTTTTTCGGCAAATTCCTCCGGCAAATAACCTTTCTGGGCACCTTTCACCCATGTATAGATAAACATGATCGATCCCGAAGATTCCAGGTAATTTCCCTCCCTGTCAGGCAGGTTTGTCACCTGGTACCACATCCCGGTTTCGTAATCACGATACCGGTCGATCGTAGTAGATATATTATTCAGTAAATCAATAATATGTCCTCTTTTCGGATGGTCTTCCGGCATAAAATCGAGCACGTCTACCAACGCCATCATGTACCATCCAATGCTTCTTGACCAAAAGTGGGGTGATTTCCCTGTCACGGGATCGGCCCAACGCTGTTCACGGCTCTCATCCCATCCATGATACAATAGTCCGGTCTCTTCGTCAATCAGGTCCTCCCATGCAGTTGTCAGTTGCAGGGCTACCTCATCGAACAGTGCAGGTTCATCAAAAGTCTTTCCATATTCGGCAAGAAACGGGCCGGCCATATACAATCCGTCGAGCCATACCTGGTGGGGGTAGATCTGTTTATGCCAGTAACCTCCGTTGGAGATGCGCGGATGTGTTTCCATCTGGCTCCTGAGTAATTGTAACGCTTTCAGGTATTTGGGATTTCCTGTTCTTTTATATACAGGAAACAGCATCTTCCCGGGATTGATATGATCGATATTGTACCGGTCTAATCTGTAGGTTTTAATGCTTCCGTCCTCATTGACCATCGTATCGGCGTAATTCTCCGCATAGTTGAAATACTTCTCGTCGCCGGTTTTTTCCGATACCTGGATAATAGACTGTAGCTCCAGGCCATGTGTATAATTCCATTTGATCTTATCCGAAAAGTCGACCATCCAACTTTCCGGGTATCTTTTCATTTCCGAATCTGCCATTCTCTTATAATAGGGATCGGCAGGCGCTTCTTTCTCTCCGTTACAACTCAGGAAAGTGGAGATAAGCACTAAAAGCAGGAGTGATGTCTTTTTACTACTCATATGCTAATTGATTAATGCGATAAAAATAGTGATTTCTTGTTTATCCGCTTATTGAATAAACAATATAATTGTTGACTATCTGAAGATAATCTCATTTTTGTCCGTTTCTGGAGCCGTCTCCACCAGATTTTCCGATAATCCGGGAAGATAGATGCCTGAATTCCGGTTTCCGGTTATGCTAACCCCCTTTTCCTGTTTATTGGTTTCGAACGAGAGATTATCACTCCGGAAATTCGTCACATTATTTAGTCTATAGGCAACGCCTTCTTCAGGGATCACTGTTACATCTTTGAAAACGATATCTTTCGATTCTGAAAGTTCAGCGCCATAACGTGCAGTGATATATGCATTTTCGAGATTGATGTTTTCTATATTCATTTCGGGGAGGCCGTTAAAGAGCATGGCTCTGCGGGCATTCCTCGATACGAGATTCTTCACGTAGATATTTCTGAAGACAGGCGTTTCTTCGGTGACCGGGAACGCGTCTCCATTGGAAGGTGTTGTGTCTCCGTCAGCCAACGATTCCGATGCCGATTTACCACCATAGTAGAGGTCGAACAAGAACGATTCGGTCACTATATTGTACATATAGATATCTGAAATATAGATATTTTCTACTATCCCGCCGCGGCCACGTGTACTTTTGAATCGGAGACCCACATCGGTACCCAGGAACTGGCAGTTTTTCACTGAAATATTTTTCACACCTCCCGACATTTCACTACCTACAATAAATCCTCCATGTCCGTGGAAAACCTTACAGTTGTCCACGATCAGGTTTTCAGTGGGACGTGCCCTACGTCGACCATCTTCATCCTTACCCGATTTAATGCAAATCGCGTCGTCACCTACGTCAAATATGCTATTCACAACGATTGAGTTGACACATGATTCAAGATCAAGACCATCGCCATTTTGTGAATAGCTGGGATTTTTCACATATATACCGTCGATAATTACGTTCTCACACAGCAGTGGATGGAGATTCCATGCAGGTGAGTTCTCAAACAATACACCCTGGAAGTAGACATTTTTACATTCGATAAAACTAACCATTACCGGACGAAGGAAATCTTTTACTTCGATCCACTCTTCCTCTGTCATATCGTGACGCGGTACATTCATGTCACTCATCAGGTACCCTTTGAGGGAACCATCGGTCGGAAACCAATAATCTCCGTTATGTACTACGCCGCCTGATGCGACTACCTGTCTCCATTTCCGTTCGGTTACCTTCTCTTTCTTCAGGGGACGCCATGCCTCACCATAGCCGTTGATAGACCCTTTTCCGGTGATGGCGATATTCTCTAAGTTTCTCCCTGAGATAGGCGATTGGCAGCGGCGTGTGTCCAATCCTTCGAATATGGTTTCTACCAAAGGGTAAAGAGTAAAATCAGGTGAAAAAAGGATCAAAGCACCTTTTTCCAAATGCATGTTGATGTTGGAACGGAAAATAATAGGTCCTGTAAACCAGACACCTTTGGGAACTACCAACGTGCCTCCTCCTTTCTGTGAAAGCGTTTCCATTGCCTTTTCAAAGGCTTCGGTGTTCAACGCTATACCGTTCGGATTACCTCCGAAATCGGCTATATTTACCTGATTATCCGGAAAAGTTGGAGGATGTATATAAGGCATCTCGAAAGGAAGATCCTCATAAAGGTATGCGTACTTGTAGGAAGATTTCTCTACCGCTGTATGGGTACAAGAGCTAGCTACAAACAAGAGCAACGCTAATTGCAATAATCGTTTCATCAAATTCATTTTTATTCAAGTCATTCATTTAATTATATGTATGCATCTAAAGGGTTCTTCTTTAGATGCATACATTTCTCATGAGCCGGTCTTTTATTCATTCAACCAGCGGGGATCACCTATCCCCTTTGCATTCACATCTATGCTGTTTACTTTAAAATTGCCTTCTCCGGGGTTTTCAAACTCCGGATTCAGTTGCGATCCGTATTCATCGAAGAATCTGGAGGAACTGCTTCCGCCGGGTAAGAATCCCGGTGCCTGGAAATAGTTGTTATTGTTGAAAGTAGGAACAACAGTTGCAGCCTGATTGGAGAATATTCCTTCCGTTGCAGCGACAATATTATTGGTAAATGTTGTCTGATGGCCTGCATAACGGATATAAAGCAATCTACGGCTTGAACCGTTACTTACATTATAAATCGTATTACGGTCAATTATGATTTTCGATTCTATTCCAGGGAAATTTTCAGAAGCATTGTCGTAACGGACCATATCGCGTGCAAGGGCGCTGTTATAGATCGTACTGTTGGAGATTGTAAGAACTTTTATCGCTCCGGTTCTGCTATCAAACAGGTCTCCTCCGTTGCATTCCACATCATGGATCAACGAATTGTTGATGGTGATGGACTCTACTAACGCTGCTACATTCAGGTAGTAGACTCCTTTTACATGATTGCGTATTTCACAATTCTCAAGGGTAATATCACCGTAAGAGGCCCCTGCTGTTTCGAATACTATCGCCTGGTTACCATCGGCCAATCCGGCACCGTCCAGCACAACACTTTGTAATAAGAGAGAAGAGTTGCCCACCATGGAGATATAACCTTTCAGTATAGGTTTATTATAAGGATAAACAGCTTTGATCTCTACTTTTTTGCTGATTGTGAATTTGCTCATATCACCGTAAGTACCGGGGAATAGAGCAAAGGCATCGCCATCTTCGGCTGCTGCAAGTATGGCGATAAAATCATCTTCGGGATATACGGCTGTTGCATTCCCTATATCTACCAATGTTGTGAAGGAGACGGTAGCACGCACTTTTTCTCCGTTCAGGACCCTTGCCGTATAACTGGTCTCTCCGGTTAGTCCTTCAACAATAGCCATTCCTTCCGCCACTTCGGCAGGAGTAACTTTGTGGACAATATTACCGGGATTAAGGACAATATCAGTGACCTGTTGTCCGGCCGGCCAACGGAATATTACACTTGTAGGAGCAATATCGCCATCCTGGAAAGGAAGAAGGAGATGTTCGGCAGCGGTTCTGAAAAATACCCCTGTCCATTTCGAGTCGGCAGCGTTGCTGCTTTCTGCTTTTACCCTTGCCGAATAGCGGGTTTCACCGTCTAGATTTTCTATTATATTTTCAGTAGTAGTAATTCCTTCCATTGTAATTACCGGAGAGCCGGCGAAGGTAAGACTGTCATTGGCAAAAAGTTCAATGGTATAACTCTCTGCCGATATGTTATTGACCCATCTGAGTCGCACATTGGTTCTGTTCAAAACGGTTGCCTCGAGTTTGGTTGGTGAGAAGACCCTGTCGTAATCGATTTCCGTAATTTCTGTCAGGTCATCGGAGCAACTTGTCGGGATGGCTATTGTAAGTATAAATAGGACAATAGCCGATGTATATTTAAAAATCTTCATATTTTTTCCTGCTATTAGTTAGACAACATTCCGTTACTTATATCGATAAAAGTCTTCCAGATAGGCCAGAACTGGTTTTGATCCGGATCTTTCTGGTAAAGAGCTTCGATTAATTCTTCGGGGAGTCTGTCGGGAGCAATCCAAACGGTGCTGCTCTCGTATCCCAGACTTGCTCCTATTGCATCGGTATCACCATGATTCAATCCATAGATCATCAATGTTTCACCATTAGGTGCTGTCTGGTAGTAAAGTCTTTCCGGTAAGTTGGCGTATGGTCCTTCCCGGTTTGCCAACTGGCGCATTTTACTTTTCGCCTCATCTAATTTCACTTTGAGCAAGTTCCAACGGATCAGGTCGGCTTTGCGGAGCGATTCTCCTGCAAATTCAAATGCCCTTTGTTCCACTATCGCATTGAAGAATGCTTCTTTGCTGGCTGTTGCCTGCGCCATATATGCAGTCACTTTTGCGGAGGGGAGTGCACGATCGAGGATTGGTTTCAGATAGGGCGCTGCTGCTGCCGGTCCTTCGAGTTCGTTGATCGCTTCGGCTGCCATCAGATAGACATCGGCCAATCGCATATACTGCCAGTTGATCCCGTCATCGTTTGTAGATGTGACACGGCGATTCATCCATTCGTAGCGCAGCTTTCCAAAGCACCATGATCTGAGTGTACTCAGTTGTTGTACAGCCGGGTTATTATTCCAGTGGTAGGGGATACAGGTGATATCTCGGCGAATGTCTTCCACATCATAATCGTAAAACAGGGTGGGGATCGGTCCGTTTACACCACCTTGTGCCTGTCCCGTATATTGGTTTACGACCCTGTGCCTGATGCCGAATGTATAGAGCACACGTCCTCGTCCTGCGGAGAAAGGAATTTCCCATAGTGATTCGTTCCCTGCCTGTACATTATCCTGGCACAGTAACCGGAAATTACGCTCGAATTCGCCCAATCTGTTTGTTCCGCTATTGATCACTTCCAGCGTCTTTTCCTTTGCCAATTTATACATGTTGTCGACACTCAGTTCCGGATCGGTGCTTCTGCGAACACCATCGGCGCGTTGACTGTATCCTGAAGCGTAAAGTGCGATACGTGCCATCAAACCTTTCACAAATGCTTTGTTTACACGTTCGGTAGAGCTTGTAATATTTGATCCGTTAGGCCACCCTACCAGATTTTCTGCTTCTGCCAGATCGGCAAGCAACTGCTTATAAATAATATCCCTGTCTGTTCTTGGCAGGTAGACTGTTTCGGTGGAGATAGGCTCCAGACGTAGTGGTACATCGCCCCATCCTTTCACCAGATCCAGATAGATAACCGCTCTTAAGGTAAGCGCTTCTCCGAGGAGTTGGGCCATATCGGGATCATTTTCTACATCACCGTAATTGCGAAGTCCTTCAATGGCCAGATTAGCCCGCTCTATACCTTCATAGAATTTAGCCCAGGCATTGTTCTCGGTATTCATCTGGGTATTGGTCGGTCTTGCAGCATACCCCGTCAGTTCATACTTGCCGTCATCGGCTAATTGTCCGGAGATATTGTTTATCCACTCTATGTCGGAGTTAATCCCGTAGAATGGGATATATCTACCCCGGTAAGAGTTTGTTTCGGCAAACGACTGGTGAATGCCCATCACTAATCCTTCGGCGAGTGCGTAAGTAGAGGTTACCACCTGACTTTCCGCGGCCGATTTTGCAGGTGTATCCAGGTCGCAGGATGTAAATAACAATCCTGCAGATACCAATACCGTGCTGAGTATATAAATTAATTTCTTCATTGTCTTGTATCGATTTATCATTAAAAACTTACATTTACCCCAAATACGAATTGACGGCTTTTGGGATATGCTGAATAATCCACACCGGGAGTGAGATTGGTTCTCCGCATGGTTGAGTTTTCAGGATCATACCCTGAATAGTTGGTCCATAAGAAGAGGTTATAACTTGTTACGTAGAAACGGAGATTATCCATTTTGATTTTATGCAACACCGCTTTAGGCAATGTATAACCCAGAGTAAGCATATTCAAACGCAGGAAGCTTCCATCTTCTACCGCCCAGTCGCTCAGGATCATTCGTGCCGTATAGGGTGACCACATGGTGGTGTTGGCATTCATCTCTGTAAGCTCCTGAGGATCGTTACTGATTGTTCCGTCAGGACGAAGGTTTGTCCACCGTGAACCTTCCTTCATAATATCCATCATATTGCGGAACTGGTATTTACTCGTCTGTGTAAATTCAATTTTATTGGCATTGTACACATCGTTGCCGTAACTCCAGTTAAAGTTAGCCGATAGATCGAAATTATAGAATGTTGTATTGATTGTAAAACCTCCTGTATGGATGGGGTTGGCATCGCCAATTACCTCTGTATCGGTAACAGTGACCACACCATCGTCGTTAAGATCTTTCAATTTCATTGCTCCCGGTCGGATGGTACCTACTACGGGGCCTGAATCGGCAATTCCTTCTTTAAGAATCCATTTATCGGCAGCACTGTCATACCGTTCGAAATCACTCACCTCATACCGACCATGGGAACGATGACCGATTATCTGACCGACAGCGCCTCCCTTGGCAATCCAGTAGTCATATCCTATCTCGGTCGACGCCCAACCGGTTGCCCATCCAAAATCGTTCATGTCACCTAAGCTGATGATCTTCGATTTGTTAAATCCAATGTTTCCACTGAAGCTGAGCGTGAAATTTTTCTTGTTTACTGCATACCAGTTCAAAGAGAATTCAATCCCACTGTTCTGGTTCTCACCCATGTTCCGGTATTGGTTGTCATAACCTGTTCCCTGAACCGGGAATAAGATCAGAAGGTCTTTTGTGGAATTGAGGTATGCTTCTGCTGTACCGCTTAGCCTTCCTCCAAGAGTAGTAAAGTCCAGACCCACATTCCTGGTAACGGTAGTCTCCCATTTCAAATCCGGATTTGCCATGGTTTTGGAAGGTGCCCAATAAGAGGTAAATCCATTGATCCAGGCGGTGGCATTCGGTTCGAACATCTGTCTCAATTGCCCGGTCGGGATATTGTTGTTACCTGCGGTTCCATAGCTGAGACGCAATTTCAGGTCGTCTAACCATGACTGGCTACTTTCCATAAAGGGTTCGGACGATATACGCCATGCTCCGGAAGCCGACGGAAAATATCCCCAACGGTTGGCTTTGTTGAAACGTGATGATGCATCGGCACGGAATGTCGCGCTTAGCAGGTACTTGCCCTGATAGTCATAGTTTGCACGACCAAAGAACGAGAGCAGTTTATCATCCTCATTGTAAAAATTATCTACTTCAAAGGGTGTACCTTCTGCAGAGAGTTTCCATGCATCCTGTGCAGTGAAAGATTTGGGGAAACCATGTACCACATCGGTCAATGTTTTCTGCTCCGTTACCATATATTCATGACCGGCCAAAAGGTTTATGCTGTGGTCTTTCGGCAAAATATTCCTGAAATCCCAATTGACCGTATTGGTATTTCTCATTGTTCGCCTATTACGATTTTGTAACTGGATAGCCGGTTTTCCCTGGTTTTCCGGTAGCGGTACATTCTTAATATAATAGGTGGTTAAGCCCCAGAAGCGTTGGTCGCTCTGCCTGTTGTCATCCATCCCCACTTCCGATTTGAGAGTGAGATTTTGAAGAGGTTTGTAGGTGGCACTACCTCCTAAATTCAGGACTTGCCTTGTCCGTTCACGGTCGTTATCATCGATGGACTCCAACGGATGATACAAATTCCCCAGTTCATCGTCGTCACTCCCTACCGATGCATCCAGGTTTTTAAGAGGTATGGGGGTGTATATGACCGAATATTTTAATCTTCTATCCGAGTCATAGGGACTTTGTGTATCAATGGCTCCACCACCATATATTTCGGTATTGGAATAGCGGGCGCTGAAATCGAGAGATACTTTATCACTTACTTTGTTATTCAGTTTTAAGCTTAAATTATCACGATTAAAGTTAGATTTATGCATGATAGCCTTATCGTCCATATGGGAGTAGTTGAATGAGTAGCGCTTCTTTTCACTACCTCCTGTAATACTCACACTATGGTTGAAAGTCTTTCCGGTTCTCCCGAAGGTAAGATCCTGCCAGTCGTTTGCAGGGACGTTCCTGTATAAATCAATATCCTGGAAATTACCGAAAAAGTCGATATACTTATTCATATCATTTGAACTCTTCAACGACGCCAATTCATATTGCCAGAGGGCATAGTCATAAGGTGACAGTACATCTAGGGTTTTCGAGATATTCTTTATACTGTAATAAGCATTGTAGCTTACATTCACTTTTCCGGCTTTCCCCGACTTGGTGGTCACAATCACAACGCCGTTTGCACCACGTGAACCATAAATGGCAGTAGAGGAGGCATCTTTCAATACATCGATAGATTCAATATCCGAACTGGGAATATCAGAAATAGACTCTACCGGAAATCCGTCCACAATAAAGAGCGGTTCGTTACTCTGCGTGATGGACCCCCCACCACGTACGCGTATCTTCATTTCCGCATCGGGTGAGCCTTCAGTTGTAGTAATATGTACACCGGCCATTTTTCCGGTTAATGCTTCTGTAACGCTCGCTACCGGAACCGCAGCAATGGCTTCCGCACTTACGGATGACACTGACCCGGTAAGATCTCTTTTTCTGACTGTTCCATAGCCAATCACCACTACTTCATCCAAACTAGCTATATCTTCTTCCATAGTGATATTGACTACATTCCCTGTAATAGGTACTTCGATATCTTTCATTCCGATATAGGTAACTTGTAATGTGGTTGCGGAAGCAGGCGCTGTTAGTGAATAATTACCGTCGATGTCGGTTGCTGCTCCTGTACCTGTTCCTTTGACCATCACACTGGCACCAATGATTGGCTCCCCGTAAGTGTCCTGTACCACTCCCCTGATTGTTCTCTCCTGGGCCGAAATACCCAAAGAACAAAACAAAAGAAGAAGTAATCCTAAGGTTACTTTTAATTTCATTCTTGATTCATTCATACTTGTCATGTTTATTTAAGTTAAGTAAATTTTGTTATAGAAAGATGTTCGGTAATTTTTCATCTCTCCCTCACCCCTTTGTTTTAAAAAATTGTTAACAGTTAGCTTTACATAGTAACGGTTTTTGTCGATATTATTTTTGTTGCACAATATTACTCCTTTTTTCTGGTGACAGAGGTGACAAATTGGTTTTTAAGGGATGACAAATTGTTATAAGATGAAAAATGGGCCCGGTAAAGCGTAAATAATCGTATATTTGTGATATATAGGTTGCTTACAAATTTATCGTTTTATGCGGTTATTCTATTTTTATACGGACAAATTAGTAAATGATTTGTGGTAGTTTAATCGAATGAAACGAGCACGATAACTGTTCTCATACAGTCATATGAAAATAACATTGAAGATATTATTCCTTCCTTTATTGATGTACCTTGCCGGTATGGGTAGTGTTATGTCCCAGCCCGAGGCCTATTTCGTGCATTATGGATCGGAAAATGGACTTCCACAGCATACTGTCACTGATATTCTGCAGGACAGTAAGGGCTTTATGTGGTTCAGCACCTGGGATGGGTTGAGCAAATTCGATGGCTATACCTTTACTACTTATCGTCTTCCGACCGGTAATGCCGCTGAGTCTCAGAGTAGCAGAATCGATCATCTTTATGAAGATAAATACAATAATATATGGGTTCTCTCTTACGATAATCAGGCTTACCGGTTCAATGTGCAAACACAGCGGTTTTTGGATATCAAATCAATTGAGGATTATCAAAAGCGCACATTCTCTGCTTCCCGGATTATTCCCATGGAAAGTGGCAAAGTGTGGCTTTTATCGGAAAAGGATGGCTGCATCTCTATTATCGATTCTCTCTTCAATGCGGTGGTGTATGATGAGGAAAAACAGAATCTGACTGGCAATTGGGTTCATGCGGTTTTAGAAGATAAGCAGGGAGATTCCTGGATTCTGACCAACAGAGGGTTGACATTGATCCCATCTGATGCTACTGAACCTGTTTTTTATTTTCATCCGGCAGCCAATAGTGGCAGTCGTCAGGAGAAACCTTTTTTCAGTGTGATGGAGTTTAATGACGAGTTGTGGTTTGGATCGGACGAGGGAATTATTTGGAGATATGACCGGAATAAACAGCATTTCCATCAACTCTCAACCGGATTGACTTCCGATATTATCTCCATTCAGGAGATTTCTTCCGAAAAGATAGTCATCGTTTCCAACCTTAGTGGTTTTGTCATTTATAATAGCCATGATGGTAGCTTAGAGACATATAATAAGGCCACATTGCCCGCCATGCCGTCAGAAAGGGTCTTTGCCTGTTATATCGACCGGGCTAAAAATATCTGGATCGATACGGACAGCCTGGGAATTTCCAAATTTAATCCCTATACCCGTAAATATATTCATTTTACACCTTATATAGAAAGTACAGAAAGAAATGTATTTCCGCCTAATTTTTTTATTTTCGAAGATAACGAAGATCGATTATGGGTCCATCCAAGAGGAGGGGGCTTTTCTATCTACGACAGAATGGAGGATAAGCTTATTCCCTTTTATAATGAGCCGTTTTCCCAAAAATGGATGTTTTCCAATATGATGCATTCAGCCTATTCCGACAGGCAGGGTAATTTGTGGATGTGTACCCGGTCGCACGGATTAGAAAAGGTAATCTTTTATGATGATACACAGTTTAAATCGATATTACTCAATAACAATGTGAATTCGACGGTCAGTAATAACGTGCGTCCTATCTTTGAGGACTCCTACAATAATATTTGGGCGGCTACAAAAGATGGAAAGATACATGTGTATGATGTTGGATTAAATGAGTTGGGGATATTGAATAACCGGGGAGAGATCGGTCGAGGCGTGCCGCTAAGCGGGATTGCTTACTGTATCACTGAAGATTCGGAACAGAATATATGGATCGGGACCAAGGGAGAAGGAGCGTACAAGCTGGTAAAGAAAAATGATAATAACATTTTTGAAATATTCCATTTCAGGCATGATCCTTCTGATATTTATTCATTGAGTAACAATAATGTATATTCTATTTTCGAAGATAATAGGGGTAATGTCTGGATCGGTACTTTTGGAGGAGGAATTAACCTGATCCCTTATGGAAGAGACGATTTAAAAGTAATCAACTACCGGAATGAACTCTCTGGCTATCCCTCCGATCTGGGTGATCAGGTGCGGATCATCAACAGTGACGGACACGGAAATATTTGTGTAGGGACAACCCTTGGATTCATTATGTTTGATGCAGGATTTGAAAAACCGGGTGAAATAGATTTCCGTACATATGTAAGAAATAACCAGAATCCCGGTTCCATTGGTGCCAACGATGTGATAGATATCTGTACTACAGAGTCGGGCGAAACCTATCTCGGTACTTTTGGAGGAGGTATCAGTAAAATTAGTGAAATCGATGATCAGGGATTTCCGGTTTCATTTGAAACATATAACTCTACCCATGGATTACCCTCCAACATTACCCTTTCATTGCAGGAAGATAATAACGGCAATATCTGGATTGGCAGTGAAGGGGGATTGACCAAGTTCAATCGTAAAGAACAGACATTTGAGAATTTCAGTGAGATCAAACGATTGATGAAACGGAACAATTTTTCCGAAAATTCGAGATATGGTTTACGTGATGGCAGGATGCTTTTCGGTTATTCTCACGGTATGGTCATTTTTAACCCCGATAATGTGAGAAACAACACTTTTAATCCATATCTTGCACTTGTACAATTCAGACTGTTTAATCGGAACCTGCCCATATCCCCCGAAGGACCACTCAAAAAAGATATCAACATACAGGAGAGGATAGTGCTCAAATATAATCAGAATTTTATAGGGATAGAATTTGCCGCCCTCGATTATATCGATCCGGGAAATATACTCTATATGTATAAGATGGAAGGATTCGACAAGGAGTGGATCTATGCCGGCAATCAACGGACAGCTAACTATACCAATCTTTCCAGAGGGAAATATCTGTTCCGTGTTAAATCGACCAATAGCGACGGAGTCTGGGCCAACAACGAACGGGGTCTTGCAATAGAGGTGCTGCCTCCATACTGGGCAACCGGATGGGCTTATCTTATTTATTTTTTAGTAGCCGTCCTCTTTTTGTATATCACCTTTAGGATACTCTATACATTTTATAAGATGCGCAATAAGATTGTGTTAGAGAAGCAGGAATCGGAGATCAAGACGCGCTTTTTCACCAATATCTCGCATGAAATCCGTACTCCGTTGACAATGATTGTCTCTCCCATCGAAAACCTGTTACAGAATAAAACTACACCGCAACCGGTGAGAGATCAACTGGCACTGGTGTCGAAAAACACGAATAGATTACTGAAGATGGTGAACCAGATACTCGACTTTCAGAAAATGGCTCAATCTCCGCTTACGGTATGTAAAATCGAAATAGCCTCCTTCGTTGAAAATATATATATAAGCTATATTAAAAATGCAGAGATAAAAAAGATCGATTATAATTTTGAGAACAGGGTCGGTACCCAGGCAGTGTGGATCGATACCGAAGCAGTTGAAAAAATTATTGTCAATCTACTTTCAAATGCTTTTAAATACACTCCCTCCGGAAGATCCATTCATGTTTCCGTGTATAATGAGAACAACGATGTCGCCGTACGGGTAAAGGATACTGGAATCGGTATTTCAAAAGATAAGCAGGTTCGCCTGTTCAGACGGTTTGAGTCGTTTAATGAAGATAAGAGCAACCCGAGTACTGGCATTGGGTTATCCATCGTGAAAGAGATGGCAGATAAGCACCGTGCCAGAATAATTGTGGAGAGTGATGAGCAGAAGGGAAGCGCTTTTACCATTTTGTTTAAAACAGGTATTTCTCATTTTAGCACCGATGTGATTATTGATGAAACTTCTAAACCCAGATTGTCAGAGGAAACAAAAGGAATGCCGATAATTGTAGATGAGACTGTGGATACTTACGAAGAGGTCAATGATAGTCCTTCTGTTTTAATTGTGGAAGATGACGATGATCTGAGACAATTTATCCGGACGATCCTCGAAGATGAGTATGAGGTGTATGAGGCATCGAACGGAAAAGAGGGTTTTGAAAAAGCGCTGGAATTGATTCCTGATTTCATCGTAAGCGATATTATGATGCCTGAAATCGATGGTATTGAGTTTCTTGAAAATATCAGGAAAAACATCCTGACAAGCCATATCCTTTTTTTACTGCTCACAGCAAAAACAACACTGGATAGTAAGTTAGAAGGATTTGAACACGGTGCAGATGAGTATATTACCAAACCTTTTAGTGTAGCATATTTTACAGCAAGGGTGAAAAATCTGTTACAACGGAGAAGTGAATTGCAGACTTATTATAGAAATAGTAGTAATATAACATCTCAAACCCCACAGAAAGAAATAAGTGTTGCAAATAACAGGCTTGTGAATGATAAAGACCTTGAATTTATCCGGTCTGTCAACTCTTTTATTGAAAGGCATGTGGGAGATAATGATTTTGTAATAGAAGATATGGCAGTTGAAACAGGTATGAGCCGTACACTGTTCTTCAAGAAATTGAAAGGTCTCACCGGTTTGGCCCCTATAGAATACGTACGTGATTATTTGATGCAACATGCGGCAGAACTACTTCGGATCGGGGATTATACAGTAAAGGAAGTAGCATACAGGGTAGGAATAAGTGATACTAAATATTTTACCCGATGTTTTAAGAAGAAGTATAATATAACGCCAAGCGAATACAAAAAAGCATACGGTGAACATGTAAACATAGAATGATAAAACAAATATGAGAGGCATTATAGGAGCTTTTTAAATAGATAATTATATGAAGAAGAAATCATTATTGGGGGTTAAATTATGTCTTGTGTCTCTTTTCTTTTTGTTTGCAACAATGAGCTACGGGCAGTCTATAGTTGTAGAAAACAAATCGGGTGAAGAGGTCACTCACTATACCGTAGAGATACCGGTTGAAGAACTTTCTTTGAGCTATGGTGAATATAAGGTTGTGGCTGAAGGCGGAGAAGAGCTTCCCTTGGAGATTGTAGCCGATATCAATGGCAATCGCAAGGCAATCTTCCCGGTGGCCCGCCTCGAAGGTAATAGTCAAAAGGGCTTTCAGGTGAAGAAAGGGGCTGCCGATAAATATCCTAAGCGCGCTTATGCTGAATTGGCTCATAAGATCGGAGGAGAATTCGTTGGGTCGAAGTACGAAGGTGGCTACTCATGGGTAAAGCCCAATCGGCTTACAGTCGACGGTGCTTTCAGGGATCACGCCTATTATATTAAATATGAAGGTCCCGGATGGGAAAGTGATATGGTCGGATTTCGGTTTTATCTCGATCAGCGAAATGCAATAGATGTTTTCGGAAAAAAAACACCCGGGATCGTGCTCCCTTTTGTAGGAGTTGACGGATATGATAGTTATCATGAGATGGCCGAATGGGGAATGGACAATATGAAGGTGGGGAATACACTTGGTTTAGGTTCTATTGGAATATGGGATGGAAGCAAAGCCACCAGGATCGAAAAACGCGACAGTGTGACCTGTTATATTCCTGTTGATGGAAAAATCCGTGCCCAAGTGATGACTACTTATTACGGTTGGGACGCAAACGAAGCCAAATGCAATTTGGAGTCCCTTATATCCATCGATGCAGGAAATCGTGCTTCTCATATGGAATTAAAAGCAGATCGTTCAATCGATAATATTGTGACCGGTATTATCAAGAGTAAAGATGCAAAACTTATTATACCTGCTGAAGAAAATGGAAAAACAAAATGGTCCTATATCGCTACTTTCGGTAAACAAAGCCTGAATAATGATATAATGGGGCTTGCTATTTTTTATAGAAAAGACCAATTGAAAGAGATTACCGAGGATGCATTGAATCATGTGGTGGTGCTCTCTCCCCAAAACGGATATGTGGAATATTATTTTATGCCTACCTGGGAACTCGACTGGCAGCCTGTAAAAGATGAGAGGGATTTTCAGAAATGTCTGGATGAAATGATGCGGAAATTAAATCATTCTGTATCGGTAATTATCAAATAAAAATATATAACTTTGGGGACTTGTATGGATTGTGTACGACAACAGTGAGTCCTAGCGCGGAAAATATCCATAATTACTAAATAGTTTAATCGTATGAAACGAGCATGATAATTGTTTTCACACAAGAAAATGATAAAAAGTGAGTTCCATACGACACCATTGAAAATAAATAATTTTAGTCGTATGAAAAGTTTTATTCATGAAGATTTTTTGCTTCAGACGGATGCAGCGAAAGAGTTGTATCATGAACATGCAAAAATGCAACCTATTATTGACTACCATTGTCATCTGAACCCTGAGTATATCGCCAATGATCATGCTTTCGATAATCTGGGTCAGATATGGCTCGAAGGTGATCACTACAAGTGGCGTGCCATGCGTACCAACGGTGTAGCAGAAAAGTACTGCACGGGTAAAGATACTTCCGATTGGGAAAAATTTGAGAAATGGGCGGAAACGGTACCCTACACCATGCGAAACCCATTGTATCACTGGACTCATCTGGAATTAAAGACCGCTTTTGGTGTTGAAAAGCTTCTGAAACCCGAGACCGCAAAAGAGATTTTCGACAAATGTACAGAACAGTTGCGTACACCCGAATTCTCTGCCCGTGGATTGATGAAAAAATTTAAGGTAGAGGTGGTTTGTACTACAGATGATCCTGCTGATAGCCTAGAGCATCATATTGCGCTGAAGGATGAGAAATTCAATATCAAAGTCCTGCCGACATGGCGTCCGGACAAAGCGATGGCTGTGGAGAATCCACAGGAGTACCGTGTATACCTGGAAAAATTATCGGAGGTATCGGGTGTGACCATCAACCGGTTCAGTGACCTGATCGAAGCGCTCCGTAAGCGACATGACTTCTTTGCCTCTGTTGGCTGTAAACTCTCTGACCATGGCATCGAGGAGTTCTATGCCGCACCTTATACACAAGCCGAAATTGAGCAGATCTTCGATAAAGTATATGGAGGGAAAGAACTGGTAAGAGAAGAGATATTGAAATTCAAATCGGCCATGCTCTATGAGGGAGCTGTGATGGATTGGGAAAAAGGATGGACACAACAATTCCACTATGGAGCCATTCGTAATAATAACACCCGTTTGTTTAAACAGCTTGGCCCGGATACCGGTTTCGATTCTATCGGTGATTTTACCACAGCAAAGGAAATGAGCCGTTTCTTCGACCAACTGGACAAAGACAACCGGTTGACCAAGACCATTATTTACAACCTGAACCCCAAAGATAACGATCTTATCGCTACCATGATCGGTAACTTCCAGGACGGGACTATCGCCGGAAAGATGCAATTCGGTTCAGGATGGTGGTTCCTCGATCAGAAGACAGGGATGGAAGCACAGATGAACTCTCTCTCTAACCTGGGGCTGTTGAGCCGCTTTGTTGGTATGCTGACCGATTCGCGCAGTTTTCTCTCTTATCCGCGTCACGAGTATTTCCGGCGGATATTATGTAATCTCATTGGGAATGACGTCGAGCAGGGGCTGTTGCCTGCTTCCGAAATGAGATTCCTTGGGGAGATGGTAGAGGATATATCTTATAACAATGCAAGAGAGTTTTTTAGATTTTAGAAATTACTACCCATTTATTTACAAGTAAACAACAAGAAAAATAATAATCATATGCAATTAGGAAAATATAGTATAGGAGTAGGAGATAGGTTCACCCATCAGGGAAAAGCCCAGTTGCGTGCTATCATGAAGGCGAATGAAAAAGGAGGATTGGATATCAGTCCGGTATGGAATAAATCTAACAGGGAACATATTTATGTCGGTACACAACCGGCAGATACCCGCAGGGAGGCTGACGAGGCTGTCAATACCCTGGATTTCAAAGGACTCTATTTTGTGGATGCCGATCATATCAATCTCAGCACGGTTGCTAAATATGTAGAGGTATCTGACTTCTTTACGTTAGATGTTGCCGCATTTATCGGTAATGAGAGCGATCCGGAAGAAGTAGCTGCTTTTGTAGCTTCCTGTCAGAAATATATGGACAAATTGCAAATTCCCGGTATGCAGGAGCCTTTGAATGTAACTGAAGAGTTATTGCGTGATATCGCCGCCAAGTTCCTTGCCGCCACACAGCACGCATCGGAGATCTATGCCTATCTGAAAAAGGAAAAGGGAGAAGGCAGTTTCATCACGGAAGTTTCGATGGATGAGGTGGAATCGCCGCAGACGCCCGTAGAATTGTTTTTTATTCTGAAAATGCTGGCAGACAAGGGTGTGCCCGCCCAGACAATTGCGCCCAAATTTACAGGTCGGTTCAATAAGGGGGTCGATTACGTAGGTGATCTGGACCAGTTTGCCAAAGAGTTTGAAGAAGATGTGCTTGTGATCGATTTCGCAGTGAAAGAATTCGGATTGCCGGAAGAGCTGAAGTTGAGCGTTCACTCGGGCAGCGATAAATTCTCTATTTACCCGGTCATGGCCGGTATCATTGCCAGGCATGACAAAGGATTACATCTGAAAACTGCCGGGACCACCTGGTTGGAAGAGGTGATCGGTTTGGCCGTGGCAGGGGGAGAAGGTCTTGCCTTGGCAAAAAAAATCTATGAGAATTCATACAACAGGCAGGAAGAATTGTGTGGCCCTTATGCCGACGTAATTGATATAGATGGATCGAAATTACCTTCCGTAGAAGAGGTAAACGGATGGACAGGAGAGAAGTTTGCCAATACACTCCGGCACATCCCCGGACATCCTGATTACAATCCCAATTTCCGTCAACTCATTCATGTGGCGTATAAAGTAGCTGCGGAAATGGGAAGCGAATATACCGACCTGCTCGTCAAATATGCCGACGTAATCGGTAGATGTGTGGAAGAGAATATCTACGACAGGCACCTCAGGAGACTGTTTAATATATAGAGCTAGTTTTAATGAAGAAGATTTTACGGGAAATAAGGTTGAAAAATAAAACAGGTAGCCTATTTTTGCCGGATCATTAAATCAATAAATTATGTACGAATTATTTGATATTAAAGGAAAAGTGATTGTTATCACGGGTGGAACCGGAGTATTGGGTTCTTCAATGGTAGAGTATCTGGCCGCACACGGTGCAAAAGTGGCGGTACTGGCGCGGAATAAAGAAAAAGGCGACGAACTGATACAAAAAGTAAAAGCTGCCGGAGGAGATGTCATGTTCCTTCAAACTGATGTGACTGATGAGGTAGTGCTGAAGAGAAATGCTGAAGAAATTGCTGCCAAATACGGCAAGATAGATGTGCTGATCAATGGTGCCGGTGGAAATATGCCGGGTGCGACTATCGGTCCCGATAATACTATCTTCGATTTGAAAGCTGACGATTTCCGGAAGGTGGTCGATCTGAATCTGATGGGAACGGTTATCCCCATACTGGTTTTTGCTGAATATATGGTCAGAGAGAAGAAGGGTAATATTGTAAATATCTCTTCTGCATCGGCTTTGCGTCCGCTAACGCGTGTCGCAGGATATGGCGCAGCCAAAGCGGCAGTTACTAACTTCACCAAATATATGGCAGGAGAGCTGGCTATTAAATTCGGTGAAGATTTTCGAGTGAATGCGTTATGTCCCGGTTTTTTCATTACAGAGCAGAACAGGGCATTACTCACTAATCCCGATGGATCCTATTCCGCACGGGGAAATACCATTATTGCACACACCCCTTTCCGCCGATTCGGGAATCCTGAAGACTTGTTGGGAACGCTCCATTATCTGGTAAGCGATGCTTCGAAATTTGTGACGGGAACGGTAGCCATCGTTGACGGAGGCTTCGATTCGTTCAGTATTTGATTGGATTTCAGATTCAAAATTCAAAATTTAAAATATGGGATGTGGTTAACTGTCAATCGTCAATTCTCAATCGCCACATCATCAAATTAATAAATTATCACATCAATCAAAATGTCTTTAGTATTAAGAAAAGAATTCAAATATTCATTGGTGGTACCTACCAGTATGGGGGTACGCATTATGCCGGTAGATGCACAGCCGGTGCAGAGTAGCAATATGTTTCGGATGCAGGCAACCAGCGCAGAGACCAATGTGGCAAGTATCTCCTCTTATCTCGGTCTCCCTGTAAAGGTACTCACAACTTTTGTGAAAGATAGCCCGATCGCTGCTTTTATCAAGGCTGACCTGAAGGCACGCAATATGGAGTATGAGGGGCCTGAGGTGCCTCAGGGCGATCCCTGGGGATATCGGCATCAATTCAATATTGCCGACAGCGGTTTTGGATTGCGTGGTCCGCGGGTACAGAACGACCGGGCAGGTGAAGTGGGAAAAACGCTGAATGTAAAAGATTTTGATCTGGAACGGATCTTCGGTAAGGAAGGCGTACAAGTGGTACACCTTTCCGGCCTTATTGCGGCACTTTCTCCTGACACAAGCAACTTCTGTCTCGAAATAGCGCGTTATGCCAAAAAGCATGATACCCTAATTTCTTTCGACCTGAATCACCGCGCGACTTTTTGGAAGGGTCGGGAAAAGGAGTTGAAAGAAGCATTTACGGAGATTGTTTCTCTTTCCGATATAGTTATAGGTAATGAAGAAGATTTTCAGCTTTGCCTCGGTATTGAAGGTCCGAAAGCAGGAGGTGAAAATATTGGTGGAACGCTGGATGCTTTCAAAGGGATGATCCTGAATGCGCATAAAGCGTTTCCTCATGTTTCGGTTTTTGCCAATACGCTGCGTGAGGTGATTAGCGCCAATGAGCATCTCTGGGGTGCTATTGTGTATGAAAATGGGAACTGGTACGAAGCTCCATTACGGAGGATCAACGTGATGGATCGGATTGGTGGTGGTGACGGTTTTGTGGGGGGATTGCTCTATAGTATCCTGAAAGGGATGGAACCCGAAAAATGGGTGCAGTTTGCCTGGGCGAGTGGTGCACTGGCTACTACCTTCCTGACAGATTATGCCCAGCCGGCCGATGAGGAGGTGATATGGAGCATCTGGAAAGGTAACGCGAGAGTGGTCCGTTGAAGACCGGGGAGACGAGGAAAGTAGGAAGACTGAGGAGATCGGGAGACTGGGGAGAACGGGAACAGAGGGAAGGTGATTTTAATTACCAATTACCAATTACTAATTACCAATGGATCAGTCTGAAACGATTCCTAATATCCAAATCCAACATCCCAAATCTGAATTGAAACAACGTTCGACGTAGTCAATTAACAATCGGCATAAGCCAAATCTTGAATATGGGATCTGAAATATAATAAAATATACAATGAATAAAAAAGCAGATATCGGATTGATCGGATTGGCCGTAATGGGTGAAAATCTGGTCCTCAATATGGAAAGTAAAGGCTATACAGTAGCCGTGTTCAACCGTACTGTCGACAAAGTCAACGCATTTGTCAACGGACGGGGAAAAGGGAAGAATTTTATTGGAGCTCATTCCCTACAGGAGTTGGTGGCATCCTTAGAAAGACCCCGTAAAGTAATGATGTTGGTAAAAGCAGGTAAGCCTGTGGACGATTTTATCGAACAGCTTATCCCGCTGCTAGAACCGGGTGATATCATTATCGACGGTGGAAACAGCCATTTCCCCGATACCATCCGCAGAACGAAATATGTAGAGAGCAAAGGATTGCTCTATATCGGTACTGGCGTTTCCGGCGGTGAAGAGGGAGCCCTCAAAGGACCTTCCATGATGCCGGGCGGATCGCCGGAAGCGTGGCCTCATGTGAAAGAAATCTTCCAGGCGGTCGCTGCTAAAGTCGATGGGGGTGTTCCCTGCTGCGACTGGGTGGGCGAGAATGGTGCCGGCCACTTTGTGAAGATGGTGCATAACGGCATCGAGTACGGCGATATGCAAATCATCAACGAAGCATATCACCTGATGAAAGAACTGCTCGGCATGGATGCCTTTGAGCAGCATGAAGTATTCAAAAGATGGAACAGTGGCGTGCTGGACTCCTACCTGATAGAGATTACCGCTGATATCATGGCTTATGAGGATGAAGATGGAAGCCCGTTGGTAGAAAAGATCCTCGATACCGCAGGACAAAAAGGAACCGGTAAATGGACAGCCGTATCAGCACTTGACCTGGGTATTCCCCTTACGCTGATTGGTGAGTCGGTCTTCTCGCGCTGTCTTTCAGCCCAGAAAGATCTGAGGGTTAAAGCCTCGGAGGCTATCTCCGGTAAAAAACCTGAATTCAAAGGAGATAAACAGCAGTTTGTCAATGATCTGGAAAAGGCACTCTACGGAGCTAAGATCATCTCCTATGCGCAAGGCTACGACTTGATGATGGAAGCGGCCAAAGAGTATGGATGGAATCTCAATTACGGGGGGATCGCCCTGATGTGGCGCGGTGGATGCATTATCCGCTCCCGTTTCCTGGGTGATATCAAGAAAGCGTTTGATAACAACCCCTTATTGGAAAATCTCTTGCTTGACGACTTCTTCAAAGGAGCAGTGTTATCAGCAGAAGAGAGCTGGCGCAGAGTTTGTGCAACAGCTTTACAGAATGGAATTCCTGTACCGGCACTTACTTCAGCTTTGTGCTATTTCGATGGTTTCAGAAGCGCACGACTCCCGGCTAACCTGTTGCAGGCGCAGCGTGACTATTTCGGTGCCCATCAGTATGAAAGGGTGGACAAAGCACGTGGCGAGTTCTTCCATACCGATTGGACCGGACGTGGCGGAAACACTGCCTCTACGACGTATGATGTTTGATATTTGGTGTAAAAAGGTGGAAAGACCGGGGACTAGGGAGAGTGAAAAGTCTGGAAGTTCCCACATCCGATATCCCCAATTTTTCATTATTAATTATTCACTTTTCACTTAAAAAGGATGATTTATTACGAAAATGGTTCTCCCACGACCGCTCTCTCTCATGAGGATATGAGGAAGGGATTGTATGAAGCATTGGATAAATTGGGCGAACGGCAAAAAGTTCTTGCCGTTCCGCCTGATTATACCCGCCTGCCCAGCCGTGCCGGTGAACTTACCGAAATCACATGGGAATATTACGGTGACAAACTGACTGATATTCTCCCGGCATTGGGGACACATACCCCCATGACTGAAGGGCAGATCGACCATATGTTTGGAAAGACGCCTAAAACACTTTTTCGCGACCATGACTGGAGGAATGATGTAATTACGTTGGGTGAGGTGCCGGCTGAGTACATTCGTGATATCTCGGAAGGTAAAGTGGATTTCGCCTGGCCGGCACAAGTAAATAAATTATTGGTAGAAGGCGGTTTCGACCTTATCCTCTCCATCGGACAGGTAGTTCCTCATGAAGTAGTGGGGATGGCCAACTACAACAAGAATATCCTGGTTGGTACCGGTGGAAGCGAAGGGATCAATAAGAGTCATTATATAGGAGCCGTTTACGGTATGGAACGGATGATGGGAAAATCTGATACTCCGGTCAGGCGTGTATTTAACTATGCTACCGAAAACTATTTAAAAGAGCTGCCTATCGTTTATGTCCTGACTGTGGTAGGGGTAAATTCCGAAGGAGTACAACAGACCTATGGACTGTTTGTGGGAGATGGTCTGGAGGTATTCGACCGGGCTGCCCGGCTCTCTCTGCAGGTCAATTTTGTAATGGTGGAGAAACCATTGAAAAAGGCGATTGTATGGCTTGATCCTGCCGAATTTAAAAGTACATGGTTAGGAAATAAATCGGTCTATCGCACACGGATGGCTATTGCCGACGGAGGGGAACTGATCGTACTGGCTCCTGCACTGAAAGAATTTGGAGAAGACAAAACAATCGATTTGCTGATCCGAAAGTATGGCTATTTCGGCACACCCCATACATTGAAGGCGGTATCCGAAAATCAGGAACTAAGAGATAATCTGGGCGCGGCGGCACATCTTATTCACGGGTCATCCGAAGGCCGCTTTTCTGTTACCTACTGTCCCGGAAAAGAGGCATGGAACCTTACACGGGAAGAGATTGAGAGTGTTGGTTTCCGGTGGGGTGATATAGATGAGGTTATGCAAAAATATGACCCTTTACGTCTTAAAGAGGGCTTTAACAGGCTTGACGATGGAGAGGAGGTCTACTATATCTCGAGTCCTGCTCTTGGTTTATGGGCACATAAAGACCGGTTTGCTTAATTTTTCCTGAGAGTAGGTATCAGTCGGCACGAATAAATACTATATTTTTAAATTTCAATATAAACTCCATATATATCATGACAACGAGAAGAGAATTTATCAAAAACACAGCTCTGGCGTCAGCAGGGTTGGCCATGGGCGGTATATCTACCAAAATGAATGCTGCCAGTTACAGTAGGGTTGCAGGTGCCAATAAAAAGGTGAATCTGGCCCATATCGGTATTGGAAACAGGGGATGGGAAATCATCAACGATTTCGACAAGACGGGATTAGCCAACGTAGTTGCCCTTTGTGATGTTGATTTGGGAGCTGAACATACAAAGAAGGCACTCGACAAGTTTCCCAATGCAAAACGGTTCAAAGATTTCAGGGAAATGTTTGACAAAATGGGTAACGAGATTGAGGCAGTGGCTATTGCTACTCCCGACTTTGCTCACTTCCCGGCGGTAATGATGTCGATGGCCGAAGGTAAACATGTTTACGTGGAAAAACCATTGACCCGTACTTTCCATGAATCGGAACTGCTCCTGAAAGCCGCAAAGAAGTATCCGAATGTAGTCACCCAGATGGGTAACCAAGGCCATTCGGAGGCCAACTATTTCCAGTTCAAGGCATGGAAAGAGGCGGGTATTATCAAAGATGTGACGGCTGTGACAGCACACATGAACAACCCGCGTCGCTGGCACGGATGGGATCCCAATATCAAAAAATTCCCCGCTGCCGAACCTATTCCCGAAACATTGGATTGGGATATATGGTTGATGGCACAGCGATACCATGACTACAACAAAGATTTCCATTACGGACAGTGGCGCTGCTGGTATGATTTCGGAATGGGAGCCCTGGGCGATTGGGGCGCGCATATTATCGACACGGTGCATGAATTTCTCGATCTCGGCTTACCGGAAGAAGTGACCCCATTGAGGTTGAAAGATCATAATGATTATTTTTTCCCGATGTCGAGTACCATAGAATTCAAATTCCCTGCACGTGGAAATATGCCTCCACTGGCTATCACATGGTACGACGGTCTGGACAATATTCCGTCAGTTCCCGAAGGATACGGTGTTTCGGAACTTGACCCTAATATTCCATCTGTGGGAGGTGGACAGATACAGCCGGCCAAACTGAATCCCGGGAAAGAGATTTATAGCAAGGAACTTACCTTCAAGGGAGGATCGCATGGTAGTACACTGAGCATTATCCCTGAAGAGAAGGCAAAAGCGATGGAGAAAGACCTTCCCGAAGTGCCGAAGAGTCCATCCGACCATTTTGCAAACTTCCTGTTGGCTTGCCAGGGCAAGGAGAAAACACGTTCTCCGTTTGAAATATCCGCTCCTCTGAGTCAGGTGTTCTGCCTGGGTGTAGCTGCACAGCGGCTAAACCGCAAGATTGTGTTCGACCGCAATACCAAACGGGTTACCAACGATGCCTTTGCGGATGCATACCTCACCGGGGAGCCTCCGAGAAAAGGATGGGAAGATTTTTATAAGATATAACTTCTATATTAAAAACAAGAAAAAATGATAAAAAAAATAGTAATAACAGCTATGGCAGCGATAGTAACCATTTCTGCATGGGCACAGGAACCGAAATGGGAAAATCTGTTCAATGGTCGTAACTTGCGGGGATGGGAAAAACTGAACGGTACTGCGGAATACAAAATAGAGGACAACGCCATCGTCGGTATTTCAAAAATGAATACCCCCAATACTTTCCTTGCCACAAAAAAAATGTATAGTGATTTTATCCTGGAATTTGAATTCAAGGTCGACGATGGTCTGAATTCCGGTGTCCAATTCCGGAGTAATAGTCTGAAAGATTATATGAATGGCCGTGTGCATGGTTATCAGTTCGAAATTGATCCATCTTCAAGGGCATGGACCGGAGGTATCTACGACGAAGCTCGTCGGGGATGGCTCTATCCGATGAACTACAATCCCGAGGGGCAGAAAGCATTTAAAAATGGAGAGTGGAATAAAGCGCGTATCGAAGCAATCGGAAGCACTATCCGTACATGGGTGAACGGTGTTCCGTGCGCCGACCTGCTGGATAACACCACCATGTCGGGTTTCATCGCTTTGCAGGTACATTCTATCGGCAAAGCCGAACTGGAAGGAAAGACAGTTGCCTGGCGTAATATCAGGATACTTACGCAAGACCTGGGACAATTCAAAACCCCGGAGGATAATAAAGTGAAACAGATCAATGCAATTGCCAATACCATTTCCGGACGTGAAGCGGCAGAGGGCTGGAAATTGTTGTGGGACGGAAAGACTACTAACGGATGGCGTGGAGCTAAACTGGATAATTTTCCCGAAAAAGGATGGTCTTTTGAAAATGGTATTCTGAAAGTACATAAGAGTGATGGAGGTGAATCCACCAACGGTGGCGATATTGTCACTACCCGCCCCTACAAGAATTTTATCCTGAAGGTAGATTTCAGGATTACCGAAGGTGCTAACAGCGGCATCAAATATTTTGTGGATACCAACCTGAACAAAGGGGAAGGCTCGGCTATCGGTTGTGAATTCCAGATCCTTGACGACAAGAAGCACCCTGATGCAAAACTCGGTGTTGAAGGTAACCGTACACTGGGCTCACTCTACGACTTGATACCCGCCCCTAAGGATAAACCTTTCCGTGGCGGATTCTTCAATACCGCCATGGTGGTTGTCAAGGGGAATCATGTGGAGCATTGGCTGAATGGTGTTAAGATCATTGAATACCAACGCAACAACCAGATGTGGGAAGCACTGGTGGACTACAGTAAATATAAGGACTGGCCTAATTTTGGCAATGCAGAGGAGGGATTAATTCTCCTGCAGGACCATGGTGATGAAGTATGGTTCCAGAATATCAAGATAAAGGAATTATGATGAAACTGAATTAATCTGGTTGTAGATCTTTCTTGATAAAAGTAAAAGGAGGGCATGCTGATAAAGGAAACATGTTCTCTTTTTACTTTTTTGCTGTCCAAAAAATGAAGAGATCTCTTTTTGGCAATATTTATTAATGTCTCTATCTATGGCTGTTTCCATTCATTGTTGGAGAAAGAATTTGCAATCTTACGAAAATGATTTGAAATATTGGTAAAGGTCGGCCTTACCCGGTATATTCAGTTTTTTTCTCAACCTGCTTTTGCTTGTCTGTACCGAACGGTGGGTGATAAACATGTATTCTGCAATCTCTTTAGACTGGAAATTTAAAAATATCATGGTACACAACCGTAGCTCGTTGTTGGTCAGGTCGGGATGTGTGTTGAGGAGGTTGGCAGTGAACTCCGGATATACCTCCCTAAACCGTGGAAGGAAAGAAGAATCGTTCTTTTTTGCCAATTCTATCACTTCTTCAAAAGCATCATTCAGCTTCTGTTTTAATTCCGAAACTTCCGATTCCTTCTTTTTCCTCTTAATTACTGATTGGTAGAGGACGACGATGGTTACTGATAAGATGACACCGGAAAAAATTGTTATCATGGAGATGACCCTATGCAGTTTTCTTTGGGACAATTTCTTCTCTTCCCTGATAAGCATCGAAAATGCTTCTTCCGCAGCCACATTTTTTGCATTTCCCAATTCACTTGACACTTGCAGTTGTTTCTCACGGTACCATTTTGCGGAGTCCTCTTCTCCCTGTTCGGAGTAGATGTCCGCTATCCTTTTGTACAAGCCCGGTAATTCGTTTTTTATATTTGTTGCCTTTAAGTTCTCCAGTCCTTTTTGGTAAAATAACATTGCTGAATCACTGTTTCCCTTCTTCATATGTAGATCGCCCCACCGTTGGTAAAGCCATGAACTGTAAGGGTAATCATACTGTAACATAAGTGATTTCGCCTTTTTAAAATAATATGCGGCGGTATCGTATTGTTGTTGCCCGGTGTGATGTTCTCCATAGTGGGTGTAAAGGTTGATCTTGTTCCTGAATGTTTTGCTCTCGTCCGTGGCTGCCAGTAATTTTTCGTTCTCCTTCAGCCAATAGAGCGAAGAGTCCGGGATTTCCCTTATCAGGTTATAGGCCATACCCAGGTTTTCATAAGCAAGGCTGGTGAAACGGTCTCTTTCCTGTTTATCCTTTATCCGGATAGCATATTCATACGCTTTCCGGAACTCGTTGAATGAGGCATTATCCAAATTGAGCATATAATATACCTGTCCCTTTATCCTGCTTATCTCCGATTGCATTATGGCGTTGTTTCTGCTGTACTGTTCCTGTTCCGAGAGCGAAAGATATTCTATTGACTTTTGATAGTCACCCAGATAGCTCAATACCTGTCCGATATAGAAACAGGACATCGCCTTTCCTTTCGAATAACCTGCATTCCTGCTTAGCGATAATGCTTCGGTGCCCAGTTCGAGCGCCCTGACAGGATTGACATCTGATATTTCGTCAGACACCAGGGTTAATATGCTGTCTACTTTTTCCGCTTTGTCCAGTATGACAGGGAGCGCTTTTAACTCAACATTGAGTAGTAATAGAATACTGCAGAATAAAAAATGTTTCATTGGATTGATGCTTAATTATGACAAAATATATTCAATCTATAACCGAATAGAAGTAGTCCGATTGTGACGTTGTTTTACAAAAATAACATGAATGCCTATTATTCCAAAATTTAATTTTTTCAGAGCCGACTTTTATGTATGTCTGTTGTGATAATAGGATGGATAAACCTTTTTCTTGATAAAATGGATTATTATTTAGTCCTTTTATTATAATAGTTTATCCCCAAACCCGGATTAATTAGGTGTAATTATATGTGTTGAGTTATAGTTGTTTGTCTGTGTTGTTGGTCGCTTTTTTGCGGCATGTAGTATTTTGTAGTATCAAAATGGGATCATAATATTGCCAAAAAATGAACTTTTTAAAATATTTTCGGTTATTACTATTCAAAATCAATAATTAGTAAATTTTGTGTAAATAACGGAATATATGTAAAAATTAGAGATGTTGCTGAGAGGTGCAGATGTGAAAATTATTTCAATTGTTTTGGGTTTTCATTGACCGTTAATATTCATTTCTCAGCTTTGACAGGATACTATTTTCTTGTCTGATACCCGTCTGGTTTTAATTGTAATATACATATTTTTAGATAGTTATTTGTGGTAAGGCGAAGTTGAGGAAAAAATCCCCACTCTTTACTTTTTGATTTCTTATGAAAAAAAGAAGTTATAGTTTTGTGGATACATTGAAATTAATTAGACTGGAGAAAGAGGTGCAGATTATTCTTTTTGACAATTAATACTCATTTTATTTTATCAGTAATATAAATACGGACAGATTATCAAGAGATAATATAATTAAGTAAATTATCCTTTATTTATAAATAAATGTCCATTTAATTAAAATATAGGATAGGTTCTTTTCTTGCAAATAACATTAGAATCAACTTTTAAATTATACTCAATTTTATAAATCAACTTTTATTTAAATTAAAATCTTATGAAGAAAAATCATTTTAAAGTGTTGTTCAGCTTCGTTATCATGGCGTTGGTCATGTTGAGCTGTGAAAACAATTTAGAGATGGTACTCCCGCAAGGACCTCAGGGTGAGAAGGGAGACAAGGGTGATCCGGGAAAGTCAGCTTTCGAGCTATGGATAGAACATTTCGGAAAAGACCCCAATACTTCTATTGAGGAATTTTTTAACTCATTGAAAGGTAAAGACGGTAAAGACGGGGCTGTACCCGTTATCGGTGAAAACGGTAACTGGATTATTGATGGTCGTGATACCGGTATTCCTGCGAGAGGCAAGGACGGTAAAGACGGTGTTACTCCTGAGATCGGTGAAAACGGTAACTGGATTATTGACGGCCGTGATACCGGTGTTCCCGCAAGAGGAAGGAACGGATTTACACCTGTGATCGGTGAAAACGGCAACTGGTTTATCAATGGTGAAGATACCGGCAAACCTTCAAGAGGAGCTGACGGAAAAACCCCAACCGTTGAAATTGGTCCGGGTCCCGATTATTACTGGATCATTGATGGTGTAACCACAAATATTACAGCGAAAGGTCAGGATGGAAAAGATGGTAGTGATGGTAAGGACGGCTTTACTCCCGTAATTGGAGAGAATGGTAACTGGTGGATTGACGGTCAAGATACCGGCAAACCTTCGGTAATTATCCCTGAAATTGGTCCCGGTCCCAATTATAATTGGTTTATTGATGGGGTAGATACCGGCAAACCTTCAAGAGGTGAAGATGGAGTAGACGGTGTCGATGGAAAATCGGCCTACGAACTGTGGAAAGAAGCTGTAGAGTTGTGTGATGGAACAGTTACGAACAAAGATGGTTCTCCTTACGATTGTACAAAGAGTTCATGGGAGGACTTCCTGATCTGGCTCCAGGGCGGTGATATATCCGTGTTGCACCAATACTGGACAACACTTCCGGGTAACCAGGGTAAGACCATTCAACAATTTATCGACGAGTTGTTCGATTGCCATTGTGACGGTATTACCGTGGGCATGCAGTATGAAGATACCTGTGTGGAACTGAACCCCGACGGGACAGTGAAGGGTACTTACAACGCTACACTCAGTATCGGAGGTAAGGCAGGAACCTCGGTGGTGGTGACTGGAAACGGAGTGAACTTGAGTGGAAATATCACAAACGACCAGACACCTGTTACATTCAATATTACCCGCGGCGACGACGATATCGATCTGACCATTGTCTGCACCGAAAGCGGTAATGTAGTGACCAAAGGTGCTCGTATTCCGGCTTTGAAATATATAAAACTGGAAAGTGAGACTACTGTTACACAAGTGGCGGACGAACAGAAAGATGTGGTTGTGATTAATTTTGCTGCCGCTCCTGTAGAAGTGTCTGTAGGTGGAGTGGTGATTTATAATGCAAGTGGTATTGTTGATGGCTCTGGTTGGGCGGTATCCAACGAAGGAAAAACTTTCACCGGAACTTATGACCGGGGTGCTAATGTACAAAGTCCTACTGTCCAGGCGAAAGGTGCAGACCCAATATGCAGTACAATAGAAAATGCATTTACAATTCCGACGCTGACTCCGGTTGAAGTTACCGGAGATCCCGTACTTGCCGCGATTGCCGGAAACAACTGCGATCTTCAGCTTACGTTAGAAGGAACCCCGGGTATGACGGTTACGGCTACCTACGGCTCTAATCCGGCTACTGCGGTTGAGTTGACAGAAAACCCTGCCGGTACATATACGACGACAGCTATTCCCAGAAAATTCACCGCTTATGATGTGACTGTGGAAGCTAAAATGGAAGGCCGCGGAACTGTAACAAAAACTGTCAGAGTGGAAGGAGTGCTTTTATTTACCAATACGCTTCAGGTTACGGATAATAACGGAACGTCAGCATCAGGAGCTTGGGCAAATGCCATAGTTATCAATGAGTTTACAAACACCGGTACGGAACCGATTACCGTTACTTTTACCGGTAGAGCAGGTAATGCAAACGCAACTCATATTAAAAGAAATAGCCCTTCTCACGGAGCTTATCCTTTCAATATAACAATTAATCCGGGAGAAACAGAAGAGGTACAATTCTATAGAGATTATACCAATACTTTTGCCAGTGGAAATTATACAGTAAACTATACAGTAGAGAATGATTGTGGTGAAAGCACAGCGAGTACTTCTTTCCGTATAGATAATCAGTCAAATTACCGGGCTAACTTTACCAGACCCGACGGATGGGGAGGCGAAGGTCAACCGGGCGGCCCGGGTTGGGATTATGAAACGGATGGCGATCCGGATGTAACGTTTAATGTAGAGGTATTAGACGCCATTCCGAATTCATACATTGAATTCCAATTGAGAGGTGAACACGGATATACTGCTGTTTTCAGGGGACAGGCTGATGCCAGCGGAAAACTGACCAGAACCGTAACAATGAAAGCCTCTGAATTGCAAAGAGCGCTTGATGACGGATTCGGAAACTTCCTCTTCTTTACAGATTCAAACTATACTAACAGAATAAATATAGGTGCAACTAAAGAAAGGATTCCTTTTACATTTGACTAAACATTAGCTAATAAAAGATGAATATGAAGAAACGAGCATCTAAATTATTCTTACTTAGAGATATAATTATTGCGAGTTCCATATAATACCTATAAAATAAATAATTCAATTATATGAAAAATAGTTTACTATATATACTTCTAGGTGGATTCTTGTGCCTGTCAGCGCCTTCGGGCGCGCAGGATGCCGCCACCGGAATCGCCGGAGAGGTGGTGACGGAAACGAAGGAGAAGCGTGCATGGGAAGTAGGTATCGGTGCCTCTATCTTCCAGTTCAGCAGGGTGGATTTCACCAAATTCAATAAAGCAAGCGATAACTACCAGCTTGGACTGCAATTGCGCCACAGCGTGATTGGCCCCAACTTGTATATCGCCCGTGAATTGAACCCCTATTTTTATCTCGACCTGCAAGGGACCGTCGGTTTTACCGAACAATATATCGACGGGGAAGATAAACTGAGAACTCTCTATATGGTGGGCCCCGGTCTGCAATATCGTCTGGGTGAGTATTTCGATTCTAAATATATCGATCCATTCTTCCGCGTAGGTGTAAGTTACATGAAAAAGAACTTCAATATGAAATACACCGGAACCGAAGGCGATGTAACTGATGAAATGTCGTGGGTACTCGAAAACCTCTATAATAAAGACGGTGTGGATCGTGACGAAATGGTCCCCGTTTCCCTTGGCGTAGGGATGAACGCTTGGTTGAACGACCGTTTCGGGATCGGAATGCAGGGTGATTACCTGCTGATGCCTTACAAAGATGTGGCTAACTCCCTTCAGGGAACCGTAAGGCTGATCTGGCGCATGGGTGGAAAGTCCAAGAAGAGGATAGTTCCCGCTCAGTATATCGAAGTAGAAAAGATCGTACCGGGACCGGTAGAATATGTAGAAAAGATTGTGGAAGTACCGGTTGAAGCTCCTGCATCTATCGAGATTTGCGAATTGTTCAACAATGTCTATTTCGCGTTCGACAAGTCTGACATCCGTCCGGAAAGCGAAGAAGTACTCGACAGGATTGCCGACCTCATGAAGGCTAACTCCGATCTGAAGTACCTGATTACCGGTTACACCGATGCAAGAGGCAGCACCGAGTACAACATAGGATTGTCGAGAAGACGTGCCGCAGCCGTAGTAGAAGCATTGCAGAAGCGAGGTGTGGATAACGATATCATCAAATCTCGCGGTGTAGGTAAGAGAATCTCTTACGCTCCTGTAGGCGAATCGCATATAGTACGCGAAGGCGACCGTAAGGTGACGGTTGAGATCATCACCAATATGGATTATTGGAATTTCATGCCGAAACGCGATTATTAATCGTAAACCAGGCATGGTTAAATAAATAGGGTGTCCGGTTTTCCGGACACCCTATCCTTTTTTATTATGAAAGTGATTTGAAATACTGGTAAAGGTCGGCCCCGCTTGGGAGATTCAATTTTCTTCTTAGCCTGTTTTTCTTTGTCTGTACCGAACGATGAGTCATAAATAGATATTTCGCTATCTCTTTTGAGGGGAAATTAAGGAATATCATGGCGCTCAGCCGCAACTCCGATTCAGTCATGTCGGGATGTCGAGTGAGGAGGTTATGAGTGAATTTCGGATAGATATTCTTGAACCTGAGAAGAAAGGAGGTGTCGTTCTTTCTAGCCAGTTCGATGATTTCTTCCACTGTATTGTTCAGTTTTTGTTTCAACTCTGAAACTTCGGATTCCTTCTTCTTCCTTTTTTTTACCGATTGCCTGTGAACAGTGCCAGTAACCGATAAGAGAGTGATAAAAATAACTATTGCCAGCCAAACAAATTTGTAATTTTTTTTGAGTGACAATTGCTTCTCCTCCCGCAAAAGGATTGCAAGTGCTTCCTCTGTTGCTCTAATTCTTGACGCGGAATGTTCTGCTTCAATTTCAAGGTATTTCTCGAGATATAATCTGGCGGAGTCTTTCATACCCTGCCCGGAATAAACATCTGATATTTTTTTGTATAAAGGTGGGAGTTCGTTTTTTACATTGGTTCTCTTTATATTCTCTAACCCTTGTTGGTAAAAGATAAGTGCAGAGTCGCTGTTCCCTTTTTGCATATACATGTCACCCCATTGGGTATAGAGCCATGAGGAGTAGGGATAGTTGTATTTTGAGATGAGCGAAAGAGTCTTATTGAAGTAATACATGGCCGTATCAAATTGTTGTTGGGCTGTGTAGTGTTGACCATAGAGACTGTAAAGGTTAATCTTGTTTTTGAATGTGTGGCTTTCATCCGTTGTTGCCAGTAGTTGTTCATTTTTTTTTAGGTAGTAGAGCGATGAATCCGGAATCCCCTTTATTATGTTGTAGGCAATGCTCAGGTTCTCGTAAGCCAGACTGGTAAAACGCTCCCTCTCTTTTTTATCTTTTACTCTGATGGCATATTCGTGTGCTTTCCGGAATTCGAGGAACGACGCCTTGCTCAATCCTAACAGATAATACACTTGGCCTTTTAACCTGCTTATCTCTGACAGCATGATAACATCGTTCTTACTGTATTTCTCCTGCTCCGAGAGCGACAGGTATTCTATCGATTTTTCATATTCTCCCAAGTAATTAAAAATCTGTCCAATATGAAAACAGGAAATGGCTATCCCTTTGGAATAATGTGCCTTCCTGCTTATAGACAGTGCCTCGGTAGCCGGTTTAAGTGCTTCAGAAGGTTTTACGTTGCCCAATTCCGTAGAAACGACAGACAGTAGACTGTCTACTTCTTTTATTTTAGTAGAATAGGTAGGCCGTGCTTTTAAATCGGCTGTGAATAATAACAGAAAACAAAAGAACAGAAGATGCCTCATAGAGTAGTGTTTAGATGTAATAGAACTGTGTTCAAATTCTTACATTTGTATTAAACTGAATGAGTAAAGCACAAGTTCACTTGTAAACTTGTGCCATAGCGAGTAAATGATTTGCCTTAATGAAACCATAGACAGCAGGAGATAATTATCCTGTTGATTGCAAAAGTAGTACTATTGGATGTCATTCCAAAATTTAATTTTAGCCCCTTTTTTGTATTTGTCGACAATTTTGAATTTTAATTCCCAAGAAAGGGAAGAAACTTTTTTGTTTTTGGAAAATCTTTTATAATATATTTGTCCGTTTTTTTAAATATTAATCCGTTGATATCTAGTTGTGTTAAAAGAACTGTTTTATTTTTTGATGTATACGTTGTATCTATGATGTATCAAATATTAGTCATTTTTCTTGTAAAAAAACGAACTTTGCACAATTTATTTAGGCTATTGGAGCCTTGAATGATTAGCTAATTTTATGAAAGGTTGAAGCCATATGTCAAATTCAAGGATTATTTTTTGACTTTTTATAGAGTGATATGCTATTTACTTTGGGCATTCAATTGTAGTTGCTATAAATAATATATACTGGGTAATCAGGGATGATTGTCCTTATCAAAGGGAATAAAATACACTATATGGAGGATCCATAGGATATACACTATCAATAAATTGAATTTTAAGTCGTCACTGCTGTTAGGGTGTGAAATAGCGGTGTGTGGCTTCAAAAATACAACCTTTTAGTATAAGTCATATAAATAAGATAAATTTTATTTACAGATAAAAATGAGTAAATTAAAACAGTTAATTGTCGCTATTATATTACTATTGACCGGTAATAGTGTCTTTGCGCAGGTGGCCGGCATTAAAACCAACCTGATAGTGGATGCCACTACAACGATGAATCTAGGGGTTGAAATCGCAACGGCTCCCAAGAATACACTGGATCTTTATGTGAACTGGAACCCATGGGAGCCGGATGGGGGGAGGCTTATGAAGCACCTGCTCATACAACCTGAATACCGCTTCTGGTTTTGTGAAAAATTTGCGGGTTCATTTCTGGGCGTTCATCTGCATGGCGGTCTTTTTAATATGACGGGGCTGAAGCTACCTTTTGATATTTATCCCGGATTAAGGACCCACCGTTATGAAGGGGAATTTATAGGAGGTGGAGTATCTTATGGCTATCAATGGGTTCTTTCCAGATCATGGAATCTCGAAGCAAATCTCGGAGCAGGATACGCTTATATCAATTATGACAGGTATCAGTGTGGTGATTGCGGAAAACGTCTTGAGAAGGACAAGGACAAGCACTATTTTGGTCCTACCAAAGCAGCTCTAAGTATTGTCTACGTATTCTAAAAATAAAGATCAAATGAGAAATATATTTATAACAGGTCTCCTTTTATTATGTATCGGCGCCCTGCAGGGGCAACCATCACCCGGTAGCAATGTACGCGTAGAAAACCTGACTGTACAACTGTCGGACGATAACTCTTTAAACGTCAATATGGACCTTGTCCTGTCCGGCAATTTGAAGGTCGGGTCCAACCGGATGGTCACTTTTACTCCTATTGTACGTGGAAGCGATAACCAGGAGCTCCTTCCTGCCGTATATGTGTATGGAAGAAAACGCCAGATCCTGTCGGATCGCAATGATCTTATACCGGAAGATGCCGAACGGGTATTCCGCCGTACCAACAGGCAGGAGCAGGTGATCAGTTACAGCGCTTCTTTACCTGCACAATCATGGATGGATGGAGCCGAACTGATCCTGGAACAGGATATTTGCGGATGCGGTAACCGCTCGGAGGATATTACCTATTTCGCGCTGACCGGCATTGATGTACCGCAGCCGGTAGTCCTTCCCGGTATCCTTTACCGTGCACCGGAAACGGAAAAAGTGAAACGCCGCGTACTGAAAGGACAGGCCTATATAGATTTCCCCATCAACGAGATCGTGATCTATCCTGATTATATGAGGAATACGATAGAGCTGGCCAAGATAGACAGCACCTTGAAAGGTTTTAGCCCCGGTGACATACAAAGTATTTCGCTGCACGGGTTTGCTTCACCCGAAGGGGTTTATAAACACAATATTTACCTGGCGCAGGGGCGTACCCAGGCACTGAAAGATTACATTATCCGGAAATTCGGAATCCCCGGAACCATCATAGCCACCGACTATACGCCTGAAAACTGGGACGGGTTTATCCGCCTGGCCGAAAGCTCGCAACTCCCGGAGAAAGAGCGTATCCTCGCAATAGCAAGGAAAGATATTGATCCAGACCTGAAAGAAGCCGAGTTGAAACGCATGCCCGAAGCATTCCGGTACATGACCCGCAACTGGTTCCCCGTGTTGCGCCATACCAATTACGAAATTGAATATATCCTGCCCGGTTACACCGCCGAAGAGGCGCGTGGCATGGCCGGAAAGAGCCCTTCGCGGTTAAGCGTGCGCGAGATGTTCGATGCCGCCCTGCTGAGCGGAAAAGGATCGGACGAGTATTACCGGTTGATAGAAGCAGCCGTGCGCACCTATCCCGACAATGCCGACGCCAATCTCAACGCTGCGGCCGCCGCATTGGAGCACGGGGACCTCGAGGCAGCCGAAAGGTATATGGAGAAAGCCGATCTCTCCACGCCGGAAGCAAAGAATAACATGGAATATATCAAAATATTGAAAGGAAAGCAATGATAAAAAATAGTGGTAAAATAGCAGGCATCACGCTGCTTTTACTTTTTGCTTCTTGCATTAAGTCCGATTACGACTCCGAAAACTGTCCGGGCCTCTACACCATTACCCCTATCGTGCCGGTAGAACTGCAACAGAAAAATAACGAGTTCCTGGAAAATACGAACACGTCGGTAATGTATCCGGGTGGTGACTGGCGCAAAACCGAAGTCGGCCCGGAGAATATCCTGGAGCTGACCAAAGGGCAATACAGGGCTGTTTCCCTGAAAGGAGAGAGCGAGCAGGTGGGATTACAGGGCGGAGTATTTGTTTCCGTTAGCTCCGCCGACGGCGCGGCCGGTGAACCCGGTGATTTCGTGGGAGGCTATATCGACTTCGGAGTCGATGGAGGGCTGGTCGACTGGGGTATCATCAACCACGACCTGCAGACCTATATCCAGACCCGCTTGCTGACCCTTAAAGTGAAGATAGAGGGCGACAATAGCGCCCTGGTAGAGAAAGTTACCGCCACGGTGGATGGTATCACTCTTTCCCGTGAGCTGCATAACGCCTTTATCGAAGGTGGCGGACGGGACCATTACCCGGCATTGAGCAACGGCTACGCAGCTTATGCATTGGATGAAGTGGATAAGGACGGCTTTTATACCGATTCACGCCGCCTGCTGGGATTGGATGGCAATGCCGGGCAGGACCTGGTACTGACCATTCATTATAAGGATGGATTTCAAAAGGATTTCAATTATGAGATCACTGCCGACCTTGCCGGGTTCCACACCCGGGATGTGGTCACACCCTGGGTTATCCGCATCGTACTACGTGCAGGAGCCGACTTTACGGCCGAAATAGAAGACTGGATCGCAGGCCCGGAAGAGTGGATGGATGCCAAACCGGTTTAATGAGTAAATAAAAACATATACATATATGAAGACCTCTTTTTTCAAATTTATCTTTTCAGGTACACTCACGGCCCTGTTGGCTGTGGCTTGTACAAATGATGTGGTGCAGCCGGGCGCAGAGGACGGCGTGGCTGTCCGTATTACTGCCGATGCGGGCGGGTTACAGAAACCCGGTGCGGGTAACGCGCAGGGCAGTACCAGGGCTACGAACGATGTATGGGATGCTGGTGATGTCATCGGTGTTACCATGGTCAATCCTCAGTCGCTGGATGTAATGTCCCCCTACCGCAACTTCGGATACACTACCCCGGGTGACGGTAAATTTTCCCCTAACGATGCCGGGCAGATCATCTATTTCCCGACCAATGACGCCAAAGTAACGTTCAGGGCATATTATCCTTACAAGAAGGACCTGGCACCGAACCTGGTCATCCCGGTATCTGTCAAAGACCAAAGGGTATTGGCCGATATCGACCTGATGACGGCTGAACACCTGTCCGGCACATCCACGGCCGACCCTAATGTGAAGCTCCATTTCCACCACCGCCTCGCCAAAGTGGTGGTCAACCTCACTACCGATAATGCCGGAATATCTATTCTCAACGGCGCTCAATTAGTGATGAAAGGGTTGAAGACAGAGGCTGTATACGACCTGCTGGACGAAAAACTTGTCGTGGAAAATAACCTTCCCGATGCCGATGTGGCGATCCCTGTGGCCAATGCCAAAGGAGAGGCGGTCATACTGCCGCGGCCCGCAGGCGAAGGCGTGGAATTTGAAATTACTACTACCGACGGAGGTAAGTACCGTGCAGCCCTGGGCAGCGATTTTGAACTGAAGGCGGGATACGTGCATACATTCCATATCCGTCTGAAATCCCCTGCCGAGGTCAGCGCAACCATCGAACCGTGGATCGAAGGGCCTGAACGGAGCTTCGACGTAATCCGCGTGGTGACCGGACTGGGGATCACCGAAGGGTTTGAGGCGGACCATGAGCTCGACCTCTTTCTGAAAGAGGGGAGCGATCCTGATTTCGGACTTCTCCGTAAATTCACATACGCCGGCAACAACAGCTGGACGCCCGATGTTCCCATATACTGGGAAAGTATTACCGGCAACCCGGCAATATTCCGCGGGGCGACTATTTTAGAGGATGCCCTCAACAATACCCAGATGGCCGACATCCTTATATCAAAGGATATGGAGGTGACACCTTATACCGGCGTGAATCTCGAACTGGAACACGTGGGTTCGAAAGTGACCGTCGTGTTGCAATCGTCCGACGGAACCTTTACCTCGTCCGATCTGAACAGTGCCTCCATTGTGCTTCCCGGCTACCTCAATTCCGGATCTTATAATGACAAGGGTGAATTTGTACCCGGTACCGGCCGCGGGAATATCACTCCCGAAGAGGGGATAGCCATCTTCCCGCCGCAACCCATAGCGCATGGCGATAACATACTTACCGTCACCATCAACGGGCGTCTTTATGAAGTGAAAGCCGATGAAGCTGCCGGTTTCGTATATGAAAAGGGAACCCATTACACACTTATCCTCGATGCCGGCAAAGCGGCAGTGGAGATGAGCACCGTGATCAAACCGTGGGAGGAAGAGACCGTAGAGTTCAATGAAATACGTGTCGGTGCTACTGATCTGGGTCCCAATCAAGGTGACCTGGTGGACGGAGATGCGCTCTATCTCTTTACCGGCGATGATACCGACCGTGCATCACTACCCGGTAGGTTTGAATACAATGAAGCAACCGATACCTGGGTTTACAGCGGCCCTTCGGCTCCGCTCTACTGGGAAGATATTGCCAACACGGGCAATATATATGGTTCCATCACCCGTCCGGCTATTAATCCGGCTGCAGGTAACAATCAATCGCCTGACTATATCACTGCCACTCCTATTGAAAACAAGGGAGGAACTGATAATACCGCCATCAACTTCAAGTTGGCGCACCGGGTAGCAAAAGTAAACGTGATCCTTCGTACCACAACGTATGAGGAGAGCAGGTTACTGAACGCGAACATAACCCTTCCCGGTTACGCAATCGGTGGAAAACTGGATAAAGGGGTTTACGTGTCCGGAAGCAATACCGGCCCTATTTCGCTCGATAAGCCGGTAAAAGACGATAGCGGCACGGAAACTACCTATAACACCACCGCTTACCTGCAACCGCAAATCATTACCATAGGGCAAGACCTTGTAACGGTGGTAATTAATGGGCATAGCTACACGGTGAAGCCCGAGGATGTGAAGGACGCCGATGCCGCCGCCATTGTATATGAGGCGGGCAAGGTAACCAACCTGATCATCACCATCGAGAAAACCGGGCTGAGTATCAGCACCGAAGTAACCGGGTGGACAGAACTGCCGGCGTTGGAATTCAAAGATGTGCTTTTCTTCTCCGTTAGCAACACGGTTTCCAGCGGGTTTGAGAACGGTGACGAGATCACCTTCTACAAGCTGGCTTCAGGCGGAACCTCCGTGGATGATGTGACAAACACCTATGTTTACGCCGGTGGCCCCGCTAACGGTACGCTTAGCCCAACCGGAACCCCCTGGTACAGGGACGACTTCGTAACGGGCGACCTTATTTCGGGTGTTTACCCCTCCTCCGTTCCTGCATTAACTGCGGACGAAAGAACGTTTCCCTGGACGGCTAAGAGCAGCGGGGTTACCAACGCGCACCAAGACGATATTATGATTGCAGCTCCGGTGGCAGCCAGGAACCTGGGCGAGATTCAAGCCGACGGAAACGTTCATTTCGAGTTTAAGCACGTACTGAGCAAGGTGACTATCAACCTTATCGCGGGAGAAGGATTTACTCCTGCCGAAATCATACCGAGCAAGGTTGAGATGAATAACTTTATGCTGTCGGGCACAATCGATGTAATAAATGGCACGGCCACCCCGACAGGGATCGCCACCGACGCATTCAGTCCCACGAAATTAAGTCAGGTATACACCCTGCCGAACAGGACCGTGGTCTCCAGCTACGAAGCGTTCGTGATGCCGCAAACCATTGACGGTGGTGACGTGATGGTATCGGTAACACTGAACGGAGCCGTTTTCGAAGTAAAATTGGACGACGACAAATTCTTTGCCGCAGGCGCGCATAATATGCTGAACCTCACGCTGAACAAGACAGGCGTGGTATTAACGGCTTCCATCGTGGATTGGAACACGGAACCCGATATCGATATTGACTTACATTAATCAACATTTTCGTTAAGCAATGAGTAGAAGACAAGCTTGCTTGGAATGTTTTCGAAAAGTGAATACAGAGGCAAAACTTGTTTTGACTATGTTGAGCGTAGAAAACAACTAAGTTTACTTGAATATACCGTTGCGAGAATTAATCGAGGAGCGAAGGCGACTCAAAATGCCTAACTTTAGTGAAACCGAGCAACTATATATAATTTTTCAGATATGAGACAAATATCATTTTCACATCTATATAAATCGCTGTTGGGCAGCGTAATGCTGGCGGTACTGGCAGTAGGCTGTACCAACGAAGATTTCAATTCACCGTCCACCGATGAGAAAGACGCCGTGATCCTGTCGGCCGGTGCTGCCCTTTCCGCCGACACCGGGTCGAAGACCCGTGCCGCGAACGACACGTGGGACGCCGACGACCTGATCGGGGTGACCATGTTGAACACCTCGGGTGATGTGGTAGCACCTTATACCAATCGGCAGTACAAATCGGTCGCTGCCGGATCCGGCAGCGTGGCATTCAATCCCCAACCGGAGAGCCAGACGATGTATTACCCCATCAACGGCAGCGACGTTACTTTCAAAGCCTATTACCCCTATACCGGTGTGGTAGACCTCACCCGTTATCCTCTTGATGTATCGAGACAATCCACGATTGCCGATTTAGACCTGATGACGGCAGTGCATACCAATGCAGATGGCTCCGCGGTCAATAGCAAGGACAACAAGGAGGCACACTTGGTGTTTCACCACCGGCTGACGTTGGTGGAGGTGAACCTGCTGATAGAAAGCGGCAGTTCCATCGATTTGGAAGAAAGCAAGCTGGTTATCAAAGGGATGAAAACTACCGGGAACTACAACCTGATGAATAATTCGCTGACCACCGATGCAGGAAGCGTGCAGGATATCAATATTCCCTTGTCGCCTTCCTTCGCGGGGCGCGCCATCCTGTTACCCCGTGAAGCCGCGCCGGGTATTACTTTCGAGGTGATCACCGCCGATGGAGGGGTATATACTGCGGCCATGGATCAGGATCTCAACTTGAATGGCGGATCCAGGTACACTTTCAACCTCACCTTAAAAACTACGCCCACCTTGATTACGGCAAGTATCGAGCCTTGGACGGACGGCCCTACCAAAGCGTATGATATCGTCAATATCATCACCGGCACGGGTACGAACGCCGGTTTTGATGATGGCGCTTCCCTTGCGCTGTATACCAGGGATGCGGGTGCTACTCACTACACTTCGGGAGGTACATTTAATTTTGATGGTACGAGATGGACACGAAGTGGCGGACCACTCTACTGGGAAAGTTTTACCGGGCCTACGGTCGATTTCAAAGCCACATCTACCTTTGCTGCTGCACTGAATTCTACGCAAGTGCCCGATTACCTGCTGGCTGAGACTGCCGGTATTGATTTGTATAACGGCATCCATTTGAATATGGAGCATGTGGGCGCGAAAGCCACCGTGAAGCTCTCCTCCTCCGATGGCACGTATAACGCGGCCGCGTTGGACGGCGCCACGGTTATCTTGCCGGGCTATCGGAACGCATACGATTTTAACGCGACCACCGTAACGTATACCACCGCTGCGGCAACAGGAAACATCACTCCCGAAAAGCAGGGAACAGCTACTATCAACAGAGACCGGGTGGCTATTCTACCCCCACAGACCATTGCCGCGAATGCAACACTGGTAAGGGTGGTGATCAACGGGCATACCTATAACGTGGTAGATACCGATGATGCTTTTGATTATGAAGCAGGCAAGCAACACGAGATCAGGCTCAATATCCGGAAATCGGGCGTGGAAATGACCGTCAGCCTGAAAGACTGGGATGTGGGTCATAACTATGAAATGGAAGTGCAAATTGGCACTCCGATTGGTACCTCCACAAACGAAAACATTGAAAACGGAGACCAACTCTATCTTTTCACGGCCCCCACATTAGGCGGAACCCGCAGCGAGGTGAGAGGTCATTTTACGTACAATACAGGCACAGATAATTGGAGTTATTCGGATGCCGCCGCCCCGTTGTTCTGGGAAGAATTGCCCAATACAGGGTTTATCTACGCCCACATGCAACGTCCTGCCGTGAATCCTGCTTCCGGCTACAACCAATCGCCGGACTATATAGTGGCTACACCGGTTGAAAACCAAGGTGGCACAAGCACCCAGACAGGTACAAGGATCGATTTTGAGATGGAGCACGCGGTATCGCAGGTAAAGGTTTTCCTACGTCCTTCTGACACGTATACGACAGCGCAATTGCAAACAGCCGATATATACCTGCCGGGCTATACCTTGCATGGGTCTTTGGACAAGGGTGTGTATATACCAAATACAAACACGGGAGATATCCGCCTCGACAAGCCGAATAATACCGAAGTCTCCACCAACTCTTATTTACAGAAACAGACAATCCCTGCCGGACAGACCGTCGCAAGAGTAGTGATTGATAGTCCTGCCGGTACACCACGCACCTACAATGTCACCTATAACAACCCCGTGGAGTACAACGCCGGTGAGATTACCCACCTGTTCATCACGATTACAGGATCGGAAGTATTGGTAAGTGTGAAAGTGTCCGACTGGGATGATCAGAGTCCCGTGGAACTGATTTACGCTTTTGACCAGACAGACCCGACGGTAGAAGATTTCGTGGATGGTGATGTGATCCGATTTTATGACTTAGGCAACGGTACAACAGTAACCGATAGGATGAATTATGTAGTTGGCATGGTCGGTTCTACACTTGTATTGAATCCCCAAGGCGGAACACCTTGGTTCAGGGACGATTTTGCCACCGGCGATAGAATCGTGGCTGTCTTCCCGGCACCGGATATTGTACCTGATGTTACTACAGGAAACACTTTCAATTGGAATATGACCGGTAAGAGTGATCCAGCAGAGCGTAATAACGATATCCTTGTAGCTACAGATGGTATAATTGCTGACCGGAACGCCAATGTGGATTTAGATTTCAAACACGTGTTGAGCAAAGTGACGGTGAATATCATTCGGGGAGAGGGCTTTACTGACTCAGAAATATCGACTGGGGTATCTGGTGTACAGCTTGTGGATTTTATGCAGAATGGAACGGTAAATATCAGTAATGGAAGTGTTCCCGTTGCATCTTTGTCCGGTGCTGCCCCTTTCGCTCCCACGCCGATCACACCGGCCAATACCAATGTTAATGATGGTGGTGATAATGCCGTATTAAGCTACCAGGCACTGGTTTTGCCGCAGACGAAAGCAGCCAATAACACGCTGGTAAAGATCACGCTGAACGATATTGAATACGAGGCAAAATATTCCACTGCCTTCCCATTTAAACCGGGTGAACATCATGTCCTGAACATCACCCTGGAGAAAACAGGCTTGAAACTCTCTGCCACGATAGCCCCCTGGGTAGAAGGGGACAGTGGTAACATCACGATTAAGTAATTTCGAAAGATAGTAGAGATGAAAAGAAAATATTATAGTTATATGGCGGTTCTTTGTTCACTGCTCCTTTGGGGGAGCTGCGACAAAGACGCTGTACCCACTCCCGGTACGGAAGAGGAAAAAGTGCCGATCACCCTATCGGCATCCTCCCTCCCGGCATTACTGGATGTGCAGACACGGGCAGAGACAATCAACAACCGCTCCATCGGAATCGTGGCGGCAAGAATTATGGCTCCAGCTCCGGCTGTAGCACCCGATATTGCTTCAGTGGACTGGACTGCTATTCCTTACCTCGATCATGTCCGGGCAAACGGAACAAATACGGACCTGAACAGCCAGAAAGAGGTTCGTTTTGCAGCAAACCAATGGTGGCCGTTCAACCCTGCCGAATACTTGGCTTTCGTGGCGTACAGCCCCACCTTCGCCGGTACCGGCGGGGACAACAGAGTGTCTCGGGTAGGTACTTCAAACACGTTGAAGGTAACGGCGGGCACGAACAATGCTTTTCCCGATTTTCTGTACACTACGGCGGTTGGTCCTTATAACAAAGTGACTGCCCAAAACAATACCGGGGGTGGTGAAGCGGTCAGCCTTGGTGAGTTCCAACACGCGATGGCAAAACTCGATATCGTGGTGCGGTTGGTGGATAAGGACGGAAAGGTTATACCACCTGGCAAGTTCCCAGACCCGAACCGGTTGAGGATAACCTCGTTGGCGGTGTCCACCAAAGTGAAAAATGGAGAGTTCGACCTGCTGGCGACTCCCAAAGTATGGACATCGTTGGATAATACAGGGGCAGAACAAACAGTGCGTACGCATATCAACTCTTCCACGACTTTCCCAACAACACCGACCACTTATACCGACAACAACTTCTTGCTGCCCGGCACGCAAGAAGAAAGTTATGTGTCGATCACGATAGAGGAATTGCATCCAACAGATAATAGTGCAGTGAATACAGTTTCTCTAAAAGCTAAAATAACGGAATTCATGGTCTCGGATGGAGTAGCTCCTTTACGGGGGGCTACGCTCGAAATGGGTAAAACAACCCTGTTGACCATCAACGTGATGTACGTGGGCATTCCTACTCCTCCCGATCCGGATGATCCTTTATTGGAGTTACAACTCGAAGGGCAACTGGTAGAGTGGGATTACAAGGGAAAGAGTGAAATGGTTATAGAATAAAAGAAAAGATTGAAGATATGTTGAAACAAATCTATAAATATACGGCGGCATTCCTGCTTTTCGGGATAATCGCTTCCTGCTCTCCCGATCCGGTCGCGGATACGCCGCTGGCCGAAAGCGACGTGCCTATCCTCCTCAATGGAGGGCTCAGGGCATTGGGAGATCCCGGTGACCCGGGAGACGGTCTGTTGATCACAAAAGGATATCCTTTGGAGGACTACGAAGACGCGAATGTTGATTTCTATCTTACAGCCCGTACAACTACTGCTACTCCGGCAACCTACTTCCAGAATCAGCCGATAGGTATTGGAGGTCAAAACACAACAGAGGAGGGAAGAAACGCGCTCACCGGCAATGTCTACTACCCGTTGGGTAAACAAGAGATCAACTTGTATGCACATACGGGTCAGATTGCCGCCAATGGAAATCTCACGCTGACGGCAGGTGTCACACCAGAGAACGATATATTGCTGGGGGTCGGTACAGATAAGGATAATACAACACCGAAGTCCGGGACATCCGAAGATCCCGTGGAATACATCACCTTCAAACACCTTATGACCCGGGTGGACGTGAAGATAGAAGTGGCCGGCGACGTGGAGTCTGTCAAACCCGAGAGCATGAATATGCGTTTTTCCCGTTCGGCTGGTCAAATAGTGGATAGAGGTACCTATAATATATTTACCGGTGGTAATGCAGATGGAAATGCAATTAATTATCCGACAACAAATGATTTCGAATTCACCGGCATTACTACAACGGCCAGAACGTACTATTTAGTGCCGAACGGAGCTAACCTGACCTCCTATGCCGGGCAGATAGTCTCCCATTTACAGATTGACGATTACACAGCCTCAAAGGAAGATTTGCAGGACCTTAAATTTTCTCAGGCAGACAAAGAGGGAGTAAAAACAGATTTTGTTCTCAATCCCGGCCTGGCGTACGATCTGACGTTCGTGATCAACCGGCTGAAGATCGTGGATATCCAACTGACCCTGAAAAATTGGGATCCAAAAGGGGGCAATACCGAATGGGGATACGAACCGAAAACTATGACGCTTTCCATGGGGGGTGAATACATCAACAACGACATCACCAAGATGGTGTTAAAGTACAGGCATACCGATGGAAAGGTATATCAATATATCGGCAAAGGAAAATTGGAGGGTGGGACAAACAAAATTGATTTTGTCACCCTGCCGGCTGACCTTTCGGCGGGAACACTTACGGCAGACCTGTACACCAAAGATGGGTTACTGGCGGATGATGTTGAAATCAATCCCTCCGGTACTGATGGGTTCAACGTTATTAATCTGGGTAAATATGGTACGAAGAAAAATGAAGATATCTATGAAATCTCCACACCACTGCAATTTGCACTGATGGTGAATGATAATAATAAAGAAGAAAGTATCCGGTACACGCTGGTAAACGACCTCGATATGGGTGATAATTCTGTCGAAATTAAACCTACGGTATTTCCGACCGGTTCGATACTGGACGGTAACGGGCATGATATCCTGAACCTTAATATCAATGGTAACGGGCTGTTCGCTACAAATTACGGAATAGTGAAGAACTTCCGTATCGTTTCAGGATTGATAAAAGGAAGTGAATCCTACGAACAGATTGGAGCTATTTGCAGGATCAACTATGGAACGATAGAAGCAGTGGTTAACCAGGCCGATATTCAACCCTCCTCCGGTCAAGAGTATGCTGGCGGTATTGCCGGATTTAATTATGGGAAAATTACCGCTTCGGTAAACTCCGGGAATATCATGGAAGGTAGGTTTGTAGGCGGCATCGTGGGTCTTAACGCAAATCAAGAGAAAGGCGCTATCACCGCCTGTATTAATTCGGGTATGCTGCCTAAGGATGCGGAACTTCTCGGAGGTATAATTGGAAGCTCATATTCCGGTACATCCGGTGCGATCGTGAATACCTGTTTCTGGTTGAGCGGTACGGCAAGGAAAAATCAGGGTGTAAGCAATGAGTTGGCTATCGGTATTAATCCCCTTAACGGGGTGGATGAGCATAGCGCCGATTTAGCGGCATCCTCCATCCGCAATGAGGCGATCGATAAGCTGAACATGGCATTAACCGCTGCAGGTTCGCCATGGAAGTTTGTAATGGATCCTGCGAAATCCTCGTGGCCGATAGTAAGACCGAATCCCTGATAAAAAATAGAATTATATGAAACGAGCAATGAAATATATATCTTTTTTAAGCGCGGCACTGTTGATGCTGGCTTTGTATAGCTGTTCGGAAGAGTCGCTGATTCACGAACCGCCGGTAGAGGGCGAAGGCACGCTGCTGAACCTCTATATAGGGGATATAGCACAACCGGGTACCCGGTTAGCTGAGCTCGGCAACCCCGGTAATATAACTGATGGGAAGTCTCCTACAAAGGGTGAAGACAAAAAAAATATCGGCCTCTATATTTATTACCAGGACGATTACGACGCCGGTACCCTTACGAGGCCCTATGTCCGTAACCTTGAATGCAAGGTGGTGGACGGGAAGGTAGTCCCGGTCGATAATAGCGAGATCTATATCTACGACCAGATGACCCTCGTCGCCTTTTATCCTTACAACGACGAGGTGGGTGACTACACATTCCAAAGCCCGAAGGACGAGCAAAAATATTTTATCACCGAGGGGGACTACTCGTACCAATATTACATTCCTTACCGGGCACAGGCCAATGTGAATCCCACCACGGCTTACCATGTGAATCTGGGATTAACCCCGGTGCATACCACCAAGATCCAGGTAGTGCTGTTGACCTCTAACCCTGCCCTGTTCCCTGCTACGACGACGCAAACCAACGGTGTGGTAAAGCTGGTACCGGATATTGATCCTCAAAATGCTCCTGACGGTGAAGATAAACGTGAAAATTGGGTGGATATCGTGGAACAAAATTTTCGCATCCCAAATCCTTTAAGCAGTGGCCAATATGTACAGCGTTTTACCAGTTATGTTTGGCGAAATGACGACCCGGATGCTCCGCATCATAGGGAAACTCCCAATCACAACGACAACACCATCAAAAAGGGAGAGATCCTGCTTCAGAGCGATGCCCTGACGCTGTTCTTCCCCCAGGACGTAGATATTCGGGAAGGTAGGGTGTACCGCTACGGGTACAATATCGATACCGGGGAAATGTTTATCCCTACCTCCGAAACACTGATTTACGATGCCACGTCGCTGGCCGCGGCAGGAGGCGGAGGCTATCAGGTTTGTGATATCGATTTAACGGATGTCCCGGATTGGACTCCGGTAAATTTGACCGGAACATACGACGGTGGGGGACATGCGGTGAAGAATATGAAGATTGATCAAAGTCCCACAGAAAGTATGAATGTCGGCCTGTTTGGAAGTGTTACCGGTAATTCGTTGATCAAGAACCTGAGCCTTGAGTACCCGGTAATTGAGATTGATTTTTCGGGTGCCGATCCCGACACCGAGACTCTTCGCGTAGGAGGGTTGGTCGGTCAACTGAACCGTGCGTTGACACCGGAGGAAATCGAAAACATCAGAAATAACCTGAGCCTGAATATCCCTCCGGGATTGCCCCAGTCGGTGATCGATGCCCTGATCGCGGATGCGATGAAAGAGTTTACAGTAAACACCACCAGCAGGATAGAAGGCAGTAAAGTCTCCAATCCTACAATTACAGTGAAAGGGGAAAACGTGATCGTAGGCGGCCTTGCGGGATCTGTAGGCGATGGCGAGGGGTATAAAGGCAATATAAAGGATTCGTACGTGTCAGACGGGAATATCTCGGTAAATGCCGGCGATGAGGCTGAGAAACAAGCATACAGCAATGTGCAGGCGGGTGCTTTCACCGGGTTGCTAAGTAACGGAACCATCACGAACAGCTATACTACTGCTACGGCACAAGCATTCGTGAAGAAAGAAGAGATAGGGCCGCCCCCCGTAACTACTTTTGAAGAGGTTGCTAAAGGGTTTGCCAATATTGAAGCCTATGATGATCCCCCGTCGGGGATTACACAGGAGGTAACAGGTGGTTTTACCGATAACCTAAAAGGAGACACGGAGTCCGGGGTGACACAGTTTGATTCGGGATGGCCTGCGTGGGATACCTATGGCGGCGACTGGCCGGTTTCCGGCAGCACACTGGGCACTTACTGGGGCAATCTGGGAAGTTCTCTTCCTTCCTATCCTTCACTGGTATGGGAAACTCGTTTGAATGTACAAAAATAAGAATTTGATTATGAAGATAAGGATATTACTGAATGTGTTACTGGCGCTTGGAGTCGTAGCCACCCTGGGTTCATGCCGGAACGACATCACGGATCCCGTGCTCACCGGCGAGATACAGCTGACGCTCCTTCCCTCTGTGGAGAAAATGGACGAAATGAAGGTTCGGATGCGGGCGACCGGTAATTCGTTTTTCGAAGACGGTGACGAGATAACCGTTAGAGTTACGACAAGCCGGACCGGTAATCCCTCTGCCTCATACGTTTATACTTATAACGGCGGTACGTTTGAGGGAGGTTTTTATTTCCGCCCTGATAATACCTATATCACCCAACTCGAAGCCCTGTGGCCGGCGGAAGGTTCTCAGGGCAGGATGGGGATTATTACCGACCAGCGGAAGTATGTGGATTACAAGCAGGCAAACCGGTTAAAGGCTGAAGCCAATACCCTGAATATCATGCCCACGGACGCACCCGTGCCCTTACTGTTCACGCATGAACAGAGCCGGATTACTTTCCGGTTGGCCGGCCAGGCTGCCAACGGGTTGATCATTAAAGAACTGCTTCTTGAGCTGAAAGCCGACCTTGACGGAGAAGGCGAGAAAGGAGTCGGTTTCTGGGCTTATTGTGGCGATGGGACCGAAAATCCTGAGGAAGAAGGCAAAGGCGTATTGAACGCGCGGATGATATTGCCCGCGGGTATCCAATTAGGGCAGGATATCAACGACGGCGACCGAATGAAAATTGGGTTGGTAACGGTAGGTAAGGAAGGCGATGATACGGACGACTACCGCGGATTGATTTATATTCCCAACAGCACCAATATTACACTGGAGAAGAATACCGATTATCTGGTAACCCTCACTCCTGAAGGGTACGACCTGTACGCTACTATCTCCGTTGGCGGCTTTGACCAGTCTGACGGACACGTAGGGATTCCTTTTCAATTACCCGTGGATACCGGTGATGATGACGTCTATGAAATAAACACTGTCGCGCAGCTGGTTACTATCTCCTGGTTGTTGGACGGCGATTTAAACGGGGAGTTACAATCAGTTTGGTCGGATCGTAACTTTGATATCCCAGCCTCCATCGTAGTGTCTGCCGGGGTACAGGCGGAAGGAGACCGCTACCTGAAAGCTTCGGTTCTACAAACGAATAAAGGTAAGTTCTCGAATACCGAAAATGCTACTTATTCCGATGGGACGTTGGTGTTTGGCAAATAGTTTTGATAGTTTATAAATTCAGATAAATATGAAATATATCAATAATATATATGCTATTGTCCTTGTGCTGGCACTAAGCATTGCTGGTTGCGACAAAGCCGGCGACCCTGGCACCGGCGACGATATGCAGCAGATAGAGGGTATCGTCCTCGGATTGGGGGCAGTGATAGAAGCCCCGGCACAGGCAACTACCCGGGCTACTGTGAATAGTGTCGATTATGCCGTGAATACTCTCGAGGATCCTACCAACACTAAAAATACTGAAAATCGAATAACAGGAAGAAACGCCTGGAGACTCGATTTTGATCTATTTAACGGGAACGTGACGGATAAATATGGGCCAGGATCATTTACCGGGGCAACAAGCCCCGACGGGTTGAACTGGAAACCTACTCCCGGTGATCTCTATTTTCCCAACTATTTCCGTCCCTGGGCTGCGGTTTGGCTTTATCACACGACAAGAGATGCCACTGTAGCTACCGATCAATCCGACGCGGCAAAACTGCTTGCCCAGGATCAATTGTACAGGCTTAAAAACCAGTTGGATCCCATCGCCAAAAGAATCACGCTGCAACTGGAACACCAACGTGCGATGATTAACTTCAGGTTCGATGATATTGTCCGGGGTGATATTAACGAATCAACCGTTAGGGTTTCGGTAGGGGGAACAGAATATATACCATTCAGTGTAAGGGCAACAGGCACTCTGGAATATATGCTGATCCTTCCCGAGGATACGCCTGCCTCAAGTAAGATTATCGTAGAGTATAAGACTAACGGAAATACTCTCCAGCAGCCGATCAATTATAAACAAACGGTGAGTCTGACCGGTGCAGGTCCATCAGGTACATTAGGAAGCAATAACTGCTATTGTTTTACCTTGTCGGGCAAAGAGTTGAAAATATCTCCCGTCATCATCATCAACTGGATTACCGGGGAACCGGTTGCGGGAGAATATGTAGCTGTCACAGCTTATCCCACGTTCAAAGGCCCGAAGGACAGTACTTATTACTTCTATTATGACAATAAGTTGACGAGTGGAGACGGGAATCCGGTATTGCAGGAAATTAATTTCAACAATGACGGAGAATGTACTATCAAACCCGACGGACGAATTATTACCCATATTTTTAAAGAGCCAAATCCCACGGAGGATTGGAATCTATACAAGTTGACCAATCCTATAACATTGGGCAATACAGGAAAAATGTATATCGATTTGGAAACAATAATTAATAACCTTTATTCTTAGAGATCTAATTAAAGAACATAAGCGGTTTATACCGCTATTGGGTAAGTCAGGCAAGAGAGGTTAGTTCAAATATTTTGGGACAACTTCTCTTGCTTCTTATTCCGGTTTTAGAATAAATTACCAGGGGAGTCTGCCAAAACCAGTTTATCAATAGAGCAATACCAATGAGTTGGAATATATGATATAAATGTGTTTTTTGCCTTTTTCCTGGAGGGAAATCAGGCCCGGAATTCAATCAAGTGAATTTTCGGGTATTCACCTTTGATGTCATTGTCTAAATATTCGGAAAGTTGCAGGACATCGTCAAAGTAGCCTGTTCTCTCATTCCTGTGATCCGGACGGCAAGGTTTTGAAGGAAGCTCTGCCGGATGCAACTTCGAATAACGGGCAGACTTGGATACCAGGAATTTTCTCACATCTTCAATATACTCCAACGGAATCTCCGCATGGAACTTTTTCCATAAGTCATTTTGATCGCTACTGCCGCTTTCCATGGGAGTATATCTCAGGGTGCTTTTCCCGGAACTTCTATTCCCTTCTTCCACAATGGGGAGTTTCAGGGTGTGCATCAGGTTGATAATATCGCTTGTCAGCAACTGGGATTTGAATTCGAGTACTTCCAGATCCCGTATTTTGGTTTTCTCATCTATATTTTGCTGTTTCAGATGTTCTAATGAAACGTCTACTTCAATATTGAAATTCCTGAACTTCAGTTCCAGTTCATGCAGGATATCATAAAAATCAGGGGTATTGTCGAAACGGTCGAAACGCAGGTCTTCCGGTAGGAGTTTTAACTTTAACAGGTGTTCTTCCGACGGATAATACCTTTCAAATCCTTCTTCCTGGAGCTTCCAGTGTGTTGCACAGATACATACCTTATTCCGGTACATGTGCCGTATCAGGTCAGACAGGATTTTAGACTGAAATGTGCGCTTGATTTGTTGCTGTTTTGATTCCCTGCGAATGGCCTGCCAGGTAAGCACTGTTCCCAGGGCGGCAAAGGCTGCCAGCAAAAGGTTGGTGATCTCGTCTGCATCCGTCTGTCCCAAACGGGTAGGATTTGTGTTGACTGACGTTTTCTCGGATGCCTGCGCAATTTTGTCCAATGTTAAGCTCGGTTCGATTTCAACTCCATAACTACTTGCCGACAAGACTATTATCGAAGTTGTCAGTAAAATAAATCGTTTTGATACTGCCATCATGATTATTTGTTTTTCACTTCAATTGCATGAATTGTTGTTCAGGACTACCTTGCCCGTCAACTTTCTGACTATTGTGTTATTACGCACCATAACCGTTTCCTTAAGAAGGCGGCTCCTCAATCGTCACACAAATATATGCAATTTAATCTCTCAACCAGCTCCTTTCACTGAAAATTTATTCAAGGTTATCCAATAATCAATCACGATGGAACATCCACCCACTACACGAATTCTTCTTTCAAAGTTTCGACCCATTTAGCGAGGCGTTCTTCGGTCATATCATACTCGTTATCCTCATCAATGGGAAGTCCTACCCACAAACCGTCGATTACGGCGGTAGACTCGTCGTAGGTATACCCTTCATCCGGAACCCGGCCAACAATTTCGGCTTTATCGCTTAATTCGTCGTAGACCACTTTCATCGATTCTGCAAAACTGGTCGAGTAAGAAGCGCTGTCGCCTAGTGCGAAGATGGCTACCTTTTTTCCGGTGAAATCCATTCCGGCAAAACTAGGGAGAAATCCGTCCCAGTCGTCCTGCAGATCTCCTATCCCCGTAGTGGAAGTCCCTACCACAAAATAAGGATAATCTTTTATTTCATCGATGGAAACATACTCCACATTATATAAGTCGGCATTTCCGTCGAACAGGTCCTGCACCTGCCTTGCCACAGATTCTGCGTTCCCACCCGATGAACCGTATAGAATCGCTATTTTATTCATAATTTTTGTGATATTCAATTTTGATCTATTGAATAACAACTTAAAAAGGAAATTGTTTGTCGGCGTGAGATGCAAATATTTTTTCTCGTTCCTCTTTCTTTTGTAGATAACGGGAAAAATATTATTTTTGCACTTCTATTCGGCTCTGTAGTTCAATGGATAGAATAGCGGTTTCCTAAACCGTAGATCCGGGTTCGATTCCCGGCGGAGCTACTTTTACTTTACCCTGTTTGGTATCGTCGTGTATTTCGCGTTGTCCGATTTTCAGGGATCCATCGTACTTGCTGCCCATTTCTACTTCCAAAAAATCGGAAACGATATCGCCTTGAACCGATCCGGTAGTTTTTAAAATAAGTTCTTTGCTTTTGATAGAACCTTTGATGTGTCCAAAGATAATGACATTGTCGCTTTCTAAAGAACCTTCCACATTTGCTTTTTCCCCCAGGATGATGCCTTGTTTTGACGATATGTTTCCTTCCACTTTGCCGTCGATCCGGATAATGCCGTCTCCATGAATATCCCCTTTGAAAATCATATCGTTACCTACGACGGTGGTGATAGGAAGGGAATCCAACTTTGAAACCCCGGCATCCTTTTTTCTTTCTTCTTTAGCCATAAATTTCTTCCTCATCATCAAGACTTATGTATTTTTTAGGGTTGATCCTCTTCCTGTCATAAATAATTTCATAGTGTAAATGTGGTCCCGTACTCCTTCCGGAACTACCCATCAATCCGATAAATTGTCCGCTCTGCACATAATCACCTTTCTTCACATGGATCTGCCAGAGATGTGCATACAACGTTTCGAGGTTTTTATCGTGTTCAATGATCACGCATCTGCCGTATCCGCTTTTATATCCGGCAAAAGTGACTATCCCGCACCCCGTGGTTTTAATGCTGTCACCCACCTGGCCTTTAAAATCTATGCCGGCATGAAATTCCGTGTTTCTTCCTGTGAACGGGTTACGGCGATACCCATATTCTGAAGTTATTTTTCCGTCAAATGGTTTACCTATCGGTACCGAATTTAATGTTTCCTCCAATCCCAGTACCTGCTTTTGATAAAAATCGGCAAATTCGTTGATATTTGTGATGTCAAATTCAGTGCTTATTCCTCCCATATTGTCCATTTTCAACTTTTCCAATCCCCTGTCCTGAAGGAATGAGTTGATGCGGTACATCCCTGAATCAATGGACGCAAAAGCGGTGAGGGCCTTGTGGAGATCGATCCGGCTCCGGATATAATTGGCCCTGTCCAGCCTTTCCTGATAAACCCGACTGGTGTTCTGATAGATCAGGAAACCGGAAACCAGGATAAAGGAGATGATAAGCAATGAGAGAAATGCCGCGTATTTCCGCCAGTGGACAATGATGTGGGTGGGTACCTGACGGACTTTGCTTGTCTTCTCCCTGGAATTAACAATTAGAACTGAGGTCTTATGTTTCATTGCTAAACTTTACCAGTTTTAAGTGAGTTATGGTAAAACAATCGGTGAAAAATATTTATCTATATTTAAACGTATTGATTATAAGTGAATTGTGTTTGTCTTTAATGCCGTGAATATTTTATTGCACGGTATTAAGTTTATTAAAAAAATTACCTGACAGTAAAACAAAAGTAGCAATAAATATTTAAATAATATTTTATTTACGATTTTTTAATCGATGTTTTCTGTCGATTTTTAAGTTAAACCGTACGATTGTTTCGTAAATTTTTTCGCTCCAACAGGACGCAGAAGAATTACCATACCTTAGCCTGTTCAGGACTAAAAGCTAAATAGATTTAAAACCAGATATTTATAGTATATGGAGAGGTGGTATATAAAAAAATCGATAAGTGATACTTTTGATTAGAAATTTACTTTAATAATGTTATTAAAATAAAAAATAACTCAATTTTTATGTGTGGATTTGAGATGTGTACAACTAAAGCCGAGGTCTTTCGAAACTTGAAAAACAATAAAAAGAAAGTGATAAAACGATTAAGAATGGAGTATCAAAACATAATCGCCGGCTGAGTTGTTTAAATCTGGATGATAGAGTCTCTCAGTTACAGAAAGATAGCGGAGAGATCCCCGATAGGGCGAATGAAACTATTTCGTTAAGTAATCGCAGAGTAGTAATCGGTGAGTATGCGGTTCAAGTAATCTGAATTTATTGGACAATCAATTATGAGCTTTATGGGAAATAAGATACAAGATAAGAAAGTATTGCCTGAAGAACAGGCAAACGCGTTGCTGGCTACCTTGCAAAGCCGGTTTGAGAAGAATATGAATCGGCACGAAGGTCTTGACTGGGGCAAGATACAAAACCGGCTTGAAGAGTATCCGGAAAAGTTATGGTCACTCAACGAGATGGAGGAGACCGGAGGAGAACCCGATGTGATAGGATATGACAAACAGCTTGACAAGTACATCTTTTGTGATTGTTCGCCTGAAAGTCCGAAAGGCCGAAGGAGTGTATGCTATGATCCCGAGGCATTGGCATCAAGAAAAGAGCATAAACCCCGGCACAGTGCCATCGGGATGGCCTCGGAGATGGGAACAGCGCTGCTGTCAGAGGAGCAGTACCATGCCTTGCAGCGGTTAGGTGAGTTCGATACCAAAACCTCAAGTTGGATCGTGGCGCCTCAGGATGTCAGGAAGTTGGGCGGTGGATTATTTGGGGATCGGCGGTATGGGCGGGTCTTTATCTATCATAATGGTGCCGAGTCTTATTATGCGGCCAGAGGATTTCGCGCTGTTTTAGAGGTGTAAAGTTAAAAAATGATTATCTTTGCTCCTTATTATTGATTTAATTTAAACCGCTCACAATCATGAAGTATAGCAAATTATTTTTCTTTTTTAGTGTTGTTGCAATTGTATCTTTAGTTTCCTGTAACGGGAAAAAGGCGGCCGAAGCCGAATGGGTACAGCTTTTTAACGGTAAAGACCTGACCGGATGGACGCCAAAGATCACCGGATATGAAATGGGGGATAATTTTGGAAATACCTACCGGGTAGAGGATGGGATGATCAAAGTGCGCTACGATGGAGGGTATGATTCATTCGATAACCGTTTCGGGCATCTATTCTACAAAGATCAGTTCTCACACTACCGGTTACGTGTGGAATACCGTATTGTAGGTGACCAATGCCCCGGTGCGCCCGGCTGGGCATATAAGAACAGCGGGATCATGATTCATGGGCAGACGCCTGAATCGATGGACAAAGATCAGGATTTTCCTACTTCCATCGAGGTGCAGTTACTTGGCAGTGATTCCTTGGTGGAGCGTACCAACATGAATGTGTGTACCCCCGGAACCAATATTGTGATGGATGGGAAGTTAATCTTGGATCATTGCATCAATTCATCTACCGGTTATTTTTATGGGGAAGACTGGATCACTGCCGAAGTAGAGGTAAGGGGTAACGATGTGATAAAGCATATCATTAATGGTGATACCGTGCTTCAATACTCGCAACCACAATTAGACGAACGGGACGCAACCTATGCTAAGTTGGTTGAGCTGAATGGTGGTGACAAAATGCTGAGCGGTGGCACCATCTCCCTGCAGAGCGAAGGGCATCCTATCGATTTTCGGAAAGTAGAGATTATGTTGCTGGAGGAGTAAAAATATACACAGCCCTTCCATAGCCTCAACGGTGATGGATTATACTGTAAAAATAAAAACCCGCCTCACATCTGCGAAGCGGGTTTTTTATGAATGATGCTCAACGGGTTTATTGTGAAAACTAACGTTAAGCGAATTTATCTGACTTGTTAGTCTAATTGCGGTCCTGAAGGGATCAATGCTATGGCAGCATCGTTGTCGCAATATTGCTTGAAGTTTTCAATATACATGGCGCCCAGTTTCTTGGCTTTTGCTTCCCATTCGCTCTTATCGGCGTAAGTGTTACGTGGGTCGAGGATATCGGAAACACCTTCCAGTTTTGCAGGAGCCGTCAGGTTCATGATAGGAATATGTACCTTTTCTGCCTTTTCAATTGAACCGTCGATGATGGCATCGATGATGGCACGAGTATCTTTCAGGGAGATACGTTTTCCTGTTCCGTTCCAACCGGTATTTACCAGATATGCTTTGGCGTTGTGCTGATTCATCTTTTCAACCAATGTTTTTGCATACATGGTGGGATGCAGCGTGAGGAACGCTTCTCCGAAAGCGGGAGAGAACGAAGGCTGCGGCTCGGTGATACCACGCTCGGTACCTGCCAGCTTGGAAGTAAATCCGCAGAGGAAGTGGTATTGTGCCTGGTTGTCGTCGAGGATAGATACCGGAGGCAATACGCCGAATGCGTCAGCCGACAGGTAGATAATCTTGTTGGCGTGGCCGGCACGTGACGGAAGAACGATCTTGCTGATGTGGTAGATAGGATACGATACGCGGGTATTTTCGGTAGTAGAACCGTCAGCGAAATCGATATTGCCTTCGTCATCCACAGTTACGTTTTCCAAAAGGGCGTCGCGACGGATAGCGCGCCAGATGTCCGGCTCGTTTTGTTCGCTCAGGTTGATCACCTTTGCATAGCAACCACCTTCGTAGTTGAATACGCCGTGATCATCCCATCCGTGCTCGTCGTCACCGATCAGGTAACGTTTCGGGTCGGCAGACAAAGTGGTTTTCCCTGTTCCGGAAAGACCGAAGAAGATAGCCACGTCACCATCTTCACCTACGTTGGCAGAGCAGTGCATCGAAGCAATACCTTTCAATGGCAGGTAGTAGTTCATCAAGGCGAACATACCTTTTTTCATTTCACCACCGTACCAGGTACCACCGATCACCTGCATTCTCTGGGTAAGGTCGAACAACGTGAAGTTCTCAGAGTTCAGACCTTGCTCTTGCCATTTGTCGTTGGTTACTTTGGAACCGTTCAAACATACGAAATCGGGCTCACCGTAGTTGGCCAGTTCGTAGTGTGACGGACGGATAAACATATTGGTTACGAAGTGGGCCTGCCAGGCAACTTCCATCACGAAACGTACTTTCATACGTGTGTCGGCGTTGGTGCCGCAGAAAGTGTCCACTACATACAGTTTTTTCGCTTTGGAAAGCCGGTTGGCTACCAATCCCTTGCAGTAGTCGAATGCTTCACGGGTACAAGGACGGTTAATAGTGCCATCCCACCACAGTGTGTCTCTTGTGATGTCATCTTCAACGATGAATTTATCTTTGGGAGAACGGCCGGTGAATTTGCCGGTGTAAACGGCAGTAGCGCCGCTCTTCGTTAATTTAGCTCTCTCGAAACCTTCGTTCGCCGGATTCATTTCATCCTGGTAAAGCGTCTCGTAGGAAGGATTATGAACGACTTCAAAATCGCCCGTAATGCCATACTTGCTCAAATCTAAATTTGCCATTTTGATAAAATTAGGGTTTAATATTATGAATGAATAAAACTTGCATGCAGACCAACCTAAAAACTGGCATACAAAAATATACAAATTCTTTCAAACAGGAAAATAATTAAAGAAATTTTTCTTTAATTGGCTGTTTTTTTATCAGCACATCTTTTTTAAAACAAAAAATTCATATCAAAAGTTTAGCTAAGCAGAGAAAATCATTACCTTTGTTTTCCGGAAATCATTACTTCATCCAGTCGGTTGCGGAACTATTCCGTTAAGCCAAGTGAGCAGAGGTTAAGTTTGCTTATGCTATGTCATGGCGGGAATTGGAAGATATTTGTTTTACATCGTGACAAGCTGGAAGAGATAAAACTAATTTATAACAATGGAAGTATACAACTTTTCGGACAGTAATTCTCTACTTAACTCTTTTATCCGTGAAATAAGGGATATTACCATTCAGAACGACCGGCTCCGGTTCCGCCGAAACATAGAACGTATCGGTGAGATTATGGCTTACGAAATCAGTAAAGGATTCCAGTATAAGAAAATTGAGGTAAATACACCGCTTGATGTGGTGGAAGTGAGCATTCCGGATGAGGATGTTGTTATTGCTACTATCCTTAGGGCGGGACTCCCGTTCCATCATGGCATATTGAATTATTTCGACGGGGCGGAAAATGCTTTTGTATCTGCTTACAGAAAATACAAGGAGACAGGCCATCAGTCGTTCGACATCCATATCGAATACATCGCATCACCTTCCATAGAGGGGAAAACCTTGATCCTGGCCGACCCTATGCTGGCAACAGGAAGTAGTATGGATTTGACCTACAGGGCACTGCTTACCAAAGGAACCCCGGCACAAATCCATATTGCTACGATCATTGCCAGCAGACAGGCAATTGATTATTGCAAGGCCAATTTTCCTGAAGATAAAACAACGATTTGGGCTGCGGCTATCGATCCCGATTTGAATGAGTCTTCCTATATCGTACCGGGTATTGGAGATGCAGGAGATCTCGCTTACGGGCAGAAGATTTAGTCATAGAATTTTTTTTCAAAGGCTTTGAATTCACCTTTTTTGAGGATCAGCCGTCTCCATACGGCAGACAGGAATCCCGTGCCATATCCTGTGATTTGAACCCAGGCCGCAATAACACTGTAAAGTGCCACTTCGAACGAGCTGTTTTTTATAAACGAATCGATAAAAACCAACAGGGAGTAAACCAATGGGATAAGCAAAAACGGGGTATACAAAAGTGATAAAAGAAGGCTGAATGTTATCCCTACCACAAAAAGGGAAGGTAACAGATGTACTGCCTTGAGTGAACCCGGGTGAATAAGATGCAGGTTGATACGTGCAATACCTGAATTATATACCTGTTTAAAGAATTGCCTGAAAGTGCTCCTGCGTTTATGATACACGAAAGCGCCGGGAATAAGTGCGGTTTGGAACCCGTTTTTCAGCAGGCGTAAGCTAAAATCGATATCTTCCCCGAATCGCATGGCTCCATAACCGCCTATGGCCTCAAATGCTTTTTGGGATACCCCCAGGTTAAAACTTCTGGGATTGAATTTTTCCATCGACTTTTTCCCGCCGCGGATACCACCTGTCGTAAAAAATGAGGTCATGGAATAATTGATCGCCTTTTGTGTGATGGTAAAAGAGGGCAGTGCCGCATCCGGACCCCCGTAAGCGTCCACCCAATGGTCTTCAAGAAAATGTGAAACGGTTTCGATATAATTCGGCGGAATGATACAATCTGAATCGAAGAAGATAAGGTAATCATACTTTGCACCCGCCGCTCCTGCATTTCTGGTGAGGCCGGGACCTGAATTGGGTTTTTCGAAATAGATGATATCCAGTTTGTCACGGTATTTCTTCACCACGGTATCGCTCTTCCGGGTAGACCCATCCTCAACAACCACTACTTCAAATTGCTTGTCTGTCTGTTTGCAAAGGCTTTCGAGAAGTTCATCCACCTCATCAGGACGATTATAAAGAGGTATGATAATTGAAAAAAACATAAAATTTACCCATTTAATCAGCACAAAGCTAGTTATTTTATTTCATACGACTAAAATTATTTATTTTCAATGGTGTCGTATGGAACTCGCATTTAGTCATGAACTCGGGTGAGAACAGTTATCATGCTCGTTTCATACGATTATTTTATTTTTTATATTTCGGTGTATGGAACCTTTGATATTTAAAATAATCATTCCCTTTGGGTGTCTAATGATTATTTTAAACATGTTGGTTTCATATGATCAAAGCGTTTATTTCTTGTATCAATCATCTTTTTTCATCTTCCCGGCATAAAAGATATGCTGCTTATCCTGGTGATGGATCGGGCTATTTCAGCCTAGAAATAAAAAACTGTTAAATAAATGTGAAAATCATTGAATATTTAAAAAAAAAGAATATCTTTGTCCTTTCCAATAAATATTGTTTTTTTGATATGTTGCGGGAGAAGGAACAAGATATCAATAACGATGGTTAATGAGAGATTGTTATCGTATGGTAAGATTTTGTAAAATAGTTACTTACATACTTGTTTTATATTGCGTCCTATCATGTAAAAATGGAGAGGAGGTTTTAATCAAGGGGGAGATTTCGAATTTAGAAAATCCCTATATCTTGGTTACCTGGCTTTCTGCAGATACACTGGCCATCGATACAATCAATGTAGACACAAAAGGAAAATTCAATTACAGAAACCAAATCGATACGCTTACCACTTTTTCACTCTATCTGAACAATTATGAGAGTGTTGCAGTTGTTTTTGCAGACAAAGGACAATCTTTGAAGGTGAAGGGTGATGCTTTGTTGCCGGATCTTATTGAAGTGACCGGTAATGAGATCAATAACGATCTGACGCTGTTCAAGACGCAAAACCGTGAATTGCTTGCGCAACGGGGGCAGTTGTTGCTTAACCTGAGCAGGGAATCCCACGTTGATACTATCCTCAATAAGCCGATGTCCCGCCATGATGAGATTGCCAGATTGCAATTGCTCAATCATGAATTGATATCACAGGCGGAAGAATTTATCGAGAAAAATCCCGGCAAATTTTCCAGTCTTATCCTCATCAATAATTTTTTTATAAATAGCGATAATCCTCAGGCACTGGAACGGGTATTGGGATATCTGCAGGGAGATGTGACCAATACTCAGTATGCTGCCCGGCTCAGATCCTATTCTGAAAGGATCAACCGCTCGGGCGAAGGTGTGCAGATGCCCTATTTTATACTCAAAGACAAAGAAGGGAATAGTATCTATTCTCACCAATTCAAAGGAAAATATCTGCTGCTTTCTTTTGTTTCTACCGCAGGGATTGAATCGCGTGAGACAATCGATTTGCTGAAAGAGGCATACCGGGAAGTCAATAGGGACAGTGTGGAGTTCCTTACTGTATATATCGATTCCGATATTTATCCCGTGGAATATGTGGAAAATGATTCTATTCCCTGGAGTGTGGTTCCCGAGAAAAGGAGTTGGGGATCGGATATTGTAGACGCGTACAATGTGCAATATATACCATTTAATATTCTGATCGCTCCCGACGGCAATATCAAAGTACGCAATATTCCCGCTCAGGGAGTAGTGAATGCAATCAGAAATTCTACCGAAGATTAAGTGTAAGAAAAGGCTTGGTGACATGCTGGTCAAGTTGTTTGGAGCGGCTGTACAGGGTATCGATGCAACGCTCATTACCATTGAAGTTAACTGTTCGAGAGGGATTAGGTTTATGCTGGTAGGCCTGCCGGATGCCTCTGTGAAAGAAAGCCATGAACGTATCGTATCAGCCGTCGAAGTAAACGGGCTGAAATTTCCACGTCAACAGATCGTTATCAATATGTCTCCTGCGGATATCCGGAAGGAAGGGTCGGCGTATGACCTGCCGCTTGCCGTCGGCATCCTTGCTGCTTCCGGATCGGTTTCCCGTGCCAGATTGGGTGACTATCTGATAATGGGTGAATTGTCGCTCGACGGAACCATTCTTCCTTTGAGGGGAGCGTTACCCATTGCGCTGATGGCAAGGGAGAAAGGTTTCAAAGGGTTTGTCCTGCCGGTGGCGAATGCAAAGGAAGCCGCAGTGGTGGAGGGATTGGATATTTATGGAGTGAATAATATCCGTGAGGTCGCCGCTTTCTTTAATGGAGAACAGGAGCTATGCCCAACAAAGATCGATCTGCAACGTGAGTTTCTGGAGGGACGCTCTTCTTTCGAACTCGATTTTTCAGATGTGAAGGGGCAGGAAAACGTGAAGCGGGCGTTAGAAGTAGCTGCCGCCGGAGGGCATAACGTGATTCTTATTGGTACTCCGGGTTCGGGAAAGTCGATGATGGCAAAACGAATGTCCTCTATCCTGCCTCCTTTTTCGTTGGAAGAGGCACTGGAGACTACAAAGATACATAGTGTGGCCGGTAAAACTGATCTGGACAGGTCGCTTATGACCGCCCGTCCCTTTCGCTCTCCTCATCATACCATCAGTGATGTGGCGATGGTGGGTGGAGGGGCATATCCCCAGCCCGGCGAGATAAGTCTGGCGCATAATGGAATTTTATTCCTGGATGAACTGCCTGAATTCAGCAGGAATGTGCTGGAAGTGATGCGACAACCGTTAGAAGATCGTAAGATCACCATCTCCCGTGCCAAATTCACGGTGGACTATCCTGCCGGGTTTATGCTGGTCGCAGCAATGAATCCCTGTCCCTGTGGCTATCATAATCATCCGGATAAGAAGTGTATATGTCCTCCCGGAGCAGTACAGAAATATCTCAATAAGATTTCGGGACCGCTTCTGGACAGGATCGATATTCAGATAGAAATTGTGCCGGTTCCCTTCGAAAAAATATCCGACCCTGTCCCCGCAGAACAGAGTGCTGATATACGTAAGAGAGTCGTGAGAGCAAGGGAGATACAGTTGCACCGGTTCAAAAACAGAAAAGGAATCTTTTGTAATGCACAGATGAACGGTAGGATGTTACGTGAATATGCTTCTCCCGACCAGAGAGGAATGCAACTGTTAAGGGCAGCAATGGAAAGGCTCAACCTCTCAGCCCGTGCCTACGACCGCATATTGAAGGTGTCCCGTACCATTGCTGATCTCGAGGGGAATGAACAGGTACAGCCATCTCATCTGGCGGAGGCAATTAACTACCGGAATTTAGACAGGGCGAATTGGGCATTGTAAGGTGTCCCACCTTTTCACCTTTTCTCAAAATGATGGTCATCATAGAATCTTGTAAAGGTATGCCCCCATCGGAACCCGAGTTTCCTGAACTCTTCCACTACCGGATGGCCGGGATAGAGGGTACCGTTCACGGTGGTATCCCGTACTGCTCCTTCCGGTTTGTTGGGGCGTTCTTCTCCCTTCCATCGTAAAGGGTTGAAGCGGGGATTGATGTCAATAGCCATTCCTGCCGCATGCTTTGAGTAGGTGATGTCGCGGTAACAGAAACTGTAGCTGTTGTTGTCATCCATCGACAAACTGTCGTTCCAGTTGTATTTCACAATAGGGATTGCCTTTTCGATGACGAACTCCTTGTCGAGCATAAACCTGAAGATCTTCTTGATCTCTTCTTCTATTATTTTGTTGGAAAGTATTTGTCCGCGGTGGATACGCCCGTCGGTAGAGAGATATGTTACATCGAAAAGAGTTAATTGGTCAATAATGCTCCGGGGGGCTTTGGTACCGGAAATAGCCTCTTCAAAGGTGTAGGCAGCATCAATTATTGTGTCATTTCCAACAGGTATTGTCTCAGATGTTTCCACATCATCGTGAAGCCAATAGTGCGAGGTTGTATCGGTAATTTCGGAGGGTAGTCCGGATTTTGTCACCGGGTTTTCGTCACTTGTCGACGCTCGTTTGTCACTTTTATGTTCTGTACATGAATAAAAAACAAAAAATAACCAAAAAAGGGTAAGAATGGTTTTCATTTTAACTCAGTTCCAGTCCAAACTCGTCGGAAAGTTTTTGCAGTGAAGGATTTTGTTGTACCATCTCATCGAATATCTCACGTGAAGTGAGTGGCTTCTTGATGGCATTTGTCTCCGCGATCCTGATGGTCATGGTGATGTCGTCATTTCTCAATTTTTCCCTCAGGAAAGAGAGAAGGGCAATGCTATGGTCAGTGAGATATTGCTTGTTGAGTTCCGTGTTTACTTCCACTTCGAACAGGGTATCGCTTAGCATCCTGGGATGATAGAGCGTCATTGTATTCTTGAGAAGCTTCTCTTCGTTCAGGCTGTCAGCATAATCTTTCCATGCATTCACCAGTTCACTTTCGGTGAAAAGGTTTTTGCCATTCTGCTGCTGTGCCTCAGATCCTGAGGAAGAGTTTTCCTCTTCTTTTTTGCTGGTGATAGAGGAGAGCGATACACCCATTCCTGAGAGTGAGACTGTTTTCTTTTTCAATGATACGGCAGCTTCGGCAGGCTTACGTATGTTGCTTGCCGCCGGTTTTTGGCCATCATTGTCTGTTCCGGAAATATTTTTTTTCCCGGAATCATTCTCTTTTTCCGAATGTACATTCCCTTGGGTGGTAGTCTCTCTTTCTGCAACCTTTTCTTTTTCTGTAATTTTTTCCGTTTCGGGCGCCTTCTCCTGCCCGGTATCTGTTTGTGTCGGTTTCTCTTTCGATACTATTGGTTCAATAGTTCTTTTTTTTTCCGTTTTCATTCCGGAAGCATCATCCCTATTGGATAGTTGACATAGCCGTATCAGCGATAATTCTAACAAAAGCCGTTTATTTTTGCTAAGCCGGTAGTTCAGGTCACATTCATTAGATATTTCAATAGCTTGGTACAAGAACTGATTGCTACACTTTTGGGCCATTGTGACATATCGCTCACGGATGGATGCTCCCACCTGGAATAACTGTGCAGTTGCCGCGTCTTTGCATACCAATAAGTCCCGGAAATGGTTGGAGATGCCACTGATGATATATTGTCCTTCAAATCCCCTGTTTAGGATGTCGTTCAATATCAGTAAACATTCCACCACATTTCTGTTGAGAATAGCGTCGGATAATCTGAAATAGTATTCATAATCGAGTACATTCAGATTTTCGATCACAGCTTGATAGGTGATATTCCCACCGGTATAACTTACTGTCTGATCAAAGATGGAAAGTGCGTCACGCATTCCGCCATCTGCTTTCTGGGCGATAATATTCAGTGCTTCGGGTTCAGTTTTTACTCCTTCCTGATCCGCCACATATTGCAGGTGTGCGACCGTATCGGCAATAGTGATACGGTTGAAATCATACACCTGGCAACGGGACAGGATGGTAGGGATAATCTTCTGCTTCTCCGTGGTGGCGAGAATGAAGATAGCGTGCGCCGGCGGTTCTTCCAATGTTTTCAGGAAAGAGTTGAAGGCCGCTTGCGAAAGCATATGCACCTCATCGATGATATATACTTTATATCTTCCTATCTGGGGAGGGACACGTACCTGGTCGATCAGGTTCCGGATATCGTCCACACCATTATTGGAGGCCGCATCCAATTCGTGGATATTATAAGAACGCTGTTCATTGAATGCCACACACGATTCACATTGGTTACATGCCTCATGGTCGGTAGCAGGGTTAAGACAATTAATTGTTTTCGCGAAAATGCGGGCACAAGTAGTCTTCCCGACACCCCGGGGGCCGCTAAACAGATAGGCATGTGCCAGTTTATTACCGGCAATTGCATTCTTCAAAGTGGTGGTAAGGGCTTCCTGCCCCACAACCGATTTGAATGTAGAGGGTCTGTATTTTCTTGCGGAAACAACAAATGTATCCATAGCTTTATGAACAATAGTAAAGTACAAATGTAGTGAAAATATTCTTAACTCATCTGCCGGTTATTTTCTATCTTTCCCTATTCGGTAAAATGGTATTTTTATCTATATATGCGGTTTTAAGAATAAATTCTTGTAATTTTGAAGTGTAGATGATATAAGTAATGAAATATATTCTTTCAATCATAGTTCTGGCCGGGTCGATGTTGGTTACCGGTTTCTCCTGTCTGTCGAGTAAAAGAGCGCAGACAGAACCCGTTGAAGGAAAACAGATACCGGTACAAACTATCGTGCCGGATACGTTTGTCTTGCCACAGATCCCTGAAATCATGAAAGAGCCTGAAGAAAGAGCCGGATATTTAGTAATGCATTACTGGGACAGGTTTGATTTTGCTGACCGAAACCTGATCCGACGGCCGGAAATTACTGAGCAGGCTTTTGTGGATTATATCAATATCCTGGGGTATGTGCCAAAAGAAAATGCTGATGCTTCACTTCGGTATACATTGCAGAAGGCGGGGGCAGACACAATGATGTATGTGCATTTCACGGAGTTGTTCGAGAAATATCTCTACGATCCCAACTCTCCTTTTCGTAATGAGGAGTACTATCTACCCGTATTGCAGGAGGTAGTAGATTCTCCGCTCTTGACTGAAGAGAGACGTTCGCGATATGGGTTTCAACAGGAAATGGCCCGGAAAAACCGTGTTGGGGAGAGCGCCAATGATTTTACGTATACGGTCTCATCGGGACAATCTTTCCGTTTGTATGACCTGAAGAGCGAATATACGTTACTGATGTTTACCAATCCGGGTTGTTCTACCTGTGCGGCAGTGACAGAGCGCCTCAAAGAGTCTAAAGAGTTGAAAGATGCATTGTCTATGAACAGCCCGTCGCGTACTATGATTACCATTCTTGCGCTTTCGCCGGATAACGATTATGCAGAGTGGAGCGCGCATCTTCCTGAAATGCCTGTACAATGGGTCTATGCATATGATAAAAGCGGAGAAATTATGACGAAAAGATTGTATGATATTAAAGCATTTCCCTCCCTTTATCTGTTGAGTAAGGATAAAAAAGTAATTCTTAAGGACACTTCCATAGAGGCGATTGAGTCTTTCTTTTCTGTTCATTGATGATGCTGTGTGCAGGTTGATACTTATCTTCTTAAATATATATCCTCTCCTGTTTTTATAAGTGTTTGTTTGCAAGTTGGTTATCGTTTTGCAAGAGTTAAAATTAACATTTGAAAGCATTTTTTTTAGCGAAATAGTTTCCTGATAAGAAAAAGTAGCGTACTTTTGCCATCCTAAAAATGAGACTTTTAGCGAAAAGTCATTAAAGTTAATGGATTTAGTTTACTGCGTGAAGCAGTGGCTTTATCTGAGTACTAACCAAACTAAATTTTTATGAAGTACTTAAGCTTTTGCCTTGTATCGGTGATTTCATTCGTGTTGTCATCGGGTTCGGTAAAAACTGATTTACCTTCCTCCGGTTATCATCCCGGCGAGACGATCCCTGATATCGCTTTAACGGATTTGGAAGGTAATTGGCGCAACCTGCACGATTATAAAGGCAAAAAAGTAGTGGTCAGTTTTTGGGCCACTTACCATGCCCAATCCAGAGCGAACAATGTTCAACTCTACAATTATCTTCAAAATAAGGATAGTGATGTTGAATTTGTTTCAGTGGTTTTCGATGAAAATAGAAATGTAGTGGAAAAAACACTGATGTTGGACAGGCTGGAGAATATGTCTCAATTCTATGAGATAAGTGGAACCGGTTCTGAAATCTATAAAAAATTCAGACTGAACGAAAGGTTCCGCAACTACTTAATAGATGAGAACGGAGTAATCATCGCGATGAATATCACTCCCGAAGATTTGAAAACAATCCTTTAAGTTTGATAATGAATTAAAAACGGGCATCGAAATATATTCGGTACCCGTTTTTTCTTTCCCGGTCATCTTCTTTATCCGCCTTCTCCGTTTCCGGTTTTTATTTCGGATAACCTTGCCGGTCTAACTCCGCCTGTTTATTTAGCTTTTCCCTGGTTAGCCACAGCATCCATCAGTTTTTTGATCTCTTCGGGATCACCTAAGAAATAATCTTTCTGCAGATTCATGTCGTCATCGAATTCGAAAACATAGGGAACTGCGGTTGGCAGGTTCAGGCTTACAATATCTTCGTCGGAGATATTTTTCAGGTGTTTGATGATACCGCGGAGGCTGTTGCCGTGAGCAGCTACGATTACCTGGTCGAATTTTTTCATTTCCGGTACAATAGTATTGTTCCAGTAAGGAAGAATGCGTTCTACAGTATCTTTCAACGCTTCGGTGAGCGGAAGGTCCTTTTCGTCAACTCCTTTGTAGCGCGGATCCTGGAATGGTGAGCGTTCGTCTTCCTTATCCAGTGGTGTAGGAGGCACGTCGTAACTACGACGCCAGATAAGTACCTGTTCGTCGCCATACTTTTCTGCCGTTTCAGCCTTGTTCAACCCTTGGAGCATGCCGTAATGCTTTTCATTCAACCGCCAGGTTTTCTCTACCGGGATCCAGTCCAGGTCCATCTCATCCAGTACCACATTCAAAGTCTTTACTGCCCTTTTCAGATAGGAAGTATAGGCTTTTTCGAATTGAAAACCCTCTTCTTTCAACAGTTTGCCTGCTTTATGTGCTTCTGCAATACCCTTTTCGGAGAGATCCACATCGGTCCATCCGGTAAAGCGATTCTCTTTGTTCCATACGCTCTCGCCGTGGCGAATTAAGACTACTTTCTTCATACTAATTTATATTAATTACTAATTACCAATTACCAATTACCAATGAATAGGAGTTAGTCCTATTGCTGGATCTTAAATTTTGAAATCCGGAATCATTCAAATCTTGAAACCTTGAATCTTTTTCGCAAAACTACATAAAATTGGCCTAATTGCAGGCAATCAGGATGTAAATTTATCAAAAAGGTTGCCCCTGTAAGTTTTGTTTATCTTCCTCTTGCATTCTGTTCAGCAGCCGGAGCTGGATAATCAGCAGATAGATCGAGAGGATGGCGGCCAGCGTGTCGGCTACCGGCATAGCGATCCAGATACCGTTCAATCCCCATAAACGGGGAAAAATGATAATAAACGGCACCAGGAATATTAACTGGCGGCTCAGGCTCTGTATGATCGATTTAGCAGCATAGCCCAGACTCTGGAAAAAACTGGATGCCACAATCTGTATACCCACAAGAGGGAAAGCGGCCACAGTGATCCTGATTCCTTTTTCGGTGATCGACAGCAGCTCCGGGTCGGTTGTGAAAGCCGAGGCGAAAAGGTGTGGAAAGAACTGCCCCACAATAAATGTCAAGGTGGTGATTATCGTAGCCACTTTCAGGGAATAGTAGAGGGTTTCCTTTACCCTTACAAAATTACGGGCACCGTAGTTGTAACCAATGATAGGTTGTGTGCCCTGGTTCAATCCCATGATAATCATCATGAAAATCATGATGACAGTATTGATGATACCATATGCGCCGACAGCCATGTCGCCTCCGTAACGCAAGAGGGAGGTGTTCAGCAACACCGCTACACCGGAAGCAGCAACCTGCATGCTGAACGGGGATATCCCTATGGAGAGAATGGAGGCAACAATCTTTTTGTTGAACCCTATATTTTTCCAGCGGAGACGGATCAGGTTGTTTCCCCTGGTAAAATGATCCATGACGAACAGCATACCGATGAACATGGAGATTACCGTAGCCCAGGCCACCCCCTTTATCCCGAGATTGAACACATAGAGGAAGATAGGTGTCAGAATAATATTCAATATAGCACCGATTAGCATGGTGATCATTGCTTTTTTAGGATAGCCCGAGGAACGCATCATCGCGTTGAAGTTGTAACAGAGGCTCACAAATACATTTCCCAACAGGACAATCTGCAGATAGTCGCGTGCATAGGGGATGGTGAGGTCGCTCGCTCCGAATGCCCTTAGGATAGGATCGAGGTAAATCATGATAAGGGTGATAAAGACAAGGTTGAGTATGACCGTGATCAGTAATGAATTGCCGAGTATTTTCTCCGCGGTCAGCTTGTCCTGCTTTCCCAGGCTGATGGAAATACGGGCTGCACCGCCTGCCCCTACCAACATTCCGAGGGAGGCGGTGAGGTTCATCACGGGGAATGTGATGGCGAGGCCTGAAATAGCCAGTGCACCCACTCCCTGCCCGATAAAGATACGTCCGATCACGTTGTACATTGCCGTGACCATCGTCCCCACAATACCTGGAAGGGCATAGTCCCATACTAATTTACTGATTTTCTTAGTTTGAAAATCCTGTTCTCTTTTTGACTGCAAAATTTTTCTTTCGATATAATAACCCTGACGGTTTTTCTTCCGTCTTATTTCTTTGTCATAATATCCAGCACCAACTTATCGGTCTCCTGCATACCGCTGTTACCAATGCGTGCCAGATTCTCTATAGTGCGGTCGATATCTTCATCGACGATCCCCTCCTGTGAGGTTACCACCTCATTCTCCATAGCCATCACTGCCGACAAGGCAGCGGTCGATACCCCGCTGGCGATTTTCAGGGCACAGCCGGGTTTGGCTCCGTCGCAGATCATGCCTGTGATATTTGCGATCATATTTTTGGCCGCATACACGATCTGTTCATAATTCCCGCCCATCAGGTAAGTAATGCCGCAACTCGATCCGGTGGAAGCCACCACACAACCGCACAGGGCGGAGAGTCTGCCTAATTGTTGCTTTATATAGATGATTAGCAGGCTGCTTAGCGTCAACGCGCGGATCAATTGTTCGTCGCTGCACGACTCATTTTCGGCGTAGATAAGGACAGGCATGGTAGCAGCTATCCCTTGATTACCACTGCCGGAATTGCTCATTACCGGTATCAATCCCCCATCCATTCTCATATCACAGGCGCCTGCCGTGGAGATCACCATGCGGGTGTGCAGGTTATCACCGAAAATGTGAAGGCCATTCCTGTTTTTCAGACTCCCGGCGACGTTGTGCCCGTAGTTGTGGAGCATGGCTTCGACTGATGCCTTCCTGTTCATTTGTGCAGCTTCCAGTATGAAAGAGAGTTCCTCTAGGGGCGACTCTACAGCATATTCGTAGACGGTGCGGAAATTAAGTGGCAGGTTGTTTTCAGTTTGATCTTCTTTGCTTGTGGAAGCTGACCTGTCGAGCAACACTTCACCATTTTTTTCTATATAGGAAAAATAGTTGTGGTTACCCGATATGACGGTAACAGCCGATTCACCACCCCCGCTGCAACGGATCCTGATATAGAGTTTATCGGTGATACCCGTTTGCTGGCGGATTTCGATCCTACCTTCTTTTATGAAGCACTTGCCCTGCTCTACTTCCTCTGATGTTACATGTTTTAGTAGCTCAAGCCCTTCTTCCGGTTTGCCAATCAGTGCTCCCAACGCAATAGCGATAGGAAGACCGGTCATTCCTGTCCCCGGGATTCCTACTCCCAATGCATTTTTCAGCACATTGGCGGTTAGGAAAGCCTCAACCTTTTCAACCTTTATTCCGAGGGTGCTGCTCGCTTTAGCTGTGCAAAGAGCCACAGCGACTGGTTCGGTGCAGCCGATGGAAGGAATTATTTCCTGTTGCATAAGCAGGTGTATACGGGTTCTTTTGTCGGTTGATAGCATAAAAAAGTACACAGAATGAACGATGAGGGTGCAAAATTAATCAAAATTCCCCATATTCCCAATGAGTGAGGATGGAAAGGTGTCTGAGTGGCTAGGTGATTAGGAAGTGGTTAGGTGGATGAGTGGACAGAATTCCAAATTAATTTCGGGAGAGCAACTGATGTCCGATCCTGCAGAACAGGCACTTCCGTGTGTCACAATAGACCCTTCGCAGTTGTATAAGGGCCTGCGTCTCAAATGAGTTTCGAGGAATCACTCCCGCGTCAGAGAATTCGGATATGATCACGTTTCTCTCCGGCCCTAATGACTCTAAAAGATGAATAGCTCTGTCGCAATAGCTCTCTGTGGACATTTTTTTACCGTAAGCGAATAATATAGGTGCCACAGTGTTAATCAACAGAATCTGCCTCGATGTATTGCCCAATTGTCTATCTGACTCGGGAGACTGTTTTCCGAAAGAATAATGGGTATGCCAATATAGGGAAGGGGATGCCCGGAACAGTGACATCCAGTCATCGGTCTCCTTTTGCTCAAGGACCAAAGAGAACAACCTGCCTGACGACTGCAGTAAAGCCGCCAGTTGTGCGATACGTATTTCAGGGAATGAATGTGGGCGGACTCTCATTCTTTTGAACAGGTAACCCTCCAGGGGTGTCAATGAATATTTACTTCTCAGGAAACGGTATTCATTCTGCAACTGCAGGAAATAGCCACTCTTACCTTCCCGGTATCCGGACTCCTCCAATAACCCGGCCTGTCCGAACAACAACGCCTCCACCTGAAACAGGCTGTCGCCGCGCCGCCGGATACATTTGAATGGTAACGAAAGTGCGAGTCGTTCAAATGTATCGCTATTCAGTCCGAATCCGAAATTACGCGTAAGCAATACATAGAACACCTCATCCCACGATTGATGAAAACGATCCAGATGAGTAAAGATATCGTTGGTTTTTCTTTCCAACCGCTCAATTGCCAACCGGCCAAGGAATGAGCGGATCAACACCTCCGGAAGTGAAGAAAGATGATCCTTGCATGGAACAGCGCTATGGCTATAAATAAGATAGTCAGCATTTTTTCGTATCTCATCGGGGACAGACAGCTTGCACTGTGGTATTTGTTGCCCTTTCTCATTTTTTATTATCCTGTTCAGACGCTCCGACAGGTGCAGGATCACAGAATTGTAGGTCTTGTCGGTATGATGCCCATGCCGCTCCCATTCATCGGAAGAGCGATGGATCTCTATATCTCCGGCCCAGAGCTCATCACCGATTTTCACCTTGGCATTAAAGAAATCGGGCCCTGCATGCAGATTGTGTATTCCAGGATCAATCACCTCTACCCTTCGCCCATCCATCGTCTCGAGCGAATCGGGGGGATAAAGCCTGAACTTCCATATATAATGTAACAGTTCTTCTTTACAAGGCATAGCAGTCAGGTTTAAAATTCGAAGTTACAACTAATTATCTAAAATTCCAAACTTTTTTATAGACGAACTGAAGAGAACGCCGGTCCTCCTCTCCCCCACCTTCCCTCTTTTCCCCACTCTCACTGTCCCACCTCCAATGACAATGTGGTAAAAAATGAAAAAAATGTATGAGACTGCATAAAACATTGTACATTTGTGTCTAATTTAATGAACTAATGGTGCGTAAAATCTTCACATTCCTCTCCTGGTCTTTTTTCATGACGCTGATTGCCGTCTTGTATCATTCCTGTGCGAATATGGCCGCACCTACCGGAGGGGCTTATGATGTGGACCCGCCGGTGGTGAAAAAAGCCACCCCTGCCTTTAACTCATTGAATGCTACCCCGACGAGGATAGTGATTGAGTTCGATGAAAATATTAAAATCGAGAAACCCAGTGAGAAAGTAATTATTACTCCTCCACAGAAGAATATGCCGGTAATCCGTTCGGCAGGGAGAAATGCTATTGTTGAAATCAAAGACACACTGTTGCCCAATACTACTTACACCATCGATTTTACCGATGCAATTGTGGATAATAACGAAGGCAACCCGTTGGAGAATTTTGTCTATTCTTTTTCTACCGGCGACCGGCTTGATACCTTATCGATTGGAGGAAAAGTATTATCAGCTCCGGATCTGGAACCGGTCACAGGTATATATGTAGGTGTTCATTCCAATCATCATGATACGGCTTTTACCCATATACCGTTTGAACGGATTTCCAGGACAGATTCGCGTGGAAACTTCGTTGTAAGGGGGATGGCTCCGGGAAAGTACAGGGTATTTGCACTGAATGACCTGAACAGGGATTATAAGTATGATAATCCACAGGAAAGTATTGCCTTTTTGGATTCTATTGTAATACCCTCCACCATGTCGGCGGTACGGCAGGATACTATCTTTCAGGACAGTCTCACCATAGATACGATACGTATCGTGCATTATACCCGTTTTGTGCCGGATGACCTGTTGTTGCGCTCTTTCCTGTCCGATTTCCAACGCCAGTTCCTGCAAAAGCATGAACGCGCCGAAGCACATAAACTCAACCTTTTTTTCGCCTCGCCGACCGATATGCCGACTTTCTTTTTACTGAAACCGGAGGTAAGGAACAATGATTGGTTTATCGCCGAACGGAGTGCTAAAAATGACACCCTTATGCTTTGGATTACCGACTCTTTGATCTATAAACAGGATTCATTGAGTATGCAGATCAATTATATACGTACCGACTCGGCCAACAATAATTATATTGCAACAGATACCCTCAATTTCAATATGAGGCGGACGAGCCGGGAGAGAGCCAATACAGAGAAAAAAGAAGGGGAGGAAGAACAGATCACATTTTTGAACATTAATACTAATGTTCAGTCTTCATTCGAGTTGTACAACCCTATCCGGATAGAGTTTGAACAACCTGTTATGGCATTCGACTCTACTTACGTGCAATTATTGACAGAGGTGGATTCCTTATTCGAGGCTATACCTTTTCATCTGGAGTCCGACTCGCTGAATCCGCGCAAGTTCACCCTGCGTCCCCGCTGGAAGCCCGGTGGTAAATACAAAATGCTGATAGACTCTGCCGCCATCACCAGTCATTATGGACTCTGGAACAACAAGTATGAACAATCTTTCACTGTGAAGCCACTGGATCAGTATGGAAACATGGAGATATCCATCACCGGGCTTCCTGAAGATAAGACGGCTTTTGTGGAACTGCTCGATAAGTCGGATAAACCTTTTCGCAGGAGTTATGTCAAAGCGGGTAGGGCAAGATTTCAGGATTTGCCTCCCGGTGAGGTCTATGCGCGCATTGTAATAGATGAAAATGACGATGGTGTATGGACTACCGGAAATTATGAAGAGGGGCGACAACCGGAAGAGGTGTTTTATTATCCCGGTAAATTTGTAATAAGGGCTTTTTCAGATCATTCGGAAGACTGGAATGTGCATGCAACGCCCGTATTCAATCAGAAACCGTTGGAGATAACCAAGAATAAGCCTGAAGAGAAAAAGCGGCGGGACCCGAATCGGGAAAGAGAGCAGCAGCAGCGACAAAATCAGCAGAATTCTCCCTTTTCCGGAGGAGGCACAGGTGCGGGAGCTCCTTCCAATATGAGATAGCAACCGGGAGGTATGCATTAGTTATTGCAACTATACACTCCGTAAATTTAAAGTTATGATCAATCAAAAAGCTAGATCTATCCCCGTTTTACTGTTTTTATTGCTAAATGTAATAGGGGTAGATGCACAGTGTAAACTGACCAATACTGCTTTTGCGAGCGGCGAGGATATAAAGTATGATCTCTATTTGAATTTAGGCTTTTTCAATGCACGTGCAGGAAGAGGGTCACTCTCAGTGACCGAAGCAAATTATCGTGGTGAGAATGCTTATAAGATGGTGATGTTATTCAATACCTCCGGTCTGGCAGGGAGCCTATACACTGTAAACGATACACTCACCTCTTTTATTGATAAGGATATACGTCCTTTGTTATTTACCAAGGAGGCGTTTGAGGGAAAAGACTATTCCGTGGAGAGGCAATCTTATACCTATGACGGAGATAAGGTGAAAATACGTGCATTTCGCATCATGAACGGAAAAGAACAGTTCGATGAAGTGGTCACCACCGAATATTGTACCTATGATTACCTCTCTGTATTGCCCTACATCCGGAATCTCGATTATGCAGACATGAGGCCGGGCGACAGGCATCATATACGTTTCATTGCAGGAAGAAAACCTGTGAATATGTATGTCAATTACCAGGGTATCTCATCGGTAAAAGCGAATAACGGTAAAAATTACGAAGTGATTAATCTCACAATGACTATTCTCGATGATGCCTTCTCCAATCAGAAAGATGCTTTAAAAGCCTCACTCACCAATGATGAAAATCGTATCCCGGTGATTATAGATACCTCCCTTAGGATTGGTACAATCAGGGCAGTCTTGCGGGATATATCGGGAACCAGGCACCCATAAAATAAGAAAAAAAATCTGTAATTTATCCAAAAAGAACCTATCTTTGTAAAATACTAAAGATTATCAATATTTTCGTTTAGTAAGAGCAGAAACAAAGCTTGCTTTGGTTATGCCGAGCGTAGAAAATATCTAATGAATTTTAAAAAAAGATATGTCAGATCTGATATATTCCGCAAAAATACCCGAACCAGCTCTCAGGAGGCTTCCCTGGTACCTGTCATATGTGAAACTCCTTAAGAGCCAGGGAGAGACCATTGTCTCCTCTACACAGATTGCGAAAAAGATAGATGTTTCCGCCTCACAGATTGCCAAAGATCTTTCCTATGTCGATATAAGCGGAAAGACAAGGGTAGGTTATGATATAGACGACCTGATCAATGTGCTGGAGTCGTTCCTTGGATTTACAAATACGCATACGGCAGTAGTTTTCGGAGTGGGAAGCCTGGGTGCTGCCCTGTTGTCGGACTCGGGTCTCGAACAATTCGGGTTGAAAATTATTGCAGGGTATGACGTTAATCCGGCTATTGTTAATCACGCAATACATCATATTCCGGTGTTTCATTCCAATGAATTTATAGAACGGAACAAAGAGATGAAGGCGGAGATAGGGGTTCTTACCGTACCACCCGGAGCCGCCCAGGAGGTGTCAGATTATATGATTTGTGGAGGAGTGAAAGCTATCTGGAATTTTACGCCTTTCCGGATACGTGTGCCGGAGGGAATTGTACTTCAAAATACCTCACTTTACGCCCACCTCGCTGTAATGTTTAACCGGTTGAATGGATAATTCTTAGAGAATGAAAATTTTTGCTGTCGGATTAAACTATGCTTCCCACAATAAAGAGATGGAACGTACGTTTCAGAGTACGGAGCCGATCATCTTTATGAAACCGGATACCGCTCTGTTGAAAGATGGCAAACCGTTTTTTCTTCCCGATTTTTCCGATGAGATACATTACGAAACGGAACTGGTGGTAAAGATAAACCGTTTGGGAAAAAATATAGGTGAACATTTTGCTTACCGTTACTACGATGAAATTACGGTAGGCATCGATTTCACCGCACGGGATTTACAGAAAAAACAGAAGGAGCTGGGTTTGCCTTGGGAGATTGCAAAAGGTTTCGATAATTCGGCTGCTATCGGAAAATTTATCTCTAAAAATGAAGTGTCCGATATCCGGGGCATTGATTTCCGGCTTGAAATCGATAATCAAACCGTCCAACAGGGTAATACGAAGGATATGATCTATTCGGTGGATAAAATTATAGCCTATATCAGCCGATTCTTTACGCTGAAGATAGGGGATCTTATTTTCACCGGTACACCGGCAGGTATCGGCCCGGTAGCGATCGACGACCATCTGCAGGGGTATCTTGACGACCGGAAGTTATTGGATTTCCGGATTAAATGACATCACTCAACCGCCATATCGATACAATATGAATAAAATAATTCTTACTATATTGTGCTGCATGTTTTGGCCGACGGCATACTTTTCTGCCGCAGCCCAAGAATATAACCCGATCCCGGTCGCTTTGCCTTCCTTACAGATCGCACCCGATGCCAGAGGTGGAGGAATGGGAGATATAGGAGCGGCTACTATGCCCGATGTCTATTCCCAGCACTGGAACGCGGCCAAATATCCGTTTATTTCGGGTGAAGCAGGCATCGCGTTTTCATATACACCTTGGCTCAGCAAACTGGTGAGTGATATTCACTTGCTCTATACATCGGGTTACTGGAAGTTCGGTAACGATAATCTCAATGCCATCAGTGCCTCCTTACGTTATTTCTCGTTGGGGGAAATGGAGGTCGGCGGTCTCAATGATGAATTTTGGCAGACTGTAGCGCCGCATGAGTTGGCTTTCGATGTAGGTTATTCCAGAAAGCTTACTGAAACTTTCTCCGGGGCGGTTACCCTACGCTATATCCATGCAGATTATTCCACGGGCGATGATGAAACTACGCCTGGAAACGCATTTTCTGCGGATATTGCCGGTTATAATGAATCCTATTTCTATATGGGACGTTCAGAAGCGCTTTTCGGATTGGGATTTAATATCTCCAATATCGGCACAAAAATCTCATACGATGGAGGAAACAGTTCCATGTTCCTTCCCGCAAATTTACGGCTCGGTGCCTCTTTAGGGTATCCCCTGGATCCCAAAAATACGCTCTCCCTCAGTTTTGATGTCAATAAGCTTCTGGTACCTACTCCCCGGTTGGCTTCGGAGAATGAGAGCGATGATGAAGCACAACGGCGTATCGAAGAATATCAGAATATATCTTCTATTGGTGGTATTTTCAAATCATTGGGTGATGCTCCCGGCGGTTTCAAGGAAGAGATGCAGGAGGTCATGTGGTCGCTTGGAGCAGAATACCGCTATGACAACCGGTTTTCAGTCAGGACCGGCTACTATCACGAGAGCGAGTATAAGGGTAATCGCCGTTATTTTACTTTTGGTGCCGGTTTCAGGAGTGATTTTTTTCAGATAGATGCCGCTTATTTGGTGTCGACAGCCCAATCTAATCCGCTGGATCAGACGTTACGGGTCTCTCTTGGCTTCGATGTGGAAGGAATTAGGAATTTAATGAGGTAAAGCTATGCAAATACGCGTCGGATTTGGTTATGATATGCATCGCCTTCAGGAAGGAAGAGAGCTCTGGATCGGAGGGGTTAAGCTGGACTATGAAAAAGGTCTGCTGGGACATTCTGATGCAGATGTGCTTATCCATGCCATCTGTGATGCCCTGTTGGGAGCTGCTAACCTGCGTGATATCGGGTATCATTTTCCCGACACATCTCCGGAGTATCACAATGTTGACAGTAAACTTCTCCTGGGAGAGACAATGAATTTATTGGGAGAGAAAGGGTATGCCCTTGGAAATATTGATGCGACTGTCTGTGCGGAGCAGCCAAAGCTCAATCCCCATATTCCTGCGATGCGGCGAAAGTTAGCAGAAGTGATGGGGGTAAGTGATGGGCTTATCTCTATCAAGGCGACTACATCCGAGAAAATGGGTTTCGTGGGACGTGAAGAGGGTATCACTGCTTATGCGGTAGCGTTAATATGCAAATCGTAATGGAGGGAATATGCCGGGCTTTAATGGGCTTGCGAGATTTGTAGGCTTTTGCGAAAAGAAGTTTTATACCTGTTTCCGTTGGTTATTGCGTAAAAAACAAGCAAAGGGCTACGGAGTACATTCACCATTCGCCTATAATCTGATTACCAATGTAATTTATTCTCCCTATAGCTTTTATGCCTTTTCTGATATCTACGGGATCGTATCGCAGCACAACATCAATCCTGAAGAATCCATTACCACTTATAATCATCTTTCTTTCCGGCTGATACATTATCTTCAGGCTAAGAATATATTGGAGATCAATTCGGGTATTGGTATCAATACCTTGTTCCTTGTGGCGCCTTCGAAGCATATTTCTTGTATTTGTGTGGAGGAAGGTCATGAGAAGCATTTTGTCGCCGCAGACTTTCAAAAACAGAGAGGAGTGAAGATCGGGTTTGTCTCTTCACTATCTGAATGTCAGGGTGAGCGTTTTGATGCGATTTTTATTAACTTTGAAAGAGGATATATTCCCGATATGGAAACATTGGCGGAATTAAGCCATTCCGGTACGTTTTGGGTGTTGCACCCTATAAAAAAAGGGAGAGGTAAACAATTTTGGCATAAAATCGTTCATGATTTGAGAACACGGATAACATTCGATGTAAAAGATACTGGAATTGTTTTCCTGACGCCTGATTTTCATAAGGAAAATTATTTGGTGTGATTTAGATAAAAAGGTAGAAAGGTGCCTAAGTGGTTAAGTGCCTGGGTGGGAGCGAATAATAATAGAAAATAGAAATATGAAAAAAAGTATAGTATATACCAAAACCGGCGACAAGGGAACTACTTCATTGGTAAGAGGGATGCGGGTGAGTAAAACACATATCCGCCTCGATGCTTACGGTACGGTAGATGAGCTGAACAGCTATGTAGGGTGGTTGAATTGTGCAGTGAAAGAAGAGGAGCACCGCGACTTTCTCCGCTACATCCAGCATAAACTTTTTACCGTGGGATCCTATCTGGCAACAGAGACTGAGAGCAAAGACCCAAAACCAGCCAGTATCATTTCAGAAAGGGATATAGTCCGTATTGAAGAGCAGATCGATATTATCGACGAGAACTTGCCACGACTGGACCGGTTTGTATTGCCGGGAGGTAATGAGGCGGCTGCCCGGGCTCATATATGCCGTACCGTGACCCGTCGTGCGGAGAGGAATGTGTACCGTGTAGCAGAAAAATTTCCCGTTGCAGAAGAGGTGCTGATTTTTCTGAATCGGCTTTCAGACTACTTTTTTGTGTTTGCAAGGTATGAAAGTAACAAAACCTCGGAAGAAATATTTTGGGAACAAGGGGATATATAAAAACTTTTTATACATTTGCGAAAAAATTGTATAAATAACAAATTAAATATATTATCAATGTATTGGACACTTGAACTGGCATCGAAATTAGAAGATGCTCCTTGGCCCGCTACAAAAGATGAGTTAATTGATTATGCCCAGCGATCGGGCGCTCCGCTGGAGGTGATTGAAAATCTGCAGGAAATTGAGGAGGATGGCGAAATATTCGAATCGATTGAGGATATTTGGCCTGATTATCCAAGTAAGGAAGATTTTTTCTTCAACGAGGATGAGTATTAGACTTTATTGTAGTGAAAACAGGTTTAAAAAGCATCCCGGCATGATCTGCCGGGATACTTTTTTAGATAAATGTGTAAACAGTTGAAAATCTACACTATAATTTTATTCCAAATGTATGTTATATAACATGTGAAAATTTTTTTGCGCCTCTTTTTTTTGTCATACTTTTGTGTCAGCACAGTACAGCACAGTACGCTTGGCCTATGGAATTACAGTTCAATAATAAAAACACAAAAGTGCAGCAATTGACGGATTATATACAAAAATCCATTGCTGCGCGTGAGTTGAAGGTAGGGGATAAATTACCATCTATCAATCAGTTGAGCCAACGGTTTCACCTTTCCCGTGATACGGTTTTCAAAGCTTTCGTCGATTTGAAAAGCAGAGGGATTATCGATTCCGTACATGGCAAAAATTATTATGTTGCATCGCACACTAAGAATATTTTGTTATTATTGGATGAATACACGCCTTTCAAGGAGGTATTGTATAATACATTACGGGAGAGGCTACCCTCTTACTACGAGATCGACCTCTGGTTCCATCAGTACAATGAACATCTTTTCAATCAGATAATAAACAACTCAGTGGGTATACATAACAGCTATCTGGTAATGAATTATCACAATGAAAGATTTTCAAAGATATTGACGAGAATTGATAAAAAAAAGTTACTGCTTTTGGATTTTGGGAAATTCGACAAAGACGGGTACTCCTACGTTTGCCAGGATTTTGATGAAGCCTTTTACAATGCTTTGGAAACAATCAAAGCCCGGTTAAAAAGATACCGGAAATTATTCTTTGTCTTTAATAAGCATCATAAGCATCCTCAAAGTAGCAAGGAGTATTTTAGCAAGTTCTGCATTGACAACAATCTGCCATTTGAGATTATCGATGAGATCACAGATAAAACCTCTATCTTGAAAAAGGCGTTTTACCTGGTTATTAAACAGGAAGACCTGGTTACGATCATAAGGAAAGGGAGACTGGAACAACTTAAAGCCGGAAGCGATTACGGATTACTGGCATACAATGAGAATCCGTTCTATGAAGTGATAGAGAACGGGATAGCGAGCATAGGGGTCAATTGGGAACAAATGGGAAATTTGGCTGCCAATTTTATCATTAATGAAGATCCTGTGCAGGAATTTTTACCGACAGAGATCATATTACGGGATTCTCTTTAATTTTTAATCCGTGATCAGCACAGTTCAGCACGAAATCACTAAAAACTAAAAGAATATGAGAAAATATCCTAAAATCGGAATTCGTCCTACCATCGACGGGCGTCAGGGAGGCGTCAGGGAAAGCCTCGAAGAAAAGACTATGAATCTGGCAAAAGCAGTTGCAGAACTAATCAGCAGTAACCTGAAGAATGGTGATGGAAGCCCGGTAGAGTGTGTGATTGCCGACGGTACCATCGGGCGGGTAGGTGAGAGTGCCGCTTGTGCAGCAAAATTTGAGCGTGAAGGTGTAGGTTCTACTATTACTGTGACTTCAAGTTGGTGTTATGGTTCAGAAACCATGGATATGAATCCCTACTACCCTAAAGCTGTCTGGGGTTTCAACGGGACGGAACGCCCCGGTGCCGTATACCTGGCAGCAGTACTGGCATCCCATTCACAAAAAGGATTACCGGCATTCGGTATCTACGGACACGAGGTGCAGGACTTGCAGGACAATACCATCCCTGAAGATGTAGCTGGAAAACTCCTTCGTTTTGCCCGTGCAGCACAGGCCGTAGCTACGATGAGAGGGCAGTCATACCTTTCCATCGGCAGTGTTTCGATGGGTATTGCCGGTTCGATGGTCAATCCGGATTTCTTCCAGAAATACCTGGGCGTCCGCAACGAGTCGATCGACTCCACGGAAATCTTACGACGGATACAGGAGGGAATCTATGATCACGAAGAGTTCGAAAAAGCGATGGCATGGACCGAGAGATATTGCAAAGTGAACGAAGGTGCCGATTTCAACAGACCGGAAAAACAAAAGAGCCGGGAAGAAAAAGACAAAGATTGGGAGTTTGTGGTAAAAATGACCATTATCATCCGTGACCTGATGCAGGGTAACCCGAAACTCGAAGCAATTGGCTTCAAAGAAGAGTCGATCGGACACAATGCTATCTTCGGGGGATTTCAGGGACAACGCCAATGGACTGATTTCCTGCCCAACGGCGATTTCAGTGAAACGATACTGACTACTTCGTTCGACTGGAATGGTATCCGCGAAGCTTATACATTTGCCACTGAAAACGATTCGCTGAATGCGGTTGTTATGTTATTTGGGCATTTGCTGACCAATACAGCGCAGATTTTTTCAGATGTACGTACTTACTGGAGTCCCGACGCCGTAAAACGAGTTACCGGAAAAGAGCTTACGGGACTAGCAGCCAACGGCGTTATACACCTGATCAATTCAGGAGCTACCACGCTCGACGGCACAGGAAGAATGGATCTTGACGGCAGGCCGGCCCTGAAAGAACCCTGGAACATTACCGAAGAAGAGACAAAAGCCTGTCTTGCTGCTACCAACTGGTCACCGGCCAATCGTGATTATTTCCGTGGAGGGGGATATTCATCCACCTTCCTTACCAGAGGCGGTATGCCCGTCACCATGTCCCGGCTGAATATGGTAGATGGTTTAGGGCCTGTCCTGCAGATAGCTGAAGGATGGACGGTAGATCTCGATCCCGAAGTACATGACATTATCAACCGGCGCACAGATAAAACATGGCCTACGACATGGTTTGCTCCGCGTCTTACAGGGAAAGGGCCTTTCAAGGATGTTTATTCGGTGATGAACAACTGGGGAGCTAATCATGGAGCCATCAGCTATGGACACATCGGGCAGGATCTGATCACACTTGCATCGATCCTTCGAATTCCTGTATGTATGCACAACGTGGATGAAGATGAAATCTTCCGTCCATCGGCATGGAATGCTTTCGGTATGGACAAAGAAGGTGCCGACTTCCGCGCCTGCAAGAATTTTGGCCCTATTTATAAATAATCCCACAACAACTCAGTAATTATACTGCCCCAACTCCTTTCTCCCTGTTGAATTGACTCAATGGGGAGGGGAGACCGGGTGGCCAGATAATGATCAGGAGTGGTTCAATGCATAATAAGATGAATAAAACAAAATTACCATTACTTAAGCACAACGGTGTCAATTATCTGTTACCGTTTATCATCATTACGGCCTGCTTCGCATTATGGGGGTTTGCCAACGACATTACCAATCCTATGGTAAAGGCGTTCTCCAAAATTTTCAGGATGAATGTTACACAAGGGGCATTGGTACAATTGGCTTTTTATGGTGGTTATTTCGCCATGGCATTTCCCGCTGCCATATTCATAAAGAGATTTTCCTATAAATCGGGGATTCTGTTAGGATTGGCATTGTATGCCGTGGGAGCTTTTCTGTTCTTCCCTGCAATGAAGTTGGGAAATTATTATCCCTTCCTGGCAGCTTATTTCGTGCTTACATGCGGATTATCATTCCTTGAAACCAGTGCCAATCCTTATATCCTGACAATGGGGCCCGAAGAGAATGCCACCCGAAGGCTTAATATGGCACAGGCATTCAATCCCATAGGTTCGCTTATGGGAATGTATGTGGCCATGAATTTTATTCAGGCACGGCTTAATCCTATGAGTACCGCAGAGCGTGCCCTGCTTTCGGATGCGGAATTTGAAATAATGAAACAATCCGACCTTTCCATTCTCATTGCACCCTATCTCACGATAGGAGTCATTGTAATTGTGATGTTCCTGATCATTCTTATAGCGAGAATGCCAAAAAATGGAGATGCGGATAAAAGCCTTCACTTTGGTGCCACGCTGAAGAGGATTTTTTCTATTCATAACTATCGCCAGGGAGTTATCGCCCAGTTCTTTTATGTAGGTGCACAAATTATGTGCTGGACATTTATTATCCAGTATGGTACACGTGTTTTCATGAACCAGGGAATGGAAGAACAGGCAGCTGAAGTCCTATCTCAGAAATATAATATTGTTGCAATGATCATATTTTGTATCAGCCGGTTAGTTGCCACTTACCTGATGAAATTTTTCGATCCCGGAAAAATGTTGCGCGCATTTGCCGTGGCAGCGGGAATTTTTACGTTGGGAGTGATTTCTCTTCAGGGTATTTGGGGACTTTATTGTCTGGTAGCAGTTTCAGCCTGTATGTCACTTATGTTTCCTACTATTTACGGGATTGCCCTGAAGGGAATGGGAGATGATGCCAAATTTGGTGCAGCAGGACTGATCATGGCCATATTGGGGGGATCCATATTACCTCCGTTACAGGCTGCGATTATTGATCTGGGTACTATAGGAGGGTCGTTCCCTGCTGTAAATGCATCTTTTATACTGCCATTTGCCTGTTTTGTAGTGGTAGCATGGTACGGCACACAAACATACAACAGAAAAAAAATGTATAGTACCATATAATACTTGATAATACTTGGAGGCAATATTTTCTTATAAATATATAAGAAAAAAAGAATCTGGGAAGCACGGGCAAAGCCCAGATAGAGTGGGCTCATTATCCGTCCAGTGAACAGTCGACAAATGCTGAAGAGTATCAGAAAGTGGAGGCTCAGGACAATTACAGTTCACCGATTTTCTGGGTGAAAAGTCCTTCTGAATCTTTTTATCGCGATACTTACATTGATTAAACGGAAGAATGGAAGCAGGGATTATGATTTCTACCCAGCTCAATGGTAAGAATCGCCGTCTCGTTAAAAAAATACTTTTAGACAAGCCTGTATGGGAGCAATAAATATGACAGAATAACATACAAACTGTGGTATTAAACAACAAGGGAATCGAAAGAATATCTATGGTAATTCTTTTTGATTCCTTTTGGTTTATTGGTATTTTTTGTTAAATATTTCATTAATAAGCTTTTTCGACCCTTCTATTTTGCTTTTATCTAAATATATGTTACAAAACATATAAAAATATTTTTTCAATTTTATTTTTTATTCTACTTTTGCACCAGAGCAGCACAGAACAGTACAGTATAGCTTACTTCGGTGTAACTAAAAATTCGCGGGTTCCGTACAAAAATCTATTGCTGCACATGAATTCTTGGGAGAGGTAGCTATTACCTATATGGGAACCATAAGTGCGTGCTTCCTCATTATTCCCGTTATTAGTAAATAATGCGAATAAGTAGTTGAACCTGTCCGCGAATTTATATAGTTAAAATATTTAAAATCAACGAGATAAGCATGCTGAATATTTGTTCAATCTCCTGAAAATCATTAACTTGGAAGAATATTGCCGCACATTCTCTAAGTGATGATTCCCGGGAAGAAAGAGCTTAAACTGATACGGATTTATATGTATATATGTGATTTATACGACCAAGTACTTAAATACTATAACCAAAGATACAGCTATAATTCGAGTCTTGCCTTTGCCGACCAGGAAATAATGACTATCCACCTGTTTGCAGGACATTGTCAAAAGTATTTCCAGATCATGGACATATACAACTTTGCCGATGATTGTGAGAGGGGCATATCCCTTGTTGATTCCCTATCCGTGAACTTGTGCAGGCGGGAACAGGAAAGACTGAGTTGCGAGGCTTGTAATGATTTGTTTTTCAGTATGTTTCAAAGGACAGACAACCCATGGAATCATTCTTCAACTGGTTGAATGAAAAAAACAACTATTCAAAGAGCGCAAAAAGTAAGATCCACAAAAGGACTACTTATACATACGATGGGGAAAATCGCCATCGCATTTGTTTATCTAATTTTTTAAATACTGATTCGCATTATTAATTAAAAACAATCAAAAACAGAAAGAATGAAAAAGAGAATTTTTCTAAATTTAAAAGGGCTGTTCACACTAATGGTGTGTATTACAGCTTTCTCTGTTTCCGCTCAAAACATTACCGTCAGCGGCACGGTAACGGATGGTAGCGGATTCGAAGTTATTGGAGCAACAGTTGTAGTTGTTGGCAATACAAGTCAAGGCACTGTAACAGATATCGACGGAAAATACACTTTGTCGAACGTGCCATCCAACGGTTCGCTTCAGTTCAGCTATGTGGGGATGAAAACGCAGGTCATTCCTGTTAACGGCAGAACGACTATTGATGTGAAATTAACCTCCGATACGGAGTTATTGGATGAGGTCGTTGTAACTGCATTAGGGATGAAACGCTCTACCAAAGCGCTTGGCTATGCGGTAACCGAACTAAAGGGTGATGAATTGTCAACTGCTATCGTAAACCCTGTGAATGCACTCCAGGGTAAGGTTGCCGGTGTCGAAATCAGCCAGTCAGATGGTGGTATGTTCGGATCTTCAAAAATCTTGATTCGCGGTGCCTCTACTCTGGGAAATAATAATCAACCTATTTACGTCATTGATGGCGTAATTCTTGATAATAACATTAAAAAAGGTTCAGCAGATTGGGACGGAACAGGGTACGGAGACTATGGAAATGAGTTGAAAAACTTGAATCCGGATGATTTTGAAACGGTTTCAGTCTTGAAAGGTGCCGCAGCTACCGCACTTTATGGTTCAAGAGGTCTTAATGGCGCTGTTGTTATCACAACAAAAAGTGGCAAACGAGATTCTGGAAAAGGAATTACATTTTCACAGACAATTGGAGTTGATCACATGTTTAGACAGCCAGATTTACAGTATGAATATGGAAATGGACAATATGCAGGAAATGTAACGTATGGAACAACTGACCCGTCAGGCCAGTATTATAAACATGACAACTTAAATCAGTTTTATTTGAATTCTGCCGGTCAGCGTACCTTGATAGGATCTACCGGACGTCAGTGGGGACCTGCTTTTGACGGTTCTCCAATCGAATATTATGATGGTACTATGGTACCGTACTCACCTGTGAAAAACAACATGAAGGATGTGTATGATTTGGGCTTCAATTCAAATACTAATGTTTCTATTAGCGGGGGTAATGATAAAACCACCTATTATTCTTCGTTGTCCTATAAACACATGACCGGTACTTTACCAAACAACAGTTTTGAAAGATTGTCATTCTTGGCAAAAGGAACTCATAAAATTACTAATAACGTAGAATTAGAATCATCTATTAATTTTGCAAACTCTAATCCCAAGAATGCACAACCTTCTATAGGGGAATTTTTTGTAGATGTCAATAACGGTCCCTTTGGTAATATGTATGACTCTAAAAAATGGAGAAATGAATATAAAGGTTCTCATGGAGGTTTAGCTAATTCTTCTTATGGAGATCAATATGGGCGCATACCTGGACGTAGTCTTTGGTGGTCAATTTATGAGAATGACTATTCCCAGAAAGAGACTACTGTACGACCAAGTTTAGCGCTCAAGTGGGACTTGCTTGACTGGCTTAAATTTGTAGCAGAAGGTAATTATAACTACTATTACAGGCATGCTGAGAATAAGCAGCCAGGAAGTGGTTATGCCAATGAAGGCGGGTATTATGGCATGAATCAGTATCTTAAAGAACAAACGAATCTGAATGCGACTTTTTCATTTAATAAAACATTAAATGATTGGGCTTTTAATGGTTTTCTTCGTGGAGATTATTACAACAATGAAGAACAAGCAATGAGTGGTAATACCAATGGCGGTCTGGTGGTTCCGAATCAATTCTTTTTAGATAATTCCAAGTCAACGGCCTCATATTCAGGAAAAATTCAAGGTGAGAAAAGAATGCTATCCGTTGCATTTCAATTAGGAGCAAGCTGGAAAGATCAATTGTATCTTGATGTAACTGGCCGTAATGACTGGTCATCTTCATTGGTTTATGGGGATAAACATGGAAATTATTCCTACTTCTATCCCTCAATTAGTGGTGCGTGGTTGATTCATGAAACTCTTCGTAATCAACTTCCAGAATGGATTTCCTTTATGAAAGTACGTGGATCATGGGCACAGGTCGGTAATGATACTGAGGCATACAGTATAAATTCAGCTTATGAGTTGATGACCGCAATATCATCAAGCAATAATAATTATTATACCCTGAAATTACCCAATACGGCATATTCTCAAAATCTCAAACCTGAGAAGAAAAATGCATGGGAAGTTGGATTAGATTGGCGTTTTATTAAAAATCGACTTGGGCTTGATTTGACCTATTACAAAGAAAATACCAAGAATCAGATCATGTATATTGATGTTCCGGGAGTTTCCGGTATTAGTCAACAACTTATTAATGCGGGAAATATTCAGAATGCCGGTATCGAAATAGCTTTGAATACTAGACCCATTTCCATGAAAGATCTGACTTGGGATGTGAATTTCACATACACTAAAAACGAAGGTAAGATTATATCATTGCATGAAAATGTGGCTAGCTATATCAAGCTTATTGATGACGCGTATACCAATTATGGTAATTTCAGAATTGCTCCTGTTGCAAAGGTGGGAGAGGCATTTGGAACATTAATGTCAGACTCTGCTCCTAAAAAAGATAGTAAAACCGGCTTGCCAATATTTTCAGTTTATGACTGGAATGGAAGCTCAACAGCATCAAGTATGCGCGCCATATATTATGAGCGCAGCGGGCAAGAGGAAATCGTAGGATCAATGCAACCCGATTTTCTTGGCTCCGTTAATACTTCATTGAGGTATAAAAGTTGGAATTTACGTGCTTCCCTGGATATGAGGTTTGGAGGATACGTTGCTTCTTATGGTTCAAGATATGGAACCACTTACGGTATCACAAAGACATCATTAGCCTATCGTGATGCAAATCATGGTGGAATGACATTCACATCTATTTGGGATGGTAGAACGTATGAAGATGGTATTATTCCAGAAGGTATTTTCCCTGAAGGAACCGTACTGGGAACTCCACAAGGTGCCTATACAGTTGCTCAAGGTGGGGAAACTTATGCGGATTTATACAAGAAAGGTCTTGTAGATCCACAACATGGTTCAACTTGGACATACTGGACAAACGCATGGAGCACAGGTACAATAAATGATAATTGGTTTAAAGAATTAAACTATATTGCTCTTCGGGAAGTTTCTATTTCTTACAGTTTGCCAAGAAATTTCAGTGAGAAAATATTAGCGAATAATATTACTTTAGCATTCAGCGGTCGGAACTTAGGGTATTTGTTGAATTCAATGCCAAATAAAGAGAATCCTGAATCAGTACGAGGTACTGTGGCATCTGAGTTCCGCGTTCGTTCATTTAATGGCTTAACAGCAAATTATGCATTTACCATTAATATAGGATTTTAAATTATAGTGTGTTAGAAATAAAAAACATAAGTTATGAAATTAATTAAATATACAATAGCTTCCATTGCCATGATGGTTATCCTGCTGACTACTGGTTGTAGAGATGAGTTTGCGGATATAAATACAAACCCTAGTCAGATTTCAAAGGCAGATCCATCCTTTTTGTTTACAAGAGGCATTTTAGAGTTTGAACCAAGTGGTTATTTACTTTGGTATTATAATGCACCAATGACAATGCAATGGTCTCAAATGGCAACTCCTACTGCAGGATTCCTCCCAAATTTCGTGCAGACTACTGCCAATGGAGATCAAGGTTATAAATATATAGCCGTACTGAAATATGTGAGGGATATTGAAAATTATCGTTCTAACTTAAATGAAGAAGAATCCCGTAAATATGCCGGTTATGCGGCAGCATTAGATGTGCTTGCAGCATACATAGGTGTTTTTGATAGTGACATGTTTGGCTATCTTCCTTTTCAAGAAGCGTGTAGAGCTGCTTATGGAGGTACTTTAACGCCGGCTTATGACTCAGTTGAAACTCTTTATGAGTTATGGCTAAGTCAGCTAGATCAAGCTATATCCGTATTTAATAATCCATCCAATTTACTTATGACTGCTACACAAGATATAGTCTATGGCGGTTCTTGGAGTAAATGGGCAAAACTTGCAAATTCAGTTAAACTGCGAATTGCTGCCAGATTGATAAATATCGATAAGAATAAAGCTTTACAAATCGCTGCGAGTGTAGCAAGCGCACCAAGTGGATATATCGATAGTTTAGAAGATGCATTTTTGTTTAATAAAGCTATTTCTGCTTCAGGTGATAATAACGATTTTGTTTATCACTGGAGTAATGGTTTTCTTGATGCTATGGCTGGCAGTCAAAGAGTTATAGATTTCATGGTAGAGAATCAAGACCCCCGAGTTCGCTTTTGTTATCAAAAAAACAGCTATAATTCAAAGGTTATACAATCGTTTTATGATAAGGGAAAAGCTATACCTCACTATATTGAAGAAAAAGTAAACTATACAGAATCCGAAGGTAAAAAAACTTTTGTTAGCTGGAAAGAACCAGGCGAACCATGGGTTCGATATTACGGCATTCCTGTTGAGTTAAACGCCTCTTCCAATCAAGCCCAATATGGCGACTGGTTTGATTCGCCCCGATTCCAAAATACCGATATGCAAGGCAATAATCTTACGTCCTACACTCCATATTCAAGATTTCAACAACAAATGGTGATTGGGCGTTACTATAACTTCACTCTTCCTAAAGCGCCAGGCCAGCCGGTAACGCAAACTACTGATCCCCGTCCATGGTATGGTTTGTACCTTGGAGCAGGTGAAGTCAATTTATATTTAGCTGAATTCAAACTTTTGGGCGCCAATATACCAGGTGATGCAGCCACGTATTATAATAAAGGGGTAATTAATTCAATAGAAGAATATAATTCTCTTGCAAAGAAAAATAAGATTGCATACTATGAAAGAAATTATGGTTATGACGAATTAGATGCTCCAATAGAATTGAAGGCTGGTGAAATTGATGCAATGTTCACTAATGAAGACTATCAGCTAACTGGCACATCAGAAGAGAAAATCGAAAAAGTATATCTTCAACAATTATTGAATTTCACTCTATATCCGAATGAGCAATTTGTAACTGCTCGTCGTTCCGGATTACCAAAATTCGGGTCTAAGTTTTTGCCGCGTGAAAAGTATCCTTCAGTGCCTGAGACAAGTATTCCCAGGAGATTTGATACCGGAACGCCGTCAAAGACAGATTTAATGTATCAAAACTATATAGATGCATATAGTAAACAAGGTTTTACAATTTCTTCTCCGGGAGGATCAAATACATCCATTCTTAATACAGAGAGAGTATGGTCTGATAAAAATAATCCTCAGTTTGGCGAAGGCCCAAAAGAATAATCACTTCTTAAATAATTCTAGAATCAGAGCCGATATTATTTATCGGCTCTGATTGTTTTTATTTTAAGAATAATGTATCTTTATCCATTCTTTAGCCAACAACACTCAATCATCAAGGATTTCCCGCATGTGGGCTGACCCCACGTGCCGATGATACCCCTTCTCCCTAAATATATGTTACACAACATATAAAAATCTTTTTCTGCTTTTCTTTTTTATTTTACTTTTGTATCAGCACAGTCCAGCACAGTATGGATTATTTGGATCAATAGAATTAAAATCAGCAATAAATCTACAAAGGTACAGTAACTTACGGATTTCACACAAAATCCATGCTGTTATAAATTCTGATGAGAAAGAAAGTCTCGGTTATAGTTTGTATATAATATATATTAAATAGAAGAGTTTTTTAAAACTACTGATAATAATGAAAAAAATAATCCATACCATCATCTTTGGGGTTTCTTGTATTATCGGTCTGCTGCTGACAGCCTGTCAATCCGGGAAAAGTGTAGAGTCGCCGGCTCCGGTATTACCGGTACCATCCGAAAATCAGCTTGCCTGGCACGAAATGGAAATGAATGCATTCATTCATTTCACGACCAACACCTTTACCGGTAAGGAATGGGGATATGGCGACGAAAGTCCTTCTATCTTTAATCCCGCCGAACTGGATGCCGACCAATGGATCTCTGTTTTGAAAGAGGCCGGATTCAAAGGTGTGATCCTGACCTGCAAACATCATGACGGTTTCTGCCTGTGGCCTTTCGAATATACGGAACACTCTGTCAAAAACAGTCCGTATAAGAACGGGAACGGCGACATCGTCAAAGAAGTAAGCGATGCCTGCAAAAAGCATGGTCTGAAGTTCGGAGTATACCTCTCCCCATGGGACAGGAACCATAAGGATTACGGAACCACTGAATACATAACCTACTACCGTAATCAGTTGAAAGAACTGTTTACCGGTTACGGTCCCGTATTTGAAATGTGGTTTGACGGAGCCAACGGCGGCGACGGCTATTACGGAGGAAAAAGAGAAACGCGGAGGATTGACCGCGAAACATATTACGATTGGCCGGCAACGCTCGAGTTGGTGCGTGGTATCCAGCCGCAGGTTCTTTTCTTCAGCGATGCCGGACCCGATATCCGTTGGATAGGAAACGAAAGTGGTTATGCAGGAGAAACCAATTGGAACACCATCACTCCGGACACTTTATACGCCGGAAAAGCAGGAATCCAGAAACTTCTGAACACCGGTTCCATCGACGGTTCCCACTGGATTCCGGGCGAGGTGGATGTATCCATCAGGCCGGGATGGTTCTACCATGCAGAGGAAGACTCCCTTGTAAAAACACCCGAACAACTGTTCGATATCTACCTCACTTCAGTGGGCAGAGGGTCGGTGTTATTATTAAATGTCCCGCCCGACAGAAGGGGGTTGGTCCACGAGAATGATGTCCGGTCGCTTCAGGGTTTCAGAGAACTACTCAGCAAGGCTTTTTCGGATAACCTGGCAATCGGAGCCACAGCTAAAGCAAGCAGTTACAGAGGTAAATCGTCTCAATTTTCTCCTAAAAACCTGATTGATGGAGATAAAGAAACCTATTGGGCGACGGACGACAATGTAGTGACGGGTAGTTTCGAACTGGAATTTAACGAACCCCAAACGATTTCCTACGTACTCTTGCAAGAATATATCCCTTTAGGTCAACGGATAAAATCGTTCCGCGTCGGAGTTTGGAATAACGATGAATGGGAAACAGTATCCGAAGCTACAACCATCGGGTATAAAAGGATTTTACAGATAAACCCTGTGAAAACATCAAAAATAAGAATAGATATCACCGATTCGAAAGCCTGTCCGGTGATCTCCAATGTTGAACTCTATTAATAAACTTTACTATAGTTAGCAACAACTTCTTATTTTCACTATTAAAAAAGAGAAGAATGTATAAAAAACAAATCTTGATCTTATGTGGGATACTATTCTCTGTAATGGTTTACTCCCAGCAGGGTTTTGTACACGAACAATCGAAAGGATATGTCTGGCCGGAAGAAGAGAATGTGCTCAAAAAACTGGATAACTGGCAGGATCTCAAATTCGGAGTGCTTTTCCATTGGGGCTTGTATTCTGTCCCGGGAATCGTGGAATCGTGGTCGATCTGTTCGGAAGATGTCGACTGGATACCGCGTGACAGTACCGTTTCCTATGAGGAATACAAGAGATGGTACTGGGGTTTGAAAGACCAATTCAATCCGGTAGATTTTGATCCCGGCCAATGGAGCGATGTCATGGAAAAGGCAGGAATGAAATATGCCATCTTCACCACTAAGCATCATGATGGATTTAATATGTTCGACACAAAAGAAACGGATTTCTCTATTGTAAAGGGACCCTTCAAAGACCATCCGAAAGCCGATGTAGCAAAATACGTATTCGAAGCCTTTCGACAAAAGGATTTTATGGTGGGAGCCTATTTCTCCAAACCCGACTGGCACAGCCAGTATTACTGGTGGGATTATTTCGCTACGCCCACCCGGAACGTAAATTATAAGATTGAACGCCATCCGGAACGATGGGAGAAATTCAAACAATTCACGTTCAATCAAATGCAGGAGTTGATGACCAACTATGGCGACATAGATATCCTCTGGCTCGACGGCGGATGGGTAGCTCCTCCCAGACAGGATATAGATATGGATAAGATCGCGGGGATGGCACGCCGCCATCAACCCGATTTACTGATTGTAGACCGCACTATCCGTGGGAAATATGAAAACTACCAGACGCCGGAACGTTCCATACCTGCGGAACAGCTCTCCTATCCATGGGAGAGTTGTATCCCTCTAAGCAGTGACTGGGGTTGGATACCCAATGCCACTTTCAAAACACCTGCGGAAGTGATTGCTCTATTGATCGAAGTGACCTCCAAAGGAGGGAATCTTCTGCTGGGTGTAGGGCCTACACCTGAAGGGATCATCCAGCCCGAAGTGGAAGCAATATTAAAAGAAATCGGCGACTGGCTCAAAATAAACGGGAAAGGGATCTATAATACCCGCATCACACCCCATTATCATAGCGGAGATTTATGGTTCACGGCCGACAAAGACAATCAAACGGTCTACGCCCATTATGTCCCGGAAAACGGTAAGGAAATACCTTCCGTGATCGAGTGGGAAGGCAACACGCCCAAAAAAGGGAGCAAGATCACTCTCCTCCACACGAAAAAGCAGGTAAAATGGACGGGAGAAGGAAATAAAACCCGTATAGTTTTGCCCACTGTAAAAAATCAGGCTAACTTGCCATTGGTATTTTCATTCGAAACAAATAAAAAATGAGAAAAATAATTCTATTTACATTTGGTATTCTTCTTTTGTCGTGCCAAACGGAATCGCAAAATTCCATCACCCCTCAAAATTCCATCAAAATAGAAGATGGAGACAGTAAAGAGACTATTATCGAAAAGGCAGTCCATGTGGTTCCTACGGAGAACCAACTGGATGCATTACGAAACGAATTTATCGCCTTTATCCACTTTGGCCCCAATACTTTTACCCGTAAGGAATGGGGTGATGGCATGGAAGATCCGGCTATTTTTGACCTGAAAACGCTCGACACTGACCAGTGGTGCCAGGCCATGAAAGCAGCCGGTATGGAAATGGTCATTCTCACCGTCAAGCATCATGACGGTTTTGTCCTGTGGCAAAGCCGCTATACCGACCATGGTGTTATGTCTTCCGGTTTCCTGGATGGGAAAGGCGATGTACTTAAGGATCTTTCGGGATCCTGTCAAAAATATGGGTTGAAACTCGGCGTTTACCTCTCCCCGGCGGATCTGTATCAAATTGAGCATCCTGACGGATTATACGGCAACCTGAGCGAATCCACCAAACGCACTATTCCGCGCGAGATACCGGGTCGTCCGTTTGAAAACAAAACCACATTCGAGTTTGAAGTGGATGATTACAATGAATATTTTCTGAATCAGCTTTTCGAGATACTGACCGAATACGGGGAGATCCATGAAGTATGGTTCGACGGAGCACATCCCAAGACCAAAGGAGGACAGACATATAATTATCCGGCATGGAAGGAGTTGATCCGTACCTTGGCTCCCAAAGCGGTTATTTTCGGACGTGAAGATATACGCTGGTGTGGCAATGAATCGGGAGCAACACGAAAAACGGAGTGGAACGTGATTCCCTATCCCGCAGATCCCAATACCTCTTCTCATTTCCCTGACATGACCGATACAGATCTCGGTTCACGGGAGAAACTCTATCAGGCAAAATATCTTCACTACCAACAGGCTGAAACCAATACTTCCATCCGTGAAGGGTGGTTTTACCGCGACGACACGCACCAGAAAGTGCGAAGCGCCGACGATGTATTCGACATTTATGAACGTTCCGTCGGAGGTAACTCTACGTTTTTACTGAATATCCCGCCTAACCGTGAAGGTAAATTCTCTCCGGAAGATGTAAGCGTGTTGGAAGAAGTGGGAAAACGTATCAAAGAGACCTATGAAGTAAACCTGCTGGAGGATGCCAAAGGGTCAAAACAGGTACTGGACAGCGATCCGGGTACATACCTGTTATTGGGCAAAAACAAGCGAGAGATTGTCGTTACACTGCCCGTACCTGCTACAATAAACCGGTTGATGCTGCAGGAAGCCATTGCCACCCACAGTGAACGTGTGGAACAACACGCAGTGGATGCCTGGATAGACAATCAATGGAAAGAGATCGCCGCTGCGACCAACATCGGCTATAAGCGTATTCTCCGTTTTCCGGAGGTTACTACCAATAAGATCCGTATCCGGGTGTTGGAGTCACGGCTTGATCCGGCCATCAGCCATATATCGGCACATTATTACCGTACCCGGCCCCCACAGTTGGCGTTTTCACGCGACAAAGAGGGAATGGTCACCATTGCGCCGCTGCAAACCGATTTTAACTGGAAACCCCACGGCGAGAATGCCGCCGGCAACCTGAATACAGGATACGAGATTTTCTATACACTCGACGGAATGGAGCCGACCCAAAACTCCCTCCGGTATGAGCATCCCGTAAAAGTAGAGAACAATGTACTGAAAGCAGCCTCATTCAACAATGATGTACAAGGGCCGGTACATAGCGAAGCATTCGGAATTGTGAAAAAAGATTGGGTATTGCTCGGTGTCAATAGTCAACGAAGTGACCGCACCGCCGCCTCACAGGCTTTTGATGCAAATTCCCACACATTTTGGCAATCGGAAGATGGTGCAGCACCTCATTTCATCACCCTTGATCTTGGTAAGGAATATGAATTGAAAGCGATGGTCTACACACCACAGACTTTTCATTCGGATGGGATGATGGCCAAAGGAAAAATTCAGGTCAGCGCTGACGGGAAAAACTGGAAAACGGTGGAAACCTTCGAATTCGGGAATCTGATTAACGATCCCACTCCGCGGACACACCAATTCGACAACCCGGTAACTACCCGTTATATACGGATACAAGCCACAGGTATTGCGGGAGAGGGAAGATCTGTAGCAATCGCGGAGCTGGATTTTTTGTAAATAAATAATGAAGAAAATAATTCGTTTCATAATCGTTCTCTGTTTGTGCACTGTTACACAGCTATCTGTGGCACAACAACGCTATAAAGACCCTTCCGCGCCGGTTAAAGAGAGGGTGAAGGATCTGCTGAGTCTCATGACGACAGAGGAGAAGATCGGCCAGTTGTGCTTTCCCACGGGATGGGAAATGTACGCCAAAACGGGTGAAAACTCCGTCGCACCTTCCGACTTATTCAGGGAACGGATGCAAGCTATGCCTCTGGGAGGTTTCTGGGCGACGCTCCGCGCTGACCCGTGGACCCGAAAGACACTGCAGACAGGACTTAATCCCAAGTTGGCAGCCAATGCGCTGAACGAATTACAAAAATATGTCGTAGAACATACCCGGCTGGGTATTCCGCTTTTTTTCGCCGAAGAGAGTATGCATGGGCATATGGCCATCGGCACAACCGTTTTTCCCACGGGACTCGGACAAGGCAGTACCTGGAATCTCTCACTGGTACGGCAAATGGCAGAAGCAATTGCCCTTGAGACAAGGCTTCAGGGTGCCCATATAGGGTATGGCCCTATCCTCGACCTGGCAAGAGAACCCCGATGGTCGAGAGTGGAGGAAACGCTCGGGGAGGATCCGGTGCTGACGGCGAAACTGGGTATTTCTTTTGTTCAGGGGCTGCAGGGAGATGATTTCGGTAACGCCCGGAATGTCTATTCCACCCCTAAACACTTTGCTGCCTACGGTGTTCCTTCGGGCGGACATAACGGCCAACAGGCCTTCATTGGCATGCGGGAATTGTTTTCCGACCACTTGTGGCCGTTCAAAAAGGTGACTGACGCGGGAGTGAAAACTCTGATGACCTCCTATAACTCCATCGACGGGATCCCCGCTACTGCTCACCGGTTCCTGCTGAAAGATATCCTGCGGGATCAATGGGGTTTCGACGGGTTTGTATTCTCCGACCTTGGCAGCATTGAAGGTATTGCGGGAACACACCGCGTGGCACCTGATATCAAACATGCAGCCGCCATGGCATTGCAGGCAGGAGTAGATGCCGATTTGGGAGAAAATGCCTACGGAAGGCACCTGACAAAGGTGTTGGAAGAAGGGCTTATCACCATGCAGGACATAGACGATGCCGTAGCCAATATTCTCCGGATGAAATTCGAAATGGGACTGTTTGAGGATCCGTATGTTGACCCCAATCAGGCAGCTCGTTTCGTAAGGAGTGAAGCGCATAAGCAGATCGCCCGCGAGGTAGCCCGCCAGGGTACCGTATTGCTCAAAAACAGTAATGGCTTGTTGCCTCTCCCGAAAGAGATCGGTTCCATTGCGGTGATCGGGCCGAACGCCGATAACATCTATAACCAGTTGGGTGATTATACTGCCCCGCAGGAGCGAAGTAATATTGTGACCGTGCTCGACGGGGTCAGGCAAGCCGTCAGTCCCCGGACTGTCGTCCGCTACGCGAAAGGATGCGCCATCAGGGATACTACTCAAAGCGATATAGAAGAAGCGGTACAGATAGCCCGCCGGTCGGACGTGATCCTGTTGGTTGTGGGAGGGTCCAGCGCAAGGGATTTCAAGACGGAATATATTGAAACCGGAGCGGCAACGGTTGGCAACAACCGGGATGAAATTCTTCCGGATATGGAGTCGGGTGAAGGATACGACCGCAGTTCACTCGACCTGCCGGGTGACCAGGAAAAGCTGCTTGATGCTCTCGCCGATACCGGAAAACCATTGATCGTGGTCTATATACAGGGACGGCCGCTCAATATGAACAATGCTTCGGTAAAAGCCGATGCGCTGCTGACAGCATGGTATCCGGGACAGGAAGGAGGCCGTGCTATTGCTGATATCCTTTTTGGAGATTATAATCCCGCAGGCAGGTTACCGGTTTCCGTCCCACGTTCAGTAGGGCAATTACCGGTATATTACTCATTAGGCAGGCAGGCTGATTATGTCGATGGGAGCAGTTCACCACTGTATGCCTTTGGATACGGACTAAGCTATACCGATTTCCGTTATGATAATCTTTCCGTAAAAGTAGAACAGGATCATGTGCGGATATCCTGCACTGTGACCAATACAGGCGGTATCGATGGAGATGAGGTAGTACAACTCTATGTACGTGACAACGTAAGTTCAGTGGTCACTCCTCCCATTCAACTGAAAGATTTTCAACGGATCCATATCCGGAAAGATGAATCAAAAAACGTGGAATTTACATTGACACACGATGACCTCGCATTATATAACATATACATGCAAAGGATCACTGAGCCGGGTGAGTTTACAGTAATGATAGGGGCTGCTTCCAGTGATATCCGGCTAAGAGACAGCTTTCTGATTGAAGAGTAGATATCGCCGGCACGAAATTCTGTCCGGTAATTACCTACATGGCACTTTATTATAATAAACAACTTATAACGTTTAATCGCTATGAACACAAAAAAAATGATTCTGGCTGTTGTCTTTTTCACTATGGTTAGCAGTAATTTGCTGTTTTCACAACGACAGGCATGGAGTGAAACCAAAGAACAGAAAGCCCAAAGGATGGAATGGTGGACCAACGACCGGTTCGGTATGTTTATCCATTGGGGCATATATGCCCTGCCGGCACGGCATGAATGGGTGAAGCAAAGGGAGCGGATCCCGGACGAAGCGTATCAGAAATATTTCGACCATTTTAACCCCGACCTCTACAATCCTCGGGAATGGGCAGCCAAAGCCAAAAAGGCCGGTATGAAATATGTCGTGTTAACCTCTAAGCATCACGACGGATTTTGCCTCTGGGACACCAAATATACTGATTTCAAGGTGACCAATACCCCCTATGGCAAAGACCTGATAAAACCTTTCGTGGATGCTTTCCGTGCAGAAGGTATAAAGATAGGATTTTATTACTCGTTGATCGACTGGCATCATCCCCATTTTACTTATGACAGGATCCATCCCAATGGGCCGACGGATGCCGAAGAACGGAAAAAAGCGAATGAAAACCGGAATATGGGCATATATCGCCAATATATGAAAGACCAGCTGACGGAATTATTGACACAATTCGGCCAGATAGACGAACTGTTCCTCGATTTTTCTTATCCCGGGGAGAACGGCAAAGGACATGAGGACTGGAAATCGGAAGAACTGTTGGCGCTTGTACGTAAACTTCAACCCAATATCCTCGTCAACAACCGGATGGACCTGGACCATACCGATTGGGGTTGGGATTTTATCACTCCTGAACAGTTTATGCCGCAGGAATGGCCTACCGTCCGGGGTGAACGCGTACCGTGGGAAACCTGCCAGACCTTCTCCGGTTCATGGGGATACCATCGCGACGAATATACATGGAAAAGTACGCATCAGTTGGTTGTGATGCTGATAGAAACCGTGAGTAAGGGTGGCAACCTGCTCCTCAATGTGGGGCCGACGGCACGGGGAGTATTTGATGAACGCGCCAATGAACGCCTGGACGGTATAGGCGGATGGATGCGATTCCACGACCGGTCGATTTACGGATGCACGCAGGCTCCGGACGAATATAAAGTACCTCAGAATTGTCTTATGACCTATAACCCGGAAACCCACCGGTTGTATATCCATGTACTCGAATGGCCTTTCAGGTCGCTTCACTTACCGGGATTGAAAGATAAGATCGAGTATGCGCAACTGTTACATGATGCGTCGGAAATTAAATTCCACTCGCGTACACAGTCCGGGAGCCATACAGTCGAAACCTCGAAGGAGAACGATGTCATCCTTACCCTTCCGGTAGAGCGTCCGGACACCGATGTACCGGTGATCGAATTGATCTTGAAATGATCATTAAACACCCGAAGAGAGTTATTATTTTAAATATCAAAGATTTTATACGCTAAAATAAAAGTAAGACAATCGCATGCAAAAATATCCATTTTTACTCATAATCATATTGTCGGCATTATTCACCCAATGCGCTACAGAAGACATATTCCAGCAAAAATTGGCTTTACGCTACCATACGCCTGCCAGCGTATGGGAAGAGACTCTTCCGTTGGGTAACGGGCGCATCGGCATGATGCCCGACGGTGGCATCGACACTGAGCATATAGTGTTGAATGACATCACTATGTGGTCGGGAAGTAAGGATACCGCCGCATTCAACCCGGATGCGATCAATTATTTACCGGAAATACGGGAATTATTGCTCTCCGGCAGGAACTTGGAAGCGCAGGAACTGATGTACCGTCATTTCCGTTGCGGAGGACAGGGATCTGCTTTCGGCAGAGGGAAAGATGCGCCTTACGGTTGTTTTCAAATGCTGGGCGATCTGCATATCACTTACAGATATCCGCAAACGGACAATGTAAGCCATTACGAGCGAACCCTCTCGTTGAACGAGGCAGTCGCCACCACTCAGTTCAACAGGAACGGCATCACCTATAGCCGTGAATATTTCGCTTCACATGCCAATGATGTGCTGGTTATCCGACTGACATCTGATCAGAAAAAATCGGTATCCTTCGAGGTGAACCTGAGCAGGCCGGAAAGGGCTACAGTCTTTGTAAAGGAGAACAGGCTTTATATGGAAGGCCAATTGAATGACGGGTACAACGGAGAGAATGGCGTACGCTATCTCACTCAATTGGAAATCGTGAACAGCGGAGGTAATCTGGTATCATCCGGTAACACGTTATCCCTGTCTGATGCGGATGAGGCAGTCATTCTTATCTCCACCGCAACGGATATGCTCGACAAGAACCATGTCTCTACCGTAGCGCAGTTGTCGGCACAAGCCAAAAGCAAATATTACGACCGGTTAAAATATACCCATATTGCTTCCTATAAGGAAAAATTCGATCGTGTGGAGTTGAATCTCGGAAAGCAGGACAATATAACACCGACAGATGAACGTCTTATCCGGTTCCAGGCGGACGATGATCCGGCTTTTGCCGCCCTTTATTTTCAATATGGGCGTTACCTGATGATTTGCGGAGCCCACGAGTCCAACCTGCCACTCAACCTGCAGGGATTATGGGCGAATCAGGTACAAACACCCTGGAACGGTGATTATCATCTGAATATTAACTTGCAGATGAACTACTGGCCGGCAGAAGTATGCAACCTGTCGGAACTAAACAAGCCATTAATAGATTTGACTACATCACTCGTTCCTTCAGGAGAAAAGACAGCGCAAACCTTTTATGGTGCTGAAGGATGGGTCGCCCATATGATGACTAATCCCTGGCAATTCACGGCACCCGGCGAACATGCCTCATGGGGTGCCACCAATACGGGTGGTGCCTGGCTATGTCAACACCTTTGGGAGCATTACGCATTCACACAGGACAGAACATATCTGGAATCCATCTATCCCGTGCTGACCGGTGCAGCCGATTTTTTTCTGAGCAGCATGATCCGGGAACCCAAGCATGGGTGGCTGGTAACCGCCCCTTCCTCCTCACCCGAAAATGCATTTTATCTACCGGGAAGCAAAGATGCCGTGTATGTCTGTATGGGGCCGACAATGGATGTACAGATCATAAAGGAGCTTTTCACCAATATCCTTTCCGCGGCAGAAATACTCGGTATGGAAGATGAAACTACGGCAAAGATAAGGGAAACAATTCCTCAACTACCCCCTATGCAGATCAGCCCCGACGGACATTTGCAGGAATGGCTCGAGGATTATGAGGAAGTAGATCCGCAACACCGGCATGTCTCCCACCTCTATGGGTTACATCCCTCCAACCAGATATCGCCTGTCACTACGCCCGACCTGGCCGAAGCAGCCCGAAAGACACTCAACCGCCGCGGTGATGCCGGAACAGGATGGTCACGGGCATGGAAGGTGAATTTCTGGGCGCGCCTGCACGATGGAAACCGGGCGTACAAACTTTTAAAAAGCCTTCTGGAACCGACATCCGGCAACGAGGTAAAAATGAGTAGTGGAGGCGGCACCTATCCAAACCTCTTCTGCGCTCACCCACCATTCCAGATAGACGGTAACTTTGGGGGTACGGCAGGAATTGCTGAAATGCTGATCCAAAGCCAGGACGGATATATCCATCTTTTACCGGCCCTACCGGCAAGATGGACAAACGGGAGCTTCAAAGGGCTTTGCGTGAGAGGGGGTGCGGAAGTAGGCGCAACATGGAAGGATGGGAAGATCACCAAACTGACTCTGGAAGCAAAAACAAATAATACCTTCCGGTTGAAAGTCCCCGACCATGCTATAGCAATAAAGAAGAACGGCAAAGAACTTTCTGTGGAAAACGGATTTGTACCGATCGGAATGAAAATCGGGGAAAAACTGGATCTGGATGTAATATATCCCGCTTAAAGTACCTCTTCCATCCCTATCCGGGAGGATAGGGGCGGAATTTTTAAGGATCATATCTGATCATAAGGCAACTGTGCCAATATATCGGATATTTTATCCACCGCTTCCTTCATCGGTTTCTCGACCATCCCCTTTATAAAAGGGTTCAGGTCAGCCTTTACCGTCATTCGCAAGCGGGTATCTTTTTCTGCTTTGGAAACCAGTTGTATCCACAGGAAAAGATCAAAAGGCAGCCTGTCCGACTTGAACTTCACCAGTTTGTTGGGTTCACGCTCCAACACATGGAAAGTCACCTTCCCTACCGGATCCACCCGGAAGGAGACACTGTCCTGGTCAAACGAGAAATCTTTGAGTTTATCTTCGGGGATCTTATCCTTTACCAACTCGAGTTTCCGGAAATCGGAGAGCACACGGAACACGTCGGCATCATTGTGCGGAATGGTTCTTACCTCACTGGTAAATTCGGTCATTTCTTACTCTTTTTTGCAGGTTGTCCCCAGTTTTCCGGATCTTTGCGCCAATCCTGCAGTGTCTGCAACTCCGATTCATCAATGTAATCGGTCGCCAGAGCCTCGTCCAGTATCGCATCGTAATTGCAAAGCGTGGTCAGTTCCACCCGTGCATCATGCATCCGTTTCTCGGCATATGGAAATCCGTAGGTAAACACCGCCAGCATGCCAAGTACATCCGAACCGTTATTGCGGATAGCTTCCACTGCTTTCAGGCTGCTACCTCCGGTAGAGACCAGGTCTTCGATCACGATCACCTTCTGTTTCGGACGCAGGTCACCCTCGATCATATTTTCAAGTCCGTGGTCTTTCGGTGCAGAGCGGACATACACAAAAGGTAATCCGAGCAGGTCGGCTACCAATGCACCGGGGGCAATAGCACCCGTGGCAACTCCTGCAACAGCGTCGGCCTGCGGATATTTCTCAAGGACAAGGCGGGCAAATTCCACTTTCACAAAATTACGTATAGCCGGATAAGACATCAGTTTCCGGTTGTCACAATATATGGGTGATTTCCAACCTGAAGCCCATGTAAACGGGTTAGATGGCTGTAGTTTAATGGCTTTAATTCTAAGAAGCTTTTCGGCTGTTAATTTCTGTAGCGTGTTCATACGATTAATTTATTTTTTGTCACCTTCTTTACAGATTAATCACAAAAGTACGCTTTTTCAAAATTATTCAGGTGCAATTTCTGAAAAAAATAGGATTAAAAAACCTCCCCGAGAGTAGCAATACTGATTTTCACATCCTTACACGCCTGCAAAGCCGCTCCACAGGCTTCCAGGGTAGATCCCGTAGTAATCACGTCATCTACCAGCAACAGGTGTTTCCGTTCGAACAGGAGCGGATCGGCCACTTTGAAAATATCTTTTACATTTTCCCAACGCTGTGTTTTTGTTCGTTTTGTCTGGGTGGGATTGTATACTATACGGATCAGGTTATTTGTAGAAACGGGTAGGCCAGTGGCTTCGGAAAGGCCTTTGGCGATTATCCCGGCCTGGTTATATCCCCTCCTCTTTTCCCTTTTGGGATGGAGCGGCACTGGTACTATCAAGTCGACTGAGTTGAGAAATTCACTCCCTATCAGGTCTTTACCGAACATCCTTCCCAATAGCAGACCGATCTCTTGCTTATGGCGGTATTTCAGATGATGGATCAAGGGTGGGAGGGTACCTTCTTTGGTATAGACACAATAAGAGGCAATCCGCTCGAAAGGTATCCGTCCGGCCATCAGCTTTTCTGCATCGTTATCCGGTTCCGTGAAGTTATGGGTTTTCGGTAACTTATAGAGGCATTGCAGGCAGGCTCCTTTTTCCCCCGGCAGTAATTCGTTGCCACAAACAACACACACGTTCGGGTAAAAAAGGTGTATCAGTTCATGTAATAACTTATTCTGTTTCATCGAAGGTATCCCCAATCTTCATTTGCTTCATACAGGCCATCACCTCCTCCATGGAAAACCCCCTGCCCAACGCATACCGGATCAATTTTCCCCGTTTTTCGTAGTCCGATTTTCCTGTCACACTATTCCATTTTTTCTCCAGTATTGGCTGTAATGACAGGCTGAAAGAAATATCGGAAAGTTCTGTGAATCCCTCTTCGATTAACTCCTGAGGCAGTTGTTTATGTTTTAAAAAAAGTGTGATTTTTCTCTTACCCCATTTATTAAAATGGAGTTTATCATGGATATAACTACGGATAAACCGTTTTTCATCAAGAAACTTCTCTTTTTTTAGCCGATTGATGATTTTATCTATTACTGGTTCTGGTAGTTCCATCCTCTTTAGTTTCCGGGCGATATCAAAGGGAGCGCACTCCTTTTGGGAGCAGGTCCGCGCCATCCTTGCATAAGCCGTCTCCTCGGTGATGATTCTTCCTTTTTTATCCATGATCATCCGGTTTTATGGCACGTACCATCCTATCATTCCCCGAAATATCTTTTCTCAATTCTATATGGGTAAAACCTTTGCTTCGAAGCATATCGCATACTTCCGTACCTTTATCCCTGTTGATCTCGAAATACAATTCACCTCCGTTATATAGTGAAGTAAGTGCTACATCTGCAATCCGCTCATAAAAAATCAAAGCATGGTCGTCAGGAACAAAAAGTGCTCCGTGCGGTTCAAAACCGAGAACATTTGCCTCCATAGTCGTCTTTTCCGATTCGGTCACATAGGGGGGATTACTTACTATCATGTCAAAGATGGGGCTATTATCAACCGGCTGAAAGATATCCCGCAACGAAAACCGCACGTTTACACAGTTCAGGAATGCATTTTCTGATGCGACCTTCAATGCCCTTTCCGATATATCCCACGCATACACGTTGGCGCCATATATTTTCTTCGCCAGCGTCACCGCGATACAACCGCTGCCGGTTCCGATATCCAGTACTGAGAAACCCGGCTGCCGGTTTCCTGCAAGGATCCATTCCACGAGTTCCTCGGTTTCAGGGCGGGGGATAAGCACATCCGGCGTAACCATGAAAGGCATCCCGTAAAATTCTGTCTTTCCCAATATGTACTGTATCGGCTCCCCGCTTTTCAGCCTAAAGGCAATATCTTCCGCTTTCCTGAGCCCCGAACCGGATAAATGATTAATTTTGTTATCGCATACCTCTTCGAGGATAAGTTGCGTGAGAACGGATATCTCCTGTCTTGTGTAGAGACCCTCCAACTCCTGTAGGATATGTTGAACTGAGTGTTGCATAACGATGTGTAAAGATAACAAAAAAATGGAATTAAATCCGCTGTTTATGGAGAGATGCCTTCAACTTGCCCGCAAGGGTGAAGGCTTCACAAAGCCGAACCCTTTGGTAGGTGCTGTAGTGGTGCATAACGGCAAAATTATCGGGGAGGGATTTCATCGGCAATATGGAGAGGCACATGCGGAGGTAAATGCCATTGCTTCCGTAGAAGACAGTACGTTACTCCGGGAATCAACTCTCTATGTCTCTCTCGAACCCTGTGCACATCATGGTAAAACCCCTCCCTGTGCAGAGTTGATCATTAACAGGGAAATTCCACGTGTGGTAGTGGCTACCGGTGACCCAAACCCGAAAGTTTCCGGAAAAGGCATTGCAATGATGCGGGAGAGTGGCATTGAAGTAACGCTGGGAATGCTGGAGAAAGAGGCTCGTGAACTGAACCGGATTTTCTTTGTCAATCAACTCTATAACAGGCCTTACATAATCTTAAAATGGGCACAAAGCAGCGATGGTTTCATGGATTATATTCGTAAGCCGGGTGACGGTAAGAGTCCGGTTATTATATCCAATACGATGACACACACTATTGTGCATAAATTCCGTACACAGGTACAAGGAATCATGGTAGGAACAAATACTGCTCTCCTGGACAATCCGCAGTTGACAGCAAGAAAATGGTTTGGTGATGACCCTGTAAGAGTGGTTATCGACAGGGAAAATAAAATTCCTGCTGATGCGTCACTTTTTGACGGAACGGTGCCTACTATCGTTTTCACGGTATCCCTCCCTTCCGTTACAGCAAAAAAGGAATATGTAAAGTATATCGAAATAGACTTCACGGGAAATATCTGTAAGCAGATATCAGACCGGTTATACGATGAAAAAATATACTCTCTGTTGATAGAGGGGGGAGCTCAATTGTTAGCCTCTTTCATTGAAAAAGAGATGTGGGACGAGGCCTATGTAGAGATAGCCGAAAAGGAGCTCCAATCGGGTGTGGAAGCACCGGCCATACAGGGAGATGCAGCCTCCTTCAGAAAGTATCCGGGTTCGGTTCAATTTCATTTAAAGAGTAAAATAACTCGAAATTTTCATTAAATATTCATTTTAATATGGTTAAAGAGAAAAATCTTTCTACTTTTGCATATCCTAAATAACTGTGGTGTACAATATTTTTGAAACAAATGATATCTAAATATTTCCTTGGGGCATCGGTACTTATCGCGAACCTATTGTTGTTTTCCTCTTGTCTTAATTCATCCGACAACAATATGGAGTATCCTACTGATCCGCAAATATATGCTATCTCCATTGCCTCTAAGACCGATACCACTAACCTATTACCCGGAGTGGTTTTTACAATTGACCAGGTAAATGGGAAATTATACAACAGGGAACCGCTTCCCTACGGTTTTCACGTGGATAGTGCCACGCTAAGGCTTACCGGTTCATCCAGTTTAGCTTTTTCAATGATAGAGTTAACCCTCGATCCTGACAGTACATATGCATGGAACGCATCGGATTCAATTGCCATCCCCAGATTACGCAAAATCAAGACTACGGCTCCTGATGGTGTCACATCAAAAAATTATGATTTTCAACTAAACATATATCAGGAAGATCCATATATCCTCATTTGGAAAAAAATTGCAGGAAACTACCTTAGTTCACCGGTAGAAAGTCAAAAAACAATCATCTACAACAACCGGTTTTATACCTATTACCGATCGGGAGAGGAGATTAAGGCTGATTCAACAGCCATTTCCGACACCCCGAAATGGGGAAAGGTCGACCTTTCCGGTATCCCCCACACTCTTCGTCTTTCATCATTTATTACATCCGGAAATCTTATCTATGCGCTTGATGCAGCTACAGGTGTGGTTTATCAATCTCCTGATGGTTCCGACTGGAGTGCGGTGCAAACAGAATATGAAGTGAAGGCGCTCTATGGCGAATTGCCATTTGCTGATCCCGGTAATATTTTGCTGGCGGTAACTCACGATGAAAAGGTCAAGTTTGCCCGGACGAATAACGGTTTTTCGAATATTGTCCTGATGAATGATTTGCCCGACAATATGCCGATGGCAGATTTTTCAGCAATGAAGGTTGAGAGCCGTACCTCCTATGCCAGCAAATTCATCTTTCTGTCGGGGGGAAACACCTCTGACAATGCTTTCAGTAACAATATCTGGATCCTGCAGGAAGATGGGGATGTTATTAAATATATTTCGTCAAAGAGACCTGAAGAGGGTAATTTAAAGGGGAGTAGTCTGTTTTTCTATGACGACAAGCCTTATCTGATAGCAAGATCATCGGACGGGAAAAATATATTGATGTATTCTGACAATTATGGTGTAGATTGGATCAAGGCAGAAGAGAATCAATCTTTACCGGCAGATTTTACAGCAAGAACGAATACCTCAGTAATTACTGATGCTGATAATAATATATGGATATTCGGCGGAATATCTTCATCCAACACCCAATTGGTGGATATATGGAAAGGCAGGCTCAATAAGTTTGCCCTGAATTGATAGAAAAAATCACAATTTATGTGCTAAATTTGCGTTAGAGTTGAGACAATAATACGCATGCAGAATGAAAATTGAAAAATCTGTCGTTGTCTCACTTTTTGTGATGAGTCTCTTCATAATGATACCCACCGCGGATATCCGTGCTCAGGAATATAAGTACGAAATTGGTGGCGCTGCGGGCACCTCATTTTATATGGGTGATGCTAACAAAACCCAATTTTATCTTCACCCCGGATTGAGTGGAGGTTTTTTGTTTCGGTACAACCCCAATTTTCTCTGGAGCATCAAAACCGGTATATTTATAGCCAATGTTTCAGGGAAAAGTGATGATTCGGGCAATGCTTTTCCGTATGCACAGCAGGCCTCGTTTCAACGTACGCTGGCCGAGTTGGGTACACAGGTAGAGTTTAATTTTTTTCCGTATAGCGATAAGTATGCTTATCTCGGAACAAGGCCTTACACTCCTTACCTGTTTACAGGAGCGGGTGTCACCTACGCGGAGGGAAATAAAAAATTTATAGGTGCAAATATCCCTATTGGAATGGGATTTAAGTATAAATTAAAAAACAGAATGAATATCGGCATTGAGTTTTCGATGCGAAAACTGTTTGGTGACGATTTCGATGTTACTGAGAAAACCACCGGATGGAATCTGGACAATCCTTTCAGCATTGAAGGCAGTTTCCTTAAAAACAAGGACTGGTACTCATTCACAATGATTTTTTTGACTTGGGAATTCAGTATGCGTGAAGATCCTTGTCATGGGAATTAACAATTCAGACATAAAGAAGATGTCGTTGCTTGACAAGATAGACAAAAACCGCCTGCCTGCCCATATCGCCATTATTATGGATGGCAACGGTCGATGGGCAAAAGCCAGAGGACTGGAGCGGGGAGAAGGACATAGAGAAGGGGTGAATGCAATAAAAAGAGTGGTGGAGGCCGCATCGAAAGCGTCGATACAGTACCTTACACTCTATGCATTCTCCACCGAAAACTGGAGTCGTCCCACCGAAGAGGTAAAGGGATTGATGGATTTGATGGTATATGCCATTTCAAGGGAAACTGCCGACCTTAAGAGGAACGGAGTCAGGATCCGCACGATCGGAGATATGAACCGCCTTCCCGGGTATGCCCGTACTGCATTGGAAGAATGTATCCGGGAAACAGCGGAAGGGACAGGAGTTACTTTAGTGCTTGCGCTTAGTTACTCATCGAAATGGGAATTAACCACAGCAGCCGGGAGGATCGCCGCAGATGTAGTAAAAGGAGTTTTACCGGAAGGAGATATTGATGAAGAGACCTTTGCAGGTTATCTTACTACCCGGGGTATTCCCGATCCCGACCTGCTGATACGGACCGGGGGCGAACAGCGGATAAGCAATTTCCTGTTATGGCAATGTGCTTATGCAGAATTTTATTTTACCGATACTTTCTGGCCCGATTTTGGTGAGGATGCCTTGTACGAAGCAATCATCGGATACCAGGGACGGGAAAGGAGATTCGGAAAGACCAGTGAGCAAATAGAGAGTGCACAATAACAGTTCTCCACTGAACGAGAGTCAGAGAAAAGAAAAATATCACAATGTTGAAGAGAATATCTTATTTACTTCTGTTATTTATCATGTTGTCGCAGTTTGTGTCAATGGCACAAACCAATGACACCATCCCTTCGTCTACCCCGGACGTACCTCCCGTGAACTATACGGCTGCCCCCAAGAAATACTATATAGCCGATATCGATGTGACGGGTGTGGAAGGAACCATGTATGAGGAGCAGAAGTTTACCCTCGTAGGATTTTCCGGGTTGTCCAAAGGGCAGCAGATCCAAATCCCAGGTGATGAACTATCCAATGTCGTCAAAAAATTCTGGCGGCATGGGCTCTTTTCAGATATAAAAATATTGCAGACCAAGGTGGAGGGAGACAGTGTCTGGTTGGAATTGCGTTTGACCGACCGGCCAAGGGTAAGCGATATCCGCTATATCGGCATGAAGAAGAATGAACAGGATGATATTGAGAAAAAACTAGGAGTTGTCAAGGGAAATCAAATTACTCCTCCCCAGATATCGCGTGCGGAAGTGATCATTAAAAACTTCTTCTCTGAAAAAGGGTTTGGTGATGCGGAAGTGAGAATTATGCAGCGCCCTGATCCCACCCAAAAAAATCAGGTAGTACTGGAAATTGAGGTCGACAAGAAGGAGAAACTGAAGGTCAACAGTATCAATATTACGGGGAATGAAGCACTTTCAGACCGCAAATTGAAATGGGCAATGAAGAAAACCAACGAGAAGGGAAAACTGATTAACCTCTTCCGTACCAAAAAATTTGTGGAAGACCTTTATAAGGAAGATAAGAATAACCTCATCGGGAAATATCACGAAGAGGGATACCGCGATGCGGAAATTATTCGCGACTCGGTTTACAAACACGACGAAAAAACGGTAAATATAGATATCGAACTCGAAGAAGGGCCACTCTATCATATCCGTTCCATCAACTGGGTGGGAAATACCCATTATCCTTCTTCCCAATTGGAGCAACTTCTCAATATGTCCCCCGGCGACATATATAACCAGAAGAAATTACAGGAGAGGTTGAATAGCGATGAAGATGCGGCTGTCAACCTGTACCAGAATAACGGTTACTTATTCTCCCGTATAGATCCGATAGAGATCAATATAGAGAGCGATTCCGTAGATCTTGAACTTCGTGTGATAGAAGGCCCCAAAGCAATTATCAAACGGGTAATTATACAGGGTAACGACCGTCTTTATGAGGATATCATCCGCCGTGAGCTGAGGACAAAACCAGGTGCAGTATTCAGTAAGGAAGACCTCTTGCGTTCAGTACGTGAAATAGCACAAACAGGACACTTCGATCCTGAAGCGCTCTCGGCCGACATCTCAGGGGGAATTAACCCCAACATCGAAGATGGGACGGTCGACATTACCTATCCGTTGACATCTAAAGGAAACGACCAGATCGAATTTTCGGCCGGATGGGGTGTGACCGGATTGGTGGGCAAGCTCAGTTTACGCCTGAACAACTTCTCGCTGCAAAACCTGTTGAATCCTTCTATGCACAGAGGAATCATTCCTCAGGGGGAGGGACAGACTCTGGTGTTGAGTGCGCAGACCAACGGTCAATATTATCAATCCTATCAGTTTCAATTTATTGAACCCTGGTTTGGAGGGAAGAGGCCCAACCACCTTTCATTCAATGTTTATTATTCGAGAATGACCGGGTTGAACGAACGGTATTACAGCCAGAACATGTACTCCAATCCCTACATGTACGGATATCCCTACGGTGGTTATGGCGGTTATGGCGGTTACGGATATGGTGGCTATGGTGGCGGTTATTACCAGGATGCAATGGAGTACAGCTATGACCCGAACCAGGTATTCAATATGGTGGGTGCTTCCCTGGGATATGGAAAACGGCTTGAATGGCCGGACGATTATTTCCAGTTTATGGCGGAATTAGGATACCAGCTTTACGCACTGAAAAACTGGAGATACAACTATTTCCCGTTCCAGACAGGGAACAGTAATAGTATAACACTGGGATTAACGCTTTCGCGTACCTCTACCGACAGCCCTATCTATACACGTGTTGGTTCCCAATTCACTTTAAATGTCAGTGCTACGCCTCCTTTCTCATTGTGGGATGGCAATGACTACACCAAGATGTCTGACTCCGATCCGGCAAAATACAGATGGAACGAGTATCATAAATGGAAATTGAAAGTGCGTACTTTCACTCCACTGACCCCCCTGACAGTTAAAAGAACACCGGTAATGGCCACCAGGGTCGAGTTCGGAATATTGGGGCACTATAACAAAAACAAGCAGACTCCATTTGAAACATTCGATGTGGGAGGTGATGGAATGACGGGTTATACCACTACCTTCGCTACCGAGAATATAGCATTGCGTGGATATGAAAATAACTCAATTGCCCAGCAGGCACGTGCTTATACACGTCTCGGCCTGGAATTACGCTATCCGTTTATCCTGGAACCCAATTCCACTATCTACGGGATAGCATTCCTCGAAGCGGGAAATGCATGGTGGCAAGTGAAAGATATCAATCCTTTCGACCTAAAACGTTCTGCCGGCGTAGGAGCACGTATTTTCCTTCCGATGATCGGCTTGATGGGGATCGACTGGGCATATGGATTTGATACGGTATACGGTCGGGGTTCAAGAGAGAGAGGAGGGAGCCAGTTCCACTTTATTATCGGGCAGGAATTTTAACCGGCTACCTGAAGGATTGGGATAAAATAGCTGAAAGGCTTGTTACTCTGATGGAAACCCGGTATGACATGGCGGCGTTTAACATAATTTATTAAGATACCTGTAAACGTTTCATCTATAAGACCGTCTTTAGAAAAGAACATAGAGATTGGATTTGAGATCTGAGATTTGGAATGTGGAATTAGGATTTTGGGTATTCTTCATTCTTAGTTCTAGCTTTTAGCTTCTAATTTCTAACTTCAAACATAAAAAATAGAATCATATGAAGAAAATATTTTTTTTAATAGGAATATTTATGGCGTTAGCAGTAGGGAACACTTATGCCCAGAAGTATGCACTGATCGATATGGAGTATATTCTGAAGAGAATTCCTTCTTATGAAAGTGCAAACAAGCAGCTTGAGTCTTTCTCAGCACAGTGGCAGAGTGAGATAGATAAAGAGGTGGAGACTGTCGATGCCATGTATAAGAAATACCAGGCTGATTTAGCAACCCTGCGTGGAAATGAAAAAACGAAACGGGAAAACGAAATTGTGGCAAAAGAAAATGCTATTCAGGAACTCAGAAATAAATATTTCGGGCCACAGGGTGAGTTATTCAAAAAACAGGAAGAGCTTATCAAGCCTATACAGGATGATATCTATGAGGCTGTGAAAGCAGTTTCTACAGAATCGGGATATACTATCGTAGTGGACAGGGCTTCAGCTACATCGATCATTTTTGCTTCCCCCAGTATCGATATCAGTGATCAGGTACTCTCAAGGTTAGGTTATTAAAATAAATAGATTATCTTTGTAGCCGATTTTTATCGAATTACCAACTTAAAAAATAGAAAAATAGTAATCATGTTAAAGAAATTATTGATTTTGTTTATTGCTTTGGCTCCATTGGCGGCCATGGCACAAGAAGTGAAAATCGCCACCGTGAATGTACAGGAGATTTTTGCTGCTATGCCTGAAATTTCCGGTATTGAAACCCAACTCTCCGGCAAGCAGGAAGAGATCAGGAAAAATATGCAGGCGCTGGAAGAAGAATTCAACAAGAAACAGGAAGAATTTGAAACTAATCCGGCTGCATCTGAAGCTGCAAAACAAGACCAGCAAAAACAAATAGCACAGCTTTATGAAAGGTATCAGACCTATATGCAGAATGGCCAGCAGGAATTTCAGCAATTACAACAGAAACTGCTCGAACCGGTGAACAGAAAGATATTTGAGGCTATCAAAGCGATAGGGGATGAGAACAATTACACCTTTGTGTATGACATTTCCTCCATGCAGTCGCCCATTATTTATTTTAGCCCTTCGGCGGTTGATGCCACACCGCAGGTAAAAACAAAATTGGGTATCAAATAGGACAGATAGATACACACAGGTAAATTCCACAAAAAGGGTTCTTCGCGCGAGGAACCCTTTTTTGACTTCTTACATCCCCTTGATCACCAGTAGTGGTGTATCGGAATGGAATATCATTCTCCTCGCAATTCCGGGGTTGAATATCCTGGCAAAGATATTGCGGCGTGAACTCGACAGGGATATCATATCAACATTATTTGTCTCCGCGAATTTATCGAGTGTTACCTCCAGTCCCTCATTCTGGTCGATCAGTTTATATTCGATCTGCAAGTGTGGATAAAGGTCGGAAAAACGCTTTTGTACTCCCGATAACTTGATTTCGTTCCACACATCCTCCTTCTTGGCGATATGTGCCAGATAGACTTTTACCGGATAGGGTTTCAAAAATTCCATCATAATATCGAATGCCTTGAACTCACGCTCCTGGAAGTTGGTAAGAAAGACAATGGTCTTCATTTCGGAAATACTTCTTATCTTAGCTCCTTCAGGAATTGCAAAAACAGGTGTCCTGCAGCCCTCCATCACTTCTGCCGTCACGCTGCCGATAAGATCCAGTTCCTTGGCATTTTTTCCTCTGGTACCCATTACTATAGCAGTCGGACGTATCTTTTTGGAATAAGTGATGATCTCCTCTTCAGGTAGTCCTTCCACCAGAGCAGTATTGTAGGATACCTTGGGTATGGCACCGGAAGCAATCTTGTTTTCAATCTTCTCTACCAGATTCTGCATCTCTCTCTCTGTCCTGTTTCTAACATCCTGAAACAGATCTTTGTCGGTTGTTTGTAGGGTGAAAGTATCTCCAAAAGGAACTGATGCAGGGTAGAAGGGAGTAAAGAATGCGTGAAGTAATTTTACTTTACAATCCATATCACGCGCCAACCAAAATCCGAATTCACATGCAACCAGCGAATAATCGGAAAAATCCACCGGAATGAGAATCTCTTTCTTTGTTTTTTTCTGATTTTCACTTTCCAGACTTGATGAGAAATCGACATCTTCAATAATTTGTAGTGCTCTGGGGAGGTCGCTCTCATTGATCCGTACCCGCACATTGCCAGGGATTACCGGATCGATCAATTTTATACCGTGAATGACCGCCGGGATTCCTTCTGACTCAAGGATTGATTTTAGTATATGCGCTTTATCATACGTATGGATGGCAACGGTAACCAGCTTTTCGTCGTATGAACTGCTGTCTTTTTTATCCTTTCCCATACTGTCGTCGTTTTAGGTATTCATGGGTGTCAATTCCCACAAATACCTGTGTTAATAATCTAAAGATAAAAAAACCCAATATTGCACCGGTCAGTGATCAATAATGGGTTTACATTTTATTCTACCTCTTCTGTTTCTACCGAGTCGGGTTCGGGATAATCCTTAAGTCCGAGAATATTCAGTGCCTTGTCGAAGATGGTAGTATCATCAAGCACCACAATGCCGCCATTGGGGCCTGGTTCAATATGTATTCCCACACTTCTGCCTTCCTTGTAGTTGTATCCACCAAAATAATTCCTCACGGTTTCGGGTTTCATATCCAATTCCTCGGCTATCCGGTGGATACTACCGTCAGGCAGTTTGTCTTTCAGTTCTCTTAACTCGTTAAAAGTGATTGTTCTTGCCATGGCTTTTTATTTTTTATATTAATAATACAATTTGGTAATCTATTTCTGCCATAAACATACACAAAAAAACAGAGAAAGCAAATTTTTTGTATTAAAATCTTTGCGAAAATATCCTGTCCTTATTCTTATAACATCTTCAATGGGGTAAAGTTGCTAAAAAAGGACTAAAAATAGTAATAACGACCAGATATAAGATGACGAAAGCGGCTAGTGTTGTACCCTCTTTCTTACCGTAAGCACTTACCCTCCGGGATAGTGGCGGGTGGATAATAGCTTTTCTCAACGCTGCATAGATCGCATATAAGAGTAGGGCGACAAACGTCCCTACAACCATCCCGGCCAGGATATCTGAAATAAAATGTACACCCAGGTAAATACGGGTATAACTGTTAATTGTAGCCCATAGCAGTGTGCTGAATGTCACTAAAGGGTTCCGGAACACTAACGAAAGAAACACGGCCAATCCAAAACTGTTGGTAGCATGTCCTGAAATAAAGCCATATCTGCCGCCCCTGTAGCCGTTCATAATGTCTACCATATCCCTGAAGTCGGGATGATGGGTAGGCCGAAAGCGTTCAAAGAAGGGTTTGAAAAAGGAGGATGAGATCTGGTCTGTGGCAACAAATACAAGGATGAGGAAGAGGGAAACTAAAATCGCTTCGTTACGGCGTGCACGGTAAAAAAAGATGAAGAGGATGAAAAGGAATACCGGAATCCAGATGAACCGGCCACTGATTGTCCACATCACATTATCCAGAAACAGCGAATCGCTGCCATTCATGGCAAAAAAGAGATCGCGTTCCGCGGGAAGTAGCCCTTCTATAAAATCTTTCATATTTTTAAATTTCAAATTCAAGATTCAAAGTTCCATATCAATCTATTTTCCATTTTCGACTTTCAATTCTCATCCCACCTAACCACCCAGGCTCCTTTCCACTATATTACGTCCACATCCTGTTGGCGAATCCAACCTATGCTGCCGTCGGAAATCTGAATTTCAAACCAATTGCCATCCCTATTTCTGATTTTTACTTTCGTGCCTTCATGCAATTCAAAAAGTTGATTACTATTGGTGTCGGGCGAAGCATTGACTGCAGCAGCCCCTACCATTACGATAGCGGAGTCCTTGCGTGTACGCTCACTTTTTTGGCTAAATGCAAAAATATTTGCCCCAATCATCAATAGAAGAATTACGATACCTGTATAAAAAGCAGTCTTCCTTGCCCAGAGCAGGCGTATGAAAAGATAAACAGCCACACAAGCCAGGAACAGGATAAAGAGTATAATACCTGTGATAGCCCACTGGTTGGAACTGAACACATTCCTGATACCTCTGAACCAGTTGGTAAGAAAGAGATTGGCTGCTGTGTCGATACGGTCTACGGTACGATTCTGTGCAAACCGGAGATTATGCCGGATATCACCATCACCCGGATCAAGGAGCAATGCCCTTTCGTAACAGAGGATTGCTTTTCCCAGTTGGTTATCCCGAAAGTAGGCATTACCCAGATTGTAATAGAGTTGTGCTGATACTTTGTCGTCAGCCATTCCCTGCGCAATAAGTTCTTCATAAAGCGCTATACTCTCTTTATAGTTCTGGCTGCGATATGCCTGGGCGGCAGCCTCCGGCATATCTTGAGATGCCGGTGCAGGTAGTTCTACTGCTGTATTGGCCGGATTCGGAACCGTATCGGCGACTATCTCTTGTCCCGACACCATCTCCACGCCACAATATAGGGTCAATATAAAAATCAACGTTTTCGTTATCAAATTTCTTTGTTTTGCCGAGCGTGGAAGACGCCTAATGAAATTGAATATATTCCGTACCATATCATTTCGATTTACAAATTAACTGATTAACTAATTTGCTGATTATAACCGGGCATCAGCTCATCAACAAATCATTACATCATCACATTATTTTCCCGCTTTCCGTAGTTTGTTTTCCATCTCTTCAATCGCTTTCATCGTATCGTTGTAGATACGGTCCATCTCGGCGTTACTTTCGGCAGGGGCATACCGTGCAAATTCGCAGGTGTCGAGGATTTCAATAAACTTACCCGCCACCTGTTCACTGATGCCTTTTCGTGACAGTTCTTCTTCTATATTGTTTTTTGACAGGCGTGCCACCGGAATGGAAAGTTTATCGCTGAAGTATCCCCATATTGCACGTAGCACCTCATCATAAAAATGCTCTTTATCCTGTTCTTTCAGATACCTATTGGCTGTTTTTAACCTCTTGATAGCCATTTTATTCGCTTTCCGGGTACGCATCAACGCCACATTGGCATTTTCCCGTGCCTGCTTCCGGTTTATTATATAAAGCACAATCAGTACCAGTAGAGGGATCAGGTACCATAGCCAGTAATTTAATGAGCCGATGAAGAAGGTTGTGGCGGAAAGATAGGATGGTTTACCGGTCTTCAAGAAGCGTATATCCTGTTCTACCTTTACCTCCTGGCGATTCACAAAAGTGCTGGTCATACTACTACCCGGATCTCCTTTTGCTATCTGCAAATTCTGTTCCGGTACTGTGAGTGTTTCGTACCTATTTTTGCCCGGGTCAAAATAGGTAAATTCTACCGCAGGTAGGGTATAGGATCCTTCGTAACGGGGGATAGCCATATATTCTATCTTCCTGATTCCGGTTAATCCGTTAGTAGTTACATTCAGGGAGTTTGTAACTGTAGGATCATATACTTCAAAATTATTGGGGAATTCTATTTCAGGATTCCGGATCAGCTTCATATTTCCTGTTCCGGATATTTCCAATGTAATGGTGATCGCCTCATTGGCCTTTACTGCTGTAGAATTGATTCCTGATTTCAATGTGAAAGTACCTACCGCATTGGCGTAGCTGGGAGGTCTGTTGGCCGGGAGGGGCTTTACGTTGATTGACAAGGGATTGGTGATCAACTCTTTTTTTACATCCACCATCACTTCCTGGGTGCCGAAGAAGGTGGAAACCCTCCTCCCTGACGGAACAGAAAAGACCATCTCCAGGCTTCCGCGCGGGATAGAGATCTGTCCTGACCGCTGAGGGAACAGCAATGTTTTACGAAGATCGGCCGTATAATAGTTTCTTCCGTTATACCGCTCCAGTTGTAGTTGCTGATTCGCCGGTAGACCGATCTCTTCTACCATAAAACCCTCGAATTCGGGAAACTGTATTTTCCCGTAATTGATCGGATTCAATATAGTATAGAGCCGGAATGTAACGGTGAATCCCTCCTGTTCATAAGGGTCGTTCTTGGAGACAATAGCCCTGATAAATGCATCATCGGCTGAGACAGTCGCAGTCCCTGTGCCGGACGGACGTTCCTCACCCCTTCCCCCGCCGGCTGCAGGCTCTTGCGATGATGATTCATCGGGAGGAAGCACTTTTATTTGCAGTGAATTGGATTCATAATTACTCCCATCTACCCTGATAGAGGCAGAGGGGATAGTGAATGATCCCGTTTTTTTTGCCATCAGGATATAGGTATAAGTAACCGAACTCTCAGAAGTGGTTTTGCCGTTCACTGTCCGTTGGCTGAAGCTGGTGGATATACTGGGGCCGAATAATACATCAAAATCGGGAATCTCCGGAAGGCGAATATCTTTCCCTTCCTTGTTCAGGATATAGCTCAACCTGAACTGCTCCCCTTCAACCACAGTCGCCGGAGCAGAAGCCTTGAATGTTACCTGCGCGGACACCTTTCCGGCACCGGTAAGCAACACAGCGAAAAGAAGAAAAAATATATAGATACGCTTCATAGGGCTTATTTCATTTTTCATTCTTCACTTTTAATTTATCAATATATCGACTCATTGGCATATTAGCATATTCATCAATTATTTTTTACCAATTCTTATTGTTTCTCCTGTTATTCTCAGCCTGCTCCTCTCTTTCCTTAGCCTTTATTTGTTGGACCTTTTCCTGGGTCTCTCTCTCATCCTGTTCTATAGCCTGAAGCAGTTGTCGGGCATTATCGCGTGACATCTGTTCCGGTTGGTCGGGTTGTTCCGCACGTTTCTCCTGATTCTGGTCATTCTGTTGCGGTTGTTGTTCCTGTTGTTGCTGTTCTTGTTGTTGTTCCTGCTGATCCTCCTGCTGATCCTGTTCACCGCCACCCTGCTCCTCTTCATCCTGGATCATCTTCTGTACCACTGCCAGGTTATAGCGGGCTTCATTATCCTGGGGATTTAATCGCAATGCCATTTTATAGGCTTCCATTGAACCTTGCAACTCTTTCTTTTGCAACATCGCATTCCCTGTGTTATGCCATGCAGCAGAGGCTTCCTCCGGTTTTTCCTGTTCTAGAGAGGTGTAATGGTTATACTTCTCAATAGCCTGATCCCACTCTTTCTGCCGGTAAAGAGCATTCCCAAGGTTAAAATTCGCTTCTTTGGATGCCGCATTTTCTTCCACCGCATTTTCGTAGAATTTAACCGCGTCGGAGAATTTTTCCTGTCGGTACTCCTTATTCCCTTTGCGGATGTTCTTCCGGACATCTTTTTGTGCGGAGACAGCTATTGGCAGCATCATCCCTACCTGGAAAAACAGGATATATTTTATAAGAAACTTATTCATTGGACGATCCTTTGTAAAATTATTAATTACTAATTACAAATTACCAAATTGTCGCGCGAAGCGCATATCGCCGAAAGCACTATCAATTCTATCGTGCGAAACATCTATCGCATGAAGTGCATTATCTATCAAACACCCTCACATTCCTGAACAGCGGATTTTTCTTGTCATAAAAAAGTATCTCCAATACCAGAATCACAAGTATAATCCAGGCGAGCATTGAAAATTTCTCATCATATTCCGAATAAGTGAGGCTGGTAGTCTTGCCTGTTTCCAACTCATCAAGTTGTGTTTCCAGTGCACGGACAGCACTGTTTGAGTTATCGGCACGGACATAAAATCCTCCTCCGCTCTGTGCTATCTCCATCGCCATCTGTTCATTCAGACGGGAGACCACTACATTGCCTTCTGAATCGGTCATAAAATTGCTTCCATATTCAGTGGCAGGTATCGGCGAACCGTCCGGGGAACCGATCCCGACCAGATTAATCATTACACCTGCTTTTGCCGCTTCTGCAGCAATATCGACGGCGCTTCCCCCATGATCTTCACCATCGGTAATGATCACCATGGCCTTGCTCATTTCCTGGTCACCGGAGAAGCAACTCATCCCCAAGCTGATTGCCTGTCCAATCGCAGTACCCTGTATCGGGACAAGGCTCGGATCGATGGTATTGAGGAAAATTTTTGCCGACTGGGTATCGGATGTCAGCGGCATTTGTACATATGCCTCTCCTGCGAATACGATCAGTGCTACCTTGTCATTCCTGCGCAGGTCGATCAGTCTCGACAGAATCTGTTTAGCCCGTGCGAGTCGATTCGGTGACACATCTTCAGCTAACATCGAATTGGAAACGTCAATTGCGATTACCAATTCAATTCCTTCTTTTTCAACTGTTTCCACCTTTATCCCGAATTGTGGCCGGGCAATCATAAATATGCCGGCGCATAATGCTGCAAAAATCAGCCAGAATTTCAGGTAGGAACGTTTCAGGGATAGTTCGGGCATCATCATCTTAAGCGTGGAGAGATTGCCCAATTTTTGGACATCCTTACGCTTCCTGATGTTCAGATAGATGTATACCGCCAGCAACAGGGGCATGGCGAAGAACAACCATAAATATTCCGGATTTCCGAATCTAAACATATCTATCGCATTTTATTAAGGCACGCTCCTCAACCACGTCCTTCGTAATAACAACTCCAATAGTATCAATCCCAGGGCAGCCAGCCCGAGTGGGAGGAATAACTCCTTACGGCGCGTCACATTCTGTACGCTGATCAGGTATTTTTCCATCTCATCGATCTCGTCATATACCTGACGGAGCCCTTCGGTATCCTGCGCACGGAAATATTGTCCTCCGGTCATCGCGGCGATCTCTGTCAGCGTTTTCTCGTCGATATCCACCGGCATATTCTGCATCCTGACCCCGTACGGCGTATTCACAGGGGTAGGAGCCATCCCTTTGGTTCCCACTCCCACCGTGTAGACGCGGATACCATAAGACCGTGCCAGGTCGGCAGCGGTAAGTGGAGCGATCTGCCCTCTATTATTTGTCCCATCGGTCAGCAGGATCACTACACGTGATTCGGATTGGCTATCTTTCAGTCTGTTGACCGAAGTAGCCAGTCCCAGCCCGATAGCCGTACCGTCTTCTATCATTTCGTACTCTACCTCGTTGAGCAGGTTCAATAATATCTTATGGTCAGTTGTGAGCGGACATTGCGTAAAGCTTTCACCGGCAAAAATCACCAATCCGATGTTATCGTTAGGACGGTCTGCAATAAATTCAGAAGCTACTTTTTTTGCAGCCTGCAGGCGATCAGGCTGTAGATCTTGTGCAAGCATGGATCCTGACACATCCAATGCCAGTACAATATCGATGCCTTGTGTTTCTGTCTCTTCCCAACTGTTAACCGATTGTGGACGGGCAATTACAATGATAATCAACGCCACAGAGATCATCCTCAATACAAACGGAAGGTGCCGCATATAAACCCTAAAGTCGGATTTCATCCCCCCGAAAGCGTTGGTAGAAGCCAACTTAAAGGAAGCCTGTGTCTTTGACAGGCGCAGCACGTACCACACACTCAGTGGGATAATCAGCAACAACAGATATAGATATTCAGGATGCAGAAATTCCATTCTTACTTACTTTTTTTAATACTGTTATCCGGACTGTTTCCTCTCTCTTTATCATTCTCAGGCTCCTCTTCTTTCTCAACAGGATCGGGCTCCCGGGTCTGATTCACAAAGAAATAGGCATTCACCAGGCTTAGGTCATTTTCATCAGGATAGGGTTTATACTTTGCAAATTTTACCAGATCGGCAGTCGACAGGATCTGCTTGAGGTTGTCATATGCCGATTCTATATCCGTGGTTTTGCGAATCTCATTCAGTATCTCTCCGGAAGTCATCTCCATTGCATTGATTCCTTCCCTTTCATAGATATAAGTACGAAGGACATCCGTCAGCTTGCTATAAAAATCTTTCTCCCTGCCTTGTTGCCATATTTTTTCAGCTTTGAGTTTGTCCAGTTCAGAGAGCGCACGCACATGTGCCGGCAACACTTGTGGCGGTTTAAAGAAATACCCTTTTTTCTTTTTCTTCAGTACAAGATAGATGATAAAACCAATTAGCCCAAGTACCAGTATTGCTCCCATCGCAATCCAGAGTATCCACAGATAATCTGTCCATACGAACGGAGCTTTTCGTACCGGTTTTATATCATTAAGTTGTAATTGTTTGAAATCGATGGAGTCCGTTTTCCCCGTGTTAATCTTTTCCAGATAAGCCAATGTGGAATCGGAGAGTTCCGGAGAAGTAACCTTTAATCCGAATGAGTTGGAATAAATGGTATCCGTTCCATCGAAAAAGGGAATATGGGGTATATGGTACAAGGTAGAATCAAATGAAGTGACCACATACTTGAAGTTGAGTGTCATCACGTTGTTCTCGATGGTGGTGTCGGGAGGCAGCATAGTAATTACTTCAATACCGGGAACTATCTCCTTTTCATACACCGGAAAATGGATGACCTTATCTTTTGGGGTAATTACTTTAAGGTTGATTAACGCCTGTTCGCCGATCATAATTTCAGTAGGCTGCACTGTTGCCTGTACCGAAGCCTTTTGTGCAACAAGGGAAGTGATGGATATAAGGCATAGGGCAACCGCGGCTGCCCTATGAATTGGGATAATATGTAGTTTTTTCCGTATCAAAGTTACTTTCTTTGTTTAAATAGTTGCAGTAACAATTTCACATAATCGCTTTCGGTAGAGACCGACACACTGTCTACACCGCTCTGCCGGAAGGCATTGTTCATCGACACCTGCAGGTCGCTCCACCAGGAACGGTAGCGGTCCCTTACCTTTTTTGAGGATGTGTTGATCCATCGCTCTTCTCCCGTTTCGGGATCCCTGACTTTCATCAGGCCGACCGGTTGTAATTCGGTACTCAGTTTGTCGTACACCTGGATAGCCGCCACATCATGCTTCCTGGCTGCAATCCGAAGTGCTTGTTTATAATCGCCTGCATCAATGAAGTCCGATATCAGGAAAGCGGTACACCGCTTCTTGATAGCGTTGGTCATGTAGCGCAGGGTCACGTTAAGGTCTGTACCGTTCCCTTCAGGTTTAAAGCCCAGGATTTCACGAATAATATAAAGGATATGTTTTCTTCCTTTTTTGGGAGGGATAAATTTCTCCACCTTGTCGGTAAAGAAAATCACTCCAATCTTATCATTGTTCTGGATGGCAGAGAATGCCAGCGTTGCCGCGATTTCCGCTACTATATCACGTTTCAACAGTGACTGTGAGCCAAAGCCAAGACTTTCCGACACATCGATCAGCAGCATCACGGTCAACTCCCGTTCTTCTTCAAATATTTTGATATAGGGTCGGTTGTACCGGGCCGTCACATTCCAGTCGATATCACGCATATCGTCCCCGTACTGGTACTCCCGAACCTCAGAGAAAGCCATACCACGCCCCTTGAACGCGGAATGGTACTCTCCCGCGAAGATATTCCGCGAAAGACCCCGCGCCTTTATCTCTATATGTCGTACTTTTTTAAGTAGGTCGGTCGTCTCCATTTAGTCTCCTGCCTTTATTCTTTACGGCACCTCTACCCTGTTCAGAATTTCGCTGACAATCTCTTCGGAAGTCATGTTGTTGGCTTCCGCCTCATAGGTGAGGCCGATACGATGACGAAGTACATCATGGCACACCGCACGGATATCTTCCGGGATTACATAGCCGCGACGTTTGATAAACGCGAAAGCACGAGCGGCCAACGCCAAGTTGATGGAGGCACGGGGTGATGCCCCAAACCCGATCATCTCTTTCAGGTTCGCCATGCCGAACTGGTCGGGGAAACGGGAGGCAAACACAATATCTACAATATACTTACTGATCTTTTCATCGATATACACCTCCCTCACCACTTTCCGTGCCTCTAAGATGGCTTCAGTAGAGATGACTGCTTTATCGATGGCAACCGGCTCGAAAATATTTTGCCGGATGATCTGCTTCTCCTCCTCTTTCGAAGGATAAGAAATGATCACCTTCAGCATAAAACGGTCTACCTGCGCTTCAGGTAGGGGATAGGTCCCTTCCTGTTCGATAGGGTTCTGGGTAGCCATTACCAGGAAAGGATTTGGTAATTTATAGGTCTGCTCGCCAATGGTAACATGGCGTTCCTGCATCGCTTCAAGCAATGCACTCTGCACTTTGGCGGGAGCACGGTTTATTTCATCTGCCAACACGAAATTGGCGAAGATGGGACCATGTTTTACTTGGAACTCCTCATTGCGTTGGCTGTAGATCATGGTTCCGATCACGTCGGCAGGCAACAGGTCGGGAGTAAACTGGATCCGGCTGTAATTCGCATCGATCAGTTGAGCCAGCGTTTTGATAGCCAGTGTTTTTGCTAATCCGGGCACCCCCTCCAGAAGGATGTGCCCGTCTGATAATAATCCGATCAGCAGCGACTCCACTAAGTGTTTCTGTCCCACAATTACCTGATTCATCCCGGTAACGAGTGTCTGGACGAAGCCGCTCTTTTGCTCTATTCTCTCATTTAGCTCCTTAATATCGACAACTTGACTCATATTTTTTTATTATTGATAGGTAGATTTTTTTTTCGACTTACAAAATTAGAAATGTTAAAGAGGTTTCTTACAGTTTAGGGGTTAAAAATGTTTAAGCCTGTAAGATAACTCCATTTTGAAGCGATTGACGAAAGCTTCCTTCATCCGGCCGGAAACCTCTTCAAAGTCGAGTTCATGCCCCAGCTCTTTCTGTATGGAGGTCACACCCCGATCCCTGAAACCGCAGGGATTGATATAATTAAAATAGGAGAGGTCGGTATTGATGTTAAGTGCCAGGCCGTGCATCGTCACGAAATGGCTTGCCCGCACACCAATGGCACAGATCTTCCTCGCTTTGGCCCGATCGGCAGCATCAATCCATACTCCCATTGCCTTATCATCCTTTTCTCCTTTGATGCCGTAGGTATCCAGCGTATCGATTACCACATCTTCCAGTGTGGATATATATTTTTTTATTCCCATTCCGAATGCTTCCAGGTCGATGATCGGGTAAACGACCAACTGTCCCGGACCATGGTAGGTGATATCCCCGCCCCGGTCAATAGTATGCAGGTCGATATTCTTACTCTTACAGACGTGGTTGGCGATAAGCAGGTTCTGTTTATCGCCATGTTTCCCCAGGGTGTACACATGTTCATGCTCGCAAAAAAGGAGGTACTGTTCTTTCTCTTCCTTCTTTTCCGATTTCGCCCGGACTACCGATTGGAACAGCTTTTCCTGATAATCCCACGTTTCCTTGTAACGGACAGGTCCGAGATTTTCAAATATCACTTCATTCATTATTCAAAAATCAAGATTTCGAGGTTATCAAATCGTTTAACCACGTTAGTCTCATTGTCACATTGTTACGTTGAATCATTGGCACATTAAACATGTTTCTCCGCATGGTAGGAAGAACGCACCAATGGTCCACTTTCCACGAACTTAAATCCTTTCTCCAGGCCTATAACCTTGTATTTCCGGAACTGCTCCGGCGTTACAAATTCTTTCACCGTCAGATGTTTTCTGGTCGGTTGCAGATACTGTCCGATAGTGAGCACCTGGCATCCTACGTTGATCAGGTCGTCCATCGTCTCCAGTATTTCTTCTTCGGTCTCCCCCAGGCCCACCATGATCCCTGATTTGGGCTTGGCCTTACCGCTTTTAGCAATGGTTTCTATCGTTTTGAGGCTGACATCATATTTGGCACGGCTACGCACCTTCGGTGTGAGTCGCCTTACCGTCTCCATATTATGCGAAATGATTTCGGGACCCGTATCGATCACTTTATAAATCAATTCCTCAATCCCGTTGAAATCAGGGATAAGTGTTTCGAGTGTCACGTCCGGATTTCTTTCTTTGACACGTCTGATTGTGGTCGCCCAAAATTCCGCCCCGAGGTCGGGAAGGTCGTCCCTATCCACGCTTGTGATCACGCAATGCTTCAGGTTCATCTTCTCAATACTCTCTGCCAGACGATCAGGTTCATTCCAATCCACAATTCCCTGTGGACTTCCCGTTTTCACAGAACAGAATCTGCATGCACGGGTACAGACATCGCCGAGGATCATAAAAGAAGCGGTTCCTCTGCCCCAGCATTCCGACAAGTTAGGGCATTTTCCGCTTACGCAAATTGTATGCAATCCTTTTCTTGCAATGATCTCTCTTACATCCAGGTATTGCTTCCCCTGAGGAAGCGATATTTTGAGCCAATCAGGCTTTCTAGTCATTAATTCAGGCTTGCTATCCATATTTTTATTAATTTCATTCGTCGTATCGGGCAGACTAAAAACATATTTTTCTGCGATACAATGAGAAAGTGATTTTTTTAATGTTATACAGAAAACAAAAATACTATTTTATTCGGGTATTTGCTAATTATTTTTAGAACCAAGAACCAAGACTGTTTAAACTAAAAACTGAAAACTAAAAGATTAATTTTTTATCTTTGTCCCCTAAACTCAGTTAGAGCGGATTATATTGGATTTTCGATTATTACATACAGATCCCGGATCAAGTGCCCGGGCGGGCATTATATCCACTGACCATGGAGAGGTGGAGACCCCGGTATTTATGCCGGTAGGTACTGTAGGGAGTGTAAAAGCTGTTCATGTCAGTGAGTTGAAAGAGGATATCGGAGCACAGATTATCCTGGGCAATACCTATCATCTTTACCTGCGTCCGGGGCTTGATATCCTGCAACAGGCGGGGGGACTACACCGGTTCAACAGTTGGAACAAGCCCATGCTTACTGACAGTGGTGGATTTCAGGTGTTCTCGTTGACCGAGAACCGGAAGCTCTCTGAAGAAGGAGCAGAGTTCCAATCACATATCGATGGTTCAAGACATTTCTTCACGCCAGAAAAGGCAGTCGACATCCAACGGATCATCGGAGCCGATATCATGATGGCGTTCGATGAATGCACTCCGGGGGATGCCGATTACGATTACGCGAAAAAGTCACTCGATCTCACAGAACGGTGGCTCGACCGCTGCCTGTCCCGTTTCCGGGAGACGGAATGTCCCTACGGGCACCGGCAGGCCCTTTTTCCCATCGTACAGGGTTGTGTATATCCCGACCTGAGACGCCGTGCCGCTGAAAATGTGGCAGCTAAAGGTGCGGACGGGAATGCTATCGGAGGATTAGCGGTCGGTGAACCCACCGAAAAGATGTACGAGATGGTAGAACTGGTCAATGAGATCTTACCCAAGGGCAAGCCGCGTTACCTGATGGGAGTGGGCAAGCCCGAGAATATTCTGGAAGCCATTGGGCGGGGTGTAGATATGTTTGACTGTATCATGCCGACACGTAACGGACGCAATGGCCAGATCTTCACTAAACAGGGAGTGATGAACATGCGTAACGAACGGTGGAAGAATGATTTCTCTCCCATCGAAGAAGATGGTGCATCGTTTGTAGATACCCTGTACAGCAAAGCCTATCTGCGACATCTCATCAATGTCAACGAGATATTGGGATTACAAATTGCATCTATCCACAACTTGGCTTTCTATATATGGCTGGTACAGGAAGCAAGGAAACATATCATCGCCGGTGATTTTTCGGAATGGAAACCAATGATGCTTGAAAATGTAACCAGAAGATTATGAGTAATATAGAGTTTCTTAAGTTAAAACGACTCGACAGGTATATCATTAAAAAGTTCCTGGGTACTTATATCTTTATGATTGTCCTGATCATCTCTATTGCAGTGGTGTTTGACATCAACGAGAAGATCGATAAGTTCATGACCAACAACGCATCGCTGCAAGCCATTGTCTTCAATTATTATCTCAATTTCATCCCTTACTATACTAACCTGTTCAGCCCATTGTTCGTCTTTCTCGCCGTAATCTTTTTTACTTCCAAGATGGCGAATAATTCCGAGATCATTGCTATCCTTTCAAACGGTATAGGTTTTAAGCGGTTGATGAAACCCTATATGGTGTCTGCTTTAGTAATTGCTATTTTTTCTTTTGTCTTCGGGAGTTATATTATCCCTCCTGCCAATGCCACACGTATTGAATTTGAACAAACCTATGTGAATCCGCGGGGCAAGGTGACGGGCGATCGCGATATCCAGTTCAGGATAGGACCGCAAACCATCGTTTATTTTGGTAATTTTGACATGACCACCAGCACGGGATATGATTTCTCTATGGATCATTTCGACAGCCTTCAATTAACGTCAAGGCTCACAGCACAATCTATCCGTTACGACTCTGCCTATCACTGGACTATCAGCAATTACCAGATCAGGCGTTTTGAAGGATTGAAAGAGATAATTACCAAAGGTACGTCTATAGACACCACTTTACAGATTGTACCCAACGATTTTATTATTGCCAAGACAGACCAGCAAATGATGACTTCGCCTCAACTACGCAGTTACATCCAGAGTCAAAAGGAACGGGGATTTGGAAATATACAGGCATTCCAGATAGAGTATCACTCACGGATAGCCTCTGTATTCTCGGCATTTATCCTCACCATTATTGGCGCAGCGATCTCGGCGAGGAAAGTAAAAGGGGGAATGGGACTTAATATTGGTATCGGACTGGCGCTGAGCATGGCTTATATCCTTTTCATGACTGTGAGTTCCACTTTTGCCGTGAAAGGGGGAATGAGCCCGTTTATTGCTGCCTGGATTCCAAATATTATTTTTACCGGTATCGCGTTGTATCTGTATAAGAGAGCGCCGAATTGATTTGTTGATGTAATGGTTTAACAATGTGATGATTAAAATTCTTCACTTTTAGTTTTTAGTTTACTGAAATTATGATACGTAACATACTGATTTTTATTCTAATCGCAACGGCATGGCAGTCCAATGCACAGGCAAACTATCCGACCATTGTCATTGAGACCAATTATGGGACAATGAAAGCAATGCTATATGATGATACGCCCGTACATAGCAATCATTATCTGAAACTGATAAAGGAAGGTTATTTCGATGGTACCCTCTTTCACAGGGTAGTAAAGGATTTCGTAATACAGGGAGGGGCACAGGATTCCCGTGATGCCCCGTCAGGTGCCCGGATTGGAGGTGGACGTACCGATATGGAGTTGATGCCTGAATTTCGCGAAAACAGGTTTCATAAAAAAGGGGCGCTCGCTGCTCCAAGAAGAGGTGACAACGAAAATCCGCAGAAAAAATCGGATGCTTCGCAGATCTATATCGTACAAGGAAGGGTCTATACACAGGGACGGCTCGACTCAATGGAGATGGCTGTGAATGTACCTATCAGGAACGAAATTATCCGTACCCATTATCTGCCGCATAAAGAGAAACTCGATGAATTGAAAGCGGCAAACGATGCCAGTGGTTTCAATGCCCTTTTAGATTCACTGTTAAACGTGGTGGATTCCCTCTATGCGATAGCTCCCGGAAAATTCTTCCTCCCCCAGGAGTTGAAAGAGGCATATACCACCCTTGGCGGCATAGATCGTCTGGATGGTTCCTACACTGTCTTTGGAGAGGTGACCGAAGGACTTGAAGTGATCGATAAGATCGCAGCCCTGCCGGTCGATGAAAACAGTCGTCCCAAAACTGATGCCAAGATTATAAGGATTTATATAGAGTAAGCCTGCGCAGGATTACTCAACGTATCTCTTACCGGTATGGGAATATCTCCTCATAGTCCCTCAACAAGCTGCAATCACTCAATATTCTTCCTTACCCCGGTCAGAAATGCTTTCATTTTATCGGAATCTTTCTCCCCTATAATATCGAGCAATTCGCGCAGTTTCATCCTGATATTTTCCAGTTGCTTCGATGTATGCGGATTAAAAAGGATTTCCGTTAGGAGGTAATCGTCTTCCGAGAGTAAGCCCTGTGCAATATTCATATGCTTTTTAAAGGTCGTCCCCGGCGCATCCTGATGTTTCATTACGGAAGCAAACACCAATGTCGAAGCAAAGGGGATAGAGAGAGAGTAGGCAATGGTTTCGTCATGTTCCTGGAACGAATATTCAAACACGTTGAGCTTCAGTCGATGGTACAGATCCCTGAAAAAGACCTTTCCCATGTGTGACGACTCCGAAATAATGATGGCGCTTTCTCTACTCAGGTCGTTAAGGCTCGCAAAAGTAGGGCCGAACATGGGATGGGTGGAAACATACGGGCGGGTACGTTCCCTGTAGAACTCCTCTAATCCTGTTTTCACCGAAGCGATATCGCTCAGGATACAAGTCTCCGGCAGATATGGCAATACGTTATGGAATGCCGGAATGGTATACTTCAGCGTAGCGGCATTGATCACCAGTTCCGGTGCAAAATCTTTTACTTCGGTAGCGTCGGTCATCCGTTGCGTATTATAGATGAATCTCAATTTTAGAGGATCGGGATCCAGTACCGCCACTTCGTGGTCAAAACTAAGCACATCGGCAAAAAACGATCCCATCTTGCCGGCTCCGAGAATTAATATCTTCATACTATTGAAATTACCAATTACCAATTACTAATTACTAATTAATTACATTAGTCGCATTGGTATATTAGTCTTATTAATCTTTATTCGATTTTACTCTCTCCATAATCACCATCTGTTGACGGACTGATTCTGAGTGGATGGCTTCCAAAACTTTTTTGACAAAGTCGCCCGACATTTCCATCCGTTCGCCCTGCGCTGCCCGATCAGTCAGTATCTGGTCATACCGTTGTGTCTGCAAGATCGGCATATGGTGTTCCAGTTTGTATTGTCCGATCTCCCTTGATACCCGCATCCGTTTGGCCAGCAGTTGTAATAGTTCATTGTCCAGTTCGTCGATCTGCTCACGCAAGTCGGAAAGATCTTCGGTGGTCTGTACCGTATCCCGGATTATAAGGTTGTCGAGAATTTCTTTCAATACGTCAGGTGTAACCTGTTGTGCCTTGTCGCTCCATGCCTCATCGGGAGAGCAGTGTGACTCTATGATCAATCCCGAGAAATTAAGATCCATCGCCTGTTGGCTGATTTTAGCGATGAGATTACGGGCACCACCGATATGGCTTGGATCACATATAATGGGCAGTGTAGGGTATCGCCGCTTCAGTTCTATAGGAATATGCCATTGAGGCAGGTTCCTATAGATGGTTTTATCAGGAGTGCTGAATCCTCGGTGGATTACTCCCAGTCTTTTTATCCCTGCGTTGTACAATCGTTCCAAAGCACCGATCCACAATTCCAGGTCGGGATTGACTGGATTTTTTATCAATATGGGGATATCCACCCCTTTGAGCGTATCAGCAATTTCCTGTACTGCAAAAGGATTTGCTGCTGTCCTGGCGCCAATCCATAACATGTCGATCCCATATTTTAAGGATTCATAGACATGTTTTTCGGTGGCTACTTCGGTCGACATATACATGCCGGTTTCCTTCTTGGCCTGCATCATCCATCCAAGAGCCGGACTGCCTATTCCTTCAAATCCACCCGGTTTGGTTCTTGGTTTCCACACGCCTGCCCTGTATATTTTTACTCCATTATCTGCCAACTGGCGGGCAGTGGCCGTCACCTGTTCTTCTGTTTCCGCACTACAAGGGCCAGCGATCACAAGAGGCCTCTTGTCGTCAATGCCTGGTAACAAGATTGATTCAAATTCCATATTATTTTAATTGTTGTTTTATTGTTTATTTATTCAGATAGGTACTTAGGCACCTTTCTACCCTCTTATACGCTTCCTCCAGTTTTTCTACTGGTGATCCAAGCGAGATCCGGATAAACCGGTCCCCGTTCTTTCCAAAGATGGCACCCGGTGTAATAAAAACCCTTGCATTGTACAGTATATTGTCGACAAATGTTTTGCTGTCGGGAGCATCATCAGGAAGCTTTCCCCATACGAAAAGCCCCACTTGGCGTTTGTCGTAACTGCATTGTAACTGATCCATAATCTTCTCCGCCCATACGCGGCGTTCCGCGTATAACTTGTTCATTCCGGTGTGCCATTCGTCCGTATTTGACAATGCGGCAATAGCCGCCAATTGCATCGGTTTGAACTGTCCACTGTCGATATTACTTTTTGCCCTGAGAACCCATTTTACAAATTGCGGATTGGATGCCAACATCCCCATACGCCACCCCGACATATTATGAGATTTACTCAATGAGTTCAGTTCAATACAGATATCTTTAGCGCCAGGAACTGACAAAATACTCATCGGCTTATCATTCAGTATAAAACTATAAGGGTTATCGTGGCAAATAATAATACTATGCTTTTTCCCGAACTCTACCAGTTTTTCGAATAATTCTACCGAAGCATTGGCTCCTGTAGGCATATTGGGATAATTGACCCACATCAGTTTCACATTCGACAAATCCATTTTCTCCAATGCCTCGAAATCGGGTTCCCAATTATTGTCTTCCAACAGATCGTAGGGTATTACATTTGCCCTCAGCAGGCCCGACACGGAACTGTAAGTGGGGTAGCCCGGGTCGGGGATCAAAACACCATCTCCAAAATTGAGGAAGGCCATTGAGATATGTAGTACTCCCTCTTTTGAACCAATCAGCGGTAATACTTCGTCTTCCGCTAATTCCACATGATATATCCTGCCATACCACTGTGCGAAAGCTCTTCTCAACTCGGGAATACCTGTATAGGGCTGGTAAGCATGTGTATCTGGGCGCTGGGCTGTTTCACAGAGTGTGCGGATAGTCTCTTCCGACGGCATGCGGTCGGGTGCGCCTACTCCAAGACTGATCACATCTTTCCCTTCGGCATTCATGCGGGCCACTTCCGCCAGTTTTACCGAAAAATAGTATTCGGATATCGACTTGATATGTTCGGCTGGTTGTACCATTTTTTTAATTATGAATTGTAAGTTATAAACTATGAATTACCAATTACCATTATTACATTGGGGCACCTTCCCTCTTTTCCTCCTTTCCACTTAAGTACTCTTCACTCTTCACGGAACTTATGCTTCTCTTCCCTGTATTCTCCCAACACCTTCAGTCTGCTTATCAGAGGCATAATAGCATCTATAGATTGCCGGTAACGATTGTAATCGGTGAAGGTTAGATCAATATAGAATTGATATTCCCATTCCCTTCCAATAATAGGAAGTGACTGGATACGGGTCAGGTTGATATTATAGAATGACAATACAGAAAGTACCTGGGAGAGGCTTCCTTCGTTATGTGGAAGTACAAAAACCAGTGACGATTTATTGATATGGTTTTCTTTCTGTACTTCACGCAGCATTTCACCTTGTGCCAGGATAAGGAAGCGGGTAAAATTCCTTTTATTTGTCTCGATACCATGGGCAAGCACTTCCAGGCCATACTTTTCAGCAGCCAACGTGCTGCAGATAGCCGCAGTCGACACCAGTTGCTTATCCCGGATATCACGTGCAGCCAAAGCCGTATCTTCGTGCTCTACAATTTTTACATTTGGTAAAGTATCGAGAAACGCTTCACATTGCATTAAAGCAATAGGATGCGACATCACCTCTTTAATCCCTTCTATCGGCTTGCCGGGAAGTACCACCAATGAATGCGAGATACGCAATTTATGCTCTCCTGCGATCTGCACGTCACTCATTTTCAGTAGGTCGTGGTTTTGTAGCAGGCTTCCGGCAATAGTATTCTCAATCGCCATCAGGCCTATCAAATCAGGGTCTTTTTTTGTTTCAGTGAAGATATCACGAAAAGTGCTGCACGGAACAATTTCCAGTTCTTCATCTTTGAAATATTCGCGGGCTGCAATTTCGTGGAATGAACCTTCTCCCCCTTGAATGGCTATTCGTTTCATCTGATCTAATTATTTATATGAAAAAAGTCCCATCGTGTAATCGACAGGACTTTATTATTCTGATATGACTTTTAAATTCTTCTCATTCTGCATATAAAATCCTGCCTTTACCTACTAAAGTAAAAGTAAAACCAGAAATCAAATGCAAAAACAGAACCAATCATTGTATTTTTTCTATAAAGTGGATATGACAAAAATATCATATCGATAATGAGTGCAAAAGTACTATTTTTTTCTTCTCGACAAACAAAATGAAGAAAAAATGTAGCGAATAATTAAAAAATGTAGGATAAAACCACTATAAAACAGTTGCAAATCTATCAGTTTTCATTATTTTTGCACATTAAAAAGGACCGAGAAGACTAATATTTACAACCATAAACAAATTGATCAATGTTCAAAAATCATCCTAAAGGGTTGCTCGCCGCCTCACTGGCGAACATGGGAGAACGTTTTGGTTTTTATACCATGATGGCTATCCTCTCACTTTTCTTAATGACGAAGTTTGGTCTTAACGAGACGAATGCCGGAATTATTTACTCAGTCTTTTATGCTTCCATCTATCTGTTAGCACTGGTAGGTGGTCTTATTGCCGATAAGACCCGGAACTATAAAGGGATCATTCTGCTCGGTCTACTCCTGATGACACTGGGATATGTGATTATCTCTATTCCTACGGCTACACCCGTTCCATCGGACAAATTCGGGATTCTGTTGGCTTTAAGTTGTTTTGGACTTCTTATTATCGCGTTTGGTAACGGGATGTTCAAAGGTAATCTCCAGGCGTTGGTGGGGCAGATGTACGATAATCCGCAGTACAGCAAAATGCGTGACTCCGGTTTCCAGTTGTTCTACATGTTTATCAATGTGGGTGCTATCTTCGCACCCTTCCTTGCAGTTGGTGTAAGGAACTGGTGGGTAGAGAAGAACGGATATCTGTATAATGCCGACCTTCCTACGCTTGCTCACCAATATCTGGGAAATACCATTACTTCTGAAGGTACGGCCCGGTTACAAAGTCTGGCATCGGAAGCCGGATTTGCCGGTACCGACCTTGCGACTTTCAGTAGTGGATATCTGAACGTGTTTACTACCGGGTTCCATTACGCTTTTGCGGTGGCTATCGTGGCGATGCTTGTTTCATTGGTGATATACCTCTTCAATAAGAACAGATTCCCCGATCCCGCCAATAAACAGATCGACAGTGCCAATGCCGCTGTGGAAGAGATGGATATCAAAGAGGTGAAACAGCGCCTTTATGCCCTTTTCGCCGTATTTGCCGTTGTTATTTTCTTTTGGTTCTCGTTTCACCAGAACGGGTTGACTCTCACTTATTTTGCCAAGGATTACACCGACCTGAGCCAGATAAAGCTCAACTTGGGATTTGTCACTTTGCAGGGGGCCGAAATATTCCAGTCTATCAATCCTTTCTTTGTGGTCTTCCTTACTCCCATTATAGTAGGATTTTTCGGATGGCTCAGGGCTAAAGGGAAAGAGCCATCTACCCCCCGTAAGATAGCGATCGGTATGGGAATTGCCGCACTGGCTTATGTGGTTATGGCGATAGGGTCGGTAGGACTTCCCCTTAAATCGGAAGTGGATGCTATGGGTGGATTGGCCGACTCGGCACGTGTGACTCCCTGGCTGTTGATCGGTACTTATTTTATCCTTACTGTAGCTGAGCTCTTTATCAGTCCATTGGGTATCTCTTTCGTGTCGAAAGTCGCTCCCCCGAAATTGCAGGGAATCATGCAGGGAGCCTGGTTAGGTGCAACGGCAATCGGTAACAGCCTGTTGTTTATCGGAGCTATCTTCTATGCCAACATTTCGATGACAGCCACATGGTTGGTATTTGTGTCAGCATGTGTGATCTCGATGTTCACCATGTTGGGCATGCTCAAATGGTTAGAAAGGATAGCAAAATAATCATTATACGATTCCGGTCGGATAGGGGGGAAAGTAGTATTGCTTTCCTCCTTTTTTATTTTGAGGAATGATAGAAGGCCATCCGAAATACCGTCCACCCTTCCCTGTTGAAGTGTGTCAGCGTGCCCCCATGCAGACGCATAATATATCGTGATACGCTCAGTCCTATTCCGGTACCGGTATGTTTGGTTGTGAAAAAGGGTACAAAAATATTTGGCAGCATATCTTCTGCGATGGGTTGCCCGTTATTACATACATCCAGGTATATTTTCTCATTCTCTTCCATTAATTCTATCCTGATCTGTCCTTTTTCTCCCGGGATGGCTTCCGAAGCGTTTTTTAAAAGGTTGAGCAACACCTGCATGATCTGGGACTCATCCACCTGTCTCACGGTGGATTCATCGGGTAGATGTAGTGTTACTGATATTCCTTTCTCTTGAAGTACGGCAGCTTCCAGTACTATTGCCCGCTCGATAACGGACTGCAATGAAACGGGGTTTAACTGAGGCTTGGGGATTCCCGTGAAACGGCGATAGGAATTGACAAAACTTATCAAACCCTTAGCCGTCGAATTGATTGTTTGTAGTGCCTCTACGGTATTCTGCATCAAAGAGTCCTCTTCATAGGGTTCGTCCTTGCGAAAAGCAAATAGCAACGTGTCGGTCAGAGAAGTGACAGGTGCAATGGAGTTCATGATCTCATGTGTCATCACACGGATCAGGCGTATCCATGAATCCATCTCCTTATAGTCGAGTTCACTGCCGATATTGTTCAGGGTGATGATTTTCAGCCGTCTTCCTTGTAGTATGATCTCAGAAGCTCTGAGGCTCAGCTGCATCTCTTCCCGCTCGTTGGCGATTTTAATGGTTTTGGTGTCCGACGAATCCAGATTGCGGAACAGGTCGGGAAACGATTTATCGATATTCGCCAGTTGATTAATATGTGTGAAAACTGGAAGTCCCAATAGCTGATTGACAGTGCGGTTTATCTGTATTACTACATTCTCTTCGTTCAGGATGATGATGCCGGTGGAGACACTCTCCATGATAACACTTAAGAATTTTTCATTCTCAATCACCTCTTTACGCGCTCTGGACAGAATTTCCTTGATACGATTCATCATCTGGTTCAACTCCTTTTCCCTCCGCGAGAGTTTAGTTTCGGCAAAATTGAAAGAGTAATCGCCATTATCCAAAGCGTTGAGCAGAAAAATAATATTCTTGTTGAACTGATTATAACTCCGGCGCATATTATGAAGCAGGAAAATGCCCAGAAGAATGGACAATACCATATAAACATATTCGGCTTGTATGGCAAGATAGGTGCTCATCACCACTGCTCCGATCAGCAGGATCATGTAGATGTATAGCTTGTATTCGATCGATTTAAACATGGTGCCAACGATTAAAGCCCGTATTTCTTGATCTTGCTGTAGAGTGTAGGACGGGAAACACCGAGTTCTTTGGCAATAGCGGAAATATTGCTTCCATAATTGGACATAGCCCGTTCAATAAGCACCCGTTCCATTTCTTCCAGAGTGACATTCCCAAGATCCTTGCCCTTTTCACTACCTCCCTGAGGACGGAGGAACAGGTCTGAAGAATCTATTACCCGGTTATCCGATAAAATAAGTGCTTTTTCCATAGTGTGTTCTAATTCACGCACATTGCCAGGCCAGTTATATTCCTGCATTTTTGCAATGGCCTCTTTGCTTAACTTCACCCCTGTTTTATTATACTTTGCAGCAAAACGGTGTAGAAAAAATGATGCCAGCCCCGGAATATCCTCTTTCCTATCACGTAACGGCGGCACCTCAATCTGGATGGTGTTGATCCGATAAAGCAGGTCTTCCCTGAAAAGTCCGTTCTCCACATCGAGGAATAAATTATGATTGGTAGCACAGATTAACCGAATGTTTACTGCTACAGGTTTATTGCTGCCCACACGTATAATCTGCCTCGACTGCAGCGCATTCAGCAGTTTTGCCTGAAGCGGGTAACCAAGGTTTCCGATCTCATCGAGGAAGAGTGTCCCTTTATCTGCCGCCTCTATTTTTCCGGCCCTGTCATTATGTGCATCAGTGAAAGAGCCTTTTACATGGCCGAAAAGCTCACTCTCGAACAACGTTTCTGTGACGGCCCCCATATCTACTGTCACAAGCGACTCATTGGCACGTGGAGAGAGTTGATGGATTCTGCGTGCGATCACCTCTTTCCCTGTCCCGTTTTCACCGGTAATTAAGACATTGGCATCCGTTTTTGCCACTTTCTCTACCAGTCGCAACAACTCCCGCATTGCTTGCGACTCACCCCAATAAATATCGCTCTCCCTCCTGTTCAGTTGGGAATTAAGTACATCCTGCTTCTCTTTCAGTTTGACCACCTCTTTTCGAGATAGCCGCAGTTCCAACGCCGATTGCAATGTAGCCAACAGTTTGGCATTATCCCATGGTTTTACTACAAAGTCCGTGGCACCTTCTTTTAAGGCCGTTACTGCCAGATCGATATCAGCATAAGCAGTGAAGAGTACTACCGGCAGGTCGGGATTTACCCTCTTTACTTCCGAAAGCCAGAATAGCCCTTCATTGCCGGTATTGATCCCTGCCGAATAATTCATGTCGAGCAACACCACATCAGGATTTTTCTCTTTCAACATTGCCAATAATGTGGTGGGTGAAGAGAGTAGTGTAACTTCTTCGAAATGTGCATTCAACAAAATTTTAAGTGCGCTGAGCACATTTTTGTTGTCGTCAACGACAAGAATTTTTCCTTGTTTCATTTTGTTTGAAATTAGAAGTCAGAACTAAGAAGTCGGAAATCAAGAAGGGAAGAGATGGAGAAGTCCATAAGTTCAATTCCCAATTATCAATGACTAATTGCCAATGAATCAATATAACAGAAATTACACACTCTATTTCCGAGATCCCAATTCCAATATCCCGAATTTTTCACTTTTCTCTATGTTTAATTTTGAATCTTGAATTTTTAATCTTTAAATCCAAACACAAATGTAACCAAAATATTGTCAAATTTTCAACACTGCTGTAAAATAATTTTACAAGTTTATAGATAGCTATAAAATATCAATTAACTATAAATCAAGATATTAATGGTTTTGGCACGGTATTGGCTTCTATTTTAGAAAATATAATCAAGAAATATGAATCGATTTTTACCCATATTACTGTTATTATTCACTGTAACTACCACATTGCAAGCACAGGGTCAGCAATGGTCATTAGATGATTGTATACGATACGCGGTAGAAAACAGTCCAAGAGTAAACAAGCAGAAAGCTCAAAGTACGATTTATCAGCAGGATTATATGCTTGCCATTGGTAGGCTGCTCCCTTCGTTGAATGCCGGTACGAATGCATACTTTAATTTTGGTCGCGGGTTAGATGCCGAAACAAATACCTATACGAACATTAACTCTTTCAGCAATGCTTATTCCATTTACTCCAACTTAACGATTTTCGACGGTTTCTCCAATATCTACAGAGTAAAGATGCAGAAAGCGAATAAGCTCGCGGGAAAACAGCAATTGGAACAAGAACGGGAGATGGTGGCATATGACACTATGGAAGCCTTTTTTAACGTGTTATACTATAAACGGATGGTACAACTGGCACAGGAACAGGCGGAAGAGAGCACCAATAATATGAAACAAGCGAAACGAATGGAAGAGCTGGGCATGAAAGCCAAACCCGATGTAGCAGAAATGGCCGCAAAAGAAGCGGCAGACATCTATAACCTTACGCGACAAAAGAATCTTCTGACTATCGGCATTATCCTGCTCAAGGAAAAAATGAATTTCCCGATAGATGAAGAACTGGATATTACCGATGAGCCATCCGATATATTGATTGTAAAATCGGATGAAACGGTTCCTGCAATTTATGAAACAGCCAGGACAATGAATCCGAAGGCATTGTCTGCTGAATCGGCATTGAAAGTACAGGAGATGAACAGACGTTCCGCCATTGCCGGTTTTTCTCCGGTTATCTCAATGGAAGCCGGTTTGTCGTCAGGGTTTGCAAGATATCTCGATGGAAGTGATTATGATCCATTTTCCGAACAGCTTCGCAACAAACGGGGAACCTACGTGGGATTTAGCTTGTCCATTCCCCTCTTCACCGGTTTCTCCAAATCAACCTCCTATAAACGAAGCAAGGCGCAGGTAATCATTGCCGAAAGTGAATTTCAGGAAACACTCCGGACTCTCTACAGCGAAATTGAACAGGCGGTGGCAGATATGAACGGGCAAGCGGATGCTTACCAGCAAGCCGTAAAACAGCGGGAAGCGATGGAAACAGCTCACGAAGCTAACCAGAGGAAATATGAAGAGGGGTTAATCAGTCCACTCGAACTGCACACAAGTGCCAACCGGGTAGTACAGGCAAAAGCCGAGGAACTGAACGCCGAATTGCAATACCGGTTAAAAGCGCGCTTGGTACGGTATTACAAAGGAGAATCGTTTGTGGAATTATGAGTTATGAATTGGAAGTAAAGAAGTCCAAGAAGTAAAAAATCTTGAATCTTAAATTTTGAATCTTGAATTAATTAAACAATATGGATATTTTAGTTGAAAAGAAAAAAGGATTGAAGAAAAAACATATCCCCTACATCATTGGCGGGACGCTGTTTTTAGTGACGATTGTATGGCTTGTTTTCGGTAACCATGCATCAAAACTGAATGTGGAAGCCAACCGCATTTCCATTCAATCCGCGACCAGAGGTGAATTTAATGATTATATACGTGTCAGCGGGCAGGTGCAACCCATCAGTACCATACAGCTGAGTGCTATCGAGGGTGGTATGGTAGAAGCCAAACTGGTGGAAGAGGGTGCCAACGTGCATAAAGGTGATGTGATTGTCCGTCTGAGCAACCCGATGCTGAGCCTGAATATACTCGACAGCGAGGCTCAACTGGCCGAGAAGCAGAATTTCCTGCGTAACACACAGGTAGCTATGGAGCAGGACCGACTGACACTGAAAAAGGAAAAACTACAACTCGACCTGGACGTTACCCGCAAACAGCGCAAATATGAACAATACAAAAAACTATACGAAGAGGAGTTGGCTTCCAAAGAAGACTATCTACAGGCAAAAGAGGACTATGAATTTGCCGTAGACGGGCGACAGTTGGTCGTGGAACGGCAGAAGCAGGACTCTCTCTACCGCACCGTACAAATCGACCAGATGGAGGAGAGTTTGCACAATATGCGCCAGAACCTGATGTTGATTCGCCAACGGAGCGAGAACCTGAATATCAAGGCACCGGTAGACGGCCAGTTAGGCCTGCTGGATGTGGAGATCGGACAAAATATCCCTACAGGAGGGCGTATCGGACAGATCAGCGTATTGTCCGACTTCAAAGTAGAAGCCATGATCGATGAACATTATATCGACCGGGTGAGAGCCGGATTGGATGCCACGTTTGAACGGCAGGATAAAAACTTCGCACTACGTGTCCGGAAAGTATTCCCTGAAGTGCGCGACAAGCAGTTCAGAACCGAATTCATGTTCGAGGGTGAGCGTCCCGACAATATCCGTGCCGGACAAACCTATTATATCAGCCTGCAATTGGGACAGCCGGTGGAAGCAGTCCTGATACCCCGCGGGCCGTTCTATCAGACCACCGGCGGACAATGGATCTTCGTCGTCACACCCGACGGAAAGAAAGCCGTGAAACGCAGGATCACCATCGGACGGCAAAATCCCAACTATTACGAGGTAACAAGCGGACTCGAGTCGGGTGAAAAAGTGATCACTTCCAGCTACGAAACATTCGGTACCGCCGAAGAATTGATTTTGAAATAGATTAATGTGCCAATATGAATAATAAGACTAATGAAGCTAATTATCAATAATTTCAAGCAATTTGTAAAATCATCAAAAGCGGTATTCTTTTTCAATATTGCAGGTTTTACCGTGGCATTCACCGCCTTTTTTGTGATTGCGATTCAGGTGTATTATGATTTCAGTTTCAATAAAAACTTTGAACATTCCAATGAAATACACCAGTTCATCCGCTATCATCATGCCAATGGCAGTAGCTTCTGGACCATCAACCAAGTGTTGCCCGAAGAAATAAAGGATAAGATCCCCGAGGTGAAAGCCTATTGTCTGCTGCAGCAAACGAATCGAATGGAAGTGACCGCCGAAGTGGACGGAGAAAGAAGTGTGCATACCACGTGGTATGCACAGGCTACACAAGGATTTTTCGATGTTTTTACACCCGAAATAATCTCCGGTAGCATCGAAAAAATATTTGATGTACAAGGTAAGGCATTGATATCAGAGGAAACTGCCAAACAAATTTTTGGAGATAGGAATCCGTTGGGACAAACACTCCAATCCGGACAGTCGACATTTACCATTGCGGCTGTCTATAAGGATTTCCCTGAGAATTGTACGCTCCGCAACGGCATATTTAGTTATATGTTCCCGAATAATCCTTCCAACTGGAACTACCAAGGTTATTTTCTTATTGAGCCGGGAAGTATCGACAGCGTGATGGAGAAGCTTAACTGTGCAGACATTTGGGGCGAAGAGATGTTTCGTAAATTCAGTGAAAATCCTGAGGAGAAAATCGAATACCAGCTTCCGGCGCTGAAAAATATTTACCTGTACGGATACAATAAACGAATCAATACCACCCTGTCACTGTTGGCTATCGGAATCATCCTTTTGTTGATTGCATTTATCAACTACACTAATTTTGCCATTTCTATGGCACCAGCCAGAATAAGAAACGTCAATATCCATAAGATTTTCGGAATAGATCCTATGCGGCTTCGTTTGGCCATCGCGGCAGAGGCAGTACTGTTTACCCTCTTTTCCCTCGCCCTTTCCCTGGTCTGCCTGCACTATTTCAAAGGATCAGGATTGGCATCCAATTTTGTGGCCGACCTCTCCATTGAAAACAACAGGCAGCTTATCACCGTCATTTCAGCTTCAATTCTCTGCCTCTCATTAATTATCGGTATTTATCCGGCCATTTATACCACCTCTTTTAATGAAGCATTCGCCATGAAAGGGTCTTTCTTCCTTTCACCTAAAGGCGTGATACTTAGGAATTCACTGATCTTATTCCAGTTTACAGCCTCCATCGCGTTGATCTGCATCTCGGGGATGATAAAGATGCAGAACGATTACATGCAAAACTACTCGTGGGGATTTCAGAAGGAGAACATTGCTTATCTCCACGAGGGTAACCCCAGTATCGACCTCGAACTGTTGGGAGACGAACTGAAACAAAACGGCTCCGTCATCGATTACACGTTATCATGGAATTTGCCCGGCAGGATCGGTATGAGTTGGAGCCGGAATTTTGAAGGAAAATACATAGACTACTTTCATATTTGGCCTGTAACACCCAATTTCTTCGATTTCTTCGGGGTGAAAATGGTCGCGGGAGATAATTTCCCAGAAGAGAGGGATCGGGAAAAGATCATCTTCAATCAGGAATTCATGAGAGTAAATGATTTTACCGAAGATATTATTGGGAAGGAGTTCGAGGGATTCAGCCCCTCCAATATTCTCGGTGTAGTGGAAAATATCAACTTCGAATCGCTGCATGAACCGATAAAACCGATGGCGTTTGTTGTTTTCCCTGAAAAAAGCAACTACCAGTACCTCTACCTAAAACTTTCCGGTAATGATCTTCCTGCCAATATCACGCGGATAGAGCAAACATGGAAAAAATTCAGCTACAGGCCATTCAACCTGAGGTTTCTGGATACTACAATGGATAACTTATATAAAAATGAGATCAATACAGGCAACTTAATCAGTGCTTTCGGGCTTATTTCAGTACTTATTGCTATGATGGGCGTATATGGTCTGGTATTGTTCAATACACGCTACAAGACAAAAGAAATTGCTATCCGGAAAATCAATGGAGCAGACGAAGGTGAGATATTACAATTACTCAACCGGAATATGCTTCGGCTGTTGTTGGTCTCTTTTGTGGTGGCAGTTCCAGTATCACTTCTGGTTATCAACAACTGGATGGATCGATTTGCCTACAAAGCACAGATTCCCTGGTGGCTCTTTGTTGGTTCAGGTCTTCTTGTGCTGCTTATTTCGGTTGTAACCGTAAGCTGGCAAAGCTACAGGGCCGCAATCGCCAACCCTGTGGATTCACTGAAAACGGAATAAACCAATGTACCAATGAGACTAATGTGCCTAATCCCGATAAATCGGGACAAGTAGCGACTAATAATTTAATCATTTGCGATTTAATTGGCATATTGCCACATTAATAGATTAGCACATTAGCTTAGGTTCCGGGTTCTAACAGTCTTGGCTCTTAAAAAAACAGTGATATGAATATCTTTAAAAACTTTTTCGGCCTGCTGAAGGCTTTCAAGTCATCCTCCCTGATAAATATTGTCGGGCTGTCCGTGGCGTTGATCGTATTCTTTATTGTAGCCATACAGGTACATTATGACTTTACCTATGACAGGTCATATAAAAACACGGATAAGCTGCTTCAATTCAACCAATACAATGTAAACACAGGAGCGGCGGCTACAAACGTAAACTTTCAGATCCCGGCACGGATCGCGCAGGCTGCTCCCGAGATTGAAAATTATTGTATGGCAGCATTTTGGGGAGAGCAGAAATTCGATATTGACAAGGGTGTTACGTCGCCGGAAACCTATTCAATATACCTCTCCCGCACAACGCCCGGATTCTTTGACATATTCACCCCTGAGATTCTATCCGGCGACACAACCGCCCTTTTCTCACAACCCGGCAAGGCGATGATTTCCGAAAAAACGGCCCTACGCGTGTTCGGAGATGAAAATCCGGTCGGAAAAACCATGCGTTTCCGGTATAATAAGAATGAACTGATGATCGCTGCCGTCTATAAAGATTTCCCCGACAACAGCAGCCTGCCGAACGGGTTGTTTACCCACCTGCCTGAAAATGATGAGACGGAATGGAGTTTCAACTCTTATTTCCTGGTAAGCAAGGGGGATCATACAGCCATTCAGGAAAAGCTGAACAATAAAGAGATCCTCGGTGAAGGATGGGCCAAACACAATGAAGAGAACCCAGACAAGAGAATCGAATTACGACTGACTCCTCCCGGCGATCTGTATCTGAACAATGCCGGAAAAGGAGGCAGCAAACGCATCAACACAACCTATACGTTGCTGGCGATAGGAATAATTACGGTTTTTATCGCATTTGTAAACTTTGTGAACCTGTCTGTAGCGATGGCACCCGCCCGCGTACGCAGCATCAATATCCGTAAGATTCTGGGGGTTGACAAAACGAAGTTGAAATTAACGGTGGCAACGGAAAGCGTGTTCTTTACCCTGATTTCAATCATTATCGCCCTGATCGCGATATTCTACCTCAGAACCACCACATTCGCAAAAGAGATATTCGCTGCCGATCTGTCATTTGGGCACCATCTTCCCTTGCTGATAGCCGTATCCCTGATTTTACTCATCGCATCCTTTCTTATAGGACTTTATACGATGCGTTACTGCACCTCGGTTGACGAATCGGAAGCACTGAAAGGGTCTTTTTCGTTGAATAAGCGAAGTGTAAAACTGCGCAACACACTGATTGTTTTCCAGTTCGCCACGGCCATCAGCCTGATCGGTGTAACCATGTTCATAAAGCAACAAAACGACTATATGCTGCGCTACGACTGGGGAATATCCAAAGAGAACGTGGTGTATGTCCCCCTTTCCGGGCTTGGCCGTGAAGCGCAGACTTTCGGGCAGGAGCTGCTACGTGATTCACGTATAAAGGACTATACTATTACGCGCGACATACCCGGAAGAATAGGCATGTCGTGGGGAAGGGAGTTTGAAGGGAAACAGATCAATCTCAGGGTATGGTCGGTCGATAACAGGTTTTTCGATTTCTTCGATATCAAGATCCTTGAAGGACGCAAACCGGAACAGATGGATTCGGTGGTATCGCAGATCGTAGTCAACGAAACGTTCCTGAAGAAATATGAATTTACAGGCGATATAGTAGGGAAAGATTTCGACGCGTTCGGGCCGGGGCGCATACAGGCAATTGCCCAAGATATCAATTTCGAGACGCTGCACGAAAGCATCTCTCCAATGGCTTTCGGTGTGCTTAGCAGATGGCAGAATTTCAATACTTTTATGATTAAACTTTCGGGCAATGACGTGAAAGGGAGCTTGGATTATATTGAAAGTACCTGGAAAAAGTTCAGTCAAGACCCGTTCGAGGTGCATTTTCTGGATGGGGAGATGGATAAGCTATACAAGACCGAAACAAATATGGCCTCCTTGATTGCTATTTTCGGATTAGTCATCGTAGCAATAGCCGTTATGGGGGTTTATGGCCTGATACTGTTTGACGCGAAATCCAAATCAAAGGAAATAGCCATCCGGAAAATCAACGGATCAACCGAGAAAGAGATCCTGTTCATGCTGAATCGTACGGTTTTACTACAACTGTGCATCGCATTTCTCATAGCGACACCGGTGGCATACTACGCAATCATGAAATGGTTGGAGAACTTCTCCTATAAAGTACCTTTACATTGGTGGATTTTCCCGTTATCCGGAATTATTGTCTTGTTTATCGTGGTACTGACCGTAAGCGGTCAGAGTTGGCGTGCCGCTATCGCTAATCCGGTGAATTCTCTGAAAACGGAGTAAATTGAAGTGATGATTTACTGATGTGATGATATGATAATGAACTTAATGTGCCAATATACCAATCCCGATAAATCGGGACAACTTGTCCCGATTTATCGGGAAGTAGTGAATAATGAGACTAATATAAGGAAAAGTGAAAATTTTACTTTCATGTCTTGATTCTTGGCTCTTGATTCTTAAGAAACAATATGAACAACCTAAAACTAGCATATCGTAACCTGTTCCGAAAGAAGCAAAACAACCTGATAAAGATTCTCTCGTTGGGATTTGGTTTGGCAGTCGGACTGGTACTTCTCTCAAAGGTAAGTTTTGAGCGCAATTATGACGATTTTTATCCCGATGCAGACCGTATTTATCAGATTTGGTCAATCTTATCAGGAAGAACGAATGAGACAGGACTGGATCAATGGGGGCAAGTCAGTGGCGCAATAGCTCCCGGCATGAAAGCAGAGCTCCCGGAAGTTGAAATGGCAACGCGGTTTACACCTTTGACCGATGAAGATGCTGTTTTCTCCACACCTGATAAAAAACGGTACAAAGGAACCTTTATCATGGCTGACAGCTGTTTCTTTGATGTGCTTCCCCGTCCGGTGGTCACAGGCAATGCAAAGGAGATACTGTCCCGACCGATGTACGCTATGGTTTCTAAGTCCATAGCAGAAAAGATGGGAGGTGATGTAATAGGAAAACAGATACAATTAGAAACCTATCCCGGTAGAGAATTGATCATAGGAGGGATATACAGGGATGTCCCTGAAAACTCCCATCAACGTTATGATGTGATTGTGTCACTCAATTCGCTACCCTCTTTTTTCAGTTTAGACGGACGGGAAAATTGGCTGGGAAATGACCGCTATCGGGCGTATGTGAAACTGCATCCGGGGACTGATCCCACAAAACTGGCTCCTGCCGTCCGGAGTATGCAAAAGAAACATCAGGACATAGAGTCGGTAGAGGCTAAAAACGGTTGGACTCTCACCTATGCTTTTCAGCCATTAAAATCAATTCATAGCGGCTCTCCCGAGGTCAAGAGGATGACACTACTGCTTACAATTATAGCTTTCGCACTGATTCTTACCGCTATCCTGAATTATGTACTGATTGTGATCACCGCATTGGTAGGCCGTTCAAGGGAGATAGCAGTATATAAATGTTATGGGGCTGAAAACCGGAATGTGGGTAGTTTAATAATGACCGAGACATTACTTCATTTTGTCTTATCCCTGCTGCTTGCCGGTTTACTTGTATTCAGTTTCAGGGGAACGATAGAGAATATGCTTTCTGCATCATTGGTTTCATTGTTTAGTCTCCGTTCTTCCCTCTATCTGGCGGTAATTGCCATTCTCATCTTTCTATTTACCGCATTTGCTCCCGCTTATATTTTATCCCGTATTCCTGTGGCAAGCATTTTTCGGGGTACAGGACAGATCCGGGCAAGATGGAAACTGATATTACTTTCGGTGCAATTCGCTGCGGCAGCATTCCTTTTTTCGTTGTTAGTCATTGTCAGCAAACAATATAATCTGATGACCAATGATAACCCGGGTTACTCTTATAAGAACGTCTTACATGCAGATGCTACCGGTGTACCGCAAAGTACTGTCCAGACGGCCATAGACCGGTTACGTCAATTGCCACAGGTGGCATCCGTGGCGACAGCGAGCACTCTCCCGTTCGAGGGTATATCTGGTAATAATGTGGTTATACCCGGCGAGGAGCGTGAACTGTTCAATATTGCCGATATGTACTGGGCAGACGAGCATTACGTTCCATTGATGGAAATACCCATTATCGAAGGGAAATCATTCGACGTTGACAGTAGCCCCAATGAAGTGATTGTCAGCCGGTCATTCAAAGAAAAAATGAAAGCAATAGCCGGATGGAACGATGTGGTTGGGAAGGATATAATTATTACCTGGCATGGGTTGAGCCGAATCGTGGGGGTATATCCGGACATCCGGCTGGGTTCAATTTCCGATCAAGATACGCGCCCGTCGGTACTGTTTTTCAGAGGTACTCCAAATAGCAAGTTGATCGTCAAGCTCAAAAGAATGACAGGTGAGAACATCGAACAGGTATATGATATCCTGCAGGAAACCATGCCCGAAAAAGAAGTCACACTTTCGCCTTACAGCGACAGTATGGTAAAGATGTATTCGGGTGAACGGCGGTTCCGTGATGCTATTTTTATCGGGGGATTAATTACCGTACTCATTACGCTTATAGGGTTAATTGGTTACATCAATAGTGAAATGTTGCGGCGTAGGGCCGAAATTGCGATCAGAAAAATCAATGGGGCAAACCTGAGCGAGATATTAAGATTATTCATGAAAAATATCCTTGTTATTGCTCTGTTGGCCTGCGCGGTAGGAGAAGTTGCAGCTGCCTTGGTGGCATCTAAATGGATGGAGAATTTTACTGAGAAAATCGGATTGTCTCCGTTTTTATTTATCGGATGCGGAGTCATTGTGATATTGTTTATCGAATTGATTGTGGGTATGAATTGTCTGAAAGCAGCCAACCAGAATCCTGTCGATTCGCTGAAGAAAGAGTGAATTAATGTGTCAATGTGCCAATGAGAATAATGAGCCCTAAAATAAAAATATGAACATTCTAAGATCTTACAAGCGTACCCGATTTTTCTTATGGGTGAATATTACCGGATTAGCCATCGGATTGGCGGTTTCTATTATGCTAATCCTATTCGTGGTAAATGAACTGAGTTACGACAAGCATTTTGCGAACAGCGAACGGATTGTGCGATTGATTACCGTCTGGGAAGGAAAAGACCAGACTACTAACTATGCCATCAATATGCGCAAAGCTTACACGGAACTACCGGCAAAAATTCCTGGGGTGGAAACAGCTGTACAACTCTATCGGAGAGGAACATTAGAGGTAACTCGTGAAAAGGAGCGTTTTCAGAATGTCCGTACTTTATGCGTTGACCCTGAATTTTTCAACGTATTTCAGATGACGTTTGTGGAAGGAAATGCCCAGACGGCATTGGACAATACCAATTCAATTGTGCTGACACGCCGGCAAGCCGATATAATTTTTGGAGATAGCCACAGTGCGATCAATCAAATACTTAAAATCAGCGACCAGGATTATACTGTTTCGGCAGTAGTTGAGAATCTCCCGGCCAATACCCACTTCTCATTCGATGCATTACTTCCCATGCAATCCATCAGTCATTGGATGGAAGGTATGCAGGGATTGGAATTTCTGACCTACTACCTGATCAGTCCGGATGCATCGCCCGGCGATGTCAGGACCGCTATCGAGAAAGAATATTCCTCTATCACTGCTGCTTTCGGCGAAGCATTCAATGCGAAAATTTATGGCAAAACAGATAAACTGACTGATGTCTATTTACATTCCGATGGATTCAGCGGCAATATTGGAAGGATGGGTGACATGCGCCTCGTCTGGCTCCTGTCGGGACTATCACTGTTTATATTGCTGCTCGCCGTCAGCAACTTCATCAATCTATTTATCGCGCAGGGTGAAACCCGTATGCGTGAGATTGGTATCCGTAAGACTAACGGTGCGGCTATCGCTGATATTGTCCGTCAGTTCTTTTCCGAGGTATCAGGTATCGTATTGATCGCCTTTATCATCGGTGTGATCCTTACGATCATACTTGCTCCCTATTTTTCGGAATTGATCCACAGGGAGATTGATATGGCCCAGCTATGGAATCCCTCTTTTATCCTGTCGGCCATTGGCCTTTTCATCATGACCGTTGTTTCTTCGGCATTTTATCCTGCGCTATATCTCAGTCGCTTCAGTCCGCTCGATATCCTGGGTAAAAGAATCCGGTTTTCAAAACGCAGGTTGATGGTGGGCGTAGTGATTTTTCAATCCATCATTACCATTGTGCTTGTGTCTTTTATCATGATCGTCAACAGCCAGACCAATTATCTCAAAAATATTCCCCTCGGATATAATCCTGAAAATGTAGTGACTGTTCCCCTGAACAGAACAATCTACAATAGTTTTGATGCGATAAGACAGGAATTGCTTTCCGTGCCTGAAATAAAACAGGTAAGTGCTGCGCAACATACTTTCGGAGGGGGATACAGCGGACAGCGGATCAGCCTGCTCGACAACAAAGAGGAGAGACATGGCATCGGAGAATACCGGATCATGCCGGGAATATGTGAGTTGATGGAACTGCAATTGCTTGAAGGTGATTTTTTCAAGGAAAACGCTCCCGACAGCGTCAATCAGATCGTGCTGAACGAAGCTGCCGTCAAGATGCTGGGGCTATCATACCCGGTTGCCGGGAAATCTGTGATGTATACAGGAGGGATTACCGAAATAGTTGGGGTTGCAAAAGATTTTTGTTATGCATTTCCAGCCGATAAAATTGAGCCAATGGCTTTGAGTAAAACAAGCGGAGGCAATTTGATATATATCCGTTTCAGGGAGGGAACAGACCGTAAAGAGGCAATCGAAAAAACATTGGCTGTATTCCATCAGTTCGATCCCGATTTTATTCTGAACTCAACATGGAGTGAAGATATCTATACCGGAAAGTTTGAGACCTTCACCACCACTTCTAAGGTAATCACATTGGCATCATTGCTTTCGATATTTATTGCCATGTTGGGACTGGTAGCCATACACTTATATACGACGGTTCGTAGGACAAAAGAAATAGGAATCCGCAGGATCAACGGGGCCAACTCCTCATCGATATTCAATTTATTGACAGGTGATATTGTCAAATGGATTGTGATTGCCGGAATCGTAGCCGTCCCCATTATCTATTATATGGCAACCAACATGCTAAATGAATACAGCAATCATACTTCATTGAACTGGACAATGTTCGTGATTCCCATATTGATCCAATGCATCATTGCCATTCTGGCTACATCCGGAGTGACGCTGTGGGCTTTGCACCAGAATCCAGTGAATGCGTTGAAGAAAGAGTGAACTAATAAGACTAATGTGCCAATCCCGATAAATCGGGACAAGTAGTGTAGTGCTTAATGTGGTTAATGATGAAAATATATAATGTGAAGAATTTGGGATATTGGGTTGGAGAGTTGGGTTTCTCTACTCTACTTTCTTACTTTCCCACTCTCCCACCTTCCCACTTCTTCACTTCAGACTTGACTTTGTTCTCGTTCTTAAGAAAATTCCAACAAATAATTTCTAAAATAAAAAAGCAGCAATTATGATTAAGATTAACGATTTAAGAAAAGTATTCCGTACGGAAGAGGTAGAAACCATCGCGTTGAACAATATCTCAATGGAAGTAAAAGAGGGTGAATTTGTGGCCATCATGGGACCGTCGGGTTGTGGTAAATCCACCCTGCTGAATATCCTCGGGCTACTGGATAATCCCACATCGGGCGAATATTGGCTCGACAATAAGGAGGTAGGGCATCTTAAAGAAAAAGAACGCACGCAGACCCGTAAGGGCAAAATTGGTTTTGTGTTCCAAAGTTTTAACCTGATCGAAGAGATGACCGTATATGAAAATGTGGAGTTACCGCTTACCTATCTCAAAGTAAAAGCATCGGAACGCAAGAAACGGGTGGAGGAAGTGCTTCGTCGCATGAATATCAGCCACCGTGCGGGACATTTTCCCAACCAGCTTTCGGGTGGTCAGCAGCAACGTGTAGCCATTGCCCGCGCCGTCATCGCTAATCCCAAGCTGATTCTTGCCGATGAGCCAACCGGTAACCTCGACTCGAAAAACGGGAAGGATGTGATGGATCTGCTCACCGAACTCAACAGGGAAGGAACCACCATCGTGATGGTAACCCACTCACAACACGATGCCTCGTTCGCACACCGCATCGTCAATCTGTTCGACGGACAAATCGTCACCGAAGTACAGATGTAATATCGGAATGTATGCAATTAAATCGGGAATATCGACAGACGAATGATTTAGTTGCATACATCTGATTTATAAAATTGAATTAATTACACAACATGGGCAACTTAAAAACTTATCTGAAATTCCTTTCGCGAAATAAACTCTACACGTTTGTTTCGATTGTAGGATTTTCTATCTCGCTGATGTTCGTCGTTATCCTGGGAATATATGTCAAGCAGGAACTATCAGTAGACGATTTTCAAGAAAATAAAGATCGCATTTTTTTGTTGACACACGACAATTATCCCTACTTCGGGAATACAGTCGCGATAGACATTAAAGAGAGGACCCCTGAAGTGGAATCATTTGTACGGGTACTCACCACCAACGTATCGATAGGACAAAAAGGCGATGGCAAGATGAGGGTTTCCGCGATGTTTGCCGACTCCACTTTCTTCACTGTTTTTTCCTATAAACTGATTGAAGGAAATCCGGCACAGGTATTGGAAGCACGTAAGAGTGTAGTGGTCACCCGTGATTTCGCTGTCAGCACATTCGGTGCAGAAGATCCAATAGGTAAGAACCTGTTTATCCAGAACGACGAGCATACCATTACCGGTATCATGGAAGATATGTCTACAAACTCTATCCTCCCCACTACAGAGATTGTGGTCAATTATAATTCCATCCCGTTGCTTTGGGGAGGTAACAAGCAAATTCTTGAGACATCCGATAATTTTGGGTTCACCATGTTCTTTATGGCAAAACCGGGAACTGATTTGCCTTCGAAAGCACCCATGCTACTCGAACAGTTCAAGAAAGATCTTTGGTTCTACCAACGTGGATATTCCGATGACTTGGAATTTATACCGCTTAAAGAAGCCTATTTCAAAGCGGAAAGTTCCGGTGTCGCAGGTCTGGAATTGAATAACCGAAAGACCATCACGATGTATCTTGGAATCACAATTTTAATATTGGTAATCGCCCTGTTGAACTATATCAATCTGACGGTAGCACAGGCAGGATTCCGCGGAAAAGAGTCAGCCATCAAAAAACTGTTGGGAAGCAGCAAAAGTAAACTGTTCTGCCAACTGCTTGCCGAATCACTATTCATCACTGCTGTCACTTTCCTTGGGGGACTGCTACTTGCATTCCTGGCAGAACCATTTTTCAACGACGTACTGAATACAACACTCAACCTGGTACACCAATTTACACCTGCCATGATTGGTATTTGTATTCTTTTCCTGCTAATAGTCTCCTTTCTGGCAGGTGTTATCCCTGCCCTGATTATTTCCAACTTCAACCCGCTCGAAGTGGTGAAAGGCTCTTTCTCCAAGAAAGTGAAGGCGTCCTATTCTAAGGGGCTAATTGTATTCCAATATACAGTAGCAACCACATTACTTATTTGTGCCATCTTTATGCAGCGACAATCCCAGTTCCTGATAAATTACGATATGGGATTTAACCGGGAGGGTATTCTGGAAATATCCAACACAGGATTAGATACTACACAATTAGATGGCTTTAAAGCAAATCTTCTAAGCATTCCGGGAATCGAACTGATATCGTTCGCGAATGGAACACCGCTCGATGGAGGTAACAACAGCTCCTACGAAGAGGAAGGAGACCAGTTCAGTTTTCAGGAATTTTATGTGGACTCGGCATTCTTTGAGATATATGGAATTACTTTAGAGCCATTCGATATTCAAACATCGGGAACCAGTTACTGGATGAATGAATATGGATACAATATCATACATAAAGACACTATAACACGAACATTTTACCCGTGGGGAGGACAGGAAGGAGAAGAAAAAGCACAAATTGCCGGTATCTTCAGTGACTTCAAGATACGTTCGCTCTATAGCGATTACAATCAACTGCGGATGCGATGGAGAAAAAGTAACGAGAATCCGAGGAAGATTATCGTAAAGATGACGCCGGGAATCAATTATTATGAAACAGCAAAACAGGTTGAGAAGGCATATACCCAATATACCGGAGGTGAACTCTACTATGGCCAGTTTGTAGACGATCAGATCGAGCGTAACTACCAAAGTGTGACGAGAACCTCATCCATTATGAGTGCATTTACATTGCTGACTATCGTCATTATGGTGATGGGGGTATTTGCCATGTCGCTTTACCTGATTCGGCAGAAAGAGAAAGAGATCGCCCTGCGAAAGATCAATGGTGCTACCGAAGAGGAGGTGATGCTCTTGCTTAACCGGGATTCTCTGAAGAGAGTGGCTATCGCTTTTGTGATCGCCTGCCCCGTCGCTTATTATGTGATGACGAAGTGGTTCGAAGATTTCTCCTATAAGATTGAACTTTCATGGTGGGTATTTGTCGTTGCCGGACTGGCAGTACTATTCCTTACATTCGTTTCGGTAAGTTATATGACCTGGAAAGCGGCAAGAGCCAATCCGGTGGATTCGTTGAAGGGAGAGTAAACTGATGTGATGATTAGTTGACCCCGATAAATCGGGACAAGTTGTGATGATTTGATGATTTTTTTTAATATGCCAATGAAATGGAACCAATGCTTATGAAGATACCGATAATAGCCTCATTGTTCATTATCGTATCAACTACTGCGATATTTAGTCAGAACGAATTGACCCCGTATGTCGATTTTCTCAATGAGCAACAATCGCCCAAAGAATATATTTTCGGGTTATGGGAAGAGGCGGATATTATCGTCCTTGGGGAAAGAGATCACAGGGATACAACGCAATATAACCTGATATTGGATATTCTGTCTGATAAGCGGTTTATAGAGAATGTCGGCAATCTATATCTGGAAGTGGGCGTTGTCAATGCAACGGACAAGGCAAATGAAGTGATCAAGGGGAATTACGCAAACCCAGCGGATTTCTGTAAGAAATTTGTAGAGCTCCAAATGGAAGAGATATGGGCGCCTTTTCCTTGGGAAAATCATAACCGATATCAACTAATTTGGGGCTTGACGCAGATAAATCAAAACCTGCCGGAAGATAAGAAAATCACATTGGGTCTGTTCGATATGGAGTTCAGTTGGGATAATATGACGGTAGAGAAATATAGAAAATTCAAGTACGAAGAGATGAACAAGGAATACAATACAAGGGATAAAATCATGGCGGACAATTTCCTGTCGTTGTATGCCTCCCAACCACCCCGAAACGGAGCCAAGAAAGCACTGATCATCACCAACAGGGAATATGCGGGCAAATTCAATGTCATTTGCAAAGGAAAAGATATAAAACGTCAGGCGGGCTATATCAAAGATATATATGGCGAAAAGGTAAGAACCGTTGCATTGAACTGGTACAAATGGATTCCTCTCTGGGACGCAAGAGAAAAAGAATATCATCCAAATCTAACAAACGAACTTTCCGTTGATGGTAAATGGGACGCCGTGTTCGAACTGACCAATCATAAGCCTGTCGGATTTAATTTAGAGGATACTCCTTTCGGAAAAGACGAATATGATTATCCGTTTGACAATCACCTGAAATGGGAAGATGTTTTTGACGGATTCATCTTCTATGAGCCGTACTATAATTTTACTTCCAAGGCAGGTATGCCATGTCAACTCTCTACAAAGCAAGCCAAAGAAATTGTCAGAAGGCTAAAAATTTATGATGAGGTATACGGAAACAGGAAAAATGTCCGACTGCTGAAATGGTTCGGCTGGTTTCACAAATACCAACTAAAAAAGGATTACAGCAAAATAAGAGAATTGCCTTGTACAGATGGTGGTTTTTATCCCAATTCTTCAGCTTGGAAAGAAGATATGGAAAAGTGGTTGCCAGAAAGCCGAACCCTGAAATGATTAGTTGGTTGTATAATGATTGAACGTCGTCATCAATCTTCTTTCAATTGAATGGTCACATTGGCATTACTTGTCCCGATTTATCGGGATTG